>JGI12210J13797_10935592_pt1 | contig 10145 bp, 11 predicted proteins | sample ElkSlonscriptome_3_FD_13797 | JGI IMG/M metagenome (IMG submission 13797) | reverse complement strand
ACGCCGACATGCCCTCGGACTACGTCGAAACGCTCGAACTAAGGTCACGGTCGGCGCGAGACCCGTCGCTATCGCACGCTGGGTGATCTCGACGGTGCCGCTCACAGTCCCTTGTGGAAGGCCATGAACATGATCGGCATGGTCGAATCCGAACGCGAGCTCAACGGCAAAATCACCTGCGAGACGCGCTTGTTCATCGGCAGCATCGGCACCGATGCGGCGACCTTTGCCCGCGCGGTGCGCGCGCACTGGGGGATCGAGAACAGCCTGCATTGGAGTCTGGATATGGCCTTCCGCGAGGATGACTCGCGCGTGCGTGACGACCGCGCCCGCGAGAACCTCGCCGTCCTGCGCCACATCGCCCTGAATCGACTGAAGAACGACGACACTAAACTCGGTATCCAAAACAAACGCCTGCGCGCGGGGCGGGACGAAACCTACTTGGCTCAACTGCTCTTCGAACCGCCCAACCTGCCCAGGAAACATCCTGCATCAACCACCGCGAATATTAGCCGGCGTTGATGCGATTGCCCTGGCAGCTGGACCTTCCCCGATGTCGAACCGGCCAATTGAGAACAGAGCCAACAGCGAAAATGCCGCTTGCCCTGGCGCTCTACGTCGCGACCCTCGCGCTTGCCGAGGAGATCACCCTGGATAACCTGCTCCGGGCGGAATCCGACCACATGATCCGCCAGAACATCGAAGCCTTCGGGCTCGAAGTCGGCCAGATCGTCCACCAGCGCGAGACGGTGGACATCGCCAACCAGCCGGTGATCCGGATGAACGTGGATACCATCTATTCCTCGCTCGTCCTCGACCTGTCCGAGCCGGCCGAGATCACGTTGCCGGAGATCGACGGGCGCTACCAGTCGATGCATGTGGTCAACCAAGACCACTATATGTTCATCGAGGCCCAGCCCGGAACCTACCCCATCTTTGACACGTTGCTGAGAAATTCCCATTGAGGACAGTAGCTTAGATGTACACATATAGCCCTTATGGCACTACAGGGTTGTCTTTCTCGGGGATGAGCCTCGTATTCATACCACTGTGATTTGCTGCCGACCGGGACGGTCGGTGATGCCGAGCGCGTCGTAGATGAGCTGCTGGCGCGGCTCGGCACGGGTCGCCTTGCGCACATGCACGGTGCGCCCGTCCTCGCGCTTGAGCTCGACCCTGACCCGGTCCTGCCGGTCGAGTTCGCGGCGAATGCCGTCCCAACTGAGGTGCATGCCGCAGGCCTTCAGTTGAAGACGGATGCTGTGCACGAGGTGGTAGGCCAGGACGGAAATGAACAGATGGCCGCTGACGCGCTCGGTCTTGTGGTGGTAGAGTCGTTGACCACGCGCTGCGCGCGGATGGTCAGCGGCCCGTCCTCTTTGATCAGGCAAGCGTCATCGGGATCGAATTGCCGGTGGCGCCGCCGGCTGACCACTTTGTGGCGGTAGCCCTGTTCGTTGAGCCAGGCGATGTTCTCCTCGGTGGCGATGCCGGCATCCAGCACCACCGTCGGCGGCGTCTCGTGCGTGCGAGGCGTCAGCGCGCGCACCATCTCGGCCAGCGTCTGCGCCTCTGCGGTATTGCCGGCAAAGACTCGGCTGCGCTTGGGGAAGCCGCTGGCATCGAGCACCAACGCCAGGGTCACCAGCGGGCAGTCAGTGCGCTTCTCCTTGGATTTGCCGAAGGCGGCATTGGCGTTTGTATGGGCCGTGCCCTCGAAGTAGGTGTTGGTCAGATCGTAGAGCGTGATCACCTCGTCGAGGTCGAACAGGTCGCGCTCGCGCTCGTACAGGAAGGCTTCCAAGGCCGGCTTGTGCGCCAGCAGCCGGTCGGAGATCCGGTACAGCGCCATCAAATCCAGCGTGGTGAAAGCAAAATCAATCAATTCCCCCAACGCGCTGCGCTGTTGCAGCCACTGATGGGTGGCCAGTTCGCTGCCCGGCGCCGTCATGCGCCCGATCAAGCTGCCGATGGCCGGCCGCGGCGCGCTGCGGAGCGTTGAAGCCCAACACCCTGAGTTGCTCGTCCAACCCCACTTGGCGCAACGCCGAGACTGCGACGTGCTCCACCGCGACGCTACGCGGGCGCACCACGTCAACCGCGCCGACATCAATGCTGTGATACTGCTTCGGCGCCGCGTCGCCGTCGCCGCGGCCTGCACGCGAGCGAATGACCTGTGCCGCGTAGTGCTGTGCCTTCTGCTCCCAGTGCGCATCCAATGCATCGGCGAATAGGTCCGATTGCGCGCCGAGCAGCGCCTCAATGCGCTGCACCAACGCCGGCCATTGCGCCCGCGGCACGTCGAAATGCCGCCCGAGATTGAGCACCGTGCGTTGGCGCACCCGACCGGCTTCGCGCACGGATTCCACCAACCGATAGGTGAAATACGGCTCCCCGCTGCGCCGGCTCTTGATCGTGGTGCGGCGAATGTACATGCCGACCATGCTGCGACGGATTGCCGTCAGGGTCAAGGGGCCAGCGTTCGATTATGGCACGACGGGGCGTCGAGCAATTCCAACTGACTGATTTACATGATGCACAAAAAAATCGTGTACTATCAGTCAGACACTTACGAGAACTGGGCGCCACGGATTGTCAAAGATGGCGTACGTTCCGAAGCCTGTCAACACGCCTGATCCTCCGACATGATGACAGCACAGCGCCTCAAGCAACAGCGTCTGCACATCCGACTCGATGCGAATGCCAAGCAAAAGCTTGAACGCGCGGCGGTCTATGCAAACCGGACCCTATCCGAGTTTGTCCTGAGTCGAGCCTTGGACGCAGCCGATGCCGTCATCCTGGAGCATGAGACCCTGCGACTGAGCAATGCGGACTGGCAGGTGTTCCTGGACGCACTCGACAACCCCCCCGAGCCCAACCCCCGGCTTCGACAAGCGTTCACCGAGTACGCGAAACGCGTGCGGCGATGATCCCTGGTTGTCGTGGACCTGCGCATCCTGCCGTTGAGCAGGGAACACGACCGCAAGCACGTCCACCGCGGCGAGCCGTTGCTCGACGATTACCTCCATCACTACGCCAACCAGGACGTCAGACGCCGGGTCAATCGGGTCTACGTGGCGACGACGGTCGCTGAGCCTGGCCGGATCCTGGCCTACTACAGTCTCAATGCGGCTGGCCTCGACGCCGATACATTGCCTGATGCCTATCGTCGCCGATTGCCCAGATACCCAGTGCCGGTGGTCCAGCTCGGACGCTTGGCCGTTGCGACATCTCACCAAGGCCAGGGGGGCGGCGCCATTCTGCTCGCAGACGCCCTGCGCCGGGTCGCAGGCGCTAGCCAGGTCATGGCGGTCTACGCGGTCATCGTGGACGCGCTGCACGACCGAGCCGCCGATTTCTGCCGCAAGTTCGGTTTCATCCCGTTGCCGAGCTGGCCCAAGACGCTGTTCCTGCCGTTGGATTCGGTCCTCAAGCTGAGCCTAGGCTGAGTCGGATTACGGTGCCACTTTACTATTTACACCATTTTCCTGTCGGCTTACGCCAGGCGCATGTCTCGGCTCCCCCGCATCATCGAACCCGGCATCTCGCACCCTATGCCGCAACGAGGTAACAGGCGCCGACGGTTGTTCATGGAGGACGACAACGATGCGCTTGACAGGGATCGGCTGTCCCGGGCGTGTCGATCGAACGGCGTGGAAGTCTGGTCCGACTGCCTGATGCCGAACCATGTTCACCTGATTCTCGTACCCTTGGGCGAGACCGGGCTGTCGCGCGCCGTCTGCGAGACGCATCATCGATGCAGAGCGTCGGTCGACGCATGATTGCGGGTCACTGGCAATTTGTTTCAACGTCTGAACGGGTTGCCGCTCCCACTAAGGGTCAAGCCATCAGGCGGCCATCGATGGGCGACCAAGCGCTCGGGGATTCACCCGCGCATTCCGCAAACTGACCGCCGTGACACCGTCGGCGTTCCGGCAGGCGGGCAGGCCGGGTTGACGCAGCCGCGGCTGCCGCTGAGCTGGCGCTGCTCGATCGATCGCAGATGGGCTACCGACCTGTCCCTTACCCGCAGCTGCGACGATTGGCACGAAATGATAGGCGGTATCGCGGCAGAAGGCGCGATACTCAAGGCTCCTGGGAGTCCAGGACATACCGCAATCGCCGCGCCCCGCCAGCGCAAGGTCGCAACATCAGCTGCATCCCGCGGATCCTCATGCCCCCTGCTCGCCGATCAAGCGCGAGGCGATCCGGTCCGCGTCGCCTCCACACAAGCCGGAGCAAACCATTATGCCAATCACGATGAAATCGAATCGAATTGCTATCGGAATACAGGTCATTGTGCTGGCCCTGTGTGTGGCCGTTCCCGCATGGGCCCAGGACGTCCTGCCGTTTCCCGACCCGCCGATGGGCGGCGAGGTCGCGCCGACGATGCAGGAGTCGGTCCACAAATGGCGCGAGACGCCGAGCCATCTGCCCGAGGACGCCCCGAACATCCTCATCGTGATGCTGGACGATGCGGGCTTCGGCCAGGCGAGCACCTTCGGCGGTGAGATCAACACCCCGACCCTCAGCCGTCTGGCCGAGGAGGGCATCGCCTACAACCGCTTCCATACCGTGGCCCAATGCTCGCCCACCCGGGCGGCTTTGCAGACCGGTCGCAATCACACTCGGGTGGGTGCGGGCGCGATCGCCGAGTTCGCCAACGACTGGGATGGCTACTCCGGTGTTATTCCCAAGACGTCTGCGACCATCGCCGAGGTGCTCGGCCACTACGGCTATGCCACGTCCATGTTTGGTAAGGATCACAACACGCCGGTGGAGCAGCTGGCCAACGGCCCCTACGACCGTACTCCAAATGGACGGGGCTTCGACTATTTCTACGGCTTTCTCGCAGGGGAAACCTCGCAGTGGGAGCCCGCTTTGTGGGAGAACACGACTCCGATCTCACCGCCGCATGTGGAGAACCATGAGGATTACCACCTCACTGAAGATATGGCCGACAAGGCCATCACCTGGATGCGGCGTCATCTTGCCATGAATCCGGACCGTCCCTTCCTGATGTGGTGGACGCCGGGTGCGGTGCACGGTCCTCATCATGTGGCCAGCGAGTGGGCGGACAAATACAAGGGCAAGTTCGACGATGGCTGGGATGCCTATCAGCAGCGGGTCTTCGACCGCCAGAAGGCCATGGGTTGGATCCCGGCCGATGCCGAGCGCGCTCCCCGTCCGGAAGGCATGCCCGCCTGGGAAGATGTCCCCGAGGAGGAAAAACCATTCCAGACCCGCCTGATGGAGGTCTATGCCGGGTTCCTCGAGCATACCGATGTCCAGGTCGGCAAGCTGATCGACGAGCTCGAAGCGCGTGGCATCCGCGACAACACCCTGGTGATCTACATCTTCTCGGACAACGGCGCGTCGTCCGAGGGGATGAACGGCAGTGTGGCGGAGCTCAACGCGCAGAATGGCATCCCCACCACTGTCGGCGAGCATATCGCGATCGCCGAGGAGCTGGGCGGATTCGACGTGATCGGCGGGCCGAAGGTGGAAAATCATGTCCATGCAGCTTGGTCCTGGGCCGGCGACAGCCCGTTCCGCTACACCAAGCTGGTTGCCTCCGATTTTGGTGGCACGAGGACGCCCATGGTCATCTCCTGGCCCAAGCGCATCAAGCCGGACGATACACCGCGCCCACAGTTCCTTCACGTCAACGACGTGGTGCCGACCCTTTACGACATTCTCGACATCACGCCACCGAAGATCGTCGACGGCTTTGATCAGGATCCGTTCGACGGGGTGAGCTTTGTCAGCACCTTTGATTCCGCGGATGCGCCGGAAGTGAAAAAGACGCAGTTCTTCGACATCATGGGCAGCCGCGGCATCTATCACGACGGTTGGATGGCCGGTACGTTCGGACCCAAGACCCCCTGGTCGGCCGAGATCCCGAACCTGTCCGACTGGAATCCGCTGGAGGACGAGTGGCAGCTGTTCGACACCCGCAGCGATTACTCGCTGATGAACGATCTGGCGTCGGAGAATCCCGAAAAGCTGGAAGAGATGAAGGCGCTCTACATGCAGGTGGCCGAGGACAACAAGGCGCTGCCCATCGGCGGTGCCATGTACGTGAACCTAAACCCCCAGGAGATGAAACGCAGCTCGAACACCGAGTGGACCCTGTTCGAGGGCATGACCCGGATCCCCGAGAGCCAGGCACCCAACGTGCGCAACGGCAACCTGCGCGTCGAGATCGAGACCGAGGTGCCGGAGGGCGTCAACGGCGTGATCTTCGCCATGGGGGGTTATGCCGGTGGCGTCAGCCTCTATGCCCTGGATGGCGAGCTCTACTACGAATACAGCGCGCTGCTCCTCAAGCGCGACAAGATCGAGGTCGGACGTCTGCCGGCCGGCGACGTGACGATCGCGTTCGAGATGCGCACACCCATGGAACCAGCCGCGCCTGCCGAGCTCAAGTTCTGGATCAACGGCGAGGAAGCGGCCACCGGCACGGTCGAGCGCACGATCCCCGCGGTCTTCACGGCCTCGGAGACCTTCGACGTGGGCATGGACACCCTGTCACCCGTCGCCGACGGCTATTTCGACAAGGCACCCTTCGCCTTCGAAGGCACCCTGAAGAAGCTCCATTTCACGAACCTGTAGAAGGCGCATGCCGCGCTCAGAACCTGGTTCGACGAGCGCGGTGGCAATTGGCACCAGATGACAGGCGCCGAGCGTCGACCTGGGGTTATCCTCCTGTGGAAACATCTGCAAGCTCGAAGCAAATGTCGCCGCCCCGGGCGTGGAACGACGTGCGAGACGCTGCGGTTCGCTGGAAGGAGCGGCAGGCGCCACGGCCATGGTTACCGGATGCCCAATACCACAGGGCTTCCGCCGGGTCCGCAGCCCGCCCGCGCGGCGGAGAGGTCCCAGTTCGCCTGGGCCACTGCGATGCGGAGATCTTCACCCATTCTTTCTTGGGCTGCACTCGGTCAACCGCTGAGACAGTCCCGGTGCAGTCCGCCCCCTAAGACCTGGAGACCGAGCAATGTCAAACAGAGGTATGACCACGAGCATAGTCAGTGCGGCTGCAATCTCAATGTTTATCGGCATCGCAATGATCCCAGAACCTGCTTTTGCGCAAGGCGCGCTGGAAGCTGCGGCTGCAAAGAGTCCGGCTGCTGAGGATGACGCCGTGGGTACCATGACGGCCGAAGAGGCTGCCGAGCTGTTGGCGAACCCGTTTTCGAACCTTTGGTTCGGGATGGTCCAAAATGATACCTACTGGTGGGACGGCGACTTGACCGATGCCCTCGGCGAGGGCAACAAGGTGATGAATACCACCGTGGTGCAACCCGTCATGTCCCTGCAGTGGTCCAAGGATTGGCGCCTCATTTTTCGGCCCGTCATACCGATCCACAGCTTCGACACGCTGCAAGGCTTCGATATCATCGAGGACGAGCCTGACACGCCGACACTGAGCGGCGACTTCCAGCGCCGGACGGGATTGGGAGACATCGTGCTGTGGAGCGCTTTCTCCCCCCAGTACGAACCGCCGCTGGTCTATGGATTTGGCCCGACGATCATGATGAACACTGCCAGCAATGACGAACTGGGGACCGGGAAGTGGAGCGCCGGACCCATGGCCACCGTGGCCCACATTACCGATAAGTGGATCGTCGGCGCCGTTGCCCAACACTGGTGGTCGTTTGCCGGCGACACCGATCGAGATGCCGTGAATCTGACGGACTTCCAGCCGATCATCCGCTATCGGCTCAACAAGACGACGAACATCGGAATGGCGCCGAACATTCAGTACAACTGGACGGCGGATAGTGGCGAGAGATTACGGCTACCCGTGGGCCTGGGGATATCCACCGTTACGAACTTTGGCGAGCTTCCAGTGGCCGTTGGGGTCGAGGCGTACTATTTTGTCGAATCGCCGGATACGTTCGGACCCGAATGGGGCCTGCGCGTCTTCTTTACGCCGGTGTTCCCCGCTCCGGAATGGTCGAAGGTGCCCCTCTTCGGCGGCTAGGCCGGCGCCGGCGAAAGAGCCCGCAGCCGTGGGCTTCGACGCAGTTGCGTCATCGCCTGCAACGTCGTCATGTTAGCATCCGCACATCCTGGCTAGCCGGTTTGCGAGCAGTAAAGAAGTCGCCCTGCGCCCGTGCACCGCCACCTTCCGTTCAATCAGACCGAGACCTAGTAAATGACAAAGCGAGCTGTCGGCAAGCTGCCGAACTGTCTGGTCCTGGTGACACTGGCGGTTACGAATGCGGCCTATGGTGCGGGCTTTTACAGTCCGTCGGTCGGCACCCCGGGAAGCCTGGGCACGGCCGGTGTTGCAAATCCGACGAACACCCGGGGCGCGGATGCCTCCTGGACGAACCCGGCGGGCATGACCGGGATCGATCAGCAGCATCTGTTTTCCGGGTTTCAGGTCATTGTTCCCAGCGTCAAGTTCAACGCGAAGAGCGCCGAGAACAACGCCATCCTGCCGCGGCGCTTGGGGCCGGTGAGCGGCGACAACGGCGGCAACGCGGGGGAGATCGCGCCGGTTCCCAGCTTCTTCTACGTGCGGCCGCTGTCCGATCGTCTCCGCTTCGGTCTCGCATCGACGGCCCCCTTGGGCGGCGGCATGGACTACGGAAAGGACTTCGTCGGCCGCTATGCGATCCAGGACGTGACGCTGGCGGGGCTGGCATTGACGCCGTCGCTCGCCTATCGGCTCACCGATCGGCTCTCGATCGGCGGCGGCGTATCCTTGGTCTACTCCACACTGAGTCAAACCATCGCAATTCGTCAGGGCGCCCCGACCCCCGCACTCGACGGTCGCGTCAAGTTCGAGGACCTGGAGGACTGGGGGGCCCAGGCCCTCCTGGGTCTGACCTATGCGTTCTCCGATGACCTGCTGCTCGGGATCGTCTACCGCAGCGAGATGGAGACCAACCTGGAAGGCAACGTCAAGTACGAGGGGCTGCGCAACCCACAGCTCGCCACCGCCCTGCCGCGGGACGTCAAGATCAGCTGGACGAACCCGCAGTGGCTTGAGGCGGGCCTGCGGCACCGTCTGGACGACAAGACCCAGCTGTATATCAACGCCGGTTGGCAGGAATGGTCGAAGTTCAGCGAAAACGAGCTCGGCTTCCGCAACGACAGGGTCGTCGTCTCGGACCGCAACTGGAACGACACCTGGCATGGGGGCGTTGCCGCCGTCCGGGCCTTGAGCTCGACGTCCGTCGTCTCCTTCGGGCTGTCCTACGAGAGCTCCCCGGTCAAGGACAAGTACCGGACCCTGGACTTCCCGGTGGACGAGCAGTGGAAGCTCTCAGCCTCGTACGCCTGGAGGCAAAAGGACACGCTGGCCTTCGCGCTGGGCGCGACCCTCGTTTTCGTCGGCGACGCGGCACTGGAGCAGACCGCCCAGCGCGTGACCGTGCGCGGCGATTACGACACCAACATGCTCGCGATCCTGGGCGGGACGCTGAGCTGGAGCTTCTGACGATGGCGCATCACCTTCGGGCCGCGGACGCCGTGAGTGGCGCAGATGCCGAATCTGTCCAGCTGGGACCCCATGCAGGACACCTGGCAGCTCTTCGACACCCGCTCCGGCGCGACCCTCGGCGACTTCAAGTCCGAGTCATTCGGCATAGGTGCGGGTTTCGTCTGGATTCCCAAAGCCGGCGGCGGGCGGCTCAGGGTGCTGGGGAGGTGGATGCACGACTTCAGCGCTCAGAATCGGTTCGAGTCCGATTACTTCACCCCGACCGGAGCCTGGCGGTTCTGAGTTTGCAACACTGATCCGGCTTAATTGGCCGGAGGAGAGATCGATGAAACACCAAAATTGGCTGCTCGTGGTTGGTTTGTGCAGCGGATTGTTGATGACGAGTGCAATGGCCGGCGACAGCAACGTCAAGTCAGCCGCCGGCAGCGCCCTTGGCGGTGCCGCGGGAGCGGCGATCGGTAAGAGCATGGGTGGAAGCGGCGTTGTGGGCGGCGCTGTCGGCGGCGCAGCGGGAGCCGCGGCATCGACAAAGAAGAACAAGTCCGGGGCGGTCGTTGGTGGGGCCTTGGAAGCGCGGCGGGTGCCGCATCCGGCGGTGTCGGAGGTGCCGCGGCCGGAGCGGGTGCCGGTGGTGCGCTCGGGCGCCAGCTCAGCAAGTAGCCAAGGCATCGGCAGCAGGGATGCT
>JGI12210J13797_10213578_pt1 | contig 10145 bp, 5 predicted proteins | sample ElkSlonscriptome_3_FD_13797 | JGI IMG/M metagenome (IMG submission 13797) | reverse complement strand
GTCCCTTCTTTGAGCCTATCAAGGTTTCGGTCATGCATGTTAAAAAACTAGAGAGAAGTGAAAAAGCGACTAACGAAACTTGTATCTTAGTTAGTCAGTTAAATAAGTAGACTCTCTAAGCTATGTTGAAATTTATCATTATCTCGGTTTTATTTATCTACGTTGTCTACAAAGCCAGCGACTTCATCCTGCGTATGATTGATGGCATTACTGGCGGGGGGCGACGAATGAAAAATACTAATCAGCGAGGGCGTAGTTTCGGTCCGGAACACCGCCGTCAACAGCACCGAAATCATCATCATCCAAAAGGCGATGTTAATATTGACTATGTCCCTGAGGATCAGACTAAGAATAAGAATCCTTCCGAAGGTTTTAAAGGGGGAGAATACGTAGACTACGAAGATGTGAAATAGCTCTATTTCAACAGAACTTTATCAATCTCTCCGATACATGAGCACTTTATCATTGTTTCGGGCGACTAGCATCACCGATGATTGATTGACCGGCAAAACTACCGCATCTCGCACCTCTCCTTCTACCTCGATTCCTGACATTGTGCTAGGTACCGACCGAAACCGCCGTCGGCTAGAACCGGTTAAAAATACTCCTCGACTGGCATCGTGACGGCCTACTTGAGGTTTTAGCGCGTAGAAATTTCCTCCCAACCAAATATCAGCATGTCCATCATTATTCCAATCGTGTACTGCGATAGCAAAGACTGGGGCTACTTGCGCTTCAACAGGTAGAGCTTGTAAAGATAATTGCGTGTTATCATTCCAAAGAACAGCACTTTCCAGATACTCAGCCTCGTAAGCGATAGAAGCATTCCGGGTAGTAGGTGAGAATAGCGATTCGTAGGTTTGGGCGGCGTAATCCTCGTTCTTCAAAATTTGCTTCCGTAAGTTCGGTAGTTGTTTAGTAAGTTCCATTTTGGTAGCAAACGGGTACGATTGATTGTCTTGAGGAGGATACCAATTTAGAACAAACTCGCTCTTATTGTTCTGATCAAAATCGTTCACAAACATGGTCAATGGTTCTTGAGGCGAAGCTTTGAGTTTAGAATTCAACCCCCAGTTGCCCAACACAAAGTCATCGTCGCCATCTTGATCTAGATCGGCCGCTTCTACGCGAGTCCACCAGCCATTACTGTTGGATAGTATCTGACTGTCGGTTATCTGCCCCTGATTATTTCTAAAAATATGCACCCCCATCCAGTCACCCACTACTACTAAATCTTGATCTTGGTCGCCATCAATATCAGCCCAGGTAGCATCGGTTACCATGCCAACGCCCGCTAGTGGTTCGGGAGTAGCATCTTGCCATCTACCCTGATCATTTACCAGTAAGAAACTACGCGGAGTGAGACCGTAGTTACCCGGAATGCAGCGACCTCCTAAAAATAAATCTATGTCGCCATCTGCATCAAAATCTTGGGCTTCTATGGCAGAAAAGTTACCAACAATGGGCGGTATCTGGGTTTCATCTAGCGTAAAGCGGCCTTGCCCATTGTTCTCAAAGTAGCGCAAAGCAAATTGCTGACTACCGCGTTGATATTCATTACCACCTGCACCCAGCATCAAGTCTAAATCACCATCACCATCGTGGTCAAACAAAGCTCCACAACTGCTTTCAAAACCTTTGGTAGCCTGAAAATCAGGAACAGTCAGCGGACGAAATTTACCGCCAGCAGTTTGTATAAATAGTTTATCTTCATCGTCAATAGCCCCGAGTAGGATAAAATCTTCTCGCTCATCACCGTTCACATCGCCGGTAATTACCCGAGGACCTTCGGTAGAAAGCATCCGCCAGAGCAAAATTTCATGGTCAAAGTCGTTGTACGTATTTTCCTCATGCTGGGCTTCCCCTTGAATCAAATCCTGACTTACTTCAGCAAAAGCGGCGGGTGGTGTATTACCATTTTGATTCTGGATTGTTGGCAATGCAGCATCGGTATACTTCAACGTAAGCGTTTGGTTGGCTAAAACTTGAGTGAGCGTTTGCTGGGCACCGTCAGGCCAGATTACTTCTAACTGATCTACCGTTTCCGTTGGACCGATTCCGAAAGTGAGGTAGGGTTCAACGCTACTCTCAAATCCTCGAGTGGTGTAGTTTTCTAACGTTTGCAAATCTGCTCCGCTTCGTAAAGTCACTTTAGTGCCAATACCAAATGGGTTGGCCGCGTATCCTTCTAGTTTAATTTTCAGGTAATTGTTAGCTGTCTGCTCTGCTTGGTTTTGGTACACAAAGGTGGGCATATTCACGTTGTTGACTACCAGATCCAGATCACCATCGTTATCCAGATCACCGTAGGCCGCACCGTTGCTGAAGGAAGGTTGAGCTAGCCCCAGCGCTTCGGCCTGATTGTTGAATTGCAGATTGGCGGTGTTAGAAAAAGCGAAGTTCTTGAGTGGGTTAGAAGGCATTTGGGCAATCAGAGCGGGGTAATCAACTTCTTCTTTCGCCGCCATCTTCCGATAAACTCCGTTATCATTCAGGTAATCCCGAAAATCCATATACATCAGGTCGCGGTAAATACCGTTACTCACAAATAGGTCTTTGCGTCCGTCGTTTTCAAAATCGAAGAATAAAGCACCCCAGCTCCAGTCAGTAGCAGCTACTTCGGCCAACATACCCACTTCCTGGAAATCGCCTTGCCCGTTATTAAGATGCAGGCAATTCTGACCAATTTGGTAGTGATAGTTAGCTCGGTACTTCATATCCTCCAGATGATAGGGATCAAAAGCGGACATTGCTTTCAGCCGATAGTTGTCTCCCGCCAGCATATCAGTCGTGAATATTTCAGGATGACCGTCGTTATTAATATCGGCCATATCGCCGCCCATGCTAGAGATGGAACAGAAGTTAATACGAGCGGGTAGTTCTTCTGAAAAGGTGCCGTCACCCTGATTGATGTAGAGGTAATCGCGCTCCCAGAAATCGTTACTCACGTAGATATCGGGGTAAAGGTCATTGTTGATATCGCCGATTACTGTTCCCAGACCAAAGCCAATAGCGCTGCTGTAAATACCTGCCTCCGAAGTTACATCCTTGAAGGTTCCACCATCATTTCGGTATAGTTTGTCTCCCCCCAGTTCGTCGGGTTTGTCTCGCATACTTTTGTAGAGATCGATCCGGCTAGGATCTTTGAAGCTATTATTGAGCAGATAGCAATCTAGATCACCATCCATATCGTAATCAAAGAAAGCAGCTTGGGTAGAATATCCTTGGTTGTTGAGTCCGTACTTCTCGGCTTCTTCAGTAAAGGAAGGAAGCCCCTCTTCGGTCAGTTTCCCACGGTTGATGAACAGTTCATTTTCTTTATTATCGCCCGACACGTCGCCCGAATTGCTCACATAGATATCGAGCCAGCCATCGCCATTGACATCAGCCATTGCGGCTCCGGTACTCCAAGCTCGGGTTCCCGCTACGCCAACTTGCTCGGTAATGTCTTCAAACTCAAAACTGCCTTTATTCAGGTAGAGCCGGTTACCATTTAGATTAGCCGTAAAATATAGATCGGCTAATCCATCGTTGTTTACATCGCCTATGGCTACTCCGCCACCATTGTAAAAATTGCGGTAGGTAAGAATATTGAAGTTTTTCTGATCTTCTACCTGATTAACGAAGCTAATACCCGTAGCCGTACTGTCTAATAGTTGAAAAAGCGTGGTAGTTTGCTGTCTTTCTGGTAAAGACTCTTCTTCCTTATTCGGTTGCGATTCACAGCCCAGCGAGACGACTATTACTACTAATAGAAAATGTTGGATGAGCGGGGCTATATTGATTTTTTGGTACATAGTAGTCAGTCAAATTGAGATAATCTAACTAGGGAAGACGCTATTCCCATCAGTACCCATATACTCTCCCCAAAGTACTGGCTTCTTCATTGGAATGCCTACGTCGAGTCGTTTAACTGTCATACCTAGAAAGCGGAACAAATCGTTAGCATTATAATACTGCGGGTAAACTACATCTAGATAATTATCTTGGTCAAGATCGCCTAGCCAAGGAGTTGAGTAGAAGTTTTTGAAGCCCTCATTCTGGGCAATTACCTGATATTTATTGCGGGAGAAGTCTATTGCCACCAGTTGATTTCGTATAGTAGCTGGCGACCGAACTTCTTCCGTTAACTGAGTAGCACAATCATATTCGCCTATACTTAAAATTGCTTCGTCTAATCCGTCATTATTAATATCGTACACTACCGGAGAAGTTAGGGAGAAACAACCAATAGAATCTTGGTAGGCAATAGTACCATCTTTCCCGTTGAGAACTACTTGTGTGGCGATAGTATAATCAGGCCAAGTTCCTCGGCTCATAATCGCCAGAAAATCAGGAGTTGCGTCACTAGTGAATTGCCCTACCGCAAAACTGTTGCTACATTCCATCTGGGGGAAAGAATGCGTCCAGACAGATTCCAGAGTTTTTCCATCAATGGCATGAATTTGACTAGCGTGTGAGGCGACAATAATATCGTAGTGTCCATCCTGCGTAATGTCGGTAATTACCGGAGGAGCAATGAAACCGTGGGTTTCTTCGCTAACTAGTACAGTAGCATTTTTAAGCCTTTGGACCTTCAGATCAGATAGTGTTGTTTGGTACAGATTGCCTCCGGCAGTTTCACCACCAGTTCCAAATATGATATTTCCCTCCTCACGGTCAGGTTGAGTAAAGTATAAAGGCGACATATACGATTCTTGCCCATCAGGCATAGTGTCGGCTGCTAAGATGCTACCGGATTGAGTATCGAGTAGCATGAGCACCCCTGGAAAACGATCACTGGTGGAACCAGGCAATGCATCCCAATTACCTCCATTAACGGTTAGTAAATCAGGGTGTCCGTCGTTATTTTGATCAGGAACTAGCGTGCTATTGTAGAAGTTGTAGCGAGCGTACTGTAGAATTGAGTCATCCTCAAATATGTATTCGTACTTCCAGATAACTTCGCCATTGGCACCATCGAGTGCCATTAAATTATTGTTTCTTCCTCCGATAAATACATCATCAATGCTGTCGCCAGTAATATCGTAGAAAGTAGCCGAACCAACGATACTGGCAGTAGCACTTTGTTGCCACAGAAGTTCACCAGTTTTTCCATCCAACGCAATTACACCGTATTCGGTAGACGCTATTTCTTCAGTGCCGGCTCCCATTACAATATCTAATGTTCCATCGCCATTTAAATCAGTAGCCTTAGGGGAGGACTGAGAACCAATCTGGTACAGCGATTTAGACCAAAGTAGCTTGGCATCTTTAGATTGATTACAAGCCATAAGTAGTCCTAGAAGTAATAAATAAATAGCAGTTTTAATCGTCATTCAAATCCCGTCTATTACACGTAATATCCTATCGCACCTAAAAACAAATAGCGGCACCGAAAAATTTCAGTGCCGCTATATTCAATAATTATAAAGCTAATTGATTAGTTCACATCCCACCACATACGGGTCATCACATCATCAGGTAGGGTAGCCCCGTCCGAAAAGTTAGGGTTACTGGCTACCTCAATAGAGAAATATTCAATTCTGCGGAAGATTTCTCCTCCTGATACATTACCCGGATAATTTACTGGAGTAAGCTCTGGATATCCGGTTCTACGCCAGTTACTGTAGGCCTCGTACCATTGCATGAAGTTAGCTGCCCAATGCTGCTCACCTATCATTTCTTCGGTACCATCAAACGGATTAGCCGCTAAGTAGGCATCTACTTCATCATCCGTTACTACAAAAGACTCATCAAAGATAGTCCATTGTTGCATAGAAGCACGCACTCCCGCGTTGAAGTGTTCTTCAGCACTTCCAGTTGCCCAGCCCTTCAGCACCGCTTCAGCTTGTAGAAATTCTACTTCAGCGTAAGTCATGAATATAAATGGATCATCTACATCCAACATAGCGGGGTTCAGACGAGAGTACGTTAATTCCCGATCAATAGCTTCGGAAACACCTTCAAACTCCCGAATAGTTTCCGGGTCGTAGCCGTTAGGCATTCCCTTCTGAGCATCGTAATCGGTAATGTAGGGGCCGCCCCATATACCAATACCTCCACTGTAGATCATTAGGCGAGGATCATTCCGCTCCTTCAGCCAATCAACTAACGTTTTACCTAACATGTTGTTAGCACCCCAGTCATCGGGAATCATAGCGCGGGAAAGACCATTCTGGTTGAACCACTGGCTAGGACCCGAGGCCATTTGTAACCAGGCCATATCTTCGTTGCTCTCCATCACACCACCAGTAATTGCTTTCTGTACGTATTCCTGAGCAGTATTAGGATCAACATTAGAGATTCGCATAGCCAGACGCAGCATCAGTGAGTTAGCTAACTTCTTCCACTTGTCATAGTCACCATTGTAAAGCAGATCAGAATTACCCACATCGTCGGGACCGGTTCCAATAGTATTAGCTGCTGTTTCCAACTTAGCCAACATATCTTTGTAGATAAATTCCTGATCATCGTACTTAGGAAAGAATATCCCATCAACTCCTGAATTGGCTTCAGAGTAGGGCACATTCCCGTGCAAATCTGTTACGATATGCATGGGGATGGTATACATCACCTGCGCCATCTGATTCAAATTGGTCCAGTTAGGGTTTGTTCCTTCGGGACCGGTTTGCCGGACTATCTCCGCCAGCGTCTTTAACGCGTTGGGATAGAAAAACCGCATGGTACCATCAAAACTATCTAGGTGACGCATGTATTTATCGCCAGATCCGCGTTCGCCACCTATTTGTAGTGTAGCCATATGTTGAATCAGACCTGATGCTAGATTTAAATGTACCCTTCCGTTAATAAAGCGGTTTTCCGCCGACTGTACTATTCCCTGCGAGAACATAAACTTCCAGTCTAGTTCTAAAGCGGCAGTAGGATCATCGTTTAGAGCTACTAAGTCTTCATTATCGCAACCTGATAGAGGCATCAGGCAGATAGTAGCGAAGAGTAGTACTATACTTAAATATCTCATTTCTATTAATTTATGTTTTGTTGTTTAAAAGCTTGCCTTCAAATTAAATCCGAAAGATCGGGTTTGAGGTACTCCGTAGTATTCCAATCCTTGTCCGTTAGTATTATTGTAGGTCGATTCAGGATCAACATTCTCCAAGCTGGTATATAGCAGAAGTAAATTTCTACCTACGAAGGAAAGCCGCACTGATTGTAGCGGAGTGTTCGCTAATAAACCAGCGGGTAAGCTATATCCTAAGCTTAGCTGCCGAAGTTTGGCAAAAGAAGCATCGTAGATGAAGCGATCGGCAAGTCCTCCATACGCACCCCAGAATCCTTGAATCTCGGTTTCATCCAGCGTTTTGGTGAATGCCTCACCATCTTGATTAACTCCAGTCACAGTTAGCGATTCGCGTCCCTCAGATACGAAACCTAGTCCGGAAGTAGGTTCTACGGTCATTCTATGCTTACCAGAACTTACGAAGCGAGAATTAGAACCAGAGTAGAGTTCTGCACCTGCTTTAAAGTCAATTAAAAAATCCAGGTAGATGCCTTTCCAGCTAAAGGTGTTGGTTAAACCGCCTAGGTACTTGTGAACTCCGTTTCCTAAGATAGAAGTTTCGGCTGATCGTATAGGCTGCCCACTATCTTCGTTAAATACAGGTTGCCCATCAATCATTAGCTGAGTAAATCCAGTAATAGTACTAAATCGCTGCCCAACAATATTTTCGGTAAAAGCCGATCGGGTACGAGGTTCTCCGGTCAGAAATCTTTCAATTCCGGGGGATAGAGCGACTACTCTATTATTATTCAGTGAAAAGTTGAAGCGTACATCCCAAGAGAAGTTGGTACTTTGAACGGGAGTGCCGGTTAACAATAGCTCAATGCCACTGTTTTCCATCTCACCGATATTGATAGTTGTAGCCTCAAACCCTGAAGTCCGCGAAATCTGAGCGTTCAGAATATCGTCGGTTGTTCTCTGCTGGTAATACGTGAAGTCAACCCCTAAACGATTACTTAAGAATCGCAGATCAACGCCTACCTCAAACTCGGTAGAGGTTAAAGGAACCAGAAGGCGATTAGGAATAGAGTTTTGGGAGATGGATGCCGTAGGTTCTCCTAGGTGCCCTTGCCCCAGACTATAGGTCAAGGCAAGCCGATACGGATCAGTATCACCGCCCACTTGCGCCCAGGAAGCCCGAATTTTACCGAAAGGAAGGAAGTTGCCATCGGCTAATCCGAACAGTTCGGTAAATACGAAACTACCCCCAACAGAAGGATAAAGTATACTGTTGGTTTCAGGGTTTAATGTGGAGAACCAATCATTTCGGGCGGTACCAGTCAGATAGATAATATCTTTAAAACCAACATTCACCGAACCAAAAACTGAGTTAATTCCCTTTTCATTGAAGCCGTATCCGGGGCTCTGATTCGCCAGGTTGGCAAAGGTGTTGAAAAATGGGATATTAAAGTTGTTACCACTCAACGATAATCGTTCGTAAGACCGACGCATGATGTTTGCACCTACGAAGGCATCTACTGAAATTTCGCCGTATCTTTCATCAAATCCGACGATTCCTTCTATGTTCGTCTCTCGGATACGTTCTTCCTGCTCGGTCATGCTACCGCGACGCTGGAAACCAGTGCCAAAGGGAGTTATGTCAGTTTCTCGGCGGGTATACCAGTCCATACTAAATCGCCCCTGAGCGTATAGAAAGTCAGTAGCATCAAAACGTACTACGTTTGACGTAATAATCCGGTCGCGGATATCGTCGTTTTCAAACTGATTAGCCGCCCACCAGGGGTTCTGGTTCCATAGGTCATTGGATATTTGTAACTCTTCACCAGGGGCTTTTCCATCTTGAGGGGTAAAGCCTTCCGGTACGGCACCCAGTTTGTTGGGGTCACCTGTAAGATCGTCTACGTCGTAATTATTAGGTAATCTGAGCAGCCCCTGAGGAGCGTTACCTGGTGAATCTGCTACTCTTGGACGATTTTGGGCGTTCTCATTAGAGTACAGAACCTTGGAAGTAACAGTGATCCGATCAGCATACTTACCGTTATACGATAAGGTTACGTTATTTCGAGTGAATCCAGAATTAGGTATTATACTTTTATTATCTAATCGGGAAAAATTCAAGCGTACTCGCTGGGTTTCGCTTCCACCAGAAAACCCAATAGTGTTGGTAAGGGTAGTACCTGTGCGGTAGAATGCTTCAAGATTATCATCTACAAAAGAGTAAGGACGCTCTACTCCGTCAAATTGAGGAACCATGCTACCATCTAGTCGGCCACCCCAGTCAGTAGTTCCAAATTCGAAGGCTTCAGCAGCGGTAGAAGGTCTACGTCCCTGGTTTCCTTGTCCGTACTGATCCTGGAAATCAAATAGGTTAATAATGTCTTCAAAAACAAAGTTAGAGTTGAAGTCAACGCCAATACCGGGGCGGTCTTTACCACTCTTGGTGGTAATTAGAATTACCCCATTAGAAGCGCGAGACCCGTAAAGTGCAGCGGCATTAGCCCCTTTTAGTACACTGATGTTTTCAATGTCGTCGGGATTGATACTAGAAGTACCATCTCCTTCATCGGAACCACCCCATAAACCTGCTTGGCCAAAGCCCGAGTTGTCCATCGGCACTCCATCAATCACATACAGTGGCTGGTTGTTACCCGCTAGAGATACATTACCTCGGATGACCACTCGGCTAGAACCAGCTGGGCCGGAAGCAATATTACTTACGTTTACCCCCGCTACTTTACCGGCTAGAGAGTTAGCTAAGTTAATTTCGCGTGCTTCCTGAAAGCTTTCACCAGCTACCTCCTCTACCGAGTAGCTCAGTGCTTTCTTATCACGCTCTACCCCAAGAGCAGTTACAACTACCTCAGTTAATTGTTGTACATCAGGTTCTAATGAAAAATCAATGGTGGAACGATTGCCCACAGCTACATCTTGTGTAGTATAGCCAATGGAAGAAAAGGTGAGAACTGGATTGTCTCCGGTGACGGTAATTACATAGTTACCATCAATGTCAGTTACAGTACCAATAGTGGTTCCTTTCACCAAGACGTTTACGCCCGGTAAAGAAGAATCTTCTTCAGCATCCGTAACTGTTCCGCTGATTTGGCGCTGCGCCCATACATAGGACACGCTAGTCATCAGCATTAGTAAAACGAGTAGTCGTTTTCTCATGAAATATAGATTTAGG
>JGI12210J13797_10052051_pt1 | contig 10146 bp, 8 predicted proteins | sample ElkSlonscriptome_3_FD_13797 | JGI IMG/M metagenome (IMG submission 13797) | reverse complement strand
GTGATGCGGCAGGTCTCCTTCTGGGGCGACGCCATCGTCCTCGGGGTCTGGGGGGCCACCCTGTCGTCCGCCGTCGGCAGCATCCTCGGCGCCCCGCGGGTGCTCCAGGCTCTGGCCCGTGACGGGGTCCTGCCCAAGGGCCTGGGGTGGCTCGGGCGAGGGAGCGGCCCCGACGACGAGCCCCGGGTGGGGACGATCCTCACCCTGGGGCTGGCGCTGATCGCGGTGTGGTTCGGGAATCTGAACGTGATCGCTCCAGTGCTGACGATGTTCTTTCTGACGACGTACGGGGTCTTGAACGTCGCCGCCGGAGTCGAGGGATTCCTGGGCAGTCCCTCCTTCCGGCCGCGGTTCCGGGTGCACTGGGCCTTCTCCCTCCTGGGAGCCGTGGGCTGCATCTCGGTCATGCTCCTCATCAACGCCCTCGCCACCGCCGTCGCCGCGGCGCTGGTGCTGATCGTCTTCATCTGGCTGGAGCGCCGGGGGATGCAGGCCACCTGGGGAGACGTCCGCAGGGGGCTGTGGATGACGCTGACCCGGGCGGGCCTGCTGCGCCTGAACCGCTCCGACGACGATCCCCGGAACTGGCGGCCCCACTTCCTGGTCCTCTCCGGGGCGCCGCAGCGCCGATGGCACCTGGTCGAGCTCGCCGACGCTCTCTCCCACAGCCGAGGGCTCCTCACCGTGGCCACCGTGGTGCCCGAAGACTCCGTCGATACGGGACGCCGCCGGGCTTTGGAGTCGAGCATCCAGGAGTTCATGCTCAAGCGGGGCGTCCAGGGGCTGACCCGGGTGATGCCGGCTCCGAACTACCTCGCCGGCGCCGAGCGCCTCGTCGATGCCTACGGCCTGGGTCCCTTGACGCCCAACACCGTCCTCCTGGGCAACTCCCAGAAGGAGGAGAGCCTGGATCGGTACTGCGACGTGATCGAGTACCTCTACGGACATCGTCGCAACGTCCTGGTCGTCCGGGAGGCACCCGGGGTCAGCTTCAGCTTCGGGCACCGGGCACTCATCGACGTGTGGTGGGGTGGACTGCAGGGGAACGGGTCACTCCTCATGATCCTCGCCTACCTGCTCCGGACCAGCCTCCCGTGGCGGGGGGCCGAGGTGCGGCTGAAGATGGTGGCCGAGACCCGGGAAGCGGCAGCGGCGGCCCGGAAGAACATGGAGGAGCTCGTGGCGGCGACGCGCATGGGTCTCCAGACGGAGGTCCTGGTCTCGAAGGGACGTCCCTTCCACGACATCCTGGTGGAATCCGCCTCCGACGCCGACCTGGTGCTGATGGGGATGCGGCGGCCCCAGGAGCCCGGAAAGTACGCCGACTACTACCGCGAGCTTCAGACTCGAACCGAAGGGCTCCCCACCACGCTCTTCGTCCTGGCCGGAGAAGAGATCACCTTCCGCGACGTCCTCTTCCGGGGGCCCCCGCAAGAGTAGGATCGGGGCGACTACTCGGTTTCGGCTTCAGTGCGCAGCAGGCGGAGACCGATCCACCCGGCGACGGCCAGGGCGGCGTTGCCTCCAGCCACCCAGGGCCGAAGCAGGAGCGCTCCTCCGACGGCGAACATGAGGCCGAAGAGAAGCGCGAGGCCGGCGAGCACCCTGTAGGAATCCTGGCGGAGATTGTCCGCCGCCGGGAGTCGTGTGGCCCGTCGATAGTCGCCCCACCCGGGCCCGCCGGGCCTCACCCGCCGGTAGAATGAGCGCAGCGTCTTCTCCGATTCCGGCGGCGTGATGATCATGACGGGGAGCCAGATCGCCACCGACGCCAGAGAGGTGACGAAGAGGCGCAGCCCGAAGTCGTCGATGCGGAACAGGGGCACCACCGAGGTCGCGAGGCCCACGATGAAGCCGGCCAGCATCGCCGCCAACTCGGTCCACGCATTGATCCTCCACCAGAACCATCGGAGAATGAGGACCAGTCCGGGCCCCGTGCCCACGGCGATGATCAGGCGAAAGAGCGTCGTGACATCCTCGGCGAAGAAGGCCGCCGCCGCACCCAACGCCGTCACGACCACCGAGGCGATCCGGCCCGCCGTCACGAGCTCTCGGTCCTCCGCCTCGGGCCGCAGAAACCGGGCGTAGACGTCGGAGGTGAGGTAGGAGGCGCTCCAGTTGATGAGTGTGGAGACGGTGCTCATGAAGGCCGCGACCAGGGAGGCGACGACCAACCCCAGGAGTCCGGTGGGGAGAAAGTCGAGCATGAGTCGGGGGTAGCCGAGCTCCCGGTCCTGCAGATCCGGGTAGAGAACCACCGCCGCCAGCGCCACCAGGACCCAGGGCCACGTCCGGACCACGTAGTGCAACAGGTTGAAGAGCCATGCCGCCCTCTCCGCCTCCTCTTCGGAGCGGGCCGCCGCCAGTCGCTGTACGAACTCCCCTCCCCCATCGGAGCGCCGGAAGGCCCACCATTGGAGGGTGACGTAGGCCACGAACGTGGTCCCGCTGATCCCGGCCACCATGGACCAACCCCGGGGGATCCAGCCGCCGTTGAATTCGAGAGGCGTGAAGGCCAGAAGATCCACCTCGGGCCACGCGCCGGCCTGCTCCACCAGAGCTCCCAGCCCTCCCACGTCGGAGACAGCGTAGACGGCCACGACCACGGCCCCGAACAGCCCCAGGACGAACTGAAGGAAGTCCGTCACCACTACGCCCCAGAGGCCGGCGATCCCGGCGTAGATGAGGACGAAGACCGCCACCCCGACCACCGTCCACAACCGGCCGCCGGGGCCGAGCTCGATGCCCAGGGACGGCAGCAGCTCAAGCGCCTCGACGACCTTGACCATGGCGAGCATGGCCAGGCCGATCCCGATGGAGCCCAGGACCACGGCGTACAGGAAGCCCTTCGCCCCTCGGAGCAGAGCCGCAGGGCGACCGCCGTATCGGAGCTCGCTGAGTTCGTTGTCCGTGACCACCTGGGCGCGGTTCCACAGCCGGGCGAAGACGTAGAGGAGGATGACGTGAGCCACCGCGAAGCTCCACCACTCCCAGTTTCCAGCCACGCCCCGGGCGCCGACGACGCCGGCCACGTAGAGGGGCGTGTCGATGGAGAAGGTGGTGGCGGCCATGGAGGTGCCGGCGAGCCACCACGGGAGATCCCGCCCACCAACGAAGAAGTCCTCCAGGCTCCCGGAGGCCCGCCGCGCCAGGGCGACGCCGATGGTCATCGTCCCCATCAGGTAGGCGATCAGGACCGCCCAATCGAGACCGGTCACCGGGCCAGCCTCCGGGCTGCGGCTGCCTGCATCAGCGCCTCTCCACCCCAGGCCAACAGCGTCGGTCGGTCCGCCGGGAGCTCTGCCCACAGAGTGGGGCCTCCAAAGGCGATCACCCCGCCCCGAGACCGGTGCCGCTCCTGCCAGGCCCGGACCTGGGCCCGGGACGTTCGGGAGAGCCCGGCCCTGCCCTTCCACGCTCTGGGCTCGGCGTAGACGCAGAGGATGGGCAGGCTCCCCCCTCCCTGACACGAGGACTCCCGTGCCGCTCCCGAGCCTCCCTTCGAGCCCGCCTCCGGCCCGGACTCGGTGACGGCAGGGACCTCCGTGACCCCCACACCCGCCTCCTGCAGCACCGCGGCGAAGACATCCCGTGCAGGCGCCGGATAAGGCCCTCCCACATCATCGTCGACCACCGTGAGGGAGACGGCCTCTGGTCGGGGCAGCTCCCCTCCGGCGCCCCCGATGCTCTCCAACGCCCAACGCAGAGCCGATTCTCGGTCCCCCTCGGCTCCCCACCCACGTTCCTCACGCCCCGGATCCTCGGCGATGCGAGAGACGAGGCGACGCACCCTCTCCAGGGAATGCGCCCGCTCCTCCGGGTCGAGACGCCCCGCCGCGTCCACGGCGTCCAGGACCTCCCGGACGGGCAGGTCGGCGGGTGGGTAGAGCAGGAGGTCTACCCCGGCCCGAAGAGCCTCGACGATGGGGGCCGCACCATCGCCGACACCCTCCATGATCAGGGCGTCGGTGACCACCACTCCGTCGAAGCCCAGCGAGCCCCGCAGAAGATCCGTGAGGATCGGGCGAGACCGGGTCGCAGGCCGGCCGGAAGGGTCCAGGGACGGATAGGCGACGTGCGCCGTCATGACCGAGGGGACTCCGGCGGCGATGGCGGCTCGGAAGGGGAGGAGATCGGTGGCGCTCAGGGTGTCCCGATCCACCTCCACCGTCGGCAAGGTCCGGTGGGAATCTTCCAGCGTGCGGCCGTGCCCGGGAAAGTGCTTCACGCAGGGGACGGCGCCGGCGGACAGGCACCCCTCGGTCCAGGCGACCACGGCGTCAGCCACCGTCTCCGGCTCGGCTCCCGGAGAGCGGGTGCCCACGATGGGGTTCCGCGGCTCCAGCGCAAGATCGGCCACCGGGGCGAAGACCCAGGGAACGCCCACCGCCAGCGCCTCACGACCGGTGAGCTCTCCGGCCTGGAAGAGCCGGTCCCTCTGGCCGCCGGCAGCGAGAGCCGCCAGTGGGGGCAGCGCCGTGGCGCCTCGGAACTGCTGCCCCACCCCGCGCTCGAGGTCCGCCCCAAGGAGGAGGGGGCGGCCAGCCCGCTCCCGGAGCCACTCCGACGCCCCACGAGCTGCCTCCGCAGTGCCCCCGAAGAGGATGAAGCCCGCGGCACCTTCATCGAGCCACCGACCGACGGACGGGGCCGACAGGGCGTATCCGTCCGCTCCCGACCAACGCAGCGCCGGGAGGACAGGGAGCAGCGCGTCGCTCACGACCCGTCGCCGCCCTGCTCGAGGAGGTCCAGGAGGAGCTGCCATGCGCCGTCGGCACCTCGGGCCCAGACCCGGAGGAAGGGTGCCGCCGGCCCATCCGGGGAGGCCACCTCCGTAGCCGTGCCGTAGACGTAGCCGAGAGTGCCATCCGGGGAGGCCCCGGAGCCGGCGACACTCCAGTCCACACCGCCCCGATCCGCCACCTCCCGGGCCGCCGCAAGGAAGGCCCCGGGCCCTCGTGCCGGCTCTCGCCCCGGACGCAGAACCCGGAGACTCGCAGGGAAGGCGAGACCTCCCAGGGATCCGGCATCGACGTTCCGATACGTCACCTGGAGGGCCGAGTCCGCCTCCCGGAGCGTGCGCCCTCCCAGAACCGGACGGGTCGTCATGACCCTTGCCCTCCGGACCGGGAGAGTGTCCGGGAAGGGTTCGATGCCGGGCCCGGAGACCCCCACGTCGAGGACGAAGCGGAACTCCCCTCCTGCCTCTCGCCTCCACAGCGTCACGTAGCGCCCCGTACCGGTGGGGGAGGCGTCTTCTCCTTGTTCCTGATACGGCCCCGACGTAAAGCCCAGAAGCCCGTCTTCGGACAGGCCCGCGACCTCCGGCGTCCAGCGGAGTGTTCCTCCAACCTCGGGGCTCGCCTCCAGGGCCGCTGTCCCGGGCACCGGGCCGGGCCGGAAGAGGACGCCGTCCTCATGGATGAAGCGCAGGAAGGCCCCCCTGGTGCCGGACTCCAACGCCGCGGCGGCAAAGGCCCGCTCCGCCTCCACCACCTCCCGCCACTCCGTCTCCGACACCGCGCTCCCGGGAGCCGAGCCGCGATCGCCAGGGCCCGAGTCGGACCCGAAGCACGCCGCACACAGCAGGAGTCCGACCGGGAAGAGCGCGGTCCCGGCACCGCGGGGGGGAGCCATACTCTCAACGTACCATATCTCGCAGCCTTTGCGCCCGGCTGGTCGGACGCCAGCCCGCGGGAGAGAGGTGTACGAGAAAGGGGGCCGGGCTGCACTGTGCAGCCCGGCCCCCTTCAGTGCCCCGCCAGGGACTCGAACCCCGAACCTAGCGATTAAGAGTCGCTTGCTCTGCCAATTGAGCTAGCGGGGCGTAGTTCCTAGAACAACTCACAAGCCTTGAAACCTACCGGTGACCCGCCACGGGTCAACCCCTTTCGAAGAGTTCGGAAGACCCTTCCGGCGGGGATGGTCAGGGATGCCACCGCGAGGGGATCGAGGGATTTGATCGAGCCGCCCCCACCCCGCACATTGAGGCTGCAGGCTTTGACCCGTGCGAGGGGAACTCCTTCGCTCCGCAGCGCGCCAACCCGCGAGCCATGCTTCGCCTCGACCTCCATACCCGAACTCTCCAGAGATCCACTCCCCATTCGCCTCGGTGCCGGAGAGCGCCGAAGTCGGGAGGGCGATGAGCCTTCGCATCGGGTTGCGAATCCCCCTGCTGGTCGTGGCGGTATTTGCGGGGGTACCTCTGTCGGCCCAGGACGGGGATGGCCGGGACTGCGTGTCCTGCCACGCCGAGGTGGAGTACCTGCGCCAACACACGGCCACGCTGGTCGAGGCTCGCCGGCTCCAGGTCCAGTCCGAGGACATCGCCGCCTCCGCTCACGCCGACTCCACCTGCGCCTCGTGCCACACGGGCTTTCGTCGCTGGCCCCACGGCAGCGACGCGCAGACCGCCTCCTGTGCGTCGTGTCATGAGGAACAGGAGGAGCTCTGGAGCCGGAGTGTACACGCCGAGGTCGATGCCCTGGCGGGCCGGGAGACCACCTGCGCCGACTGCCACGGGATCCACACGGTCTCCACCGCCGAGGACATCGCCGCCGGCGACGCCCTCCCGGTCATGAACGGGGCCTGCGTCGGATGTCACGAGACCGCTGCAATGTCCGAGGGAGACCCTCACGCCGACTCCACCTCGTGCGCCGGGTGTCACGCGCCGCATTCGACCCGGGCCGTGGACGACCCCGAATCGGCCATCGCGCCGTTGAACCAGCTCGACGGTTGCGGGGCGTGCCACGAGGACGCACGTGACCAAGGCCGGGAGGACGTGCACGGTCGAGCGCTGTACGGGGGCGAGCACCCCGGGCTCAGGGTCACGGATCCGATCGACCCGGATGTGCCGCCGAGCTGCACCACCTGTCACGGGAGTCACGGGATGGGGCCGCTGGAGGACGCCGCCACGGTTGTGGAGCTGGTTGAGACCTGCGGCTCGTGCCACGAGAACGCTGCGGAACGCTACTTCGGCACCTACCACGGCAAGGCGACGGCTCTGGGCTCGCACGTCGTGGCGACCTGCTCCGATTGCCACCGGGCCCACAACATCTTCCCGGATTCCATGCCCGCCTCGTCGGTCCACGCCGACCAGCTCGTGGAGACGTGCGGCGAGTGCCACGAGGCCTCCCGGCCCGCCTTCGTGGCCTACGATTCCCACCCGGACCCCATGGACCGGTCCCGGAACGCCGCCCTCTTCTATTCGTTTGTCTTCATGAACGTCCTGCTCATCGGCGTTCTGATCGTCTTCGGCCTCCATACCTTCCTATGGTGGGTCCGGATCGGGATCGAAGGCCGGCAGGCGAAGGCCGAGGGAGGGCACGGTGGCTGAGCGGCCAACAGGGTTCACGGCCCCGGCGCTGACCCCGATGGACTCGGCCCAGCGGGGCGAGGGCCCCTACATCTGGCGGTTCAACATGCTGCACCGTCTGATGCACCTCCTGGCGATCCTCACCTTCTACACTCTGGTCCTCACGGGTATTCCCCTCCGCTATTCCTGCGCCCCCTTCACCGCCGGGCTCATCCGGCTCTGGGGGGGGGTCGAGGGCGCGGGGCTGATCCACCGGATCGCCGCCGGGATCATGCTGGTCTACTCGGTCCTCTTCGGGGTGTGGCTGGTCCTGAAGTTCTTCAATGCCGAAGAGAAGTTCGAACTCATCCGTGGCTATGAGACCATGGTGCCCAACCTCCAGGATGTGAAGGACTTCTTCCGTCAGTGGAAGTGGTACTTCACAGGAAAGGGCCGACCGCGCTTCGGGCGATACGGCTACCTGGAAAAGCTGGACTTCTTCGGTGAGGTCTGGGGCTTCCTCATCATCGGCGGCTCCGGGATCATCCTCTGGTTCCCGGAGTTCTTCGGAGCATGGCTCCCGGGCTGGTGGTTCAACGTGGCCACCGTCTTCCATGGCTACGAGGCCCTGATCGCCGCCGGGTTCATCTTCATCGTACACTTCTTCAACGTGCACCTCCGACCGGACAAGTTTCCCCTCGATGCCGTCATGTTTCACGGGCGGGCCACCAAGGCGTACATGGAGGAGGAGCACCCTGCCCTCCTGGACGACCTCGAGCTCGGTCCCGATGTTCCGATTTCGGAGCGTCCCAAGCTGGACCACCCGGCGCCTCCACCCTCCACCCTCCAGACCCTGATCGGGGCCGCCCTGGGATTCCTGGCTCTCGGCGTCGGCATCGTCTGCATCGGAATGATCATATGGGCCGTCGCCTTCTGCTGACGCTGGCGGCCGCGGGGCTGCTCTCCGGGTGTGAATGGCTGGAGCCCGTGGAGCTCCAGGACACGGCTCACGTGGGGGTGGAGTGCGTGGACTGCCACACCGGCCCGTCGGCCGGCCGCGCCGTCGGAGCGTCCTCGGCCGAGGGGTGCACTGCGGCAGGGTGCCACGGGGACGGGGGGCCGGGCCGCGCCGAGCTCCTCTCCGTCTCCTTCGCCCACCGGGATCATGGTGGGGATTCGGTCTCGGTGACGGCGGGGTGCGCCGGGTGTCACACCCACCCCGCGGGGGGCGCGCCCCTCACTGTCTCCATGGCCTCGTGCAGCCTCTGCCACATCAGCGATACAGCGAACGGCGATGCCGCCGAGTGCCGGCTCTGTCACGCCGACCCGGAACACGTGGCGCTGACCAGCCAGGGGGTGGCGATCCCACACCGGGACGTGCCACGAATCGACGGGGGCTGCGCCCGATGCCATTACGACGTCTCTCCAGTGCCGGTCCAGGTGTCCATCCTCAGCTGTGGGCGCTGCCACCAGAACCCCGACTCGATCCTTACTGAGACCGGGGGAGAGGATATGCACCCCGATCACACCGGGGTGGCCTGCACCAGCTGCCACGACGACCAGCCCCACGAGGTCCGGGCCCTGAGCTCGGCGGTGGCGCTGGAGTGCGGAGACTGCCATCAAGCGGTCCACGATGTGGAGCCCTCCCCCGAATGGCCGGGAACTCCGACCTGCAACGCCTGCCATCAACAGGTCCACGCTCCGCAGCAGGCGCTGCTGTTGGGGATGGTGGCTGGGATTCCCGGCTCCAGGCCCAGCGAGAAGTTCATGGGCGGCCTGAGCTGTCGATCCTGTCACGTCGCGTCTTCATCCCACGACCCGGAAGCGTCGCTGAACGGCTCTGTCGACGGCTGCGTCGGCTGTCATCGGACCGAGTACGGCGAGGTGCTCGACTGGTGGGTGGAGGGGTCGAGCACCCGGGTGGCTTCGGTCCGGCGGGTCGTGGACCGAGGAGTCCAGCGCCTGGAGGGCAACTTGGCGGCGGCGCCTCGGCTGGATTCCGCCGTTGCCGCCCTCACCGCCGTGGAAGAGGGCGACCCGGTCCACAACCTTCCCCTCTCCCACGATCTGCTCCAGCGAGCCCAGGACCAGCTCGCCAAGGCCTACCGGGATGGCGGCGGGACGCCGCCGGCGATGACGGATCTCGGATCGCCCCCCCGGATGGGGCTGTGCACCTACTGCCACTACCGGACCCTCGACGAGTGGGACTTCCAGGAGATGTCCGGGGAGTTCCACCGCGAGGCGCTCCGGCGGACGCGCTGACCGGCTGGAGCGGCTTCTCTGGGGAAGATCCGCCCGCTATCCCCCGGACAGGACCTCGGGCCTGAGGACCTCGGTCAGGTAGAAGGTCACGGCGTCCATCTCCCGACGCGTGATCCCGGCCACGCCCCAGGTCGGCATCCCCGAGCTGTGACCGACGAAGATCCGATGAAGGATCGAATCACGGGAGTCCTCCAACCTCCAATCTGCCTCGACCAGCGAGGGGACCTGCAGCCGTCGGGTCCGGGCGTACTCCGTGTCCCCCGCTCCCAACGGGCCGTGGCAGTCCCGGCAGTAGGTGGCGTAGACCACATTCCCGTCGAAGGCTCGAATCGAGTCGCTGGCCCAACCGATCGAGTCGAAGAGGCTCATGGAGAAGGCCGTATCGGCCTGGGCCACCTGGGCATCCCGGTCCGGTGGGTCGAAGGTCTTCTCCCCACAGCCCCCCGCCGCCACCGTGACCAACGAGGCGGCCAGCGGGACCCACCCGTACCTCCGCCTCCGGATCACGGGCTCTCCAGCGTATCCCGGATCAAGGATGCGCCGGGATTTCGTCGTCGAGCCTCGGCGATGGCGGAGTCTGCGGCGGCGGC
>JGI12210J13797_10414559_pt1 | contig 10150 bp, 6 predicted proteins | sample ElkSlonscriptome_3_FD_13797 | JGI IMG/M metagenome (IMG submission 13797) | reverse complement strand
GAAAATTTGAAGCGTGAATTTCCGAGCATCTATGTCGATATCATTTCTCATGATGCTTTTGGACAGGAATTTCAAGTTCGGTGTTTTGGAGTTGAACGTTCCTCGTTTCGCGCTGTTCGGCGAAAAATTATTTCTCTCAATAGAGAGATGTTTCCTGAATATGATGTGAGCCTTATTTCAATCATTTTCACGATGGAGAGCACCCGCGAGCATTTTCCGGCGATTGCTGAAAAATTAGAGATGGCTAATGATTGCTGTGGCGAGTGGAGTTTTGATTGGTTCTTTGATGATAGCATTGCCGAAACAATAAAACCCCATTTTATTGGAGATCTACTTGATGATTCACGAGAAGAAACAATCTATGCGCTTAACAGTGACTTGTTGGTTAACGTAGGTCGAATTGGTAATTGGCGGAAAGATATTGATCTTGTTTCCGCGGATGAGTCTTATTCAATGGCTGCTTGAGGTTTTTTATGGATAAAAATAAAACACCAGGAATATCAATCGAATCAGTTCATTTGCTGTCAAGTTGTGTAAATGTTCGGGGTAATAAAGACGATCTCGAGTTTGGCTTGGCTGTTACTTCTATTAACAGAAAAGTAGTCAGCGACGAAGAATTGAGAGTCGTTGTTGCATTCGATTTAATGGATGGCGTCGAGGATCCGGCCTTCAGTTTCACAGCTACTTATGGGATTTGTTATAAACGTCCTGTTGATGCGAATATGACTTGGGAAGAATTTGGAAATGGTTTTGTTTTGACCCATGTACTCCCCTACTTCCGCGAATTTGCTAGTAGTGTTACTTTAAGGTTACCTGTGCCTGCTTTGATAATTCCTCCTACGAATGTAAAAGCATTGTTGCTCGACTACGAGAATCGAGAGGTCAATCCAGACAATTAGTAATCAAGCGATTTGAATACTCCTTCGAAAAACCATCCGCAAAGTCATCGTGGTGCCGGGGCGCTTGTTAATATCGCGGTTTCTTAAGAAACCACGAAATACCCTGAATACACGAAACCCTGCGATTGCGGGGCTTTTGAATTTGGTTTCTAGCTGTCGCATCGGCTCTATGAGTCGAGATTTTCCAGTGTTCGGAGGAACGACCACGTCCATCTCCAGCGTGTTGCCGGACTTTTTCCAACCACTGGAAGCGGTTCCATAAGCGGTTTCCAGTTCGGCCCGGGCGGACGTCAAAGGTCCGCCAATGATCGGCCTGACAAAAAAGTGCTTATAGCCCGGCTTTTCAGGATCCGGAGCAAGCCCCGCCACGCGCCCATACATCCATTGTCCGATGGCACCGTAGGCAGGGATGCCTACCCCACAAAGAAATCGTGGTTATCGCAGATGCGTTTGAGGCTGAACAAATCAGCACCCCGACCCCTCATTAGAGGGGATCGGAGAGGGGTGAAAGAGCCGCCTACGGGTTCGCAGGAGAACCCTAGATAAACAGGCATTTGCAACAAAAAATGGTCGAGTTCGGTTCGCCTGCAAACCCGAGGTTCATTCCTGCGTCAGGTTGAATGAACGGAATTCACATCCCGCCGGAGCGGAGTGGTTGCCGATGGCCACACCTCCAATCGCCGACTCAAAGGATGCCGACAACGGGCGGTCTGTCACTCGGGCCACGCCATCCACGATCCAGTCGTAGTTCCAGTTGCCTGTCCCGCCGGTGGTGTCCAGCACCAACGACATGCTTACGGTGGCTGCGCCCGTCACGTAGTTTCCCGGGGCGACAGCCCCAGTGCCCCCAGAGGCGTTTTCGTGAAGCACCTGATTATCACTCCCTGAAGCATTCCGGGTCAACGCCCAGAGTATGCCATCGGTGGTGAGCTTGTTGGTCGTTGGGGGATTCTTCATAAACCCAAATGCGATCCAGTCCGAATCCTGGACCATCTCGACACTGAGCGTATACACGAATCCATTCTGCGGGCTGAACGGCAGAGAGGCGCTGGCATCCTGGGCCGCAAGGCTACCGTCGTCAAAGAAGACCCCGCCCGCCGGTGCCGTCCATGTGGCGCTACCTGTGGTCGTGCCCGGCTCGGTTCCGTTCAGATTGGCTCCGGAGCCGTCGAAGCTTTCGATGTAAACAGCGCCGGTGAAGTCGGGAACAACATCCAAAACATCACCGGCCGCCTTCAGAGCCACACGAAAGAACTCCCGATCCTGGTCTCGCGGCGTATTCCAGACGCTGAGGCCATCGCGATTCGCATCTTCCGTCTCATCACTCCAAGCCGTCAGGTTCGTGGAGCTTTGCAGGATTGTCGGCGAACCCTTGACGTTCATGAGGCCGGAAAGCGTCAACTCGTTGCCATTCATCGCCAACTCGATTCTCGCCTCGTCATCGTAATTGACGTGAAGCACCTCGAAGGCCAGATCGAGATCCGCCAGCGTCCAGTCCTGCCCGTCAATGAGTCCGTCGAAATAGCAACGGCCGCCGCTGTAGGGCCCCGGGCTTTTGTAGGCGGCCTCGAAGCCACCGACACCGGCACTGGACACTAGGCGAAGCCCGTAGGCCGTCGCAGCCGACAGCATTGCAGGCTGCCCAAAATTAAACAGATACCACCGGGTTTCATCGAGTGCGAGTTGATCCGACCCCAGGGTCGAACTGGCGAGCAGCGCGCCGAGCGGCGCCCCATTGCCATCCAGTTCGCGGAGTTCGAGCGTGATCGACTGGGATGAAAGAAGAGGCTTGAGACCGACCCGCACTGCGGCGACCCGTTGCGCACTATCGGCCGTAAAAGTCTGCCCCCATTCCGCGGTGTTCGTGATCACGGCGGATGCGCTTGTCTGAGCCTGTTCCGCCACCCACTCCAAACCCTTCGGCTCGTCATACCAGTCCACGATCAAGCTTTCCATTGCCGCCACCTTGGCGGGCATTGCCGATGCCAGGTCATTGGTTTCAAACGGATCAACCGGCAATCCGGTCGTGGTATCTCTCAGGTGATAGAGTTCGGAAGCAGCACTGACCGGCATGATCAGTTTCCAGCCATCCTGCACGAGAAGGCGGTTTTCCAGAGATTGAGATGGATCGGGGATGTATTGAACTTCACTTCCGTTATCCTCGGCAAATAGATTTGTGCGTGCTTCAACGGCATCGAGATCCATCAGATTCAAGCCCCGCATTTCCGGGGATTGGTCCAGATTGACCGCAGCCAAGGCCGTTGGAACCATATCGATGACATTGACAGGCGTGCGGACGATCTGGGGTTCGAGGTCTCCTCCCGTCCTGATCCTGGCGGGCCAACGGACAATAATGGGGGTGCGGGTTCCTCCTTCGTAAAGCGTTGTTTTCGATTTAGCCGCCGGTAAATCGCTGAACTCGACTCTCGGAATCCAGCCATTGTCGCAGACATAAATCACCAGGGTATTGTCAGCAATGCCCTTGGCATCCAAGTGGTCCAGAATGGCACCGACGCCACCGTCGAAACGCTCGACATTAGCGTAGTATTTCGCGAAGGAATCACCCGCTTCATCCTGCTCATCAATGAGCGCGTCATATTTGTTCAGCAATGCCTGCGGGGCATCATGCGGGTTGTGGGGGAGAAACGGGGCATACCAGAGGAAGAAGGGCTGGTCATTGGCGACCTGCGCGTCGATGAAGTCGGTGGCGGGCTGCACCGTGTTCTCGTAGGGGATGGGGTAGGCCGGCTCGGCCACGTCGTTGACGTAGTCCACGCGTCCAATCATCAAGCCGAAGTCGCCATGGCGGTCCCTCTTGGCATATCGCGGCGTGGTGCCATCCCATTGACTGGGTCGCAGGCTGTAGTCGAGACTGTTGACGGTATCGCCTTGGGTGAAACCGCCATTGCTGTGGTGCCCTTCCCACCATTTTCCGGTCTGGAAGGCGGTATATCCAAGACGCTCGACGAGAATGCGGGGAAGCGTGTTCATCACCTGCAGGCGGTCTTCAAGCTCCTGGTCGGGAGCACGATCCAACAAGTCATTTCCGGTGATGTAGGTTTGGTGAGGAAACGCCCCGGTAACGATGCTTGCCAGCGAGGAACGACATTGAGGCTGTGTGTAAGCAGAAGTAAAGACGAGCCCCTCGTTCGCCAGGCGGTCAATGGCGGGAGTCTGTGCCACCTGGAAAATGTCAGGATCCATGTCGATGGTCGCCTTCTCGACCTCGGGGCGATACATGAAGCTGTAATCCCACCAGGCTTGGTCATCACTCAGAATAAAGATAATGTTAGGCAGGTCTGATGCTCGGCAGAACGAACCGCACAGCAGGGCGGCTAGGCTCATCCACACTGCACAGGTATGTATTTTCATAGTCTTAGTCATAGCGATAAGATCCCTTTGTTGTCCTGCGGAGTTCAAAAAACCACGTTATCAGTTAGATATACGCGGGAGTAGTTCGCGGGCAAGTAAATTAATAGATTATTGACAGGAAATCAAGGCTCATTCGATTCTCTATCAGTAACTTGCAGTTCAGAGGGGTTATACAAAAATTTATCGCTATTTGAGGGTAACGGGCAAGTTTTCGGTTCATTTTCGGGATGCTTTTGCAGGGGGGATTTGCGGCGTGATGCTTTCGTATGCGGCTGTGATCTTCGCGGTAGGTGGTGTCGCGGGGCAGGTGTAGTTTGTTCTCGATTGCCCAGTGTCCGCGGTTGAGCGCGAGTAGGCATTCTTCCTTCGGAAGAAATGATATATTCCCGCTCAGGAAACCCACTCAAGACGCACTACCGTGATGCGGCACTCATTCATCCATTTCATAGATGTTTTGACACAACCTCTTGCCGTCAGCGTTGAGGGAGCAGGTCAGCGGTATATGAGCGTGTACTCGTAGTCCACCTCTCCGCAGGACACGATCAGCGTTGCACCGTCCGTAATATAGTACACGGTGGCCATCCCCCCGGTATCGACTTCTGCCGAACAATTTTTACCCAGACCCAGAGCCTCAATGAAGTCCAGTTTGGAAATCACAATGCCGGGATCGTAGGGAACCGTGATGGTACGAAGCTCTTCATTCACCGCATAGATCGTTTCGAATTTCCAGGCATCCGCGTTGATCTCATAGATGGAGACATACTTACTCTTATCGGAATTGCCGGAAACATTGATTTTCACATATCGAGCCATTCTCGGAGCAAAGGTATCGGAGATCGTGCCTTTCTGCGTATTTTTTGAACGATCAGCTACGGTCGTGTAGTTTTTTCCATCCGTGCTAAGTTGAACGGTATATCGGTACGCGCGTTCCTGATACCACTTGATCGATAGTTTAGAAAAATGCATCGGCTGCCCAAAATCGAGGAGGATGTCTGTCGGAGTCCCCGTGGCACCCGACCATCGCGTATCGGGGTCGCCATCCATCATATATTTTGCAGGGTTACGTTTCTCTGCTCTCTTGACGCTGATGGAAACAAGCATCGCCGGGGTCGGTTTCACAAAGGCATACAGCTCGCTCGTGTGGCCGTCCTCTGCCGTCACCAGAAGTGTCATTCCCGCCTTGATTTTTCCAGAGGTCACCGGGGTCTGGCCATCCGCTTCCCTTACTTCTACGGTTACCTTATTCCGGTTGGAGATGAAGGTCGCAACATTCTCCGCAGTGAGGGAGGATTTAATGCAGATCTGATTTTCTTCATTGTTAATGAGCAGTTGTTTTGATTTCAGATCGGGGACGTCGCAAAAGCGGTTGATCGTCATTTGGTCGGAAACCGTCTGCGAACCGATGTGGCCGACGACGCGGATGACGTGTTCTCCATAGCCCAAAGGTTCCGTCCAGCTCCACTCAAATACGTGCTTGAGCTTTACATCGTCGGTTTGAATGGTGCCGATCTCCTTGCCGTCGACATAAAGAGTGACACTGTCGCAGTTTGAATACACCTTGAAGTAGCTCGGTGTGTCTTCCCGTCTCGGTCGATTCTGCCCGGTCAGATAGATCACAGGGATGTCGCTTCTCCAGTGTGCCTTGTAAATGTAAAAAGCGTCCTTTTTCATTTGGCGGTCACGAAGCACAAGCCCCTTGTCGTTGTAGCCCCCGGGCCGGTTGTCGGCACTGAACTCAAACAGGTTCCACACATAGGTTCCCCACAGATAGTTCATCGAACGAATATCATGTATCCAGGTTTCGTGCCAGTTGGCGTGAATTTCCTCCGCGCGGGGAAAGCGGCCGGATCGTCCGTATTCTGAAAGACCGACCGGTCGGTTCAGCACTCCGTCATACAACCCTTGCTTATCAAAATCGCTGATATACCGACTGCGATAGCTCGCCACATCATGGCGACTGTGAGATACCTGGTTATCCAAACTTTTAGAAACGGGTTTCCCGGTCATCGCGTTGTAAAAAGTTTCCGCGCGGATTCTCAGTTCCTGCGCTTTGGGATATGTATTCCACCCAACCAAATCGCCCTGCAACAGTTCGCCGTCGTTGGAAAAGGTTGCCATCACCGTCAACCGCGAAGGATCCAGTTTGTGGGCCAATGCGTTGAGTTCTGCAATCAAAGGAACCATGACGTCATGATCAGCCTTTTGCGCCTCGTTGAACAGTCCCCAGCAAAAGATGGAGCTGCAGTTATACTGCTGCTTGATCATCTCGATCAATTGCTGATTTGTGATGGAAATAAACCCTTTCAGGATATCATCCGGGTTCTCATAGGAGACCTTATTGTCGTCTTGGTCTACAGGTCGGCCCCACTCATCAGAAGGTGCGTTGCCGCCGTATGTATTCACAAACGGAATTTCCGCATATACCGTGATCCCATATTTGTCGCACAGTTCATAGGTGTAGGCACTGTGTGGATAATGGGAGAGCCGCACGGTATTGGCACCGATTTCGTATAACAGAGAAAAACTTTCCGTGATGTTATCTTTGGATACGGCATTCCCTTTGGTCCCGTAATCCTGATGCATGCAGACCCCGCGCAACGGATAAGACGAGCCGTTCAGATAAAATCCGGTCTCTTTTTCCACGTTGAAGGTTCGGAATCCGATGTAGTCGGATACCCCATCCACGACCTTCTCATTCTCTGAAACGGTGACATTGACCTGATAGCGGTACGGATCTGTCATTCCATTCCATAAACGCGGCTGGGCAACCCGAAACATCTCGGAGAGCTTCATTCGCTGTCCCGGCTTGATGGTAACAACTCGCTCTTCTGCCTGCACAAGGCCGCCCCCGCACATGTCTTTCGGGTAAAAGCGGAGGGCTCCTGCCAGATATTTCTTTTCGAGCTCATTTTGCTCAAACTCATCCGGATGTTTCAGTTCAAACCGCACTGAAACAGTTTTCGGTTCGGAAGAATCATTGAGAATCGCCGTGTCGATGCGCAGCGTTGCGGACTTCTCGGACACCTCTTTCGGGGTCAGATAGACACCCGGCGAGCCGTTGTCGAGCAGGTCGATATGCACCTCGTCGGTAAAAATCAGCGATACATTCCGGTAGATGCCGCCAAAAAAGGTGAAGTCTCCGCTGATCGGGGCGATCGTTCGGTCGTCCTCATTGCTGACGCGAATCGCGAGCAGGTTTTCCGCGCCGATTTTCAAATGATCGGTGACGTCAAAACGGAAGGTCGTATATCCGCCCTTGTGGCTTCCGACCAGGACGCCGTTGATATAAAGCTTCATCTGCTCATTGACGCCCTCAAACTCGATATAAATCCGCTTGTCCTTAGCATCCTGTTCAGAGATCGAGATTTTTTTGCGATACCATCCCGCACCGCGGTAATAGTTACTTCCCCCATCCGTACCGTCTTCGGCATTCCACGTGTGCGGAAGATCCAGTTTTTCCCAGTCCGCGTCATTAAACCCGAGCGTTTCCGCCTGCGCGGCATCGCCCTTGAAAAACCGCCAGGACGTTACAATGGCGGATCCCGTTCTGCCCGAAGATTCCGCTTGCATAATGACCAAATCGCCGGATTCATTGTACGTTTTCACGGCCTGAGCCTGAAAAGAACCACAGAGTAAAACAAGTGATGCCCACATTGCTTTAGTAATCGATTTTTTCATCTGTTCCCTCCTTAAAGCTCATATCCATTCAATATCCCTACCCAAATCCGTTCGCTGAATTGTGAGGTTTCCAGAGGGTTCTTTCACAACGCACTAAACCATTGTTGGCACCAAACCAGATCACCCTCCACGTTGGGCGCACGGTATCACATGATATATAGGACATCCAACCCATGAGTACGCACTCAGCTCATGGAAATCATATTCTTCTTTGCTAACGTGCGTTTAGAGTATGGATCGTCTCTTGTTTCAACACAACAGGTCCGAGTAGACCTGACGGCATCAAGGTGCGGTCTTTGCGATAAAAATTCGCGGTCGTAAAGGTGGATCGCGGCCCCTCCGGCATAGGTTCGTTGTTGACGTACCTGATCCCACTGTCCGCGAACGACGATGACTTTTCTGATCGTCTTGCCTTCCGAGTGAGGCCTCGTTGCCGAGCCCAACTCGGCTCATGGGGCGAGCGAGGTTTGGATTTTTTCGGCGACCATGGCGATGTTTTCGATCTCGTCTTTGGTGGCAGAAGCAGTGTTGGCTCTACTGCTCCGGCGATTAAATATTGAAAATTCAATGCGACAGATGTAGGGCCACAAAGAGGCACATGATTGCGCCAAAACGAAGCGATAAAACGGACGGCTGATTCCGGCTCAGCCGTGCGGGTGAGAATGCCGTAGAATGTGCGGCCGTTCAAGTCCGTGGGCCAGCATGAGCGGCTCATCGTTAAGGATTTCCAGCATGGGGCCGTCGGCCACAATCTGCCCCGCGTCGAGCACGATTACGCGGGAACAGACCTCGACCACCAACTCCAGATCGTGCGTGGCGATGATTCGCGTATGCACGAACGAGCGCAGCAGCTCGATCAGCCGGCGGCGGGCGCGCGGATCCAGATTGGAGGAGGGTTCGTCCATCACCAGAATATCGGGTTCCATGGCCAGCACGGTGGCGATGGCGACGGCCCGTTTCTCGCCGGAGGACAGGCGATACGGAGGGCGCTCGCGTACATGGGTCATGCCGACCCGCTTCAGCGCCGTGACAACCCGTTCTTCGACTTGCTCTAACGGCAACCCGGCATTCAACGGACCGAAGGCGACATCCTCGGCAACCGTCGGCATGAACAGCTGGTCGTCGGAATCCTGGAATACCATGCCGACTGAGCGCCGAACGGTTTTTGCGGTTTTGCGCGACACGGGCGTTGCGCCGATACGGATCTCGCCGCGCGTAGTTTTCAGAAAACCGTTGAGATGGTGCAGGAGCGTCGACTTGCCGGCGCCGTTGCCGCCAACCAGTGCCACGGCCGATCCCTGCTCGATCTGCAAGGAAATGCCTTTAAGCGCCTCTGTGCCGTCGGGATAGCTGAAAAACAGGTCGCGGATTTCGACAGCGTGGCGGTTCATGAAAGTCCCCCCGTGAACAGATGTCCCAACACATCGGAAAGATTCCAGACTCGCGCCGCAATCAGATAGGCCAGCGATACGGCAACGAATACCGCGTCCTGCCAGCGTAATGGCGTGCGGCGCATCAGGTGGACTTCGCCGTCAAAACCGCGTGCAACCATGGCGCGATAGACGCGATCCGCCCGGTCCATGGAGCGCAATAGCAGTTGTCCGACCAGCGAACCGTAGACGCGTGGTCGCAAAGCGACACCGTTGGCGCGAAGCTCGACGCCGCGCATGATCCGCACGGCTTCGTCCGAGACAACGAAAAGATAGCGATAGAGAAAGAGCAGTTGCATCACGAACACATGCGGAACCCCCAGCCGTTCCAGTCCGGCCCCCAGACGATACATGCCCGTACAGGCCACCAACACCAATGCCGCCCCGACCGTCAGGATAAAACGAAAAAGAATCGAGGTGAACGAGATCCATCCACCGGTCAGAACAACGGGTCCAATGGCCCCCATGGGCTGCCGATCAAGAAACGGATTCACCAGACCGATAATCACGGCAAACGGAGCCGCCACGAGCATTTTTTTCACAATATCTCGCGCAGGGATACGACCGATGGCGGCAAGGGATACCGGATAGAGCAGAAAAGGAACGAGCGCGGAGATCTCATAGCGCGAAAACGACATCACCAGACCGATAAAAACCAGCGTGACCAGCGCCTTGGCGCGGGCATCAAGCCGATGAGCCGGCGTATTCATCCGTCCCGGCTCGTCCATCCGCCCGATTTCAATCCAATCCATTGCCCGCATAAAGGTTCCT
>JGI12210J13797_10318430_pt1 | contig 10150 bp, 7 predicted proteins | sample ElkSlonscriptome_3_FD_13797 | JGI IMG/M metagenome (IMG submission 13797) | reverse complement strand
GCACAGGTCACTCGATTTCTCATTGTCGGCGACAGCTGGGCGGAAGAGCAGTGGCTGGATGGCTCCCATCAACGCGTCTTTCTTGATGTCGGTCTTGACGCTGTCGGCGTATCGGGCGAGCTGACCACGACCAGTGGCAGCACGGCGGCCGAGTGGGTGATGTCGACAAATCTCGACCGCATCGACCAGGCGCTGGCCGCCTATCCCCATCTCGACACCGTTCAGCTCACCGTCGGCGGTAATGATTTTCTCGATACCTGGAACACCAGCTTCACCGAGGCACAGTTTGACCAACTGATCGGTTTTATCACCAGCGATGTCGAGATCGTCACCGACTACATCCTCAGCCGCCGCCCCGAGATCGAAATACTGNTCAGCCTCTACGACTACCCGAACTTCGAAGACACCCGCAACGGCTTGATCTGGATCTTTGCCTGCAGCGGGCTCTGGGATGACCTCGGTAACCCCACGCCGCTGCAGCTCAACACCGCCGCCGTCGCGGTGATCGATGCCGTCGAAGGCCTGGCGAATGCTAATCCAAGAATCACCCACGTTCGCCACCTCGGTCAGGCCCAGAACTTCTTCGGCCTGCCCGGGCAGCCGCCCGGCACGCTGCCGCCGCCGGGCGACATCACCCAGCCCAGTCCCGCCCAGGCCATGCGCGAGCGATTCCCTTTGGGCGGACTGGACTGCTTCCACTTCAATGCCGACGCCTACGACCTGCTGATCGGCAACCTGGTCGACGGCTACATCGACGACCGCTTCGAACCAGGGCTGGCCCTGAGCTTCGACGCCCTGAGCGTTGCATACACCGGCGCGCCGCAAAGCGTGGCCGTCACCACAACGCCGATCGATCAGTCCCTGATCATCAGCTACGACAACCAGCTCCAACCCCCCAGCGACGTCGGGACCTACCAGGTCATCGTCACCGCCCCCGGCTGGCGCGAATCCCTCAGCGGCCAATTCGAGATCGTGCCCGGCAACCAGGCCATCGACTTCTCCGCCCCCGACGAGTTGCAAACTAACGCTAGCCCTATCACCCTCAAGGCCAGCGCAAGTTCAGGCCTGCCCGTGGTGATCGAGCTGGTCTCCGGTCCCGCAACACTCGACGCCAATGTGCTGACACTGACTGGCGTACCCGGCACCGTCGAACTCCGCGCAACCCAGGCTGGAGACAGCAACTGGCAGGCGGCTGATGAGGTGCTGCGGATGATTGAGGTTGTCGAGTCAGTTGATGGGGTGTTTGAGGATCGGTTTGAGCAGGGGGATTGAGTTGGAGCGGTCTCGACAACCTTAAACACAGAGTCGCCGGGGCTGAATATGCCCGGTGACATTGTTGTCGTCGGCAAAGTGGGGCAGGGCCTGGGTTGATTCAGCATCGCCCTAGACCGGCGGAATGCGCGGCGATAAGCAGACGATTTGGGGAAGTTTAGAGCCCTTCAAGTATCTGGAGTGAAGCTTTTCTGCGTGCTATGTTGCGCAGGCGCGTCATAGCAGCAGATAATCTTCGCCATTAATTAATAAAAAACAGAAAGTTAGAATAAAACACAATTAAAGCCATCATGCTATGAAGCAATATGCTCCGAATATGCAATACTGCAGCCCTTCGCCAGATATTTACTAGTTAGGGCTTAAAAAGAATGTACAGGGAATCCGCAGAGAGAATTGAAGCCGGTCTTAGTCCAGGGGCATCTTGGACCTTAGGGATCTTCTCTGCTCTTATCGGCGCAATGATACTAGCCATCGCGGATCAAGACCAACTTCTTGGGTTTAGTATCGTCGCCGGGTTCTGCTTTGTAATCGCGCTTACCTGTGTTCTTCGTGGTCGGCCGCGGCAGTTTTTCGGTAGCCTCACTGGCATAAGTCTATTTACCATGGGGTGTTGGTACCTAATAGAGCAGATACTTGGTGGTTCTATTCTTTCAGGCACTCGCTCCGAACCATCGGTACTAAATGCTACGCTTTTCCTCTTCATTATCGGCATGCCTGGGCTGCTTTACGCTGTGCGGGCCAAATTCGGCCTGGCACGCCCTAACAAAGGGTTCAACCTGACGCCGGAAAGCTCCGGGCCGGCAAAGCCGGGCGAGTCGGGTGGCGGCGCCGGTTAACCCAAACGTTGAACTAAATCGCTTCGCGGTAGCTTTTTCTGTCGGATTCTCGTGTTTTATTGATCGTTGATACTCCTGATTGGCCCGTGTGGGTCGTTCATGACAGGAATATTAGCGATGACACCCTTACGCAAGAACATGATTCTGGCCATGCAACAGCGTGGCTTTTCTCCTCGCACACACAAGAGCCACTTAGCAGCAGTGACGGCGCTGGCGCGTTACTTTCGACGATCGCCGGATTTGTTGACGACCGGCGAACTCAAGGATTTTTTGATCACGTGGTTCAGGAGCGCAATTTAGCCCCAGCCAGTTGTCGGGTGTATCTCAACGGGGTGCGATTTCTGTATCTCAAGGTGCTGGAGTGGCCTTCGTTCGACCTTGATATGGTTGTACCCCGCCGCGCGCAGCGCATCCCGGAGTTGCTGACGCGGGCCGAAGTTGGCCGCATTCTGGCAGCGAGCAGAAATCCGAAGCATCGGATGCTGCTGGAGTTGGCCTATGGCTGTGGCTTGCGGGTTAGCGAAGTCGTTGATTTGCGGGTACGCGATATCGACGGCGAGCGCGGTCTGCTGCGGATCGCTCAGGGTAAAGGTGCAAAGGACCGGATGGTGACGTTGCCGGATACGCTGCTGGTCCATCTGCGCAGCTACTGGACTCACTGTCGGCCGGGTGCGTGGCTGTTTCCGAGCTCACACGCTGAGGACGGTCCGATTTGCCTCAGCACAGCCCAGCGTGTGTTTACCAACGCCAAGTGCCGCGCGGGTATCGACAAGATCGGCGGCATCCACTCCCTTCGTCATGCCTACGCCACCCATCGACTGGAAAAGGGCTTGCCGGTCCACGAGTTGCAACGACTGCTCAGGCACAACAATCTGCAGTCGACCGAGCGCTACCTGCACTGGCTACCAGGCCGTTGCGACGCCCAGCGTGGTTGCAGCGACTTGCTGGCAGACATCGGAGCGCTACGGTGAGCGGACCGGCCACGGTGTAGGGTGCGCTGCAGAGCTTTGGCCCGCGTGGACTGGATCGGCATCGGCGCAAGATCACTCGGCGGTTATGTGCTTGCCGCACACCGGCCATGGGCGCGATCCAGGCCCAGTGTGATGGCTGTGGCGACGAGCACCTGTGGCACCACGGTTGCCGTGATCGTCATTGCCCACAATGCCAGGGTCGGGCGCCCCGGCGCTGGGCTGAACGGCAACACGAGCACTTGCTGCCGGTGCGCTACTTCCACGTCGTGTTTACCCTGCCGCACCACCTGAATGGATGGGTAGCGCTGCATCCGGACGTGATCTAACGGCTGCTTTTTGAGGCAGTGTGGACCACACTGAGAACGTCTGGCCGCGATCCCAAGCGGTTGAATGGTCAACTGGGCATGAGCGCCGTGCTTCATACCTGGGGTCAGAACCTGAGCCGGCACCTCCACCTGCATTGTCTGGTGCCTGGGCGATGATGGCCGCTGGCACGCCGCTCGCAGCACCTACCTGTTCCCGGTCAAGGCGTTGTCGCGCCACTTCCGCGGCACGATGGTGCGTCTGTTGCGCCAAGTCGTGCAACAGGGCCGCCTCAAGCGGGTCAACCGGCCCGGTGAAGTGGATCGGTTGCTGAATCAGTCGATGGCCATGGAGTGGGTGGTCTACAGCAAACACTGTCTAGAGCATGCCGAAAGCGTCATTGAGTACCTGGCGCGCTATACCCACCGGATCGCGATCACCGATGCCCGGATTATCAGGGTCGACGCCCAGCGCTTGATCTTGCGCTACAAGGACTATGCCGATCATGACCGGCACAAGACGTTGACCTTGGAAGGACCTGAGTTCGTTCGTCGCTTTCAGATGCACATCGTGCCCAAGGGACTGATGCGGGTGCGCCACTTCGGGGTTTTGGCCACCCGCTGTCGCAAGCGCAAACTCATGTGCCTGCGGGCTGCGGCGGACGACGATGAAGAACCCCCTAGCCGATCGGGACGACCCTCGCCGCTGCCTGAATGGACATGCCGAGTGCGCGGCAAAGGGCGCCTGAGGATCCGCACACGCCTTTCCGCCGTCCGGCCTGGACCGTGGCGAGGCCGGCCACCCGGATAAACAGCGCGCCCGGTCGAACATCGACCGGACAAAGGCAACAGACACAGTTCCGAAAATGGGCTTCGGCCCCGCTCGGCTCAAAACTGGAATCTCGAACCAAAATCAGCTACGTTGGCCTTAAGTGGGAAAAAAAGACATCGAATAATGTAAAAAACAACACGCAATGCCAGACGATCAGTATCGCTCTCATCGGAGAGCGGTTCCTATGCGGTCGGACCGACAATGCAATCCCCTATAGATAAGTACGTGCAAGCCTGATGGGCGGCTCAGTCCAACATACATTTATACGCCATGCTGCGCACGGCGTATAAATGCTTATTAGTTAGCGATGAAACAGGATTTCCACATTCCAATGCTCGTTGCAAGTTCCTGGTTGGCTGTGACCTATCGCGAAAAATAAGTGGAGCCATAAGCCCCTGCAATCGGAAACATGCCTAACTTCGACAACACCAAACAGACGAACTCAAACATCATTTACCCTATGCCAAATATCATTTCGATAAGGTCGCGTAAACTCCGAAGTCTCTTACGTGGTGCGATATCCAATCAGGAGTCTTCTGTAAAACGGAAGACTCTTCGCTCCGCTAGAGCGATGGTTACTAAAGCCGACCAAACAACGTTCTCGCAAATCTTAGTGTCAGAAGGGCTAGATCAGTCCATATACGGGAGTCCTTTCCCAAGACTCAGTTCCGACATTTTTGGTATTTGGGAATTCATGGAGCCTTGCGGGATCGATCTCGAGGCCGCAATCCAATACAGACGATTATTGCAACACAAAGAAGCTGTTCACCAAGCGATACAACAACTAACTGAACTAAACCGCCATTTACTGCAAACTGAATACGATCTCGCGATTCAATCTGTGGAAGAACTCATTGGGGAACATGGATATTCTGCGGCTGCAATTCGAAAAATACTTTTCTTATTCTCTCAGGTTGAAATAAATGACGCCCCACTGAAATCCAAAAGTAGTCGAGGAACGATCCAGAGACTGATGGATGAAATCTACAAAAACAAGCGGCGTCGCCTTTTGAATCTATATACGAGCTATCTAGTAGACCTATTTGACAATCGATCTGGCCTGTTCTCAACCATCGATGTTCAATCTCGAATGAACCTAAGCGCCCTTCGGGAATCAAGGAGCAAATATGAACTTGCACTTCTGGAGAAGACACGCTTCCCGTGCCTTCCGGGCACCACTTACGATAGTGTTTCATTTTACCTATTCAGCTGCAGCAGCTTGATCGATGTCTTTGTTGAATTGTGCTGTATGTCTTTCGATGACTGGATGCCGTCCGCAGCCAAGGATATATTCGAAGACCCATGGCTATCTACTTTAACCAGTTCATTGACGGACGATGCTGTTTCATTAATAGGTCGCGGCAACGAAAGTGAAGGTATCGAAACAGAAATTTATAAACTTGCCAGTGCGGTTCCTGAGAATCGGCAGATAAATGAATTCCGCTATGCGTTAGACGCCCAGCTCGCATGCAGGCAGGAGACAAAATGCGTCGTGACCGGTCGAAAACAATCGTTTTTCCCGGTAGACCTTGCTATTGAAGATCTTGTGGGTGCACAGACCACCACGTTGGCCCAAATAACGCGGTTCTCGAATCAGGAATCGTCAATAATTCTCAGATCATTCGCAGTACTTTTCGCGCTGAATTCAGGCCGTGACTTCAGAGGCCTTAGCGCAGCCGAGATCCGTGACATTCTTGGTCGTACTACTGGTTTTTCTCAGACCCTTTCCATTGATGAGGTGCTCCAAATAAGAGATCGAGGAGAGGCGATTGATAGCCCAATCGTGTCATTCCTGGCGCTCATAATGCTTAATGAAAGATCTCCAAATGACGATCGCGAGTTTGAGTTAAGAATGTCGTTTATGACGTTTCTTAGTCAGGATTACCAAGGTGATATTCTGCAATTCTTGGACTGGATAAACGAACGGACACCGGGGCTAAGCGACGCTATTGTTAGCCTATGCGACATAGCTTTTCTTGAGCGGCTGTACCTGATTTACCGGAGTTATGAAGAAGTCTTAGAAAAGCGGCAAGAAATATGTAGGTGGGCCTATGAAAATCTCAACAACAACGTCTACTTGGAGCTCGCCGAGCAGCTTGAGCTTGATGCAAAAGTACGCGCGATCCGTGATGAGCTCGATGATACCCGAATTTATGTCGAAGAAACTAGGTTCAAGCAATGGGTATCTGAGCACGTCACGCCCGTACTTCTGCGATACCAGAGACAAGTCGAGATTCTAGGCTTAACCACGTCCGATACAGTCGTAAAGAAACAAGCTTCCGAGGCTGCTCGGCGCAGTATCCAAGAGCAGATGCAGTCTGATTTTTACCTGTACCACGCGTTGGATATTGCGTTCAGCGAATTCTGTCATAACAGGACTTTTGGCATAGATTCCTATTTAAGCCGCAGAATACGCCACGGCTCTCTGGTCGGCCAACTACAGGCGCCCATCAAAACACTAGTTGACCAATTCATTGAAGACAATAAATCTGAGATATCAGAGGACGAGATTCAGGAGCTTTATAATTTTTATAGGGATTACACGGGCATTGTTCATGAGCTGAAAGACGAAAAGCTATATTTTAAAGGGAAGGACAAGCCGCAAGGCCTCTTTAGCTCTGACGCACTCGCCACGAAATCTCGTCTAGAAACATGTGAGCAATTTCGGGCGCAGCTGCCAAGTCTATTTGAAAGCGGTATAACAGCCAGTCTGTTGGTTGATGCAATACCTGAGATATGCTGGAGCTTACTGGAAGATGACTTACATGAAGCTAGAGAGGAGATAAAACATGCTTACCGAAGCCAGGTGAGACAGGTGCTGAAGCATGTACGCTCAATAGACCCGGGTGAGAGTAAGTGGGCCGCGTTGGAGAGCAACATGGTTACGAGTGCACATGAAAGGTTTAGTGAGGTAGTGCGATGGTTTTACAGGCCTGAACGTTCCTCAATGACCGTTTCGATAGTCGAATTAGCTGAGGTCGTTAAAAAAGAGATAAACGCTTATTACCCTGAATCTCAAATAACATTTGAGTTCCAGGGAAATGCTGGAATTACGCTTTCAGGATCGGCATACCATGCAATCTATGACATCTACTTTGTGTTATTCGATAATGCTTCAAAATACGCGGAAACTTCATCCCCGGTAAAAATAAGAGCAGAAATACGAATAAACAAACTTGGCGATACTGAAATACATATATTGTCTTCAACTAGAATTCGTGATACTGACAACCACGTTGACGTCGAAAATGCCATTGAGGCGTCACTTTCCGGCGCGCCCCTACAAAAGGCCATGATAAGTGAAGGAAAGTCGGGATTAAGAAAGGTTCAATGGCTACTCGAGACGTACCCAAAGCCCGGCGAATTTTCGTGGCAAATAAGGGGCAACAGATGCTTTTTTGATATTGCGCTGCCAATAATTATGGTAACCAAAGGAGTCGTTGGTGATGATAGTAAAGTCGCTCCTCGTTGAAGATGACGAATACAAGGCTGATAGCTTACAAGAAGCAATGCCCAGAAACTATCAAATCAGGATCGCGCGATCGGTCTCCAGCGCTGTCCGAGCAGTTGTAGAAGACATCTTTGATGTCGTCTTTCTCGATATGGCATTACCGACTTTCGAAAAAAATGCTGGGTCCGGTAGTGGTTCCTCGCAACCTCAAGGTGGTGTTGAGGTGCTTCGCGCACTTAAGTTTATTAATAAGAAGACTAAAATAATCATTGTTTCGCAGTATTCTGGTGTTGAGGTTGATAACGATTTTGTGCAGCTCAGAGATTCGGCGCGCGTTTTGAGTGAGAAATACTCACTTGATGTTGTCGGGGCCGTTGCTTATGACTTTGAGGATGATGGTTGGCGGATCGATTTATCGGAGGTAATGGAGCGGATATGAATTTGCTGATCGTCGAGGACAATCCAGGGAAAGCCGCAGAGGTTAGGAGTCTCGTTAGTCAAGTGAAACCTGATACTCAGATAGCGATTTCGGGAAGCATGAGTGACGTCGTTAGAGTAATGGATCAAATACGTTTTGATTTGGTCATATTGGATTTCATGCTTCCCATACATGACGGTGGACCCCCACATGATTGTAGCCGTGAGTTGCTTGGAGTAGCTAACAGCTCCTCAAGGAATAGCAATACGTGCCTCGTTGCATTGACCGCATACGACGATTTGGTCAACAATGCAACGGATGATTTCTTCGAGTCTGGGGTCATAATTTGCAAATATTCTGCGCATGATCCTTCTTGGCGACCAACGATTCGAAGCCTGATCGAGCGGCACTCAAGTCGCTCAGCAAGACGCTTTGTGATCATCTGCGCATTAGAGTCAGAACGAAAAGCATTTGAATACACACCCGCTCGCTTGGGTGAAGCCAAAACAATCGGCGGCCTTGACGCATGCGATATTGAGATAGGGAACGAATTGGGCGTTGCGGTCCTCAGTCCAAGAATGGGGCTCGTTAATGCGTGCTCAGTAACAGCACTTGCAGTGGAGAGATTCTCACCTGAAATAGTTTGCATGGCCGGAATCTGTGCCGGAATTTCAGGGCGATCGGAAATTGGTCAGGTCCTGGTGGCGAACCCCTGTTTCGAATACCAAGTTGGAAAATATACACCAACGGGCTTTGATATTGAGCCGTATCAAATTAGCTTGTCTGAAGATCTTCGGCAGAAGTTAAAAAGACTTAATTCCGATACTGATTTGATCGAAGCGCTTTATCAGGATCTAGGACCCACGCCAGTATCGCGAAGCTCACCAGAGTTTTCCGTATTCGTTTCGGGATCGGCCGTTGTCGCCGATCAAAAGGTCGTTAAAGCGATTACCAGCCAACACAGAAAGGTCTCCGGTCTCGACATGGAGGCATTTGGTGTTATGCAAGCGGCTGCCCTTTCCGACCTTGAAGTGGATTTTTTTTCGGCTAAAGCAGTTGTCGATCATGCTGATAGCGCAAAGTCCGATGCGCATCAGGCGGATGGGTGCAAGGTATCAGCACGCTACTGTGTAGCGGCGCTATCGATGCTCTTAGACGACGCTGCCGCTTGAAGAAGGCACACGCAGGACATCCATGGGCTTCAGATTTTTGCGCAAGTTTTCGGTCGTGGTCAATGTGAACAAACCAGGACACACAAGAATTGAGCTTCAGTGCGAACCGCCTCTCGTCGTTCCTGCAACCATCACACAAACCAGGACACACAAAAATTGAGCTTCAGTGCAAACCGCCTCTCGTCGTTCCTCAACCATGATTTCTTCTTAGAGACCGTCGACGGGTTCTCAATGCGCCGCTTGGCTGCCAGTCTTCTGCTCGTCAGGAAGTGAAATCCAGTTGCTAGACATAACAAAGCCCGGAACAATCCGGTCTGGGCACCATTCCATTAAATTTTGCTTCAGGTGGGGCGCTCGCGCAGGATCATTTTTGCCCTGGCTGCCGCTACGCCCTTTATCCAGGTCTGGCCCAGGTCTGCGGCCTTTGCCATGAGCGCTTCGGCAGATCCGATGGCTCGGGAAACAACAAACCGGAAACAACAACAAACCAGGACACACAAGAATTGAGCTTCAGTGCGAACCGCCTTTCGTCGTTCCTGCAACCATGATTTCTTCGTAGAGACCGCCGACGGGTTCTCAATGCGCCGCTTGGCTGCCAGTCTTCTGCTCGTCAGGAAGTGAAATCCAGATGCTAGACATAACAAAGCCCGGAACAATCCGGTCTGGGCAGCATTCCATTGAATTTTGCTTCAGGTGGGGCGCTCGCGCAGGATCATTTTTGCCCTGGCTGCCGCTACGCCCTTCATCCAGGTCTGGCCCAGGTCTGCGGCCTTTGCCATGAGCGCTTCGGCAGTTCCGATGGCTCGGTAGTAGATACTCTCGGTACCTTGAATCTGTCGAATCCAGGCTTTCGGGTTCTGGCTCAATCTTGAAATTTCGACGGGTGGATGCTGTTC
>JGI12210J13797_11351536_pt1 | contig 10151 bp, 8 predicted proteins | sample ElkSlonscriptome_3_FD_13797 | JGI IMG/M metagenome (IMG submission 13797) | reverse complement strand
GCCAACTGCCAACATCATCCCAAGGAAACTCGGCTTCAATGACAACCACGTTCGGGTAGCTTTCCATCACGGCATAATCGATCGACTTGCCTTCGATGGCTGTGAATTCTCGCTCCAAGACTTGCGGATAGTCGTCTTGACCGATGCGTTTAGCAATCTCATCAATGTGCGCATAAATCTCAGGTGCGTTTTGCTGTAACGCCTTAAGGATCGTAGCCGCTTTCCATAGAAAGATACCGCCATTCCAATAGAACGTGCCTGCATCCAAATACGACTGAGCGGTTTTTCGGTTTGGTTTTTCGCGAAATTGTTTGACTTGAAAAACGGAGGCTTCGCTGTTTTCGATCGCGGCTGCTCGCTCGATATATCCGAACGATTCGGCGGGATAGTCAGGTCGGATTCCGAACGTCACGATTCGGCTGGGGTCTTCTTGAATCAGTTTCTCACCCGTTTTGAGTGCCGCTTGAAAACGCTCCGGTGAGGTGATGACGTGATCCGATGGCATCACTGCCATCACGGCATCGGGATCTTGATGCATGACGAGGGCCGCGGCCAAACCGATACAAGGTGCGGTATCGCGGCGACAGGGCTCACCGACGATGTTTTGCTTTGGTAATTCAGGGAGCTGCTGGGCGATCGCATCGACGAGCACTTTGCCGGTGATAATCATCTGCTGTTCAGGGGCAACCAAATTGCCGAGCCGGTCGAGCGTCGATTGGATCATCGATCGATCGCCGTGCAGGTTAAGCAGTTGTTTGGGGCGAAGTTGGCGGCTGGCGGGCCAAAACCGAGTACCGCTACCACCTGCCATAATGATTGCATGTAGCATAAAATCGTCCGCGAAAGAAAAGTGAATGATTGAGGAGTCGTTTGATCCCTTCAAGCGTAGACGATCAAAAGCTGGATCGACAAGCGGTTTAGTGGTAAGTTTTAGTGAATCGAGGCGGTGGGACGGCGGGACTTTTATAATATGCGGTCGGAGTTCAAGGGTGGCGAAAAAGACAAATCGAACGACGGATGCTGGCAAGCCGCTGGAGATCCCTGATAAACCGCTTGGCGGGCCAGCCTCGTTTGCCGAGGCTGCCGAATGCCTCAAAACGATGGCCCATCCGGTTCGATTGAGAATGGTCCAAATGCTGCTTCACGGACGCTACACGGTTGGCGAATTGGCAAAGGATTGTGATATTCCCGATAATGTGGCATCGGAACACCTACGGTTGATGCAGCGCTGCGGATTTTTTACCAGCGAGCGAGAGGGGCGGCGTGTTTATTACCAGGTCGCTGAGCCGCACTTGAAGCAACTTATGAATTGCATCGAAGGCCGGTTTCTGAAGTAATCGAATCCGTCCTCGGAGAGCGGATCGGCATTAGGGTGCCTTTCTGCACCGCAGCAAAAGCCTGTGGGTGTTGTCCTCTTCGATAGCCCATTCGTGACCTCCTTTGCCTTTACCCAAACGCCGAACTTTCGGAAAATGGAAGTTCACACTTTTTCCCCGTCGTATCGGAGTCGAGAGACATGTCAGTCAAACGAGTTGGAATCCTTACCGCAGGGGGCCTTGCGCCTTGCTTGTCGTCCGCAATCGGTGCCTTGATCGAGAGCTATACCGAGAAAGCACCGGAAGTCGAGATTCTGTGTTACCGCTCGGGTTACAAAGGATTGCTTTTGGGGGACAGTTTTTTGGTGACTCAGGCGATTCGCGAGAAGGCAAACGTGTTGCACCAACATGGCGGCAGCCCGATCGGAAATAGCCGAGTTAAATTGACCAACATCGATGATTGCGTGAAACGGAAATTGGTCCAGCCCGGCGATGATCCGCTCGAAGTCGCTGCGGAGCAATTGCGCCGCGACCGTGTGGATGTGCTGCATACGATTGGCGGTGATGATACCAATACGACGGCAGCCGACTTGGCCGCATACTTGGCCAAAAACGATTATGAGTTGACGGTCGTCGGTTTGCCGAAGACGATTGACAATGACGTCATTCCCATTCGCCAAAGCCTCGGGGCTTGGACGGCTGCGGAACAGGGTGCTCGGTTCTTTGAAAACGTCGTTGCCGAGCACAACGCGAATCCGCGTATGTTGATTGTGCATGAGGTGATGGGACGCAATTGCGGATGGTTGACCGCAGCGACAGCGGAAAAGTATCGCCAGCGACTCGGGGAACTCGACTTCTTGCCGGAAACAGGTTTGAGCCGCGAACGGAAAGAGGTTCACGGAATCTACGTACCCGAAATGCACTTCCAATTGGATAGTGAAGCGGAACGACTTCGCAAAGTGATGGATGAGTTCGACTGCGTCAACATCTTCATTTCCGAAGGTGCGGGCGTCGATACGATTGTCGAAGAAATGGAATCACGTGGCAAGGAAGTCCCCAAAGATGCGTTCGGTCATTACAAGCTCGACAGCGTGAACCCGGGGAAATGGTTCGGCAAACAATTCGCCAAATTGATTGGCGCCGAAAAAACGTTGATTCAAAAGAGTGGCTACTACAGTCGTGCGGCTCGAGCCAACGCGGAAGATATCGCACTCATTGCCCGCTGTGCTGAGAAGGCGGTCGATTGCGCATTGAAGGGCGAGGGTGGCGTGATCGGGGAAGACCAAGAGCAGGGCGATGAGCTCCGTGCGATTGAGTTCGAGCGGATCAAAGGTGGCAAACCCTTTAATATCGATTGTGCGTGGTTTGTTGAGCTTTTGGCCGCGATCAATCAACCGAAAGGCGAGAAGCTCGAAACCGCCCACGCCTAGCGGGCTAATGCTTTAAGGCGGTGAACTAAGCGATTCCAAAGATTCGGTGATAGCTCCACATGCAAACGAGGTAGGTGAAGTAGAGCAGTCCGGCGGTGTAGATGGATACGACAATCGACCAAACGATTCGCTCGCTTTTCGAGAATCGTTTGTTCATCCACAACAACGGTATTCCAAGTGCTCCGGTGACCAAAAAGAGGATTCCGATGACCGCCATCCGGCTTTGCAGATAGCTTTCGATTTCGACAACGGTCGTCGCCGAATCTTGATCCGCCAATTTGGCTTCGATCACCGATTCGCTACTCCTCGCGCCAAGGTCACGTGCTTGCGATTCATTCATTGTTGTTCGATGTCGTTTGGTCTTCGCGAATTCGCTTTTGAGCTTTTTCCACTAGCGGTGCCACATTCGCGTTGTTTTTGTAGAGATCGATAATGCTATACCAAATCTCTCTTGCCGCAACGACATTGCCACGTCGCATCGCTTGATCGGCTTGTTCTAGCTTTTCTTCGATCATGATGGACGCTTCGTCTTTGGAAACCGATTGGGTTTCAATCTTGGCGATTTGGCGGCGCGCCAAGTTGACGTAAGGTCGATACTTTTCGTCATCGCCGAGTAGAGTCAACATGCTTCGGTATTGATCGAGTGCGGTCGCGGTATCGCCAAACCGTTCGAATTTTTGTGCCTCCGCTAGTAAGCGTTCGCCTTCGCCGCGGATCGGCAGATTTCGTTTTAGCTTGACTGACAAAGCGTGTTCTGCTTGCAACATATCGACACGGTCAATCTGTTCCGCCGCCCAATCGGCATGTTGGCCCTCAGGGAACCGGTTGAGCATCGGACGGAGGTAATTGACTTTGGCTTGATTGAGCGATGATTGGGTATCTCGTGCCAATAATTCCTCGGCACGTGAACGCATTTGATTTTCGTTAAGCGGCCAAACCACATAGGCCAACATCGCCAGAATAACGACGAGGGTTCCGATCAAGACCCACGGCTTGTCATGCCAAGCGGTAGCATCGGGGATCTTTTCTTCGCGAACCAAGTGTCGTCCGAGCAACGTTCTCGCTTCATCGCGATCCTTTTGATCGGTGACGCTTAGTGGACTAAAGCCGCTCGACGCATGTTCGGCTACTCCTGTTCTTGACATGCTCCGGCGACGCACTTCCGCCAATGCCAACGTCACCGCTGGGGCTCCGAAGGGGCGTTTGGCAGGGTCTTTTTCCAGTAGTTGCATGATCAACTTGTCGAGCCAAACCGGACAATCCATCACCAACGACGCTGGCGACACCGGCGTTTGGTTGGCAACATTCTGCATCACCTCTTCGACCGTTTCGCCTTGAATTGGCATCCGTCCCGTGAGGGCAAAGTACAAGGTGGCTCCGAGCGAATAGAGGTCCGATCGATTGCTGAGCAATTCACGATCGTGTAGCAGTTCGGGTGGTCGCAGTGCGATCTCTTGAAGGGTCGGTGGACGCGATGTTTTCAAGCGGGTGCCAAACCGGTTGACACGAACATCAATCAAAATCGGGCTGAGTCCCGCGATCATGATCTTGTCAGGCTGGATCGACCCGAAGTGAATCGAATGTTCGTGGAGATATCGCAGTGCGTCGACGAGCGGTTCGGCAAGTTCGAGGACGGACTCCCACGACATTCTTGATTTCCGCTCCAAATGAGAAGCCAACGTTTCGCCTTCCACCAGCTCGTAGGCCAAGTAGGCGTCGTTGTTCTCAAAGCCACCCCCGTAGCAGCGAACGATGGCAGGATGAGAGAGCGTTTTTAAGGTTTCCCATTCCGAAGCGAACTCCGTTCGGACTTCGGGGGTTGCACCGAAGGGAGACGAAAAAACTTTGACGGCGATCGCTCGTTTGAGTTTGACATGAATCGCTCGCCAAACACAACTTTGCGACGGATAATCGCCCAGTTTTGATTCAATTGCCAAAGGGCCTAAACGACTGCGAGGCATAGAAATTCAAATCGAGAAGAGGAAAAGGACTGCGAGGCTATCGATTATACCAAAATCAGGCGAATTGAATCTGGTCTAGTAAATGAGATAGAAAGATCGCCTTGTCGGATTCGTATTGCACCAAATCGCCCAGACCGCTTCGCCACCTTCGTACTTTCGCCGTTTCAAATTGGATCGCAGTCGGCGGGTTGTCACGCAAATGATCTCGCAGCCGGGTTGCGCGGGTCCACTCGGTCGATTGGCGAACCGTCAAGTAAACACAATGTGTCGGTTCAGGTGCCGAATCATGGAGGTGTCTCGGTTTACGCAGCACAACACCGTTTTTGAACCATTCGGGCGGCGATCCTCTACGAAAGTTCAAACCCTCAATTAGAAGGGCTGCCGTTTCGATCACTGCGAATGTTTCGACTCCCGCAATCACATCAATGGTGGGACGCGCGATCAAACCGCTGATCGCCGTACTGCCGATATGCTCAACCGCTGTCACCGTGCCCTCGCAAGATGACAAGATACTACTTTTTGTTTGCTCGAACTCCTGACGCCAACGCGGGTCGTAGTGCATCAATCGTACGGTCGGTTCATTCATTCGATTTGGCTCCCCTCTGCATCTTGCCCCCTTCTGCATCTTACCGCTGGGGCAAACAAAAAACCGAACGGACAATCGATTGTATCGTCCGTTCGGTTTGGGTTCGAAACTTGGGCGGGAGCCTACTTGCTAGTCAACATCGCCACTCGAGACGATTCAATCTGGTCTTTGATCGAATCGACATAAGCACGGTCCGCGTCGCACAATCGAGACATGGGAACCGAACAGGTCTTTCCGTTTGTCTTTCGCAAGCGTACGAAACCATCGTAAATCTCAATCAAACGACCTTCGGTTCGGAAGCTGGACGTATTGTCGATCCAAACTCGCGCCGACGTTTCTTGAAGCGACAAGTGAGGAGGAAATTGCTTTTCAGTAACGACTAATCTTTCACCCGCGTTTTGCGAGGCGCGCCGAGTCACTGAGTCCGAATCGGTTTCGCCGTTTGTCCGACCAAACAGATCGTCGAAGTCACCCGATTCATCGCTTGAAGTCGGTGTTCCGAACAAATCGTCCATGCCATCGCCCGCTGGGGCTTCGTCGGTCGCAGGTGGCTCGCCGAACAGATCGTCCATGCCGCCGCCCGCTGGGGCTTCGTCGGTCGCAGGTGGCTCGCCGAACAGATCGTCCATGCCGCCGCCTGCTGGGGCTTCGTCGGTCGCAGGTGGCTCGCCAAACAGATCGTCCATGCCGCCGCCTGCTGGGGCTTCGTCGGTCGCAGGTGGCTCGCCAAACAAATCGTCCATGCCGCCGCCCGCTGGGGCTTCGTCGGTCGCAGGTGGCTCGCCAAACAAATCGTCCATGCCGCCGCCTGCTGGGGCTTCGTCGGTCGCAGGTGGAGTGCCAAACAAATCGTCCATGCCACTATCGCCTTCGGTTTCAAGCATCTCGGGCTCTGGCATTGCAGGCTCTGGCATCTCAGGTTCTGGCATAGCAGGTTCTGGCATCTCGGGCTCTGGCATAGCAGGCGTGTCATCCGCTGGCGAATTTCCGAACAAGTCATCCAAGTCGTCTGGCTCCGCAGCGGGATCATCCATTCCGGGTTCATCCATCGAAGATCCGCCGAACAGATCGTCATCGGCCGGTTCTTCGCTGGGCTGCGACAAAGGCGAGTCCATGTCGGTGTCTTCGGATTCCATGCCCAAGTCAGTCGCCGGTGCTTCCACTTCCGTATCGTCAGAAGGCTGCTCCGATTCAGCGGATTGTTCTTCAAACGGCGAGGGGGGAGCCGAATCACTGTCGCTTGAACTTTCCCCTTCATCTGACTGGTCCGATGGCATCTCGTCCTCTTGGGATGGTGCGTATTCCATATCGACGGGACCGTAATCAACCGTTCCCATGTCGACCCTGCCGTAGTCACAGCAATTGTCGACAACGGGTTCGCCGCAGCAGGTCTCGACCGCCGGCGGAGGGCAGCAAACGACTGGCGCTGGACAACAAACTGGTGCGGGAGAGCAACTTACAATCGGCTCACAGCACTCGTTGGCTTTGGAGCCGCATCGCATATGGTGTAGAAGCCAGCCCGCCGAAGCAGGACTGATCCCCAAGATAAACGTGAGCGTACCAACAGTACTGATGCGGAAAATGGTTCGGGCCGTGCGGTTCATAAAGCGGTCTCCTCCATACGAAGACGGTATGGGTTGCGTGCGGTTTACACAGTTGGGCATTTGAATTCCCGGCTTTCTCTGGTTTTTCAGAAGCCGGGGCACTTATTTCAACAACTATCCATGCTAGTTAAGGCATACTGCTCCGGCAAGCAGCGATAGATAGTTAATTTAAGGACTTTAGTCGCAAAAACGGGTTTTGCCAGTTATATGGATCGAAATGCGTGGCTTTTTCACTCTAAACTACTTGGGTGCCGCTGAAAGCGAAAATTTGTCAAACTAGAATCTCACTGGAAATGTAGCGGAAGTCGTAAAGACTTTCGTTCGTCGAGATTCTCTGCCTTGGAAATCCGAAAGTCTTGACGACTTCCGCTACCTATACACCCAACTCCCCCAAATAGCTGCTTCTCTATGTTTCGCTTCATCAAGGGCGTTTTCGCATCGATGAGCCTCGAGCGGAAATGTCTGCTCTTTTTTGGCTCGGCGATTCTGGTCTTGATGTGCGCCGCATTTTTTGTCGTGCAATTGCTCGCCAAGCGGTTGGTCACCAATACGACCCAGCAGCGAGCCCGGGACTACGCGGCTGCAGAACTCTACTTGTTGCATAGTGACGCGGAGTGGGCCTCGGAAGTTCCCAACGAAAAGGTCTCGCGGGTCGAACGGATTCTAAGTGGTCTCAGGGAAGAACTGCTCAACGCCCAAATCGACTTTCAAGTGTTGGCATTGCAGGATTCGATACCGTACGAGAACTTGCCCGCCATCGCCCAGCCCGAGACGGAACATGAACTGTTGAGGCTCGAGCAGCTGGAACCACAGTACCGTGCTTGGTTGTCGCGACAAATTGGCAAAGACCGACCCGATATCGAACGCCCTCTCGATTTGGGGGACAACGAAGCGATGAGCCGTATCGGGCTGCTCGGTACGACCGTGTTTGCCGAAGATGGGCCGATCGACGACCGCTACATCTACTACTATCCCGTTTTCTTCAAACCGACCTGTGTTTTGTCTTGCCACAATCCATCGGGTGGCTCGATCTCGACTTCCCCGGATGAAGATCCCGTCAAGTTAGCGTCTCAATATCCCTATCGTGTTTTTCGGATCAGCATGCCGTACAAGGAGACGCACGATCAAACCACATGGATTCGGGCGATTGTGATTGCCTTGGCGATGGCGATCATCGCTGCAACGCTTTTCGTTCTGCATGCCATTGTTCGCTTCTTAGTCCTGCAACCGCTTTATCATCTTCGCGACGTCAGCGATGCGATCACGCACGGGGATACCAACCAACGGGCCACAATCGATACCGAAGACGAGTTTCGTGAATTGGCCGATGCGTTCAATCGAATGCTTCGTCACTTGACCGAGACACAAGACAAGATCCAAGAAGTGAACCGCGAACTCGATGCTCGCGTCGACCAATTCGCCCAATTGAATCTCCAACTCTACGAAGCAAACCGGCTCAAGAGTGACTTTTTGGCCAACATGAGTCACGAGCTGCGAACCCCGCTCAACAGTATCATTGGCTTCTCGGAAGTGTTGGCGGGGATCGATTCGCTCAATGATAAACAACGCCGCTATGCTGCCAATATTCAAAAGAGCGGACGGCTATTACTGGAAATGATCAACGACATTCTCGATCTGGCCAAAGTCGAAGCTGGCAAGATGGAGCTGCGCCGCAGCGAGTTCGATGTCGGACGGTTGGTATCGGCCCAGTGCGATATGATTCATTCGTTGTCCGAAGAAAAGAACATTTCATTAACCATTGACACCTCCGACGAATTGCCCAAAGCTTACCAAGATCAAAACAAACTCGGGCAAATCATCAATAACTTACTCAGCAACGCGATCAAGTTCACCCCGGAAGGCGGCATGATCACGGTACGAGTCGAGGACAAGCAAAACGGAAAGTTTCGTTTACTCGTCAAAGACACCGGTGTCGGAATTGCCGAAGAAGATCAACCGATCATCTTCCAAAAATTTCGCCAAAGTCAAAACGTGCTCAAGAATGAAGGGTTGACTCGTGAATTCTCAGGAACGGGTCTCGGGTTATCGATCGTCAAAGAGTTGGCCAAACTGCTCGGTGGCGAAGTTGACTTTGAAAGTGAACTTGGTCACGGCAGCACGTTTTGGGTCACATTGCCCTGGCGGCTGAGCGACCAAAACGCTAACGACAATCTACTCGCTTCGGCTGCCTTGCCGTCAACCTCGATCAATGTCGCCGAGGCGACCGGCCTGGCAACCGAAAACTTCAAAACGGATAACCGATAAATGAATCGCATGAAACAAGTTGACCTTTTTACCGATGGTGCATGCAGCGGTAATCCGGGGCCAGGCGGATGGGCATTCATTCTGCGTTGCCGCAAAACCGATAAAGAGCTTGAACGCAGTGACGGAGAGCCCGATGCGACCAACAACAAGATGGAGTTGACTGCTGTAATCCGAGGGTTGGAAGCGCTCCAAGAACCGTGTGAAGTTACCCTGCATGCAGACAGCACCTACGTCGGTCAAGGTATCAGTAGTTGGATGGCTGGCTGGAAAAAGCGAGGTTGGAAACGAAAGGATGGTTCAAAACTCGTCCCGATCAAGAACGAAGAATTGTGGCGTGCGCTCGACAAACTACTGCAAAAACACAAAATCATTTTCAATCATGTGAAAGGACATGACGGTCACGTCGAAAACGAACGCTGCGACAAACTAGCCGTGGAAGCCTACCAAAAATATCTACATCGTTCAGTTCGATAGGCCACCATGCCCATCCAGATCCCAATAAAAACACGCCGACTATCTCAAAGCGAATTCGGTAATATCTCCTATTGCGTCATGGAACACGCTTTCGCATTCCAAAAGCAATTTGGTCGATTCTTTAACGAAGCGATCTACAAAAACGGATTAGCCGAAAGAGTTGATGGTTCGCGCATCGAAATTCCAATCACTGTTTCTCACCGCACCTTCAGCAAGCAATACTTTATTGACTTCTTCGTTGGTGAGGGAGGAATCTTTGAACTGAAATGCGTCGAAAAAATTATTCCGCGGCACCGAGCCCAGCTAACCAATTACCTTTTGATGGCCGATCTCGAACACGGCAAAATCATCAACTTTCGACCACCGAAGATTGAACACAAGTTCGTCAATTGCACAACTCGGTTGGCTGAGCAAAAGTCGCCCCGTTTTGAGTACCACAACTGGAGAACGACCGATATTGAGATCGAACGCTTTGAGCATTTGATAGATAAACTCGTCTCTGACTGGGGCGTCGG
>JGI12210J13797_10559771_pt1 | contig 10154 bp, 8 predicted proteins | sample ElkSlonscriptome_3_FD_13797 | JGI IMG/M metagenome (IMG submission 13797) | reverse complement strand
GAAATTCTTTTCATATTGATGCTTAAGTACTGCATAAAAAACTAGCAGAATGAGTATCCCCACCACAAAGAAATTCATTTTAATGGCTGCTGCTCTAACCAATACTGGGTTTTCTTCAGCCGAATTCTTACCGAAACCCACAATTTCTACATGTACACGGTCAAAGTCTTTCTGAGCTTGGAAGATAGTCAGGAAAACTGTTTCAGCGTGATGGTCTCGTAAGCTATCAATATTGAGAATAATACAATCCGATTGATCAAAATTTCTATTCAATTGCTGATCAATGAATAACGAGCTATTACGAGGTACACAGCAGCGAATATGGTTTCCTTGAAAACGAGCTAGATTCAACGACAAACCAACTACTACCCCCTTTTTCTGTCCGCTCACGTAAGGAACATAGTGGTTAGATTCATCTACAGTGAGCCAATCTTGGCGCAGATCTTTTACTACGAAGTATTCAGATGCCTCCCCCAACGACTGTCCCCACAGAGGCATACTTAGTAAAAATAAAATACTTAATAAAAAGCTTCTCTTTGTGGCCATTTCGCTTTGCATAGTTACACGAATCGTACCGTATCTAATGCTTATCTTTCCTTAACGCGTAAGTTTTTAGCAAGACGCGGTTTAGAAGCGGCTAATATAGCCAAAATGTACCTTAGAAGCAGAAAAGCTCAATATTTGGTTTTGTGATTTTCCTAAAGCATAAGCCAAACTGAATAGTCCCGCCCGCGTAGTTATACTAATACCCGCTCCTATTCCTAAAGGAGTATCAATAGTATTATGCTGCTGACCTTGCTGCTGCATCCAGGCTTGGTCATAAAATGCGAATAAATACGAGGGAATCATACTTTCTGGCTCTAATAGCCAACGTAACTCAAAATTGCTAAGAGCGTATTGCGATGCAAAAAAGATATTATCGGCAAAACCTCGTAAGTTTCGGAGACCACCCAGTCGATAAAGCTCATTGGCAAACAACTGACTGTCGACCAGGCCACCGCCCTTCAGTCGACTATATATTCCCAACGCTGGTCCAACCATGTAATATTGGGTAAAAGAAAGTTCACCCGCCCACTGCAAGCTGGCTTCTGAATGCTGAGTTAACTGACCAGATTGAAGGGGTTCACTCATCCAAAAAGAGGTAGTTTTCTGCCCTAGCCGTCCCTTTGCTGATAGAGTATATCCTCGTCGAGGAAATAACAGTTCGTCAACTCGATTCCAGTGATAACCTATTCCTCCTCCCCTAACTGCTGTATTAGCTAGTGATGGGATATCATTATCGGCTAGTATCGTATTTTCGCCAATGAGTCGGCTACTACGCCAGTCGCCAAATAATTCAACCCGATGATTCCTGCCAATTAAGTAAGATAGCGCTAAATTCGCCTGCTGATTCAAGAACAGGGTGTCTTCTTTCAATAAATTAAAATTAATATTCACTCCTAGAGGCGATCGTAGTACATTAGGATGGCTATACTCTAGGGATAGTTGTTGAGATGCCACCTGCAACCGTTGCCAGTTTAGTGAGAACATTTTACCAGAACGACCCAGATTACGAAGTAAAACGTTTAGTTCACCCGTTAAGAGTACTCCCCCGCCCTGTCCTTCGGCAGGAAGTACCGACAGTATACCATCCACTTGACTACTCGCTTGGTAAGACAGTGGTAAGTATATGTCAGCCACTTCGTTCTGAAACTGTGTCTCAATCGGCCCAGTAAGCGATAGAAAGGGTAACCGTTGCAAACGAGAAGAAATTTGAGCGATCTTTTTACCGCTATAAATCGTTCCTGTATGAATGTCTAAATAGGCTTCCAGGAATTCAGGGTTTACTTTTTCCGTTCCCTGAATATTTAGCTCCCCAAACCGAATCAGCGGGCCCGGCTGATAATCTAGCGTTGCGGATACTTCTTGATCTTTAATCTCAACGTCCATTAGTTGCACTGAAGAAAATGGGTAACCGTTATTTTCGGAGTAGTCCAAGCAGTTATCGACTAGTTTCTGAAAATCAGCGTAGTGGAAAGGCTGCTGTAAAAACAACTCCTCACGATAGCCGGAATGAGCTTGTAAGAGTGGATCTAAATTGCCCGGTTGAAGGTACGCCCAATGAAAAGGTGTTTCTGGATGAATTTTGACTCGATAAACCAGACTATCTATCGGTGGAAGTGGCTCAACATACGCCTGAAAATAACCTGCCCGCTGAAGATCAGTAATTATATCTTCGGCTGCCTGTTGAGCTTCAGCTTGACTAGAGAAATCTGCGGAAGGAAGGTAAGGCTTTAGAAATGCTTGTTCAGTTTCACTACCCTCTCCCTCTACCCGTAACTGCCACTGAGCATTGGCCAAAGTGGTTCCTAGAATGAGGTAATACGTTATACTGAGTACAAATACCCGCATGTATTTGGTTGATCGTTGGACTTAAAAGTCGAACAAAGCGGGTATAAATACAACCTAACAACTGGCCCATGAAAGTTTTACCGTAAGATTGCGTTTTTTACGCTGATCTATTTGAAGAAATCATTGGTGTAGAACATAGAAGTATCAATCTGCCCAATGTTCATTGGTACACCATTTACATCTTTCAGTATTTGACTCTCAATCATCCATTCCACAAAATCTAGCCAGCGCGTACCATCCATGAATCCCCAGCGATCTTCATCGGATAGAATATACGGTACCAGCATTTGTAATGATTCTTTCAGCATAAATAGATCTTGCCAGTTAGCGTGTTCAAAATGTTTGTGTAACAATTCTGCTGATTCTACCGGATTTTTCGCTACGAAGCGCCAGCCTTGCTCCGCTGCTCGTAAAAACGCTTGAATTGCCTTTTCTTCTTTAGTAACAAAATCAGCATGCGTAACTAGTAAAGGAGAGTAACCATAGGGGATATTGTAATCTTTTAATACAAAGGCTCGAAATGATAAGTCCTGCTCTACTTTTGCTTTTGGTTCTTCCCAAGGAAGAAATATCCAGGTAGCGTCAGCGGAACCATCGCCTACCGTACGCCACATTTCCAGATAAGCCGGATTAGAAATTTGAATGTTGCCCTGTCCGCCATCATTCTTTACAAGCTGGCGCACAATATCGTCTTCAAAACGAGCATTGTAGGAAGCGAAGATTTTTCCATCAAGCTGAGCTGGACGCTCAATATCGCTATCCGCCCGAACTACAATAGCACTGGCATCTTTCTGTAAAGCGGCTGCCACCGCTGTCAGTGGAATTGATTCTTTCAGCGTATTGAAGCTAATTACACTCTCTGATGGAGTAATTGCCAGATGGACTTCTTTATCCGCTAATTTTTTGGCAGGAGTCTTTGCGTAATTGTCGTCTTCAGGATTAATAAAAGTGACTTCTAACGATTCGTCTTTATAAAACCCTTTCGCTTCGGCTACAAAATAGCCAGCGTGTAAACTGTTGGGTGACCAATCTAAGGCTAGGGAAAGTTTCATAGGTTTTTAATTGACAATTGACAGTGGATAATTGATAATTAGTATGAATTTCTATTTTAATAGCGCGTTAGTATACAACGAGTCTACATCAACTTGTTCAGCCGGAAGTTTACTGCTATCATACCGTTTTAGTAGTTTATGATTGTTTAACCATTGTATGTAGGCGGTCCATCTTTCGGCTTGCATGATCCCCCACTGTTGCTGCTCATTCAAAAAACTTGGCGCAATTACCTGCATGGCTTGCGTGATGAAATCCACATCCTGAAAGTTTGGATGAACTATATGCGCTACCAGCTTTTGCGCGGTTTCTTCCGGGTTACTCGCAGCTTGCTGATAACCTTTTCCTACCGCTGTTAGAAAAGCCTGGAGTGTTTCCTTTTCTTTATTCAGTACATCTTCGCGTACCATCAAGATAGGCGAATAGCCGTAGGGAATCTGATAATTGTGCAGATGGAAAGCGTTGAGCTTTTTACCTCTTCGTTCGGCAATCACGCCTTCCCAGGGCATAAATACCCAGGCTGTATCAAATTGCTGCTGAAGAAAGGCCTCAAATACTTCTAATCGTGGTGGAGTAACTAGATCAATGTCACCTTTTCCGCCATCCTGCTGAATCAGATTGGTCAGTAGTTCTTTTTCTAATTGCGTTTTGTACCCACCGTAGGTTTTTCCGTCTAATTGGGACGGACGGATAATTTCACTTTCAGGTAAGGTCACAAACGCGCTAGTTTCCTGCTGCATCACTGTGGCAATAGCTTTTATCGGATACTGCTCTTTTTGAAGCAAACGATAATCCAGTAAATGCTCGGAAGGGCTGAGTGCGATATGCACTTCCCCTTCAGCTAGCCTTTGAGTAGTTTTCTTCTGATAATTATCAATTTCTACCGAAATGTATTCTACTTCCAGGCCGCTACCCTCCCAAAGATTTTCAATTTGAGCGAGATACATTCCGGAGTGGATTACGTTGGGTGTCCAGTCGAGGGCTACTTTTAGTTTCATAGGTTTTAGTGGATAATTGAAAATTAAAAGCGCAAGCGTAAAATAGCATATACATGGCGGGGTGGCTGTACAAAATAGCCCGGCACGGTTCTCCCTTCGTACGAAACAGGCTGCCCAAAACTGTAGTATTCGGCGTCAAACAGATTATTGGCGTGAATACTAAGTGAGTGCTTTCGGAATTTTGCGGTCACCTGCGCGTCCATCACGAAAAACGACGGAAGCGTCAAATCAGACTGATTAGTTGGTTCCAGAAAAGATTCACTGACGTAGCGACCACCTATAGTAGTAGCCAACCAATCGGTAAATTCGTAGCCTACCGAAGCATTAACTAGCCATTCGGGACTAATAATCGGTTCTACATTACGGAAAACCTGATCGCTACCTTCCGGGGCAAACTCATCAATGTTACTCTGCATGTACGTCAAGTTACCCGAAATTGTCCACTTATCAGTCGGAACATACTTGCTATCAAACTCTATACCTCGCCGATAGCTGTTCGGCACATTCTTTCTTAGCTGTACGAAGCCTTCCGGGATATTTTCGCCAATGGGAGCAATTTCATTCTCGAACTGCATATAAAACAGGTTGACTTGCCCTGCCAGCTTTCCCCGATGAATTCGTACTCCAACTTCAAAATCGTTTACATATTCCGCTTTCACCGAGTTTTCATCTTGCACACTCGCTAGGTTGAATTCATTAATTTGGGTAGAACCCAAAATATCAAAACGGGTAGGTTCCCGGCCACTACGCCCAAACGAAGCATAAGCATCAATCAATGGCGTGAAGCGATAGGTTACTCCTACTTTTGGGTTGATGAATGTCCAGGTACGGTCGGGAATACTAGCGGATTGACCGAGAAAAGCTTCATCAGGAGTTAAGTTTAAACTAACTGTGCGAAGTTGCAGATCGGCAAAAAGCATTAGCTGATTCCACTCGTAGTCTACTTTTCCAAATAAGCTAAGTTCATTCTTTTGAGATTGGTCTTGATAATATGGTTCAGCGATGGTAGGAACTACCGCTTCAATATTCTCCCGCTGAAAGGTATACGCGTGTAATCCGCCATTTATGTTGAACTGACCATTATAGGAGGTATGGTTAAGATAGGTCATAAACCCGTAATGGTCATTAAATAACGGATAGTTAAACTGGGTAAAATTCCCATTCTCATCAGGAAAACCAGCCGGAAAGTCGCCTCCCGCACTACCGTAGTACACAGAGGAAACCGAAGAGGTGCGTGGGTTAATAATACGAGTATACTGCAACTGGATTAATTGCTGACCAAAATCATCAATATCGTTTTCCGATACGTAGTTTGTCTTCGGGTCGCGCTCAATGTCGGGTAAGGCTACGGGAAGGTAAGCCAAGTCGTTTTTACTTCTTCCCGTAAAAGCAGTTAGTTTAATAAGGTCTTTCTCACCAAAGTATCCACCCGAAAAGAAAAAAGAGTACGAATCAGAACCGGTGTGGTTACGGTAGCCGTCGGATGTAGTGCGGGAAAAGCGGGTGTAAAACGCCAGATTATTGTCCAATTTCCCAGTTTTTACCTCACCACTGGCTCGCCAAGTATTAAATGAACCACCCGTCAGTTGAATCTCAGCACTGGTTACACTATCGTCCAAACTTACCGATTCAAAATTGATGGAACCCGCGTAAGAGGCCGTGCCGTTGGTGGTAGTTCCTACTCCGCGCTGTATCTGCACCGAAGAGATGCTATTACCAAAGTCGGTAAAATTAGAGAAGAACACTCCCTGATCAATCATATCGTTAAGCGGCACTCCATTCAGGGTCATATTAATTCGGGTCTGGTCAATGCCTCGCAAGCGCATCTGCCCGTAATTGGTCAACCGAGTTCCCGATTCGGAGTAGGTTAATATTGACGGAGTGGTTTCTTCCAGTACGAACAAAGCATCTTGCCCCACGTACTGCTGCTCAATCGTTTCGCGTTCCACGGTAGTCTGAGTTACCGGAGCCTGCCGATCGGCCCGAATCGCCTGAATTACCACTTCTTCCAGCGAAGCTGAAGGTGATAATGTGATAAGTTTTTCAATGGAACTACCGCTTCCGTTAATTTTGATTTGCTGCGTTCGGTAGCCTACAAAGCTAATTTGTAGAGTGGCAGTATCTTGATTTAGCTTTAGAGAATAGTTTCCATTTAAATCAGCGACGGTACCTTGTTGGATAGATGCCGCTTGAATGTTGGCCCCTACCAAAGGTTCGCCGGAGGAAGCATCGGTCACCGTACCGTATACCGAGGTTTGCGCCCAAACGGATACTGGGAACAAGTAGCCTACTAGCAATAGAGTAGCTAGGATTTTCATAGTACGTTTTAATAAAAATGATCTGTGAAAACGGTTTTCGCTTTCTACTTTCCCTGCGCTGGCATTACCCAGATCAGGTAGTAAGGGTATAATCTCAGCCCGTTATGTTAAGGCACCCCCTTATCTGTGTAGCAAGTAGCCGATGGCTGCCTGCTAATTGAACAACAAAAGTACTGGGTAAAAGTTACGGAAGCAACTGATTTATCGCATTTGTAGATTGTGCTAATCGCTGCTGGCGATTGCCCTGAATCACTTCGGTTGGTTTACTCTTTAATGCTTGTTGATATAGTAAAAACAGTTCGCTACGGTCAGTTTGGTTCTCCCGCAGTGGATCAGGCTCCCAAGGAATATCAGGCGTACAAAGTAAATACAGTTCAACCGAACGCTGCTCAATCTGGTCTAGAATCCACGGATGGCAGCGACCGTAGCGGTATTCGCTCCAGATTTTAATCACTATCAGACTGGTATCACAGATCAGCAAATCAAGTTTATCTTTCGCTGCCTCGTCTTCTCGCTTGACTTGCCCTTTGGCAACTTCCAGCAAATCTTTTTCTTCGTAAGTTCGGTTGAGGTCGTTTAAGTAATCACGGGCATATTCAGACACCCAAGCTACCCGATAATGCTCCGCCAATGCTTTCGCCAAGGTAGTTTTTCCACTGGATTCGGGGCCGGTAGTTACTATTTTGATCATGGTGAAAGCGTTATATTTTGTATAACCTTGTATATTACTTATCTGTCGATAAGCTTGTTGAATTATGAAGAAAAATACAGAGATAGAAGAAGACTTAGGATTACTATTATTGATGCAGCAAGTTGATAAACAAGCGCAGATAAGTGAAGAAGAGTTTCTCAAAGCCCTACGCGAATGAAAAAAAGAATCTGATAATTGCTCATCTTAGGAAATATGTCGATTGTCTATTAAACATTGGCTCTTTCTCCCGAGATAACTAGCGACTTCTTCCACTGCCGATAACCATAAGCGGCTAACCCCAAATACAGAAAATATAGCAACGCCAATAAATACAACTCTTTCATTACGTAAATACCCGAGGCTACAATATCTACCACAATCCAGAGAATCCAGTTTTCCAGCTTTTTCTTCGCTAACATATACTGACCCACTAAACTAAATGCCGTAGTGAAAGCATCCCAGTAGGGCAAATCCGCATCAGTAGTTTGCTGAAAAAAATAGCCAATACCTGCTGTACCTACAATTCCAGCCGCAATAAGACCAATCATCAACGAAGTATTGGTGCGACTTACTCGTAATTCGGACTGGTTTTTCCCGCCGTATAACCACTTATACCAGCCATAAAACCCTAAAATTACGTAGACGATATGCAATCCTAGGTCAGCATAGAGCTTAACTTGATAGAACAGGACTCCACTTAAAATCACTCCGACAATGCCCGTCGGCCAGCCCCAGATAATTTCCTTGGTATTAAAATATACTGCTACCAGTCCAAAGACTACCGCAAAAAACTCAATCCAATTCCACTCCATGCTGCAAGCTTACATAAGAATCTATTGTGAGACAACCTACTACAGATAGTCAGTTCGATTATTAAAAATGAATCAAATTAGTTAGTATTGATCTGATTTGCATTGATCAATCAACCATAATACGCAACCTAACTACGCTATGACCAGACTTCTGTCACTCCTTCTCCCCGGATTACTTTCTACCCTACTTATCTTTTCTTGCTCTAGCCCATCGGAAACTTCTCAAGAAGTATCAGAAGAAAAAGCGGTTCGCTCAGCGGATATTATTGTATACGGAGGTACTTCCGCCGCCGTCACAGCGGCAGTACAAGCAGCTAAAATGAATAAATCTGTGATTATGGTTTCACCTGATAAGCATTTGGGTGGATTAACTGCCGGTGGTTTGGGCTGGACCGATACTGGCGATAAATCAGTCATTGGCGGACTGTCGCGGGAATTTTACCACCGAGTATTTCAGCATTATAACCAAGACTCAGCCTGGCAGTGGCAACAACAGTCGGAATACGGCAACCAGGGGCAGGGGAACCCGGCGATGGACGGTGAAGAGCGTACTATGTGGATCTTCGAACCTCATGTAGCCGAACGTATCTTTGAAGACTTTGTGCAAGAATACGGCATTACGTTGTACCGCGATGTCTGGCTAAACCGTGAAAGTGGTGTGACGGTGGAGGGTGGAAAGATTACGGCCATTGAAACCCTGGATGGGCAGCGTTACGAAGGAAAAATTTTTATTGATGCTACTTACGAAGGCGATCTGATGGCGGCAGCCAAAGTAAGCTACCACGTAGGCCGGGAGGCAACAAGCGTGTACGACGAAGAGTGGAACGGGGTGCAAACCGGAGTGCTACACCATAAGCATTGGTTTGACGAAGATATTAGCCCCTACGTGGTTCCAGGCGATTCCAGCAGTGGACTACTACCGCTTGTGTCAGCGGAAGATCCGGGTGAGTACGGTGTGGGCGATGATAAAATTCAGGCCTACTGTTTCCGGATGTGTCTCTCTAATCATCCCGATAATCAGGTAGCTTTTCCTAAACCAGATAATTATGATCCTGGTCAATACACATTATTAGCTCGGGTGTTTGAATCAGGTTGGCGCGAAACGTTTAATAAATTTGATCCTATTCCCAATCGCAAGACTGATACTAACAACCACGGTTCAGTGAGCACGGATAATATTGGCAAGAACTACGACTACCCCGAAGGCAGCTACGAACGCCGCCGAGAAATTATTAAGCAGCACGAAGACTATCAGAAAGGACTGATGTACTTCATCGCTAACGACCCACAGGTGCCGAAAGATGTGCGGGAGGACATGAGTCAGTGGGGTTTAGCAGCGGATGAGTTTACTGACAATGAAAACTGGCCCCACCAAATCTACGTGCGCGAAGCCCGCCGGATGATTGGTCCCTTCGTAATGACCGAACAAGAAGTGCTGGGCAAACGTGAAGTGCCCAAACCCGTCGGCATGGGTTCCTACGCCATGGATTCGCACAACACGCAACGCTACATTAAACCCGATGGCTACGTACAAAACGAGGGCGACATCGGAGTAAAGCCTGACCGACCGTATAGCATCTCTTACGATGCGTTAACCCCTAAACAAGAAGAGTGTGAAAATCTACTCGTTCCGGTCTGCGTCTCCAGTTCCCACATTGCTTTCGGTTCTATCCGTATGGAACCCGTCTTTATGATTCTTGGCCAAAGTGCCGCCACCGGAGCAGTCTTAGCCATTGATAATAATATTCCGGTGCAAGAAGTTGACTACGAGCAATTGCAAGCTAGGCTTACTGAAGATGGGCAGGTGTTGACTCAGTAACACACGCGATATTGAAGAAAGGTAGTTTTTAATGTATGAAAATAAGAAAAGTTCAGCTCAAAAACGGCTACAAAA
>JGI12210J13797_10226285_pt1 | contig 10156 bp, 9 predicted proteins | sample ElkSlonscriptome_3_FD_13797 | JGI IMG/M metagenome (IMG submission 13797) | reverse complement strand
TGCAAAAGCAGACTTCGCAAAACTAAAAAGGCAAGGCAAATTTGGCTTTTGGCATCGCATGGGTGGCGTCTTTGATTTCTTCGCATTGATGATACCAATGGCGATTATGCTGTGTTTGTATCCTGATGGGGATGTAATTCGAAGGTAAGCCGGAATGGAATTGCCTTAACTTATCTCCCTTCAGATTTTTGGGCGCTTCGAGAGAATAGTAATGACGTGATCGAGTAAGGAACTTTTGGTTCCATCATGCGGCAATGGCGCCATTCGGTGCGAGCCTCCCGATCTTCGTATGACCCGCCGTCTTTACAGACTCGCCCTGATCCTCTTGTGTGTTGCGAAAGGGAGAGTAACCATGACCAACCCCCTCGACTTCACCGGCAAGCGCGTCCTTGTCACCGGCGGCTCCAGCGGCATCGGCAATGGCATCGCCCATGCCTTTGCGAATGCCGGGGCGCAGGTTATCGTAACGGGCACGCGCCCTGATGAGGGGGATTACCTCGAAGCCGAGGACAGCGACTTTACCGGCCTAGCCTATCACCAGCTGGACGTGATGGACCGCGATGCGCCCGCTACGCTGGCGGAGGCGATTGGCGCGGTCGATGTGCTGACCCAGTCGCAGGGCATCGTTCGATATGGCCGCAAGGAATTTGCGCGTGAGGGGTGGGATGATGTGATCGACGTCAATCTCAATTCGGTGATGGATGTCGCGCGCGCGTTTCATGGCGGCCTGGCGGAGCGGGGCGGCACGATGATCGTGGTCTCATCTGTCGCGGCGTTTCAGTCCACGCTGGGCAATCCGGCCTATGGCGCGTCCAAGGCAGGCGCGGCCAGTCTGGTGAAGTCTCTGGGTGAGGCGTGGGCGCGTGACGGCATCCGCGTCAACGGCATCGCGCCGGGCCTTGTGCCCACCAAGATCACGGCTGTCACCACCCAGCATCCCGAACGGCTCGAAGCGACGCTCAAGGCGATCCCGATGCGCCGCACCGGCACTCCGGAGGATATGGCGGGCGTGGCGCTGTTTCTCGCCTCGCCGCTCAGCGCCTATATGACGGGTCAGACGCTGGTGGTGGATGGCGGGCTGACGCTTTCCTGAAACGCTTTCCTACGCCCGGCCTTGCATGCCAATATGCGAGCCTTCATTCGATCTGAGAGGTTGGAAATGCGCCGGATTGCACGATTTCAGGACTGCCATAATGGCATTTGCGCGCAGAGTGAGCCCGAGCCGACTTTTCGGGTTCAGGACAGTGTGTCAGGTGTGTCAACCGTTCTCCAAGAGCGATGAACTGAGGAATGAGATCATGAAATTCACCCGCCTTGGCCCCTCCGGCCTTTCCGTTTCGCAATTGTGCCTTGGTTGCATGTCCTATGGCGACACAACGAAGGGCTGGCATGGCGACTGGTTGTTGGGTGAGGCGGAGAGCCGCCCGTTCTTCCGCGCGGCATTGGAAGGCGGGATCAACTTTTTTGACACCGCCAATGGATATTCAGGCGGCACGTCGGAGGAGATCACAGGAAAGCTGCTGCGCGAATTGGCGCGGCGTGATGAGATTGTGGTGGCGACCAAGGCCTTCATCCCGTGGCGCAATGCTCCCAATACAGGCGGGCTTTCGCGCAAAAGCCTGATGCAGGCCGTTGATGACAGTCTGGCGCGGCTGGGCATGGATTACATCGACCTGTTCCAGATTCACCGGTGGGATCATGCCACGCCGATTGAGGAAACGATGGAGGCGCTGCATGACATCGTGAAGGCGGGCAAAGCGCGATATATAGGGGCGTCGTCTATGTTTGCATGGCAGTTTGCCAAAGCGCAGGAGACCGCGCGCAGCCATGGATGGACGCGATTCATATCGATGCAAAACCAGCTCAATCTGCTCTATCGCGAGGAAGAGCGCGAGATGCTGCCTTTGTGCGAGGCGGAGGGTGTGGGCGTGATCCCGTGGAGCCCTTTGGCGCGCGGGCGGCTGGCCCGGCCTGCGGGCGAGGGCACTGTGCGCAGCGAGACCGACGGCGTGGGCAAAGCACTGTATAAAGAGGGCGATGAGGCGGATCATGCGGTGATCGCCGCGCTGGAGGCGCTGTCAAAAGAGCGCGGCGTGCCCATGGCGACGCTTGCGCTGGCGTGGCACTTTACGAAGCCTGCCGTTGCCTCGCCGATCATTGGCGCGACCAAACCGCATCATATCGATGCGGCTGTAGCGGCGCTCGATGTCGAGCTCACGGGCGAGGAAGTCAGCACGCTCGAAGCGGCATATCGGCCTAAATTCCCCACAGGCATGGGAATGGCGATGCCGGCAATGGATCAGGTTTCTGTGCTGGAAGGAGAAGGATAGGCGGCATTATGTGACAGCTGCACTCTGTCTGTCAGAAACCCGTCACGGACGCGTCACAAGGCGGCGGCACGGAAAGCTGTGCAACAATGCGGGGCGGTCAAGTGGACGTCATCAATATTTTTCTCACGAGTGACCTTGGCGATACGCTTGAGGATTTTGTCCACGGATCGCACCGCTTTACGTTTGATCGCCTGACGCCCGAAGGCCCGCGCCGACTGATCGAAGGGCCGATGTGGGCCTTTATCGACTGGGTGATGGACGATCTGGCGGGCCTTGAAATGTGCCGCCGCCTGCGCGCTGATCCGCGCACCTGCGAAGCGCATGTGACGATGGTGCTGGAACAGGACGATACCGAGGACCCGACCGAAAACCGGCGCCGCGCGCTGAAGGCCGGGGCGGATGATTACATGGTCGGCCCGCTGGATCGAACGGCCGTCCTGGACCGGGTGATGGCACTGTTGGCACGGGGCAGTGACAGGCACACGGCAGGCCGCTTTGAAGACGGACCGCTGACGATTGATATGGTCGCGTTGCAGGCGCGCTGGAACGGTCAACCGATAGTGCTGCGCCCGAATGAATTTCGCCTGCTGCGCTACTTTGCGGAAAACCCGAACAGGGTGCTGAGCCGTGAAGACCTGATCAATGGTCTGGGAAAGGGCGAACCGCCGATTGACGAGCGCACAGTGGATGTCTGGGTGGGTCGTCTGCGCCGCGCGATCAAGGCAGCTGGCGGAGGCAATCCGCTGCGCACGGTGCGGTCGATGGGATATGTCTTCGATCTGAACTGATCGGTGCGCGACGTTTCAAAAGGGCAATAAGAAAGGGCCGCTTCAAACACGAAGCGACCCTTGTGAGTGGCGAGAATGTCGGGTCAGAACTCGGCCGAAACCCCGAAGGAGAATGCCGTACCAACCTGGAAAGTGTTGATCTCAATCCGGTTGCCCTGAAATTCCTGAAACTCGAAATTGTCACGGCCAAAGATGTTGCGAACCTCAAAGCTCAACTCAAGCGGCGTGCCAAAGGCGTTGACGTCAGAGCGGGCAACAAAGTCCACTGTCAGACCCGGATCCTCGACCACGTCGGGCAGCGGGCCACCACGCAGGGTCACACGCTCGCTCGCATAATTGAACAATAAAGAGAGTTGTTGGGTCTTCTCTGTGTCTTCCAGACCGATGGAGAAGTTGGCCACATGATCGGACTGACCCACCAGCGGTGCACCATCGTCGAACAGGTTGAACGCGTTTTGCGTCGGGTTGCCCGGGATCGGTGCGATATCACCCTGAGCCACCGAAATCTCGGATTGGGTGTAGGTGTAGTTGGCGAGCATCAGAATCTGCTTCGTTTCGAAGAAGGAGCCGCCAAGATCATACAGGTCAATCGCATAGACCGCGTCCAGCTCGACCCCGTAAAGCTCGGCTGCGGGAGCATTGGCAAAACTGGTGAGCAGCTGGCCCGATGCGTTCACCAGGAAGTTCTCGATCGGGTTGTCGATTTCCTTGTAGAAACCGGCAATGCTGACCCGGTCCTTTCCGCCCAGATAATATTCGGCGCGCGCCTCAAGGTTGATCAGCTCGCTGTCCTGAAGGAACGGGTTGCCGCGGAAACGGCGGTTGCTTTCAGGGTCGAAATAGGTCTGTTCGACCAATTCGCGGAACTGTGGCCTGGCGATAGTTTGTGAGGCAGAAAAGCGCAGTTGCAGGTCGTCAACCGGTTCAAACGTGATCGTAGCCGAAGGAAGGAAGTAGTCATTGTTGATATTGGTCGGCGTGGAGCCACCAACCGGCGTGTTGAAGACCGTCTGATCAAGCACAACCAGCTGCGCTGCGTCTTCGTAACGCACGCCCGCCTCGATGTTGAAACGGTCCGTCGGAGCCCAGCGGACGAGGCCATAACCGGCATTCGTTTCGAGCGCGGCGTCAAACACCGGGAACGGCGTCGCCTCGGTCAGAGTGACATCAAAACCGGCCAGCGTCGCGCCGTTGATTATGTCACCGGGGCGACGAAGCCCAAGCGCGACAGCGGCAATCTCGTCCAGCGAGGCCAGATCGGGATTGGTGGTGTCGGGCGTAATAAAGGGCCGGAATTCGCGGCTGGAAGAGCGGCGGTCTGTGTCCGAATAGGCATAGCCAACCGTCGCGGAGAACGTGTCCGTGAGCTCGTAGGAAAGGTCGAGCCCGCCAAACAGCAGCTCTTCCTTCAGATCGTCAAACGCAGCGGTCGAGATGCCTGCGTCGGAAAGCTGGTTGAAATAGGCGACGAATTCGTTGCCGAACGGGCTGCTGGGAATATTGGTGCGGGTATAACTGAACGTGGTGTTGAACGGTGCCTCGCGGTCCGTCCGGGCATAGCCGGCACGCACGTCCACATCGAGCTTGTCGAAGTCAAATTCTGCAACCAGCTGCGTATCCATAAGCTGGCGTTCAAACCATGCGGTCTGCTGATTGATGAAATCAAAGCCGGTGAGGCCGGGGAAGATATCAAAGCTCTCTTCGAGCCGCGCGGTTTTCAACGTGTCGCGAATATACAGGTTGGTCCAGCGCACAGTGTGCGGGCCAACATCAAGACCAAAGCTGAGAAGGCCGTTCACCAGTAAATTGTTATCGGTGATGAAGGTTTCGGACCCCTGAAAGACTTCGGAGAGGTCGCTGCTGCCGCTCTGGCTCAGGACCGACCGATTGCGCCAATTGTTCTTGATCCCGGCGGTGGCGATGATGCCGAGATAGGTATCACCGCCCAGATCGAAGGACAGGCCGCCGGTGATCGAAGCCGAGTAATTGGCCGGCAGGCTATCATTGCGTTGCAGGGTCACAAGGTTGGTTGGGAACAATTGCCCCGCGATACCTTCCGAAGTGGCAAGGTCGACGCTGCCGATGCGCTCGCCACTGTCGAGAAATGCCTGGAGATTGGACGGGATATCGCGGTTGCCGTTGTCGAAGCCGAACTGGTCCCAGTCGGAGCCGAAATAGGTGAGGCCGTTTTCGAACGTGGTCTCGGTATCGCCGCTTCCGCTGATGCTGATCTTGAGGAAATCCTCAACCGGCACAGCTTTGGTGGTGAGGTTGATGACGCCGCCACCAAATTCGCCGGGATAGTTGGCGGAATATGTCTTCTGCACCAGAGAAGAGGCGACCACGCTGGTCGGGAAAATGTCGAGCGGAACCACGCGGCTCAGCGGTTCGGGGCTGGGCAGGGGCAGGCCGTTGAGAAGCGCCAGCGAATATCGGTCACCCAGGCCGCGCACAAACACGCGGCCATTGCCGACTACTGAAAGGCCGGTCACCCGGCCCAGTGCGCCCGCAATATCGCCTTCGCCGGTGCGCGCAATGTCTTCTTCGGAAAGAACATTCAGCACCTGCGTCGAAGCACGCTCGGGATCGCGGCGGCGGCCGGTGACGATGATGTTGCCGCCCGGCACGGAAATGTCGGGCTGTGCGAGTTCTTCTTCTTCCTGAACACCCTCGACATCCTGCATCAGCGGATCGGTGGTGGTTTCAGGGCCGGGCTCTTGCGTCGATTGTGCATGCAGCACCGCCGGAAAAGAGAGCGACGTGGTAAGAAGCAGCAGCCCTGCCAGGCGCGTGCCGGTCGACATAATGCTAGACCCCCTCATGAATAGGCCTTGGGAAACAAACGAGCCCTTTACGGGGCCAATAAAACTGTAAGCTCGAAAATATGGAAAAGGGGGACGCCGCCTTGGTAAGCAGCGCCCCCTCAATCCGATTGAGCGCTGTTATTGCGGAAGCGACGTGCAGGCACCGTTGGCGCTGCCGAAGTCGACGATGGACGAGTTACACGTCCAGTCGCCGAAGTTATCCGCGAGATTGTCGTCTTCTGCACCGATAAAGCCGGTGTCTGCGAAGAAGCTGGAGCGTGCCGTCAGGTCCGCGCCGCCAAACGATGTCACCGCATTTTCGTTCGCGCCGTTGACGAAGGTGCTCGTCAGCGTAATCGCAAAATCAAGGTCGCTGTTCGCATCGAACAGGGCAGCCAGCGCTGTATCACTTGCCGCGTCATTGGTGGCACCACGAACGGGGCGCGTCGCGTCACAATCACCGACGAGCGAGTTGAGACCGATGATCGCATCCTGCGTGATCTGCTCATCAACGCGGAAGCACAGGCCCGAGCCATTGTCGTCTGCGTCAAGTACACCGTTAGTAAGGCCAAGAGCCGCACCACCGCGAGCGCGGACAACCTGCGAGGAGGCCGAGGAGCGCTGGACAAAGGTGAAGTTGTTCACCTGGAACACGGTCTGCGGCAGGGCATTGCCCGGCGTGCCATCCTGAAGATCATCCGGCGAGTCCAGTTCGATCAGGCTGTCGCCTGTGTTCGAACGCTGGGCAACGACCACGTTCTGCAGGTTCACACGGGCGCCCGTGTCGACATCGAGAGAGTCATCGGATGCGCCGACAACCGCAATGTTGCTTGCGTCAAACTGGCCGCCGAAGAACTCAAGACCATCATCCGAGCTGTTGAACGAGAAGATGTTGTTGATCGTGGTGCCCGATCCGATGCCGCCAGTGGTCAGCGACTGAAGCTCGTTCGCCTGCTGAAGCTCAAAGCCGGAGAAGCGTATCTGGTTGAACGTGAACGAGCCGGAGCTGTCGGTATCATCCGCGCCGCCGAACGGCGTAGCGACGACGGTGCCTTCGAGCTGCTGTTCACACTGGGTGTTCTGTGTGAAGCCGGGCGTTGTGTTGAACGTCTGGTCAGAGCAGTCCGAAACGCGGGCGCGGCCCAAGAGAACAACGCCGCCCCATTGTGCCTGACTGGTATCGCTGGCGACGCCGATGACATTGTCGCGGCTGGTCCAGATAATGGGGTTGGTGGCCGTTCCATTCGCAGTGATGGTGTTGCCACGGTTGACCACGAAGAAGCTTTCGCCCTGGCCGTAGATGATTACGCCCGGTTCGACGGTCAGGTTGACGTCGGTGCCAGTGCTGGAGAAGCCCTGATCGGTACCCACATTCACGCGGCCCTGAATTTCATAGACGAGGCCACTGACGAAAGGCAGCGTGTCATCGACGGTGAAAGTGGCGGGTAGGGTGCAAACGCGATACTCGCCGGTCGGGCCAGAAAGAGTACCTGCGTCGGTGAGGCCGCCCGGGGTCGAGATCGTCGGGCAACCGCCAGCCGGTGTGACCGTCGCGCCGCCAGTGGGGGTCGGCGTGGGCGTCGGAGTCGGAGCCGGATTGTTGATGATAATGTCGCCGGATGTGCCGGGCGAAACGATTTCGTCTGCCCCGCAGCCTGCCAGTGCGACAAGGCTGCAACCCAGAACGAGAGTGCGTTGAATAGTTTTCACAGCGAGCGGTCCCCTCAAAAAACCGAGAATCAAAAGTGCGGCAAATGTGTGCGCGAGACATTGGCTAGGGGTGGCGTGTGACAGAATTTGGTCAGCATTACATGCGTGCGTCGGTTTATGAATTATGTCTTAAGCGTGACATTTATGACCGGTGACAAATGTACAAAAATTGATCAAATCGCCAAATATGACAAATACAAAACACATATAAAACAATAATTTAGAGCTCGAAAAAAGACAGAAAAATTACAATGTTACAGTAATGTTGCATTCCCCACAGATTGCGCGCAGTATGCATTTTTGCAACTTGGGAGACTAACATGATGATCACCTCTGCAGCCATTGCAGCGCTGCTTCTCGCCGGCGCCGATGCGCCTCAGGCTGAGTCCACTCAGGCGGCCGCGCTTTCCTCGGAAAATATTGCGCAGGGCCGTGCCGACGCAGCGATCACATCGCTTGAGCGCAGCGTCGCAGCCAATCCCGATGATCCGGGCTTGCTGATCAATCTTGGCATTGCCTATGCGCATGCCGGGTCGTCTGAAATGGCCCGTGACCTGTTTGAACGCGCCTTGCTCAGCGACAAGCCAGTTGAACTGGAAACAGCCGACGGCAAAGCGATTGGCTCGCGCCGACTCGCCCGCAAGGCAATGCGGATGCTTGAGCGAGGCGAGTTTTCGCCGACATTTTCACGTCGGGACTGATTAATCAGCCACAGCGGCAAGGCATCACCATCGTGCGGTGGCGGTGGTCGGTTGTTGCCTTAAGCGCCATGATGCGGGCAGGCAGAGTGTTCTCAAACTCTTTGCCTGCCCTTTTTGCGTCTGAGCCATCACTGCGAATTGCACACAGGTAACNAGCCTGGACTTCAGACTGTCACCTTCATGTCATTTAGACTAGACAAAGGGAGACGCTCCGGAGGGTTCACCTTATGATTCTCGCGCGCGCGAGCCTTTGTTTCTGTGTCGGTATGCTTGCCTTGGGTGCCTTTATGCTCCCGTCTGCAGCGCGTGCGGACGTTATGGAACTGGATGCTGACGGGGCGCGATGGGTTGCTGGCGGCACTTCAATTGACAGTGTGCAGCCTCTGTCCGCCGATCTTCAGGCACAGGCCGACCTCGGCGCTTTGATTATACCCGATGCGATAGTCGCCAACGTCGCGACCAGTGCGGCAGGTGTGCCCGCTCAATATGCCGCCAAAATTCAGGAATTGGCCGCTCGTTTCGATCTCAGCCCCAGCCTGCTTGAAGCGCTGGTATGGCAGGAAAGCCGCTGGCGTCCCGCCGCCGTGAGTCACGCAGGGGCCCGCGGGCTTGCCCAATTGATGCCGGGCACCGCGCGTTATCTGGGCGTTGATCCCGATGATCCGATGCAAAACCTTGAGGGCGGCGCGCGGTATCTGCGCGAACAGCTCGACCGGTTTGATGGGGATCTGGAAAAGGCGTTGGCCGCTTATAATGCAGGGCCTGGCCGCGTTATCCGCGCTGGCGGCGTTCCCAATATTCGCGAAACCCGTAACTATGTTGCAGCGATCATGGGGCGCCTCGCCGATCATTCTCGCCAGACCCCATCAATGCCTCAATCGCAATAGCCACAAGTTACTAAGAATTATGGATAATCTGATGAAATCGCTTTTCCGCCTGCCTGCCCTTCTTGCTGCGTTTCTAACCGTTATGATAATTCCGGGAGTGGCTTTCGCTCAGCAAGCCGGGATGCAGCAGGGCGGCGACCCTCAGGGCTCTGGCCCTGTTGTGAATGCACTTTCGTGGCTTCAGGGTACGCTGCTGGGCACAGTGGCCACCACGGTTGCGGTGATGGCTGTTGCTGCGATTGGCTTTATGATGCTGACCGGCCGGATGAACTGGCGATTTGGCGCGACTGTTATTGTCGGCGTCTTTATTCTGTTTGGTGCGACCACCATCGTCGCTGGCATCCAGTCGGCGGCAGGGTGATCTGAGCGATGAGTGACCTCACCCGCTATCCCGTGCACCGCGCACTGACCCGTCCTCAGATGTTTGCGGGCGTAACGATGAATTTCTTCATCATCAATCTGATGGTGACGACGATCGCGTTCCTGATCCTGAAGAGTTTCTGGATCATTCCGGTGCCCATCATCATGCACGCGATCGGCTATTTTGCATCCATGCGCGAACCGCGTATCTTCGATTTGTGGATCACCAAGGTTTCCAAATGCCCGCGTGTGCGGAATTACAAGCGCTGGGGCTGCAACAGTTACGCGCCCTAGAAGTTTGGGCGCTGCGTTGGAACCGGCCTCTTAAGGAGGGGCTTTGATTATGGCGAAATGGATCGGACCTGCCAGCTGGAGCGCCAAGGAGGCGTTGGTGGGGGACCGTCTGCCTTATGAGCGGCTGGTCGATGAAAGCACTGTGCTGCTGCGCGATGGCTCAATCATGAGCGCCATTCAGGTGCCAGGCCTTTTGTTCGAGACCGAGGATTCAGACGCGCTGAACGCCCATGCTGCCACGCGCGAGGTGATGCTGCGATCCACGCTGGATGCGCGCTTTGT
>JGI12210J13797_10230068_pt1 | contig 10158 bp, 6 predicted proteins | sample ElkSlonscriptome_3_FD_13797 | JGI IMG/M metagenome (IMG submission 13797) | reverse complement strand
CGAGGCGGCCGGCGTCGGCTGGGCCGAGCGCACCGAGGAGGTGCCGGCCGACGCGATCCAGCAGCAGCTCGAGCGCGATCGCGTGGAGCTGCTGGTGGACCTGGGCAAGGCCGGCGTGGAGGCACCGCCCGACGCCGCCCGGCGCGACGCGCTGGTGCTCGGCGCGCTGGTGCAGGCCCTGCTGCGCGACCCCACCGGCCGCCTCGCCCGCGAGGTGAGCGTGGGCCTGGCCCGCTTCGACGGCTACGACGAGTACGGCCAGGGTGTGCTCGACCAGGCCCGGGTCATCGACCGACGCACCTACGACCGCGCGAGCCTCGAGGCGTTCCTGCGCGAGATGAGCACGACCGACTGAGCCCGGATCACCCCGTGGCCGAGATCAACTTCACCCGATCCCGGTATCGCCCCAACACCTTGACGTCTGCGGTGAGGAGTTCGAGGGACTCCACCTCGGCCTGAGCCAACAAGATGCGATCGAAGGGATCCCTGTGGTCTGGGAACACGGGAAGAGCCGAGACACGCAGGGCATGTTCGTGTCGTATGGGAAGCTCGTCGATCAGCTGATGCCCCATGCAGCGAGGCACGTACTCGCGAGGAGCCTCAGGGAGCGACAGTTTTCCCAAGGACCACTTGATCGAGATCTCCCACGCACTGGCCGCAGAGAGGAACAGCCGATGGGCAGGATCTTCGAGCAAGGCCCGAACCCCGTCCGAGAACCGACTCGGAGACACTTGCATCCACAACCAGCAGTGGGTGTCGTCGAGCAAGATCTTCATGTTCCGAACGCATCCAGCATGTCGTCGGGGAGCGGCTCGTCGAAATCCTCGGGCACCTCGAATTGCCCTTCGTCCTGACCGAGCGTCCTCCTCGGCGGCATGGTCACGGGGACCAGCTTGACCCGAAGCTCACCGTCGGCCAGCTCGACCTCCTCACCCGTCGTCGCGCGCCCCATGAGCTCACGAAGCCGACCGGCAGCATCGTCGATGTCGACCCGCGTGATGCTCACCCCGGACATCTTGCCAGACTCCACATCGTCGATGCCATCAGCCGGAACCATGGCTGGCGTACCCGACCGCGCCCAGCGTCCCCTCGGTGCTTCGCGGGGTGCCCGCGGGCCGCGATGCGCTAGGCTGCTGCCGTGTCGCGCCCCCGAGCCCTCCGGTCTGCCTCGCCCGGCCCGTCCCTCGCCCGGCCGGCCGCGCTGCTCGCCGGCGTGCTGGCCCTGGCCGCCTGTCGTCGCGACCCGCCGCTAAAGCCGCCCGAGGCCGAGCCGCCGTCCCCCACGCTGCCCTCCTACGAGGAGATGACCGCCGAGTACACCCCGCTGGATCTCAGCCCCGAGCCGCTGCCCGAGGGGGTGGCCGCGGCGGTCGACGGCGAGCCGATCCTCGAGGCCGACGTCGAGCGAGTCTCGATCATCCTGACCACGGCGTTCGATTCCCAGCCCGTCGATGACGATGCCATTCGGTCGGAGGCGCTGCTGCAGCTGGTGGAGCGGCGGCTGCTGCGGGCCAAGGCCGACCAGATGGACGTGAAGGTGAGCGAGGACGAGCTGGGCCGGGCCGTCGACGAGATGGCCAGCTCCCGCGGCATCACCCACGCCCAGCTCCAGGCCGAGGTGGAGCGCGCCGGCCTCACCTGGGAGCAGTACCGCGACGAGCTGGTCGCCGAGCTGCTGCAGATGAAGGTGCTGAACATCCTCGGGGTCCGCTTCGACTCGCCCGACGACGCGGCCGTGCAGGAGCACCGCGCGCGCGTGGTGGGGTGCCTGCGGGCCCGAGCCGAGGTGCAGGTGCGCCGCCCGGCCGCCCTGCCCGACAACCCGTTCGCGCTGAGGGCCGAGATCGGCGCGTTCCAGCTGGTGGGCGAGCCGGCCCTGCCCGAGGCCGAGCTGCGCGCTGCCGCGACCGAGGCCGCCAAGACCCGCCTGCGCCTGTGCGACGCGGTGACCTCGGCCGAGCTGGCCGTGCAGGAGCTGTACCTGGAGCGGGGCTACCTCGAGGCCAACGTCCAGATCCCCTGGCCGGCCCAGCTCACCCCCCCGGTAGAGCTTCAGGTCCAGGTCGCCCCGGGTCGCCCCCACCGGGTCGGCTCGATCGGGATCGACCAGTCGGCCCTGCCCCGAGCCCAGCGCCTCGACGAGGCCGCGCTGCTCGAGCGCCTGGCCGCCTACCTCCCCCACGGCCAGCTCGCCTCGATGTCCGCGCTGCGAGCCGCCAACGAGGAGATCGACGCCGAGGCCCGCGTCGCCGGCCTCGGCCCGGTCCAGCCCGACGTGAAGCGCCACGCGAGCAAGTCGGGCGTGCGGCTGGACATCACCTACCGGCTGGTCCCGCGCACCCCGTAGCGCCGCACCACGCCGTCGGTGCAGCCGCGATGGGAGCCTCCGCACACCCCCTGACCAGCGCAGAGACGAGGCGCAGCAGGTATCCTCTTCGGCGACTGGGGTCTGGCGCGGGCAGGGTGCACGCGGGTGGACGGCCCGTCGCTGGAGCCCTGCGATGACTCTCCCCCGCGCGTCGATCCTGTGTACCCTCGCCTGGCTGTCGCTCGCCTGCGGCGACGATGTCCCGCCCGCAGTGGGCTCGAGCACGGGTGACCCCAGCGGCACCACCACCACCGCGCCCACCACCGGGGCCGACGAGACGGGGTCCACCACCGCGGACACCGACGAGCAGGTCTTCGTGCTCGCCGACGGCACGGAGGTCCGGGTGGACCCGCTGGGCGGTATCTCCCTCCAGGCGGGCGCTCGTCGCTTCTTCGGCACGGCGCCAGGCGTGGGCCCGGTGGCGCGCCAGTTCACCACCAGCTGGGAGGGCGAGCTGGGGATCTGGTCGTTCTCGCGAGAGGGCGAGGTGGTGCTCCCCGCCAGCGGCTTCGTGCAGGCGGCCCAGGCCGGCGACGAGGTGGTGGTGGACTTCGCCAGCGACGACGGCCAGGTGCAGGCCCGCTACACGCTCGCCACCCACGTGCCGGGCGAGGCCACCCGCATCACGCTGACGATGGAGGGTCCCGACTCGATCGACTCGGTGGCGGTGCCGCTGCGCTGCGACGACGAGGCGAGCTTCTACGGGTTCGGCGAGCAGTACGACGCGACCGAGCACCGCGGCGAGGCGCTGTCGCTGTGGGTCAGCGAGCAGGGGATCGGCCGCGATCCCACCGGGCCCAAGCTTCCGCTCAACGGGGACGCCCACACCACCTACTTCCCCATGCCCTGGTTCCTCGACGCGCGCGGCTTCGGCGTGCTGGCGCTCACCGACCACCGCACGGAGGTGGACGTGTGCGCGCGCGAGGCCGAGGTGGCGTGGATGGAGGTCATCGACGGCGCCCCGCTCGAGCTGCGGGTGTTCCACGGGCCCGCGCCGCTCGACGTGGTGCGCCAGCTCGGCGACGAGGTCGGGCGCCCGCCGCCGCCTCCCGCGTGGGCGTGGCGCCCGTGGATCGGGGCCCAGGGCGGCCGGGAGGCGATCCTGGCCGAGGCCGACGCGCTCGAGGCCGCCCAGATCCCGGTGGGGGTGCTGTGGGTGCAGGACTGGACCGGCATCCGCCCCAACTTCGGCGGGGGCTTCGGGGTCGAGTACCGCTGGCTGGCCGACGAGGAGCTGTACCCGGATCTCGCGGGCATGATCGCCGAGCTGGCCGCCCGCGACCTCCGCTTCTTGAGCTACGCCAACCCGTTCGTGGTCCCGACGCTCGAGCACTGGGACGAGATGGCGGCGGCGGGGCTGCTGGTGGCCAACGAGGCGGGCGAGCCGTTCCAGCACCTGGCCCCCAACGGGTTCTCGGGCCTGCCCGACCTCACCCAGGAGGCCGCCCGCGAGTACGTGCGGGAGCACCTGCGGGCGATGGTGAGCGACTACGGCATGGACGGCTGGATGGCCGACTTCGGAGAGTGGCTGCGCCTGGACTCGGTGCTGGCCGACGGCCGCGATCCCGCCGCATTCCACGACCTCTACCCCATCGAGTGGCAGCAGCTGTCACGAGAGGTGATGGACGAGCTGCGCCCGGACGGAGACTGGGTCGTATTCGCGCGCTCGGGCTGGACCGGTGCGCAGGGGGTGACGATGGTGTACTGGGTAGGCGACCAGGAGGCCACCTGGAGCCCGCACGACGGGCTGCCCACCGTGGTGCCGGCCATGCTCAGCCTGGGGCTGTCCGGGGTGCCGGTGGTCACCCACGACATCGCAGGGTTCTCGGGCGGGCCCTCCACCAAGGAGCTGTGGCAGCGCTGGACGGAGCTGGGCGCGTTCACGCCCATCATGCGTACGCACGAGGGCAACCTGAGCGACCAGAACTGGTCATGGGAGAGCGACGCGGAGACCACCGAGCACTTCCGCCGCTTCGCCCGGGTCCACGACGCGCTCGGGCCCGAGCTGGCGTTCCTGGCCGAGCTGTCGGCGAGTGCCTCGATGCCCATGGTGCGGCACCTGATGCTGCAATTCCCCGATGACCCCCCAAGCCGCGGGATCGACGATCAATTCCTGCTGGGCCCGTCGCTGCTGGTCGCCCCGGTGGTGGAGCCGGGCGCGACGTCTCGGCCGGTCTACCTGCCGCCGGGCACCTGGTTCCACGTATGGAGTGGGGACGCGTACGAAGGCGGCAGCACGATCGATGTCGACGCGCCGATCGGCTCGCCGCCGGTCTTCTCGCTCGAGGTGGACCGACCCGATCTGCGCGAGATCGAGTAGGGCAGCCGCTACGCCCGGGCCCGCCGCTGCGGTACCCTGAGCTGCACACGGATGAGCGGTGACGGTCCCCGAACGCGCGACGAGGACGGGCGCGCGAAGGTCGATGCGGGAGAGCTGCCGGGCGGACGCATCGGCCGCTACGTGGTGGTCTCTCGCCTGGGCGAGGGCGCGATGGGCATGGTCTACCTGGCCTACGACCCGCAGCTCGACCGCCGGGTGGCGCTCAAGGTGCTGCGCCAGCGCATTCGCTCGTCTCGCAGCGCCGCCGAGCGCAAGCAGCGGCTGCGCCGCGAGGCCCAGGCGATGGCCCAGCTCAACCACCCCAACGTGGTCACCGTGCACGACGTGGGCGTGGCCGACGGCCGGGTGTTCTTGGCCATGGACTACGTGTCGGGCGACGACCTGAGGGCCTGGCTCGACCAGCGCCGCCGCTCGTGGCGAGAGGTGCTGCGCACGTTCATCTACGCCGGCCAGGGGCTGGCCGCGGCCCACGAGGCGGGGGTGATCCACCGCGACTTCAAGCCCGAGAACGTGCTGGTGGGCGAGAACGGCTCGGTGAAGGTGATGGACTTCGGCCTGGCTCGCCCGCGGGCGGGTCTCTCGCGCTCGTCGAGCGTGGTCGAGTCGGGCGAGGGCGCGGCTCCCTGCGAGGCCTCCGGCAACGACGACGGCAACGGCAACGGCGAAGACTGGTGGCGCCAGGCCTCCGACATGATCGACGTGGGGCGCGACGGCCCGGTCCACCTCACGCGCGAGGGCGACGTGCTGGGCACGCCCAGCTACATGGCGCCCGAGCTGTTCGACGGGGGCGAGGCCAGCGCGCTCACCGATCAATTCGCGTTCTGCGTGGCGCTGTACGAGGGTCTCTACGGCGTGCGGCCGTTCGCGGGCGAGTCGATCGCAGCGCTGGCATTCAACATGAACCGCGGGTGCATCACCCCGCCGCCGCGGGGCAGCGGCGTGCCGGTGTGGCTGGGCCGGCTGGTGCGTCGCGGGCTGGCGCGCGTGCCCGAGCGCCGCTACCCCTCGGTGGCCGCCCTGCTGCGCACCCTCATCCAGGGCGTGGCGCGGCGCCGCCTGCAGCGAGCGGGCCTGGCCGCGCTGGGGGTGGTGGCGCTGGGCGGGGGGCTGTCGTATGCGCTGGTGCCCGCCCCCACCCCGTGTCGCGGGGGCGAGCAGCGCATGCACGCGGTGTGGAACGACGAGCGGTCCGAGGCCATCGCGGAGGCGTTCGAGGCCACCAGCCTGCCCTATGCCGTCGAGGCGCTCGCGCGGGCCGAGCAGCGGGTGAGCGCCTATGCCGAGGCATGGGTGGGCGTGTACACCGAGGTCTGCGAGGCCACCGCGGTCGACGAGCAGGAGGCGCCCGAGCTGCTCGACCGGCGGATCGCCTGCCTCGACGACCGCCTCGCCGAGCTCGACGCGCTGCTCGAGGTGCTCGGCGAGGCCGATCCGCGCGTGGCCGAGCGCGCGGCCCAGGCCGCCAGCGAGCTGCGGGCGCCCGACGATTGCGGAGCCGAGGATCTGGCCGGGCGCCCCGAGGCGGCCGACCCGGCCCTCGCCCAGCAGGTGCAGGGGCTGCGGGGGCGGCTGCTGCGAGCGCAGGCGCTGACCCGGGCCGGGCGCTACGACGACGCCGTCTCGCTCGCGCGGGAGATCGCAGCCGAGGCCGCGCTCATCGACGAGGACCTGCTGCACGGCGAGGCGCTGCTGCAGCTGGGGCAGGCCGAGGATCAGGCGGGGCAGTACGAGGCCGCCACCGAGCACCTGCGCCAGGCGTACTTCACCACCAACGAGAGCGGGCACGACCTGGTGGCGGCCCGGGCCGCGGTGGCGCTGGTGTCGGTCGAGGGGGTGCACCTCGCCCGCCGCGACGAGGGGCTGGCGTGGGCGCGGCACGCCGCGGCGGCGTTCGAGCGCAGCGACCCGGAGAGCGTGCTGCGGGGGCGCTACCACGCGGCTCTGGGCTCGCTGCACCTGCAGCGCTTCGAGCTGGACCAGGCCCGCGAGCACTACGAGCACGCGCTGCGCATCGAGCGAAGGGCGCTGGGCGAAGAGCACGAGCAGGTCGCCTCGCTGCTGGCCTACCTGGGCTTCGTGCAGGAGCAGGCCGGCCGCTCCGAGGACGCGGTGGCCTCGTTCGAAAAGGCGCTGGAGATCACCCGCCGCTCGCTGGGGCCCGACCACCCCGGGATGGCCGTGCTGCACAACAACTACGCCGCGCTCCTGTTCGGGCGCCACGATCTGGCCGGGGCCCAGGCCCAGCTCGAGCGCGCGCTGGAGATCCAGCGCCAGGCCCAGGGCGAGCACCCCGCCACCGCCACCTGCATCGACAACCTCGGGGGCCTGCTGCTGATGCGCGGGCAGGTCGAGCGGGGCCAGGCCCTCATCGAGGAGGCGCTCGCCATGCGCGAGGCCATCCTCGGGCCCGAGCACGTGTCGGTGGCCAACTCGCTCACCAACCTCGCCGGGGCCCAGCTCGTCAACGGCGACCACGGCGGCGCCCGCCGGGGCCTGCTGCGGGCGCAGGCCATCCTCGACAAGACGGTCGGCCCCAACAACCCGCAGTCCACCCGCGTGCTCGTGAGCCTGGGCCGGATCGACCTCCACGAGGGCGCCATCCAGCGAGGGCACGATCGCTGCGAGCAGGCCCTGGCGATCCTCGAGCCCTTGGTGGGCGCCGAGCACGACCAGCTGCTGGCCCCGCTCACCTGCCTGGGCTGGGCGGAGCTGGAGCTGGGCCAGGCCACGCGGGCGCTGCCGCTGCTCGAGCGCGCGCACGCCATGCGCGACCTCTCCCCGCCCGACGACGCGGCCCTCACCCGCGTGCTGCTCGCCCGCGCCCTGGACGAGACGGAGGGCGATCCCCAGCGCGCCAAGCGGCTGCGCAAGCACGCACGCGCGAGCCTGGCGAAGCACGGCGGGACGGTACCCGAGCGGATCGCGAGCTGGCTTCAGGAGCCGAGCTGAGCCATCCCGCGCCGGTCCGCGAGCCCATGCTCCAGGTTCGGACCCGGCACGGAAAAGCACGTCGCGAGGCCTCATGCTCTGGTATGACCGGTCCGATGTTCGACAAGCCCGACCTGCACGGACGCGTGGCCATCGTCACCGGCAGCAGCCGGGGGATCGGCAAGGCGGTCGCCCTCGCCCTGGCCGAGGCGGGCTGCGACGTGTGCGTGGCCGCCAAGACCGTCGCCCCGAACCCGCGCCTGCCCGGCACCATCGTGCAGACCAAGGAGGAGATCGAGGCGCTCGGCCGGCGCGCGATCGCGGTGGCCACCGACGTGCGGCAGCCCGAGCAGATCGACGCCATGGTGGCCCGCACGGTCGACGAGCTGGGCCGGGTGGACATCCTGGTGAACAACGCGGGGGCGCTGTGGTGGAAGGGCGTGCTCGACACGCCGGCCAAGCGCTTCGACCTGGTGATGGACGTGAACGCCCGGGCCTCGTTCCTGGCCGCGCGCGCCTGCCTGCCCCACATGATCGAGCAGAAGTGGGGTCACATCGTGATGATGTCGCCGCCCTTCGACCTGGGCATGGTGCCGGGCAAGGTGGCCTACTCGATCTCCAAGCTGGGCATGAGCATGCTCGCGGTCGGCCTCGGCGAGGAGGTGGCCGAGCACCACGTGGCCGCCAACGCGCTGTGGCCCGCCACCATGATCGAGTCGCTGGCGTCGATCAACTTCGGGCTGGGGGGGCCGGCGCAGTGGCGCAAGGCCGACATCCTCGCCGACGCGACGCTGGCCATCGTCGGCCACGAGCCGCCCACCCTCACCGGCCAGACCCTGCTCGACGAGGAGATCCTCGGCCGGGTGGGCGTGACCGACTTCGATCCCTATCTGTGCGTGCCGGAGGGCGAGCCGATCCGTATCGCGGGTCGGGGCTCGGTGGTCGCCAGCTTCGGGCAGGGCGTCGGCGGAGCGGCCACCCACGGGCCCGGGTCGGGGCCGGGCAATCCGCGGTAGGCATGCGAGGGGGTCACCCATGGAGACCCTGAGCGACGACGCGACGGGGTCTTCGGCCGAGACGCGGCCAGCCGACGTGCCCACCCGGCTGGGGCGCTACCTGCTGCTGATGCCGCTGGGGCGGGGCGGCATGGGCGAGGTGTGGACCGCCTACGATCCCAAGCTCGATCGCAAGGTCGCCATCAAGCTGCTCGACCCGTCCCGCCACACGCGGGTTCGCAAGGCCCGCTTCGTTCGCGAGGCGCAGGCGCTGGCCAAGCTCAACCACCCCAACATCGTGACCGTGCACGACGTGGACACCTACGGGGAGCAGCTGTACATGGCCATGGAGTACGTCCCGGGCCAGACGCTGGCGCGGTGGCAGCTCCAAGACCACGGCTGGCGAGAGGTGCTGGCCGTGTTCGACCTGGCCGGCCGGGGCCTGGCCGCCGCCCATGCGGCGGGCATCACCCACCGCGACTTCAAGCCCTCCAACGTGCTCATCACCGACGACGGCCGGGTGAAGGTGGTGGACTTCGGGCTGGCCAAGCACGCCCCGCGCTCGGAGAGCGACGACGACGACGCCCTCACCAGCGGTGCGTTCGAACCCCCGCCCGGCGTGGTCGTCCCGCGGGCCCGCGAGGTCTCGGCGCTGAAGCGCGCCTCCGCCATCATGGAGGTCATCGAGTCGTCGTCGAACGAGCGGCTGACCCGGGTGGGGCGGATCGTGGGCACGCCGGCGTACATGGCTCCCGAGCAGTACGTGCCGCACGCGCGCGAGGCCGGCACGTACACCGACCAGTTCAGCTTCGCCGCGTCGCTGTACGAGGCGCTCTACGGCCGGCTGCCCTTCGCGGGGGCCATCCTGGCCGCGATCGCCACCGAGGTCGAAGAGGGTCACGTTCGGGAGCCGCCCCGGGACAGCCCCGTGCCGAGCTGGGTGCTGCGGGTGCTCCAGCGGGCGCTCCGCTACGACCCCACGGAGCGCTACCCCTCCATGGAGGCGTTGCTCGCGGCCCTGGCCGACGACCCGGTGCTTCGCCGGCGGCGGTGGGCGGTGCGGGGGGCGTCGGTGGGCCTGCTGGCGCTGGCCGCGTTCGGCGTGACGTCGGCGATCCGCTCGAACGCGCCGCCCACGTGCCGCGGCGCGCCCGAGCGGCTGGCCGAGGTGTGGAACGATGACGCACGTGTGCGGGTGCGGCAGGGCCTACTGAGCACGGGGCGGCCGTTCGCCGCCGACACCGCCCAGCGGGTCACCGAGGGGCTCGATGCCCACGGCCGGGCGTGGGTCGAGCAGCACACCGCGATCTGCGAGGCCACGCGGGTGCACGGGGAGCAATCGGAGACCCTGCTCGACGTGCGCATGACCTGCCTCGATCGCCGGCGGGGCGAGCTGGGGGCGCTGGTGGGCGTGCTGTCCGAGCCCGAGGAGGACACGGTCGCCTCGGCGGTGGCGGCGGTGGCCGGGCTGCGCCGGCCCGAGCCGTGCGCCACGGCCCAGCCGGGGGTGGAGAGCGAGCTGCCCG
>JGI12210J13797_10320216_pt1 | contig 10160 bp, 9 predicted proteins | sample ElkSlonscriptome_3_FD_13797 | JGI IMG/M metagenome (IMG submission 13797) | reverse complement strand
ACGGGTGTGACCGATGTCCCATAGCCACCCTTTCGCACCACGTCGCTCATCGCTTCGATGATGTCCGGGTACTTGTCCATGATGTCATTGTCCCGAAGCATTTGCGTATTGGCCGTTAACGCTCCACCCGGCATCGGGCTCCAAGGAATGAGCGGCTCAACCGTCGTTGCTTCGGGTGGTAGGAAATAATCTTTCATACAATCCTTGAAGACCGCTTCCGCTTCGCGAACCCTTTCGACATCGACGTCGAGTTCATAATCAGTGCCGCGCAGCGCATGCCACATCACCAAGATATCGGGCTGGCACGTCCCACCGCTACACGGTGCCATCGACAAATCGATTGCATCGGCGCCGGCGTCGAGAGCCGCTTGATTGGCCAGCACGCTGACGCCTGCGGTTTCGTGGGTATGGAAATGGATAAACGTGCCTGCGGGCAACATTTTGCGTGCTGCCGCGATCGTTTCATAAACTTTCGATGGGACGGCGGTTCCCGATGCGTCCTTGAAACAAACGGCGTCAAAGGGGATCTCGGCATCAAGGATTTGCCGAAGCGTTTTCGAATAGAAGGCGGCATCATGGGCTCCGGTGCATCCGGGTGGCAACTCCATCAATGTGACACACACTTGATGTTTTAGTCCCGCGTCGACAATACATTGTCCGCTGTAGATCAGGTTGTCGACATCGTTGAGCGCATCGAAGTTGCGGATCGTGGAGATGCCGTGTTTCTTAAACAGCTCCGCGTGAAGTTTGATGATATCGCTCGACTGAGAATCCAAGCCGACCACATTGACTCCCCGAGCGAGTGTCTGCAGGTCGGCATCGGGACCGGCGGCAGTGCGGAATGCGTCCATCATCGCAAAGGCGTCTTCATTGCAGTAGAAGTAGAGCGATTGAAAACGTGCGCCCCCGCCAGCTTCGAACCAACGGATGCCAGCATCGCGTGCGGCTTCGACGGCAGGCAAGAAGTCTTGGGTGAAAACGCGAGCCCCGTAAACGGATTGAAACCCGTCGCGGAACGCGGTACACATGAATTGGACTTGCTTCTTCGACACGTTCAGTTTCCTGCAATNGAGGGAAGTTCGTTTCGTAGTGGATCGATCGGCTGTTAAGGCAACACCTAAGGCAACACCGACCACAGCACACCTGCGGCAATCGCCGAGCCGATCACTCCCGCGACATTGGGGGCCATCGCGTGCATCAATAAAAAGTTATGCGGGTCTTCCTGTTGGCCGACCATCTGAACGACGCGCGCTGAATCGGGGACTGCCGATACGCCTGCCGCCCCAACGAGCGGGTTGATCTTTTCGCTCAAAAACAGATTCATGAACTTGGCGAACAGTAAACCGCCAGCGGTTGCCACAACAAACGACAGGGCACCGAGACCGAAAATCATCAGCGACTGAGGTCGCAAGAACGTTTCGGCTTGTGTACTCGCTCCGACCGAGAAGCCCAGCAGAATCGTCACGATATCGATCATCGCCGTACGAGCGGTATTGGCGAGCCGCTCGGTCACGAGACTCTCTTTGAGCAGATTGCCAAAAAACAACATGCCGAGTAAAACGACGGCACCCGGAGCGATCAGTGTCGCGATCAAGAAAGCGGCAACAGGAAAGATCATCTTTTCTCGCTTCGAGACGTTGCGTGGCGGCTTCATGCGAATCAGCCGCTCTTTGCGAGTCGTCAGCAATCGCATCACGGGTGGTTGAATGACGGGGACCAATGCCATGTAAGAATAGGCCGCAATCGCAATCGCCCCGAGTAGATGAGGGGCTAGCTTTGCGGACAGAAAAATCGCGGTCGGGCCGTCCGCTCCTCCGATGATTCCAATGGCGCCTGCTTCCTTCAGCGAAAAGCCTAGATAGATCGCACCAAGAAACGTCAGGAAGACGCCCACTTGAGCGGCGGCACCGAGGAGAACGAGTTTGGGATTCGACAACATCGTCGAAAAGTCCGTCATCGCTCCGATCCCCAAAAAGATCAATGGCGGAAACAATCCCCAACTGACTCCGAAGTAGATGTAACTGAGCACGCTGCCAGGCGTATATTCGATTTGGCCATCAATTAACTGCCACGAATGCATGTCGTAAACGCTTAGCGACATGCCTTCGATGATGGGGATGTTGCCAACGACCGCGCCCATGCCGATCGGGACAAGTAGCAGCGGTTCATAATCCTTCTTGATCGCCAACGTGATAAAGGCGATGCCAATCACGATCATGATCGCATTGCCGAAAGTCATCGACGAAAAACCAGTCGTCTTCCAAAATTCGAGAAAGATGTCCATTAATGCTTCTGGTGTTTTAGATATAAGGCGTAACCGATCGCGGCGTAGAGAACTTCGTCGTGAGGGTCGAGACGTTCGTGATGCGAAGCAGCGGCGCGATGGCTCTCGCTCTCAGGCCAAACCTTTGCAGCGTACCCCAGTAGTTTGGGGAGCGCCGCGATGAACAAGCTAATGACCGTCAACGCCACCGCGACGATCAGCATCCCCGCAACCGCTATGCTCAAACCGCGGTGAGCAGAATCCGTCATCAAAAATACAAAAGGGTCTACCATCAATGTCCACTCGATTGTTTTCTCTGCTGTGAACCCAGTTTGCGTTAAGGTCAAGCATGGGAAGAAACTCACGCATAGGCAATAGGATAGCAGAGAAGATCGATCGGTGTTGTCGCGGATAGCACCGCCGAGGCTGAAAGATTTCGACCTGGACAAATCCCTCCAGCGATCTACTACTTCGCGAGCGGTTTTTCGGCGAATTTCGGAATCGCTACGTCGTAGCGTTGTCCGCGAGGAACGACGACACCGCAGCTGACGATAAACTGGATCGCTTCATCGACGGTGATATCCAAGTCGATCGCGTCGCTGCGTTTCACCGTGACCGTAAACCCAGTCATCGGCATCGGGCTCGTCGCCATCAAAACGCTGAGCATCGGTTCGCCATTCGCCATCGAGACCGCTTTCATGCCATTGCCCGTGACAAAGCCAATCGACCAAATGCCTTTAGCCGGATACTCGATTGCTACGACACGATTAAACTCAATCTCGCGATCACTAAAAGCAAAATCGGTTACCTGCTTGACTCCGCCGTAGACCTTGTTGACGACCGGAATTCGCAAAATGGCGGCATCGAATGAGCGGACGAGCCAATGTCCGATTCCAAACGTAAACAAACGACCGGCAAAGTAGAGAAGGGTCGTGAAAACGATTAAGAATACAGGAACGACCAACGATCGCGGCATGTAGCTTAATTCGACGTAGCGGTGCCAGTATGCATTGGCGCTGGCGGGCGACGGCGTGTAGGGGCCAAATCGATCGGCATTTTCATTGACCGTGTTGACCACTTCCTCGGGCAAAAAACGACGTTTCGTTGGATCGGGAACAAAACGCTCGCCCTGGTATGTAAACCCGTCCAGTCGTCGTTCGCCCGTTGCGGTCGCGCCGCTGGGGACCGATGAAAGCGTTCTTCCCGGGGCAATGGTGTGAACGATTGCCGAACGAATACTCGATTCGATTGGCCCCAGGACGTAACTCTCGATCGTACTCCAGGCCCAAATCAGCACGGCGATCGTTAACAGCGGAGGAAGCACCACGCCGAGGCCGCGAAGCACAGCACGGCGGAATCCATTCATTCGCTTTGGACGAGGTTTGACTGCGGTTTCGGTCGGCGTTTCGGTCTCGGGAAGGTTGGGTTGCATGTTTGAATGGATTAAAGGAATAGTCGTAGTAGCAAAGTTGTGTGGCCCGATCGACTCGCTAGCCCGATCGACTCGCTAGCCCGATCGGACAGATCGCGCGACCACAGCAACGGTCACTTTCGCTGCTCCGCCTTCCCGCAGCACTCCAGCAACTTCGTCGGCAGTCGCACCGGTCGTATACACATCATCGACCAATAAGATATGCCGATTGATTAATTCGGGCGACCTGCCGAAAGCATAACGAGTTTTTAGTTTGAACGCATGGCGTACATTGTGCAGCCGAGCATCATCGTCCAACCAAGCTTGTTTTGCAATTCGACGAGTCATTTTTAGCAGTTGTCGATGGGGAATCTTTAACCGCTTGGCCACCGAATCGGCCAAAGTAGCCGTCCCAACACCTCCGCGAGACAGTTGACGGGTAAAATAGGACGGTACAAAGGTCACCCAATCGGGCCGGTCGTCGACCAACCGCTCTGCAACTCTTAGGCCAAGCCGGTCTCCGAGCGTGGCCGCCAATGCGGATAAATGGACGTATTTTGCTGCCACAACCGCGTCACACACCAATCCATGGTAGATCCACAAGGGAATGACCGCGTCAAACTGAAACGTTCGGTCGCGGCACTGAGGGCAATCGAGGTTTGACGCTTGCGTTTGATCCACGACCAAACGACCGATGGGAAAGCCACATCGGCGGCACCCGTATCGCATTTGAAATTCGCTCGACGTCAAGCCGACCTCGCATCGCCTGCAAAACTCGACTTGCTTACAAAACCCAACCTTCTGGCCCGTCAAACGGTGGCAGAGCGGACAGCAGGGGGGATAGGTTAAATCGACCAGTGCCGCCGCAGCCGATTGGAGAGGGTTTGTCATTTGTCATTGGTCATTGGTTGTTGTTCCGGGATCGGGGAAGCGTAGGCTGGGTCAAGTCGCCGTAGCGACGCAGACCCGGCAACAAAGCCGAGAATCGTTTGAGTACTGCTGAGTCCCCTATTAGCTGTCGTCGCTATCGCGACCACGTAAGAATATAACCACATCACTGATTTGCACCTATCGACCTAATTCTGAGTACGGCAATTCCAGTTTACCAAATGACCAATGACAAAAAAAACTTTTGATTTTTTTGCGAACCTCTAGGTTGGGCGTCGGTCTAAGTTGCTATCTGAGCGAAGTTGCAAAAATCTTCTGGTTTTTTCGAGTTGGCTTGGATATGTTTTATCTAGGGAGTCTGTTCTTTACGAAATAAGAGAGCAGGTTCATTCTAATTTCCTACACTCCGCCGCCGCACCTTCTGTTTACGGGTGCCGGGAGGACTGAAATGCGTTTCGTATCGATTACCGCCGCCATCGCACGCTTCTTCGCAACCGCCGAAGTCCGTGAGAATATTGCTGCCGTTTCGTTTACATCCGCACGAGTCCTCCATCTCTTGGCGGGGTGGATGCATCGCCAGCTGCCAAGCGAACCGATGCCGTGCGAACCGGTGCCGTGTTATTCGGGCTTACTCAATCCGTGCTCCGCCGGATTACTGGGTGACCGAGGGCATGGCGGCAAACACGGCAGTCCATTGTGGCAGCTACGGCGAAGTCCGTCGAATTGGGGCAGAGCCTAGGGCTCCAATCCCTTTTCACGCCTGCGAATTTGTTGCTCCGTTTGGGTTCGATTAGGAATCAAATCGCGTCAACCGATCCAGGCGACGACTGAAAACGGCCTTCGATTTGGCTTCCATCTAGTTTCGGTGTGTTGACAAAACGCAGTGAACGCTAGAGCAAGCCACCCAATCCGCCGTTTTGCATCTGGCTCGCCAGCAATCGACGACCCGAATCGGTCGTTCACCGCTGGACAGCCCAATTTCGAATTGAATTCATCATGCCCGTTTTGGGCAAGCATTCGGATAGGAACCGAGAATGAACAGGACTCAAAACAACGCGATGGACGAAGCCTTCATCGCGTCACAGACGGTGGCTCAGTTGGTCGCATCGGCACAACTGGGTGACCGAGACGCCTTTGGTGCATTGTTTGAGCGATACCGAGCTGGGATCGTTGCGCTGGCGATGCGCCGCGTCCGAAACGCTGACGAAGCGGAAGAATTGGCTCAAGATGTTTTCATTCAAGCGATGCAAAAGATCGACCAATTGCGAGTTCCTGAAGCGTTCGGCGGTTGGCTGCGTCAAATCGTGCATCGCATGGCGATCAACCGTATGACACGGTCTCGCTACGCGGTCGCTTGCGACCCGGAAACACTCGAGTCAACTTGCTATGCGGTCGGAACCCCCGATGCATTTGCAGAGGATCGCGAGCAGGCCGAAGCGGTTCGTGACAGCATCGACCGACTCGGAGTGCTCGACCAACAAACGCTCAAGGCGTTCTACATGCACAGCAAGTCGTTGATCGAAATGAGTGACGAATTCGACGCACCGATCGGAACGATCAAGCGTCGTTTGCATGTCGCTCGTAAGCGATTGCAAAAGGAAATGGAAGATGACATGCTGCAAGCTGTCTAACGTGACGCAAGCTTTTCGCTTGCGTCCTTTTTACCATCTCAATAGGGCGGTTCCCCAAGACAAACCGGCACCGAAGCCGCACAGCAGTACCAAATCGCCTCGCTCGATTCGGCCTGTTTGAATCGCTTCGTCGAGCACAAGCGGGATGCTAGCGGCGGACGTGTTCCCATAGCGGTCCAAATTCATCAGCACTTTCTCGGGCGGCATTTTGAGACCGGCGACTGCGGAATCGAGGATTCGCTCGTTCGCTTGGTGCATGACGACCAGCTTCAGCTCGTCAGCCGAAACCCCAGCGTCATCGAGTACTTGCTCGATGCTTTCGTCAATCACGCGAACGGCCCACTTGAAGACGCCACGGCCGTCCATCGCCATGTACTGTTCACCTTTGGCGTAAGCTTCGGGGGTTAGCGGACAACGGGTTCCGCCCGCAGCGATTCTCAGCATGTCGGCTCCCCAACCTTCACTGCAAAGTTGGTAGGAGATGATTTCGGATGCGTTCTCACCCGCGGTTTGCGATTCGGCAGTGGGGCTGACGATTGCGGCACCGGCTCCATCACCAAATAGCGGGTACGTTTTGACGTCATGGGGGTTAATCGAGCGACTCATTAAGTCAGCGCCAACGATCAACGCACATTGGCTGTTTCCATTGGAAACGAATTGGCCAGCGGTCAACAGTGCGTACATGAACCCGGCGCAGGCGGCATTTAAATCCATCGCCGGAGCGACGGCCCCGAGCCTATTTTGTAGGTAGCACGCCGTCGATGGCGACGGGTAATCGGGAGTCATGGTGGCGACGAGGATCAAATCGATATCGGCCACTGTCTTGTTAGCCGATTTTAGACACTTCATTGCCGCCTCGTAGCACATGTCGCTGGTCACTTCATCGGCGGCCGCGTGTCGTCGCTCTTTGATACCGGTTCGCCGCACGATCCAATCGCTGTCGCAGCCCAAGGCTGACAAATCTTCATTGGTGACAACTTTTGAGGGGACGTACGAGCCGATGCCCGCGATTTGAATCCCAGCAATTTTCCCCATCCGTCCGCGAGTCGAAAGGGTTTTCGTGATAGAGGTCGTGTCCGTATCCGTCGATTTTGAAAGGTGTGATTTCAATTTAGGAACTGTCATTCAGAAGTCAAAATGGTTGATTCCCGCCATCGATTCGGTTGTCGAACAGCGGGAATATCATGTCAGCCTGCCGAGTATAGCTTTCCAAAGCCACTAGCGTTAGACGTGTTATCTTTCGGGATCGGAAAGAACAACGGGTAACGAATGCGCTGGACTCTAGTGGAGAATGTTTTGCCACGAATCACACGAATTGCCACGAATCACGTTGTTCGCTGTTCATGCAGATTCGCGTGATTCGTGGCCAAATTGACCAGATGACATGACAAGAAACGGACTTTGCCCCTTCAACCACAATTCCCTGAAATCTGCCTTTCGGTCAAGGCGGCCGTTCGCTTAAACTGCCGACTCGGGTGATCGCTAAAGACTCTTCGGACGGATGCTGAAGCGTAGCGGCGAGTTGCTTGGAAAGAGACAGCAGAATCTGAATTACAACCCAATATGCGGGAGCGGTGCGGCATGGAAGCCGGATACTTGACGCGACGTTTTTACGTCGCAATGATCGCAGCAGTCGCACTTTTCGCGAATTGCTGCACGGCCGAGGCGGCCGACTATCGGACTCGCAATTTTTTGATCCAAGCCCCGAACGCCCAGTTGGCCAGGGCTGTGGGTGAGGCCGCCGAGCGTTATCGTGATGATCTTTCCCAGTACTGGCTCGGGCATCCGTTGCCGCCCTGGTCGACCCCATGCCCAGTTCGCGTCGTCGCTGGAAACATTCCTGCCCAAGGGGTTACGACTTACAACCGGTCGCCCGTCCGCGATTTCCAAATGGAAGTCGTCGGCACTCCCGAGCGGATCCTCGACAGCGTTCTGCCGCACGAAGTCACGCACACGGTGCTGGCTACTCACTTTGGCCGTCCACTGCCGAGGTGGGCCGACGAGGGAATTGCGACCACGGTCGAACACCAATCGGAACGACAAAAGCACGAACACAAACTCCGCGAATTCTTGCGAACTCGCCGAGGCATCCCCATGAATAAGCTGTTTCTGTTAACGGAATACCCCAACGATGTACTGCCGATGTACGCCCAGGGCTATTCGGTCTGCAGCTTTCTGATTGAACAACGCGATCCCGAAACGTTTATTGCGTTTTTGGAAGACTACATGAAGCATCCCTCATGGACGTCAAATATCCAAAAGCACTATGGCTACGATTCGTTGGCCGAACTACAGGACTACTGGCTGAGCTGGGTGGCAGGTGGTAGTGGGCCGGTTGAGAAATTCGCCAAGAACTCGGCTCAACCCCCCGCCGCTCAGCCCGCTCAGCCAATCGCCAGTGTAGCGGACAACGCGAAGTCCACGGTTACGCCTGCGACGGCGTTGGCGTCGGTCGAGCCAAATGGTTGGTACATGAGACAGAAAATGGAAGCGGGAAGGCAGCCGAACAAGGCCAAACAACCGCAAACGAGCGTCAGCGAGAATTCGAAGCAGCGGCTGATGCCCCCTTCGGTACGTAACCATCCACGCTACATGTCAGCCCAACCGCAGCCTGAACAAGGCATGTCGCGGCCCACTGCATTCTATTAATGGTCGCTGCGCGCGTTGGCCTGGGCTAGGCCAACGGACGGCCCTTGGGCCGAAAAAAAGAACAAGACCTTTCAATAAAAGATGTGGGGTACAACGTGCCCGTCCGCCGAAAGGAAATTTGTAGAATCGTTTCCGAACCCCAGCTTGCTTGGCTACCCGAGAAAGAATGATTATGCTACGATTCTCACGATAACTCTTACTCAAACCTCTCCCACCATACATAGATTCATGGCGAAACCACATCACAAATTGAAGAAAGCAAATCACGGGCAACGCCCGGCCAGCGCAAAGGCTCGGAAAGCAAAACGCAAAAAGATCAAAACCTAGGCTTCTTTAGGTAAACTACATTCGTGGCGAAAAGCGACTTCATTTTTGATCTCGATACGCTGGATTTCGACCATCCGATTGCGGATCTCGAAGCGATTCATAAATTGATCCCCCAGCGTTACGAAATGGCTCAAGTGACCGCGATCCTTCGTGAGGATCTCGATCGTTTGGCGTGCGCGGGCTATAAGGAAGTGACCGAGGACGAATTTTGGGTTCGCGGTCATATGCCCGGCATGCCCATCATGCCTGGCGTGATCCAGTTGGAAGCGGTCGCACAATTGGCCAGCTATTTCGCTCAAGCTCACGATTTGCTTGGGGCCGAAATGGTCGGTTTCGGCGGCCTTGATGAAGTCCGTTTTCGCGGGATCGTCAACCCGGGCGATCGTTTGATCCTCATGATCGAGTTGAAGAAGACCCGCCGAGGAAGAATGATTGTCGCTAGATTCCAAGGCGTTGTCGATGGCAAATTGGTCGTCGACGGGGTGCTAAGAGGTATCCCCATCCCAATCGAGATGGTCCAACAACGAAGTGTTCGTGATTGAGGGGTGAAGCCCTTGCCCGTAGCGGAAGTCGTCAAGACTTTCGCCCCCCCCCACTTCGCGGTCGATACTCTCCACGAGTTCAGCTACCACTTGTCAACACGCCGATTCGACCATCGCATGATGCTGCTTCACCATCACTACCTCGCTGTAGTCATTGTTGAACATCATTTCATCCATGAAGCTGGTGATTAGCATCATCCCTCGGCATTGCTCCAGCTCAAAAGACTCCGCCGTTCCTGGTGCTGGATGAAAACGGGCGATTCGGCCTGGGCCATCGTGAGCGACCGAAATTCGCGTGTCATTTTGTCCCACCGATACCTTCAAATGCACAAAACGCTTGCGGTACGGTTGAGACTCAGCCAATTCGACTAAGTCCTCTCGGCTCGTACCTTTTCGGTGAATCGCATTGGCAATTCGCGGATCTTCGTCTCGCAGTTCGAGATTTCCGT
>JGI12210J13797_10301688_pt1 | contig 10160 bp, 7 predicted proteins | sample ElkSlonscriptome_3_FD_13797 | JGI IMG/M metagenome (IMG submission 13797) | reverse complement strand
GCGCCAGTAAAGTTCCAGCGGCCGGCGCGTCAGCCGGCTGAACGCGAGCTGTACCGGTGCCCCGGTCAGGTTCGCGATCACCCAGAGCGATTGCGATTGGTCCGGCGCAACGCGGCAGACCCCGAACATCCCGGCGGGGAGCTCAAGCGCGCGTTGCGGACCATCCGGGTGGAATGCCGGCTGCGCCCGCCGAATCCGAAGACGGCGGAGATACTCGGGCATGATGCGCCGGGCCTGGTGGCTGGACTCCGGCGCAAGCATCGCATCGAGCTCCGGGATTGCCCACTTCTGTCGATTGATCGTCCGCGCGCGCCCGCTCCGTTCGGCGCCGCGGAGGTCGTTCGAGGCCCCGAGCAGGCTGTTGAAATAGATCCCTGGAATCCCCTGCAGACTCATCGCGATGGTTTGCGCGCAGAGGAAGCGCTGCACCGAAACCTCGAGATCACCTGGAACACCGACCGCGTCGAAATAGGTGATGTTGAGCTCGTACGGGCTTGCCGAGCCGTCGGGATTGCTGCGGCGCGAGACCAGGCCGCCGCGCTCCTCCATCGCGGCGACCAGCGCCTCGAACTGCTTCTGCGGCAGCAACCCCTCGAGCGGGCGCACGCCGATACCGTCATGCGACGCGGTGAAGTTGAAGTAGGTGCAGCCCGGTTTCGGTGGATCGAGCTTCGCGATCCAGTCGGTCAAATAACGCCCGTTGCCGCTGTGCATCGCGTGCAGCAGGAGCGGCGGCAGACTGAACTGATAGACCATATGGGCCTCGTCGCCGGCGCCGAAGTAGGTGATGTTCTCGGCATGCGGGACATTGGTCTCGGTCATCAGCAGCACGGTGGGAGCTACCAGCGTCAGCAGGTCGCGCAGGAGCTTGACGACCTCGTGGGTCTCGTCGAGATGGATGCAGGGGGTACCGAGCCGCTTCCACAGGTAGGCGATCGCGTCCAGCCGGATGATCTGGGTGCCGTGATAGACATAGAACAGCAGGACGTCGAGATACTCGAAGAGCACGTCCGGGTTGCTGAAGTCGACATCGAGCTGATCGTGGCCGAAGGTCGCCCATAGATGGCGCTGGCCGCCAGGCGTCTGCACCCTGCGCAGCAGTGCCGAGGTCCGCGGTCGGACCACGGCGCTCAGGTCGGCCTCGGGATCGACCTCGATGAAGTAGTTACGCTCGGGCGCCACTCCGCTGCTGTAACAGCTGAACCAATGGCTTTGGCTCGAGACATGATTGATCACCAGATCGATCATGAGCCGGTAGTCCTGAGCCAGCGCATCCAGATCGCCCCAGCCGCCGAGCGCCGGATCGACGCGCCGGTAGTCGATCACCGCGAAGCCGTCGTCGGAGCTCGACGGAAAGAACGGCAGCACATGCACGCTCGAGACGGCGTCGCCGACCCGGTCCAGCAGGAAGCGGCGCAGCGTCGCCAGCGGGGCCTCGTGGTTGGCGCTGACCATGTCGGCATAGCTGATCAGCACCGCATCGCTCGCATCCCAGGGGGCGCACCCGGCCGTGTCGGGCGGACATTCGGCGCCGACGCCGTAGCGGCCGATGACCAGTTGCAGCCGCTCCATCAGGCCATCCAGACCGTCTTCCCCGTAGAGGCGGCGCAGCCGCTCGCGAATGCGCTCGTAGACGCGCCGCTCGACCACGAACATGGCTCACTCCGTCATATTGCGCACATTGTTGATCATGCTGCGCAGACTGTCGCGCAGCACGCGGTAACTGTAGAACCGGCCGGCCGTGCGGTAGTTGTGCTCGACCAGCGCCGCCCGATAGTCCGGGTCGGCCAGGATCTGCTGCGTCTGCTCCACGGTCGTTTGATCGATGACACCGTCGATGACCGGAAGCCGGAAGCCCTTGGGCTCGATGTCGCGTTGATAGACGCTGTAGCGGCCGATGACGATCGGCAGCCGGAAGTAGATGGCCTCCAGCAGGGCATTGCCGAAGCCTTCGTAGAGGCTCGGGAAGGTCACCAGATCGGCATGCGGATAGAGGTCGCTGAGCACGTAGATCTTCTGCCCGCGCTCGTCGAGCTGGCGCCGGTCTGCGATGCGCGTCCCGAATAGCTTCAGCGAGACACCTTCATCCTGGGCGAGCTGTTGGATCTGGCGCTGGTATTCGTGGCCCTCGTCGCCGCTGTGGTGCGAGATTACCAGATGGGCGTGCGGCAGCTTGAGCCGCCGTATCAGGTGGATCGCATTCTCGATGCCCTTGCGCGGGACGATCCGTGTCGGCTGCAGCACCAGCAGATCATCAGAGCGCAGTTCGAGTGCATCGCGGACGTCCACGGCATAGGCGTCGGGCGGGCCGGGAGGGTTCTCGAAGTCGAAGACATTGGGTACGAGGATGCTCGGCAGGCCCTTGCGCCAGGCGATCTCTTCACGCGCGGCCTGGTTGATCACCACATGCTGCAGATGCGGAACACGCGGCGGGAACGCCATCTCGAGGTAGTCATCGACCGCCGAGATCTGAAAGCGCTGCCGCTCCCACATGAAATCGTGGTGATGGGCGATCGCCGGCAACCCGGTCTCGAGCAGAAATTCGGTGATCGCGACGCCGAGCGGCACGTGCATCGGGATCGTCAGCGCGTTCTCGATGATCAGCACATCGAGATCGAAGCGCTCGCGGAACCGGTACAGGGTCGACTTCAGATAGCTTGCAAGCTCCTTGATCCGGCGGCTGACCTCGGGGCCGCGGCGGGTGCAGCCCCACAGCTTCGAATTGATCCACTGGTTCTCGGAATGGTCGAAAAATGCCTCCGGAACGCAGAGGCTGACTGCCGGGTCGCGATCGAGCACGCCTGCGTACCAGAAACTGACGTGGCCGCTCTGCCAGAGCACCTCGGCCCATTTCGCCGCCTCGAGCGAGACCCCGTCGGTGCCCGCGAAACGGGTCGAGACGAAGCCGATGTTTTCCGGTTGCTTCATGCGCTCTTGTTGGAGCTCCTCGCGAATGAACGTGGCTCAGTAAGGCGTCGGAGCGGGTTTCGGCACGCACCGGGTGCCGGCTCGGCCATCGCCCTCCACGTCGTCCCGCCCGGCCAGCACTACCAAAGCCAGCATAACCCGTGCCGAAGGCCTCGGCGTCCGCCGCAACCGCCCGCAGCTGGGGCATCCGAGCGGCTGCGCCCGCCGCGGTCGCCGAATCCGTTGCCGTAAAGCCATCGCATCCCGGCTATGATCCTAAAAACCGCAGTTGACCGCTTAGCCCAGCATGCAAGCCTTTGCAATGGTCCACTTCTGGCGCTTCATGAAGCGCACCTGTGGGTGACGGCCGCTACGACCACCAGTGCGCGCCCCGCGCAGCGCCCAGCGTTGTTACAACTCGTTGGAATAGAGCGACTATTCCGCCTCGTTGTGCCTCGCCGGCCAATTCCCGATCAGGCACGCGGGACGCACCCTGGCGCCCGTCCAACTGCGGTTTCTAGGATGATCCCATAGCATGCGCATCGCGATCGTTCACTTTCATCTGCAAACCGGCGGCGTCACCCGCGTCATCGAGCACGCCTGCGACGCCTTGCGGATAGGCGGCCATCAGGTCGTCGTCATCAGCGGCGAACCGCCGCAGAGCCCGCGGCCGCTCGCTGCCCAGGTTGAGGTCGTCCCGGCACTGGCATACGAGGAACGCCGCGAGCGCATAGGGCCGGTGGCGCTGCGAAACGCGCTGGAGCAAGCAGCCGCGCGCGCCCTCGGCGGCTTGCCGGACCTCTGGCACGTACACAATCACTGCCTGGGCAAGAATCTTGCCCTGCCGGGTGCGCTTTGCGCGCTCGCCGAGCAAAGGCAGCGGCTGCTGCTGCAGCCGCATGATTTCGCCGAGGACGGGCGCCCTGCCCTGTACCGGCGCATGCTCGAAACCGTTGGCGACCAAGATAGTGCAGTACTTTCGGCGCAGATCTACCCACTCGCGCCGCAGATCCACTATGCGACGCTGAACGCGCGGGATCATCAGTTCCTCGCCAGCGCCGGAGTTCCAGCACGACAGCTCCATCGGCTGCCTAATGCGGTTACGCTCGCCGATCCGCCAAGCCTCCACGCCGACGGAACAACGAGCGGTCAGCGCCGCTGGCTCTATCCGACCCGCGCGATCCGGCGAAAGAATCTCGGCGAGCTGCTGCTCTGGGCCGCTCTCGCCTCGCCTGACGAGCGCTTCGCGACGACCCAGGCACCGCAAAATCCGCTCGAGCGGCCGATCTACCGACGCTGGCTCGCGCTCGCGAACGAGCTGGCGCTGCCGTTCGACCCGGAGCTCGGTGCGCGCACGGCGGATTTCGGCGCACTGCTTGCGTCAAGCCACGCGCTGATGACCACCAGCGTCGGCGAAGGCTTCGGCCTCGCATTTCTCGAGCCCTGGCTGATTGGCCGACCGCTCGCCGGCCGCGACCTGCCTGAGATCACTTGTGACTTCACGGCCGACGGTATCGATCTCAGCGGGCTGTACCGTCGCCTCCCAGTGCCGCTGGAGTGGGTGGATGCGCACGCGTTGCGGCAACGTCTCGAGCAGGCGCTCGCAGCGGCCGCCTCGGCCTACGGGCGCGGACGCGAGGTCGATGACCTCGAGCGCGCCTGGGGGGCAGCCGTCGATACCGCCGGGCGCATCGACTTCGGCCGACTCGACGAAGAGGCCCAGGAGCAGGTCTTGCGGCAGATCCGGGCCGACCCCTGCGCCGGCGCCGCACTGCAAGACACGACGCCGCCGCTCGCGGACACCGGCGCCCTGCTCGCGCGCAACCGCGCCCTCGTCGAGCGCCACTATCTGCTCGACGGCTATCGGCGTCGGCTCGAGGCGATCTATCAAACCCTGCTCGCGGAAACCACCGCGAAGATCGCCGATCGCGCCGACGGCGACGCACTGATCACGCGCTTCCAGGCCCCCGAGCGGCTCTGCCTGTTGCGCACCTGAGCAGCGCGTCGACCGGCCGGGAGGGGGAACAGCACAGCAGGTAGCGGCGGCACCTCGATGGTGTCGCACCAACCGCTCCCTGTCGCAAAACGGAAACCTCGAATGAGTAACGAGACGCTGATTGCACGCATCCAGTCCCTATACGACACGCCGCTCGACCCGGTCCCGACCGAGCTGGCACCGACACTAGCGCCGCTCGACGGGATCAAGGCGGTCTTGTTCGACGTCTACGGCACCTTGCTGATCTCGGCGAGCGGTGATATCGGCCTGGACAGCGGCCGCCGCGCCAGAATCCTGCTCGGGGAGCTGTTGACTAGCGCCGGCATCCGCGCGCCCTCGCAGGCGTGCGCTGAGAGCGACGGCGATGCGTTGGTTCGCGACGCGATTCAGGCCGAGCATCAGCGCGCCCGAATCCAAGAGCTCGACTATCCAGAGGTCGATATCGTCGCGATCTGGGGGCAGCTGCTGGACGCCCAGCGGGTGCACGCAACGCCCGATCAGGTGTGCCGCGTCGCGATCGAGCACGAGGGCCGCAGCAACGTTGTCTGGCCGATGCCCGGCCTCGCGACGGTCCTTGCACACCTGCGCGGCACCGGTCTGGCCCTCGGGATCGTTTCCAATGCGCAGTTCTATACGCCGTTGATCCTCGAAGCCTTCCTCGGCCAGCCGCCGGACGCGCTCGGCCTCGACCCCGATTGCAGCGCCTGGTCGTATCGGCTCGGCGTTGGCAAACCCTCTACCGCAATCTATCAGCCCGCGCTCGACGGTCTGCGCCGAAAGCACGGAATCGCACCGGAGCAGGTGCTCTATATCGGCAACGACAGGCGCAACGACATCTGGCCGGCCGCCCGCCTCGGCATGCGCACGGCGCTGTTTGCGGGCGACGCGCGCTCGCTCCGACTGCGCCCCGAAGACCCCACGCTCGCCAGCGTCACCGCCGACCGGGTCATCACCGAACTGCGGCAAATCCCGTCATTGCTGGCGGCGCCGACGCCGCCGACCTGAAACTGGCCCAACGCATCAATCCCCATCAGGTGCGCGCCTGCGACCGCCATCGCGGTCGTCGGACGCCGCGCCGGTCGCGCGACGGACCCGGCCCGAGGCCGAGCCACTCAGCCGAAAACCTGATTGCGCAGCCGCCGCAGCACCGCGAGGTCGACGTACTCGGCCCCGCCGAGGTCGCCGAGGGTCGCGGTCGCAGGGACGCCGGGCTCACCCAGCTGATCCACCACCAGGGTCGCGCCGGCGAAGTCTTGCTGCTCGGTGTAGGAACTGGTGGTAACCAGCAACGCATCGAGACCGGCGCCCAGCGCCGAGCGCACCCCGTTCTCGGAGTCTTCGACGGCGACGCATGCCGAGGCCGGCAGGTTCAGCTGCGCGAGCGCGAGCTCGAAGATATCCGAAGCCGGCTTCTTCTCGGCGACCACGTCGCCGGCGGCGATGACCTCGAACCAGTCGACCAGGCCAGGCTCTGGCGATGACTCCAGCAGCGCCGTGACGTTGGCGGGGGTCGTGGTGGTCGCGATCGCAAGCCGCACACCCGCTTGCCGTGCCTCCCGCAACAAGCGCAACACGCCGGTGCGCAACGGGATTCCGCCTTCACGCAGCCGGTTGACGTAGTTCTCCGTCTTGCGGCGGTGCAGGTGCGCGATGAGCGCATCCAGGCCGGGGAAGGCGCGCTTGTCGAGCTCAAAATCGGGGCGATACCGAGCCAGATAGTGGCGCATGCGCTCCTTGCCTCCGGTAACGGCCAACAGCTCGCCATAGAGCTCGACCGACCATTGCCAATCCAGCCCGGCCTCGGCGAACGCGGCGTTGAATGCCGGACGGTGGCCATCGCGCTCGGTGTCGGCCAGGGTGCCGTCGACATCGAAGATCAGGGCTTCGAGACCCTTGTTCATAGTGGTTCCTGCGCTGACTGCGGGATGGGCGAACGGCGGGCGAGAGTAGCACAGAGCCGCCGCGCAACCGCGACGGAGCGACCTGTGACTCGGCTCACAGCGCTTGTCGACCGCGAAGTGATCTGCTAGAAGGAGCCGCTTCGGAGTCGGGCGGTCGCGCGCGAGCGCTCACACCAGGCAAGAACACCGCCGCGCCAACGACGTCACTGGTGGCCGGTTCGAACACCCTTAAATTGTCTCCGGGAGCACATCATGGCCGAGACAGAGAAGAAAGGCGCAAGGGCGCTCGGTTTTGAGCCCTACGCGGTCGACACGGACGAGGAGTACATGAATGCGGACCAGGAAGAACATTTCCGGGCGCTACTGCTGGAGTGGAAACGGCAGCTGATGGAGGAGGTCGACCGCACGGTCCACCACATGCAGGATGAGGCCACCAACTTTCCAGACCCGAACGATCGGGCCACCCAGGAATCGGAGTTTAGCCTCGAACTGCGCACGCGCGATCGGGAGCGCAAACTGATCCGCAAGATCGACGAGGCCCTGGAGCGTATCGACGACCACGAGTACGGCTATTGCGAGGCCTGCGGCGTCGAGATCGGCGTACGCCGGCTCGAGGCGCGCCCAACGGCGACCCTCTGCATCGACTGCAAGACCCTCGACGAGATCCGCGAGAAGCAGCGCGGCTGAGCCGCGCTCGCTCACAGCGCCGGCACCGACAGCATCTCCGGCCGTCCCGGCGGCCGGCGCGGCCGCCGGCGATGCACCTGCAATTCCGGCGCCCCGAACCCAGCTTCCGGACACCGGCACCCCGAACCCAGCGTTCCGAACCCACCGCTCGATGGGAACCGACCCATCCCGCCAGGCTCGCTGCCGCTATCGCGGCCGCTTCGCGCCCTCGCCGACCGGTCCGCTGCACTTCGGCTCGCTCGTCGCGGCCGTCGCCAGCTTCGCCGATGCCCGCCACCAGGGCGGTGAATGGCTCGTGCGCATGGAGGACGTCGACCGCCAACGCGCGGTGCCCGATGTGGGCCGAGAGATTCTGGCGGCGCTAACCGCGTTCGGCTTGCGCTGGGACGGGCCGGTGCTCTACCAGAGCGCGCGCAGCGCGCACTACGACGAAGCGCTGTCGGGGCTGCGCCAGGCAGGGCTCAGCTACCCTTGCGCCTGCACGCGGCGTGAGGTCGCCGCCGCCGGTCGGCCCGGCCCCGAGGGTCCGGTCTACGCGGGCCGGTGCAGAAACGGGCTGCCGGCGGATCGCAGCGCCCGCAGCGAGCGGCTGCGCGTGGAGCAGGTGGAGATCGCGGTCGACGATCGGATTCAAGGCCGGCTCCGCCAGGATCTCGCGACCGAGGTCGGCGATTTCGTGCTGCGGCGCGCCGACGGTTTCTATGCCTACCAGTTGGCCGTGGTCGTCGATGATGCGGCGCAGCAGATCAATCAGGTGGTCCGCGGCGCCGACCTGCTGAGCTCGACGCCGCGCCAGATCCATCTCCAGCGACTGCTCGGCCTGCCGCAGCCCCAGTACGCGCACGTCCCGCTGGCACTCGACCCCGATGGCCGCAAGCTCTCGAAGAGCCTCGACGCGGCGCCGGTCGACCCGGGCGACCCGATCCCCAGGCTCCTGCAGGCCTGGCGCTTCCTGGGCCAGGCGTCGCTGCCCGAGACGCCCCGGGACGTTGGGGACTTCTGGCGGCAGGCGATCCCGCGCTGGCGTATCGAGACCGTTCCGCGCGCATCGCAGGTACCGTGCTCATCCTTCAGCGAAGCCGCCGCCATTGAACCGGACCCCAGCGAAGCCTCCCGCGAGGCGACCGCGCCCGGCGCAGTCGATTTCCAACAGAAGCCGCCGCATCCGAACCGCTGACCGCCCGGCTTACCGCCCGGCTTACCGCCCTGCTTACCGCCTCAGTAGCGCTCTGGGACGTAGAGCTCTGGCGGCAGGTCCTCACGCTCGTAGTTCGGATCGAAGCGGCGGTCCGGCAGGCTGATCGGCTCGTGCGGAACCTCGGTGTACGGGATCTGGTCGAGCAGATGATGGATGCAGTTCAGCCGCGCGCGCTTCTTGTCGTTGGCTTCGACGATGAACCAGGGCGACTCAGGGATGTTGGTGCGCGCGAAGGTCTCTTCCTTGGCCTTGGTGTAGTCCTCCCAGCGCACCCGCGATTGCAGATCCATCGGGCTCAGCTTCCATTGCTTTAGCGGATCGTGGATGCGCATCAGGAAGCGCAGTTGCTGCTCCTCGTCGGTGATCGAGAACCAGTACTTGATCAGCCGGATGCCGGAACGGACCAACATCTGCTCGAACTCGGGCACATCCTGGAAGAACTGCTCGACCTGCTCCGGCGTCGCGAAGCCCATCACCCGTTCGACCCCCGAGCGGTTGTACCAAGAGCGGTCGAACAGCACGATCTCGCCACCAGAGGGCAGGTGCGGGACATAGCGCTGGAAGTACCACTGGGTGCGCTCGCGCTCGGTCGGCTTGCTCAACGCAACGACGCGGCAGACGCGCGGGTTCAGCCGCTGGGTGATGCGCTTGATCACGCCGCCCTTGCCGGCCGCATCGCGCCCCTCAAAGATCACCGCGATCTTCTCGCCGGTCTCCTGCACCCAGTCCTGCAGCTTGATCAATTCCGCCTGCAACTTGAGTAGCGACCTGAAATAGGTCGCGCGGTCGAGGGTCTGCGGATGCCGCTTCTTGTAGATCTTCCGCAGCTCGATTGACAGCGCCGGCTCGGAGAGCTCCAGCTCGAAATCCTCGTCGAACGCATCCTCCAGCTCGGCCTTGAGCCAATCCATACCCTCGAGGTTGGCGTTATTCTCAGTCATGTCGCACCACTCCGTCTCTGATCGATGGGTCCGATCCAGCCGCACTCGGCCGGTAGGCCATGGAAGACGATGGCTTTCGGGGCCTATACGGCTTCCGGGCTCAGGCGCCGGCCGCCGCTCAACAGCGGCTGCGGCTACCGCTTCGGCGCAATACCCCTCTGAATGCGCTGGCGTTTTCGCAACTCGGCATCTTGCCAGCCGATGATGACAGAATCGCGACTACCACCGGCCGCAAGCAGCCGCTGAGCGCTCGAATCGCGTCTCGGCGCGCCGTTCGAACGGTTCCGCGACCCCGCAAAAACCCGGAGTGCAGGCGGCGCCGCCGTCATGAGAAGGTCACCGAAACCGACTAACCTCCATCGTTAACACGGATCTCGGGAGACGCTGATGGCGACCACGACGACTGCACCCAACGCCAAGCTTGATCAATCGCTGCTCGAAAAGATCGACGCCTACTGGCGCGCCTGCAACTACCTGGCGGTCGGCATGATCTACCTGCGCGACAACCCGCTGTTGCGCGAGCCGCTGAA
>JGI12210J13797_10278398_pt1 | contig 10160 bp, 12 predicted proteins | sample ElkSlonscriptome_3_FD_13797 | JGI IMG/M metagenome (IMG submission 13797) | reverse complement strand
GGCATTGAGTAATGAGGAGAGCACCATCATTTCTGATCGGTCTATGCTCTATAAAATTATGAGAAACCTCTTGGAAAACGCGATAAAATTTACCCACGAAGGTTCTATAGAGCTGGGTTATCAGCGAGAAGGTTCTCAATTAATTCTCTATGTGAAAGATTCGGGAATAGGTATTTCATCGAAAAACATCCAACGCATTTTCGAGCGATTTTCTCAAGAAGACAAAGAATTGTCTAAAAAGAGTTACGGGGGACTCGGTCTCGGGCTCTCAATCTCGATGGAAAGCGCAAAACTCTTGGGTGGCGAAATTACCGTTCAGTCTGAAAAGGGAAAGGGGTCAACTTTTCGGGTTGCCATCCCCTACCGGAAGCAGAGGAAGGTGGACTAATGGATTGCTTAGTGAGCTACCGTCAAAAACTTACCATTAATTCGATTGAAATTATTGATCTTTATGAAATCAAGCAAGCTTTAGACTCAGTCGAAAGGCTATTCAAAAAAGTGGATTCCCGTTGAATTGATTTAACATAAAAGGCGGTCGAACATCAGAGCATCGGAAAGAAATGGTAAAGATTATATCTCACCGATCTTCACGTTCCCCGCCTCACATTTATAACGCCTGCTTTTATCATCTTCGGAGTAAATCACTACCGAAAGATTGCCCTCTTGAATTTTCTTCTTGCTCAAACGCAGCATATTGTTGGAGCTTCCCAAGGTTGGTCCCATCCACTGTTTATGATCAAAACTTTTACCTCGGTAAACCATTTCTGATCCGAAATACACCTCAGCTTTGTCCAGTTTAAATACTCGCGGGTAAGGACCTGCGTCTTCGTAGTCTTCAACTACCAAATTGAATGAAAGAATAAACCCCTCTCCTTCTGCATCCTCACTATCGTCAACGAAGGCTCTCACATCCCAGTTTACGGTTCTTTCGTCTACGGAGTACATACAGCGATTAAAAGATGCCCTTTTGAGTTTCATGGAGGATGTTTGATAAGAACATCCGGCCATCATTAAAAGGACAAACGTCAGAAGAATGAAACTTCTGACCTTAATTTGGTTTGGTTGCATATCTGTTTTGTAAAGTAGTTTCTTAACTTCTAAAATTGGTCCAACTTAAAACAACACAACATCTCAGTAACAACATGACTCGTCCCGCTTTTTAGGTCATATTAATTTGAGTAAAAGTGTCTTTTCAAGAATATAAGCCAAGAACCGGTTTTTCTTTTTTCTTCAAATCTCAACGCCCTTTTCGGTTAAGGCTATGCCGGGTAAATGTAACATTCTTTTTCAAAGAAAATAGCAGGCCGAGGCGCTCACCATTGCCAATCTAGTATTCACTCCTCCAAAAGACGCTTGCCGAATACACCCATGCGTATCAAATCATTACGATTCTTTTACGCATTAATTTCACGTTTTGTTTCTAAATAAATTGAGGCCAATAAAGTTGAAAAAAGCTAAAACGGATTTCATCTATTGCTCCTGTTTTGAACGATAAAAGTTTGGATTGAAATACTCTGATGTATTGATTGGTTTGCCCCACGTAGAAATGTGATTTGTCCTCACCGACGGAATTGGTTTCGACAAAAAAAATTTTGGTAACAATAGAAGTGTGCGAATTCACCGAAGTTCGTTTTCTCAATATTGGCAGGGGCATAAAATGAGGAGAATCTAAGCCGAAAAGACGAAGGACACTACTTTGGAATGGCAAAGTAAAACGTACTCCCTTCTCCGAGTTTAGAGTCCACCCGAAGTTTACCTCTGTGCAATTCGATTATCTTCTTGCAATGGGCAAGACCGATGCCTGTTCCCTGATACTCACTTTTTGCGTGTAAGCGCTCGAATATATTGAAGACATCATCTTTCTTTTCCTCTGGAATACCAATGCCATTATCCTCTATGCTAAAAGTCCAACCATCCCGCTCCCTGGCCGAAATCTTGATTTCAGGTGAAGTATCAGGTTGACTGAATTTGATTCCATTGCTAATCAAATTTTGAAAAAGCAAGCGAAGCGCAGTTTCGTATCCTCTGACTTGAGGTAATTCACCAACTTCAATGTACGCATTCGTCTCTTTTATCTTACTATCTAAATCTTGCAGAACCGCTTCAACCAAATTATTGCAGTCAACTGTTTTCATTGCTTTTTCACTCCCGATGGTGCTGTAATCCAATAGGTCGTTTATCAGGTTTCTCATTCGATCCGTCGAGTCGGCCAAGAATTTGAGCATGTCGTCTGCTTCACGATCAAGCTTACCTTGGTACTGATCACTGATCATTTGTATGAGGCCCGACATCGTGTTGATGGGGTCCTTTAAATCATGGGATGCTACATAGGCAAACTGAGCCAGCTCCTTATTCTTCTGTTCCAGCTCATTCTTTGTCCGTTCCAATTCCGTTACGTTTCTCAACATTACATAGACAAAATTATCTTGGATATGATGCACCGAGCACTCATATGTTCCCGCTACCATATGATTTGAATACTCTACCAACCCCAGGTTGATGCTTTTTCCTTCTGCCGCAACTTTTCGATACGTTTCGATAACATGCAGGCCTCCTTCGTGTTCATATGCCTCGGGGGCAACTTCAATAATCTTTTTTCCAAAAACCTCCTGCCGTTCCTTTCTCATTTCATACAAGAGAACCTTGTTCATGAAAACGTACCGTATACTCCTTATGTCGTCTAAATCGAGTACTTGAAAAATACCTACCCCGATGGACAGGTCATCAAAAGTCTTAGTGAGAAGTTCAATGCTTAATGAGTCTTTCATGACTGAGTTCAATCCGTTGGTTAAGAATAAGAGCTGCAACAGGTAGGTCGCTTATTTAAAAGAGGTTCATCAATCCGGTTTTTTACGAACCTCAATAGCCACTGAGCGTGAGAGGAATACCTCTTTAGCTCAGCCGAAATTTGCATCACTGTTGCCACTGGCTGTTATTCATCCAAATTGTAATTTGAGGATGGCAAAATACAGAAATCAGATTATTTGAAGAATGAGGAATGAATTTGTGTGTTATTGCACACAATAAAGTAACAGCGGGCAGCGGATCGGAAACAAGCCACATCAAGACCAAAGAGCCAATTGTCAAGAATTCGTCAACCGAGCGATCTACCATGCACCAAAGGTATACTCAACTCTCTACAGTCAAGGTTGATAATACTCTGTGATACTTCTTTTACTTCTCGGTGATACTTCCGTGATATCATCCACCGAACCTTGTGATAAATAATTAAATCACTAAAAAATGAAAAACTTACTGTTCGCCTTCGGGCTTATGATTTTTGTTCTGATCGGTTGCGATGATGACGATGATGACGATACACCAACACAAACCATTACGGTTGATTCTTCAATGCCCGTAGGCATGTTTACTTCCAACATGTCGGGAACCTTTACGGAGCAAAACGGAACGGGAAGCGCCGGTACGGCTCAACTAGGAGTAGATTCTGATGGAACACAGTTTCTGCGTTTCTCCAACGATTTTACTTCTGATTTTGGTACGGGCACGATTACCGTTTATTTGTCCACTTCCGATGAAGCCATGTTTGACCCTGCAAATGGAAATCCCGAAGTGCGCATTGTTGCACCCGTTACCAGCGGAGGAGAGAAATTTTTTAAGCTCGACCCTGAGGCAGACGCTCAATTTGATCATGTGATTTTGTGGTGTGGCTCAGCGGGTATTCCGTTTGGTTTTGCCGAGTTGAATTAATCGTTTTTATCCATTCAGAAAACGGGGACGTTGCCTGCCGGGTATCGTCCCTTTTTCGTTTAAAAGTTGGACCATGAAAAGAATTTTACTGCCATTTACTTTCTTGCTTGCGCTGACTTCTGCAGGCCAGAGTGGTTGGGTAAAAGAAAAAAATGAGCTTTATATCCAACTGGCTTACTCTTCATTTCAATCAGATCAGTACTACAACTTAGACGGTGCCTTGCTCAAAACAGCAGAGTTCTCACAGCAAAGCACAGTTCTTTACGGCGAGTACGGTTTGGGAAAAAACTTTGCAATACTGCTTAACTACGTGGCTTATCGGTGGAATGGATTCGAAACAACCCAAACGGTTTCGGGAACGGGCGATGCTTTTTTAGGTGTTCAATACGCCATCAATGAAGGTGAATTTCCCATATCGATCACAGTTGGCCCTGAAATTCCGTTGGCTCGAGCAAACCGTTTTGCCATGAGCACCATAAACGATTTTGATCGAATAAATTTGCCTACAGGAGATGGTGAATGGAATGTGAAGGCCACATTGGCAGCGTCACATAGGTTTAAAGATCTACCCGTGTATGCAAGTCTTTATAGTACGTTTAATTACCGCACATCTTTTGAGGATGAGCCGTTTAGCAATCAGGTTAAAACAGGTCTTGAAATCGGTTACCAGCCCATAAAAGCAATGTGGATTCAAGCCAAACTTCACGCGTTTGCCTCGCTGGGTGAACCCAAAGGCGGCAGTGATTTTATCCGTGGTGAAGGGACTTCATTTACGGCAGTGGAATTTACTGTCTCATACTCTTTTACGAAAAGATGGATGGCGGTAGCAAACACCGCTTTGTACACTGATTGGGTCGCGCAAAGAAAGAACTTATACAGCGCACCGAATTATGGCTTGGGCATTGCCTTTAAATTGGACTAACCTGTTGCCGCAAAGGAAGTATAATCTCAAAAGTTGTCGTTCGCTTTGCCTCATTACTTTTTACCGAAATTAAAGCGTGGTGCAAATCAATTATTTTCTTTACAATAGCCAATCCCAAACCTGCTCCATCACTCCCGCTTGATGAGGCACCCATGGTGTAATTCCTATTGAAAATTTGAGACAATTCCTCTTCGGGAATGCCCTCTCCACTGTTGGATACGGACAGATGCAGCTGATTTTTGTCGGCATGTGCATTTAGCTCAATGAGTCCATTTTCAGGTGTAAACTTCAAGGCATTGTCCATTAGGTTCTGGACAGCCCGGTGCATGAGGTGCCCATCGGCAGAAATAGTAGGAAGATGCTTTTCCAGCCCAACCTTAATTTCTACATTTTGGGCTTGAGCCATAAGGGTATATTCGTCGGACACACTTCGAAGAAAGCCTTCTACAGAAAAAACTTCGGGTTCGAGTACCATATTCTTTGACTCCAATTGCGATAATTCGAAAAGATCTGATACCAATCTTTTGAGTTTATCGCTGCTGCGAAGAATGATCTCCATGTATTTCATCCGTTCAGCCTCACTCAGCTTTTCAGATTTTAGCATCAAGGTTTCAATATATCCATGGATCACCGCCATTGGGCTTCGCAAATCGTGTGAAATATTGGCCACCAATTCCTTTCGAAGGGTATCCGCTCGTTTTATTTCCTCCATATTGGCCAAAATAGTGTCGGCCATTTTATTGAATGTATGTCCCAAGGTAGCCAGTTCTCCTTTGCCTGAAACTTTTACACGAGCCTTGTAATCTCCGTCGGCAAAGCAGCGTACTGCCGCCGCCAACTTTCGGATATTTCGCGTAAGCAGATAAATGAGTCCTATGCCTAAAGCGAAGGCTGCAATCAAACTGATTAAAAAAGATTCAGAAGCGATTCGCATGAAATAGCTGGAGGCAAGTGCATCGGTAATGGTCTCGTATTTCTCACTGGCTAGCACCATGTACACATAGCCCAAGAGCAAACCGTCTTCCTCTATCCGGGCTGCCGAGAAAATGGTCTGTCCACCCGGGTGGCGAGGATCATCCCCCAGAATGAATTTTTCTCCTTTTGTATTCAGGAAATCAGCTACCGGATCGATCGATACATTGCTGAGTCTCACCTTCTTTTCGAGCACTACGAATGAGAGAATTTTACCTTCGGGGTCGAGGAGGTAAACTTCCACGGCGGGATTTACCGCCATCATGGCGTGCATAATTTGTCCGAGCGCATCTTCATTCACAGCTCCGTCTTTAAAAGGCTTCACTTCGTGCAGCAAATGCTCGGCGACGTGTGCATTGAGCCGTTGGGTAGTTTCGCTGTAATACTGTTGTGAGGCCTTGGCCGTAATCAGCACGTAGGAGACTCCCAGCAGAATGAGAATAATAAAGAATGCGGCAGAAAGTCGCCATGCCAAACTCGTTCGAATTGTGCGCAAGGATGTCATATTTCATCATTAAATCGATACCCGACTCCCCAAGTGGTCAGCACGTATCGAGGATTGGCCTCTTGAGGCTCTATTTTTGATCTGAGCCGGTTAATGTGCGAGTTTACCGTGTGCTCGTAGCCCGTGAATTCATACCCCCAAACCTTGTGAAGCAATTCGGCACGGCTGTAGCTACGCCCCGGACTTTCTGCCAATAGCACCAGCAGCTCAAATTCTTTTGGCGTAAGGTCTACTCGGCTTCCACCTAAATTTACCTTTCGCTTGGTTACATCTATTTCAATTTGGCCGATGCGGATTGAATCAGCTACTGCAGAAGCAGCATTGCTAAAGCGCTCACTTCTTCGCAACAGGGCTTTTACTCGTGCAATGAATTCGCGTATTCCAAAAGGCTTTGTGAGGTAATCGTCGGCACCTGATTCCAAGCCCAAGACTTTGTCAAACTCCTCAGATTTAGCGGTAAGCATAAGTATGGGAGTGTAAATGTTGTGCGCCCTGAGGTGACCGCAAATGGCCAAACCATCCAGATCGGGAAGCATTATATCGAGAATGATCAAGTCATAAGAGTCGTCCAAAGACAGTTGCAACCCCTCCTTTCCGTTCATAGACTTTGTGACGTCACAGTCCAGATCCGTGAGATGCAAATGAATCAAGCTTAAAATATCGATATCATCTTCTACAATGAGCACCTTTTTCATAACTCCTTTTCGCTCCAAAATAAGAGAATCAGTATCACGAAAGAGTCACGCAGCCGACAAGAAACATGAATTCGGTGGCGGCCATTTCCATCGGGCCTTCACTTTGCCAATTAAAAAGAAATCGGCTCTTCAAGAAAAATGCAGAAAAGAATGGAGGCCTTTCCTCGAGATGCTGTATATCTGACTGAAGTTTCTTTCGGCATCTTATCTATGAAAACCAATAGGTCGATCATTCATCCTATGATCCAACTGCGGCTCCAAAGTATTTTCTCCGCAACCAAAAAGAAACCCTCACCAATAAAATCAAGGCGGGCACTTCCACCAATGGGCCAATAACACCGGCAAAGGCTTGTCCCGAATTCAATCCGAAAACCGCGATTGCGACGGCTATGGCCAATTCAAAGTTATTTCCCGCAGCGGTGAAAGCTACCGATGCCGTCTTATCGTAAGTCGCGCCCATGATCTTGGTGATAAGAAAGCCGATGAGGAACATGAGCGTGAAGTAAATCAGCAAAGGAACCGCGATGATCAAAACATCCATCGGAATTTCAACGATCAATTCCCCCTTCAGCGAGAACATCACCACGATGGTAAACAAAAGAGCCATTAAGGTCAATGGCGAAATGGTCGGGATGAATTTCTTGGCGTACCACTCCTCTCCTTTAAGCTTGACCAAAATTAACCTACTCAAAATGCCCAGCAAGAAAGGAATACCCAAATAAATGGCCACACTTTCGGCAATGGTGACAATGGAAATATCTACGATAGCCCCTTCGAATCCAAAATATGGCGGCAGAACGGTGATGAAAATCCAAGCGTAAAAGCTGTAGGCAAAGACTTGAAAAAGACTGTTGAGCGCCACCAATCCCGCACCGTACTCGCTGCTTCCTTCCGCCAGATCGTTCCACACCAAAACCATGGCAATGCACCGCGCCAAGCCGATCAAAATGAGTCCGACCATATACTCGGGGTAATCCCGCAAGAAGGTGATGGCCAGCAGAAACATCAAAATCGGGCCGATGACCCAATTCAGCACAAGCGAAACGGACAGGATCTTGGTGTTTTTAAACACCTCCGGCAATAACGCATAATTGACCTTTGCCAGCGGCGGATACATCATCAATATCAACCCGATGGCAATGGGGATATTCGTCGTTCCCTGACTCATGGAATTGATTGTATCGGGAAAGCTCGGAACAAAGTACCCAATGCCCACTCCTATCGCCATGGCCACAAAGATCCACAAGGTAAGATTCTTGTCTAAAAAACTTAATTTCTTCCTTGCCATGACTTTCCTGTTCTTGGGTGAGAAAAGTAAAACAATTCAGTTTAAAAAGAACGCTTTGCAAGAAATAATGGTTGGTCTCAGCGCATGACTTCATCGAAATCAAAGCGATTCAATGAAAGTGGCTGAACCAACTTCATTAAAGGTTACTTTTTTGTCGGACAAAATGAATCTGCGTTGACGGTCAAATTAATTTGACGTGGTTTCAAGCGACCTAACCGTCTTTTCAAAAATCGGCCGATAAAATTCCATATTTGCGGGTTCTGCCGTTCCTTGAAAAATATAATACTGTCCGTCTTTGATCAGCAGGTAGGTCAATCTATGATAAAGCACCCCGTCCGTTTTTAAGCTGAGCAGAGCCCATCGAGCGGGAACATTATTGACGGTATCGCTGCCCTGGTCGATGATTTCGGTATCCATCGCTTCGGGACCGTTAAATGCAAGCACGGTAAACTCGAACGCCTTTTCCAAATTGGTTTCGTTGGTTTCGTAATAAGTGAAGTCCAAGTACTCCCTACCCCCTTGAGGTGGAACCATGGCGAAAGTGTATCCGTCGTCTTCAACGCGCCAATTTTCGGGAATTTCAATGGAAAAGGTGATATCGGGATCTTCCACAGTATGCTTGACCTGACCGTTTGATTCAGAAAAAACCCCAAAACAGATAAAGACAAAGAAGAAGTTAAGACTCTTGTAAATCGATAGTTTTGGGTTCGTTCGAAAGATTCTGCTTACCAAAAGGTGTACTATTTTCATTCTCGATTGATCGGAGTTTTTCACGCTGCCTACCCAATTTCGTGCCGTACCTCAAGCTCAGTTTGCGGTGAGGCAAATCTGCATACCATCACGCCCTGCTGTTTCTTGCAGCTCAAAGTTACTCGATACGTTGGCAAAGATAAAGTCCAAAACCATTTGACTAGGCAAGTTGTTCTGTGCCATACTAAAGACCTCCTCGTTATTGGTTAAAAATTGATTATCACCGACATCTGACGCAGATAAAATCATCTTCCGCTCAGCAGTGACTCGCTTGTCCTGAGGCAAATCCGGAGAGAACCAGAACTGCGGTTACTCGTCTTCATTCATCCGGCATTTTGATGACTACTTTTCCATTGGCATTGCCTTCTGCCAGATATTTGAGCGCATCAACGGTTTGTTCAATAGGGAAAACGCGGTCAACTCTCGGGAGTACGTTTCCTTTTTCAATCATCTTTCTAATCGTAGCGAGATCATCCGTATTTGGCTGAGTGTCGAAGGTGACAATTTTACGATTGTTTAATACCCCACCGAAGGGACTCTGAATAACCGCTGTAGGGCTAAACGCGCAAGCCACGTACTTTCCGTCACGGGTGAGCATATTGCGAAATTTATGTGCAGAATCATCGGCTACTGTATCGAAAATCAATTCGTAATGATCTTCCGCATTGAAGTCAATTTCATCATAACTCTTTACGTGATCAGCTCCCAAACCGGCAACAAAATCCAAGTTTGACGCTCTGGTTATTCCCGTAACCTGAAGATTGTAGTTCTTCGCTATCTGCACGGCAAAATGCCCTACTCCTCCCGAAGCACCTATGATCATTACCGATCTATAAGACAGCATATCTCCCCAATCCAGTAATCCCTGAAAAGCAGCGGTAGCACACATTGGTACGGCAGCAGCCTCTACATAGCTTAAATTACCCGGTTTGAGTGCGATGGCCGATTTTGGCACACAAACATACTCGGCAAATCCTCCGTAACCATAATCAGAAAGGTCGGCATAGACCTCTTGGCCATATGTACAACCGATGGCTTCGGGCCCCATCGCATCTACTATTCCCGCCACGTCAATTCCCGGCACACGGATACCCGGACTAAACAGTCCGCTGCGTAATCGAGCGGATAATCTTCCTCGGATAAGCTGCATGTCGCCCGAGTTGACGGAGGCCGCGAAGACCTTTAACCGCACTTCGTCGGCCATTGGCTCGGGCTTTTTTAATTCCTCTATTCGAAGGTTGTCGATCGAACCATATTTATCAAAGACTACTGCTTTCATAATTCAATTTGGGCTAAAGTAGTTCATTTGAATGCGAATTT
>JGI12210J13797_10024113_pt1 | contig 10160 bp, 5 predicted proteins | sample ElkSlonscriptome_3_FD_13797 | JGI IMG/M metagenome (IMG submission 13797) | reverse complement strand
AGGGCGCCCGACGCCGGATCGAGCGCGATCTGGCCCGAGGAGTAGAGCGTGCGGCCCCCGGAGACCACCACGGCCTGGCTGTAGGGACCGATCGCGGCCGGGGCAGAAGGGGTGCGGACGATGGTGCGCTCGACGGGCATGGCCGACCTTGACCCATCTGAAAATCCCTTTGCAAGGGGGAGCGGGTTGGGGTAGAAACCCCGCCCACCAACGAGTCGGGCGCGTAACTCAGTTGGTTAGAGTGCCACCTTCACACGGTGGAAGTCGCAGGTTCGAGTCCTGCCGCGCCCACAGAAGATGAACCCCGAGATCGGCGAGACCGGCTCGGGGTTCTTTGCGTTCGGGGTCACACCGGGGTCACGGGATCGGGCCGATGCCCGGGCGCTCGGGGGCGGGCGGGCTTGGCCAAGGGGCAGCACCCCCACCCGGTCGAGCCCTCTCACGACCGCGGCGCGGGCGGGCGGGCGGCGGAGGGCACTGGCGATGCCCCGCACCGCCGGCGCACGCTCAGCCCGTGAGCGCCTCCGAGAACGACCGCGACCCCAGGGTCCGGGCTCTCGCGGCGGGCATCCCGTGTGTCCCCCGTGTCGAAGGTCTAAAGGTCACCGAGCGCTCGACGCAGCGAGGTCGTGAAGCCCGGCGGAAGCTCGACGGCGCTGTCGCGTAGGCTGTCGAAGGTCTGCTGCTCGAGCTGGCATGCGGGGCAGTGCTGCAGGTGCTCGGCGAGCGCGGCGGGCAGCGCAGTGGAGCCCAGCCGGCGGCTCAGCGCGGACCCCAGCTCGGGGTTGGTGCAGCCGGGCTTGGAGGGCGAAGTATCCTCGTGGAAGGTCATGGCTCGCCTTTGGGGGCGATGATGCGGGAGAGCGTGACGCGGGCGCGGTGCTTGAGCACGGCGACGTGCTTGGTCTCGAGGTCGAGTGCCTTGGCGATCTCCGAGTTGGACTTGCCGGCGAGGGCCATCAGCACGACGTCTTGCATCAGCGGGTTGCAGTGGGTCACCAGCAGGGGGAGCAGTTCGGCGCGCTCGCGCTGGAGTATGAGATCGAAGGGGTCGGGGCCGGCATCGGGCACGAGTTCGAGGGCATGAGCTTCGAGGAGTTCCTGGCGGCGCAGGTCGCGACGGTACGTACTGCACACTTCGTTGCGGACGACCGTGAACACGTAGGCACGGACCTCCTGGTCGGGCTTGGCGAGGACCTCGGCGGCCTTGCGGAACAACACGAGGAAGCCGATCTGAGCGAAGTCCTCGGCTTGGTCCTTGGATACCCAGCGCATGGCGTAGCCGAGCAGATCACCACCGTGGCGGCGGACCAGGGCACCGAAGGCATGAGTGTCTCCGTGGATGAACGCCCGCAGCAAGCTGCGATCGTCGTCGATGGGGGGACCTCCGTCGGCGCGAGTCGGGTGAAGCGCCGGCTTCCACCCCTCGGCGTGGAGGCGTCGCCACAGGGCATCGCGCAGAGCAGCAACCGCATCGGCGGAGCTCGCCGATGTCTGTTGCATGGTCAGCGCCAAGAGGTCGTCGTCGAGCGAGGTCATGGGCCGTTGGAGTCTGCTGCAGAGTCGAGGGTGCGAGCCAGTTCGAGCAGTTGCGCAGCGAAGGTGGCGACGGTGTCGGGGAGGTTCGAAACCTCGGCGGGCAGCGGCTGCCCGGTGGCGACGGTCTCGAGCAGGGACGCGATGGCGTCGAGAGGGGGGCCTGCTTCGGTCATCGCGGCGAGCCCCTGCGAAAAGGACTCGGGGGGTGCTTGGCCGCTGCGGCGAGCCTCGAGGGCCTGGTTGGCGAGCTGGCTCGGATTGATGGAGGGGGCGTCGCCGAAGAGTTGGCGCAGGATGGCCATCGCAGGGTGAGTGGGTACCTGGGCGGTCAGTACGGCATAGGCATGGGAGAGCGGGTCGCGAGCGTCCTCGGGTCGGCCCATCTCGAGGAGCAGCAGGCCCAAGGACACTTCGGTCTCGGCTGAGTGATACTGGTCGAGGGTTCCGAACACTCCGGCCTCGATTTCGAGTACCCGCCGAAACATGGCCACTGCTTGGTCGGGCTTGTTCTCGGCCTTCAGCACGCCGGCCAGGGCGTGCAGGAACGCGGCGACGGAGGGGTGCTCCTCCGTTCCGTGCACCTTGGCCTTGATGTCCAGGGAGCGCTCGAGGCGAGCGCGGGCGCCCGCGAGGTCTCCCTGCGCCTGAAGCACGCCGGCCAGGGCGTGCAGGGACGCGGCGACGGAGGGGTGCTCCTCCGTTCCGTGCACCTTCTTGTAGATGTCCAGGGAGCGCTCGAGGCGAGCGCGGGCGCCCGCGAGGTCTCCCTGCGCCTGAAGCACGCCGGCCAGCGAAGACAATGCACCAGCGTACAGGCCTTGGTCTTCCGAATCTCGTAGGTCATCGACCACATCATCGAGCCGTTGCCGAGCCTCCTCGTAGCGGCCCAGCTTCCGGAGGATGTCGCCCCCCTCCCTCATCATGCGATGATGTTCCGTGCCCTCGATGCCATGAGCCAAGGCCAGCGCTTCGCCCTTCTCGTAGAGTGCCCATCCCTCGTTTAGGTTGCCCGTCTGCTCCTCTGCCGAGCCTGCCCACAGAAGCCCTGCCGCCGACTCGGAGAAGACCTCGACGTGCCGAGCCGCCAGCGCTCGGTTGGCCCGATGCAGACCTCGGCCAAACATGACGACATCGATTCTGCGGCTACAGCGATCCGCCACGTCTTCGCACCGACCCTCGAGCGCGTGCTCCCAGGCCCGCATGACCCGCTCGAACTGCTCCCCGGTGTCCTTTCGCCTGGACGCCTGCTCCCAGAACGCCGCCGCCACGGCGTGCCAGCGCTCGGAATCCTCCGTCGCGAACTCCGGCTCGACCAGCGGGCTGACCCGATGCGCTCGCATCCCGTCCATCTCCCCCACCTCGAGCAGGCCGAGGTTCTGCAGCACCGTCACATCGCGATCGAGTCGAACACTCAACCCCTCGACGAGCCCCTCAAACCCCTCGAGCGGCACCGGCCACTCGTACACCCGCGCCCGCTCGATGAACGTGAGCGCGTCCTCGCTCAGCCGCTTGCGAGTCTCCTCCATCGCCAGCGTGCGCAGGAAGAGCCGCACCAGCTCGGCCTCCTGCTCCCGACTGGGTCCCTTGTCGCCCTTCCAGCTCGGCAGGACCACCTTCGCCTCCTGCGTGATCGCCTCCACCTCCTCGGGCGTCTTGCCCCGCAGCAAGTCCCGCGCCCAGTCGAGCACCCGGGCGTTGCGCCCCAGCCGCTCCGCCAGCTCGCTCCACGACTCCGGCCCGATCTTCTCGCGATCCTTCTCGGGCATCCGCGTCCACAGCTTGCGCAGCACCGGCGGATCGAACGGCCCCAGCGCCAGCTCGGCCAGCGCTCGCTCCTGCCCTGCGGGCTTCTCGAAGCTGGCCGTGGTGGTGATGATGAGCTTGGGCTCGTGAGCGCGGCAGGCCGGCAGCAACACTTCCAGCAGCGCCGCCGCCCGAGCGCTCGCCCGCGCGTCCCCGTCGTCGCGCAGCTGCAGGTTCTTCTCGAAGTCGTCGAGCACGATGACGATGGGCTCGTCGTTCCAGTGACTCGTCAGCAGCCGCGAGATCCGCTGCGGGACCGGCTCGTCACGCCCGAGGATGAGCTCGGCCTGGTCGTCCTGGCGCTGCCTGGCCACCTCCATGAACCGCGACACCACGGTCACGTCGTCGAGTTCCCCGTGCAGCACCACCACCCCGGTGCCACCGTAGACCTGCGAGTGCCGCTCGATCGCGCGACCCACCAGGCACGACTTGCCCACGCCCTTGAGGCCCAGGATGATCGCGCCGGCCAGCAGCGTGCCGTCGAGGTCTCGGCCCGACCGCAGGATGCGGACCAGCCGCTGCAGCGGCCGCCGCCGGCCGATGAAGCCCCGCTCCAGCACCTTCATGCCCCCCGAGGCACCGAGGTACCGATACAAGGCCTCGCCTCCCATGGGCGCCTTGGGTAGCGGCTTGGTGCCCTCCTGGCGCACCACGAAGCCACGGGCATCCCGCATCAACAGGTGCAGCGTGCCCCAGGCGTGCGACGGGAAAGGATCGCTGCGGTCGGCCTCCCGCAGCTGCTCGCGCACGAAGGCCACAGCCTGGGCGGGCGTGTACCCGTGGCACAGACGCTCGTAGAGATCGGCCGCGGCCTGGGTGGCCACGTCGTCGCGCACCGGCTGCACCCAGCCCAGCACCGCAGGCATCCCCCGACCGACCAGCGCGGCCGCGAAGCTGGGCGTACCGTCCCGCCCCTCGGCCGAGTGACACGAGGAGATCAGCACCAAATCGGGCTTCTTGGCCCCTCGCCGCAGCACTCGGAGCAGCTGCTGGGGGCTGATCGGATCGGCTCGGCCTTCCTCGTCCTCCATGATGAGCCGAGGCCCCTCGGAGGTCAGCACACCATGACCAGTGAGGTGCACGACGTCGACCGGTGCCTCGCGTAGCCGTCGCTCGAGCTCGTCGAGGGTCCCGTCTTCCACCACCTGCACTCGGGCCCGGCGGTCACGGATGGGCTTCTCCAGCGCCTTGAGCACCCGTTCCTCCTCCGCCTCGTAGTCCAGCAGGGGCTTGGTGTCTCGTGGCGAGTAGGCCATGAACACGATCCGCAAGCCGCCGTGCTCGAGCACGCGCGGCGTGGCACCGGGATCGACGTCGCCCATCTGCACCGCGAGGCGAACGCGGCCATCCGCGGTGGGATGGCCACCCGCGGTGGGATGGCCACCCGCGGTGGGTGACAGCAGCTCCCAGCGCCATGCCGCGGCGGGATGTGCTGCCAGTGGGCCGGCGTCGGGATCGGTGCGCAGGCGAACGACCAGATCGAGCGGATCACCCTCGGAGTCTGCGTCGTTCATCGCCCGGGTCAGGCGGCGCTCGGGACCGTCGAGGATGTCCCACAGCGTCTGACCCACGGCCCGGCGAGCGGCGGGCACCTCGGCCCGAAGCGCGAGGTCCTGCTCGGCGCGATGGAGGGCTTCGAACTGCCGGCGCAGCTGCTCGAGCGTGTCGGGCTCGACCGGCCGAGCCGAGGGCCCGGCCGCCGGCCAGCACACCTGCAGCTCGACGGGCTGGCCCTCGGCCAGCACGTCCACCATCGTCGGGCCCGTAGTCGTGGAGGAAGGGGGGATCAGAGCATTCATCGTCGGGGTTCTCCTCGGGGGTTCATCGGTACTCGGTGCGAGACGGCCTTCGATTACGAGCCCGCCTCGATTTCTTCGCCACGGTCGTCGGAAGGGGGGCTCGCGGGGCAGATCCGATAGCTCTGGGTCAGCATGGCCAGTCGCAACGGCGAGGCGTGATCGCCACGAAACACCTCGCGCCCCTTCACGGCGGGAGAACCGACCGGGCCCCGGGCCAGCAGCGACAGCGAGATCGGCCGGTCGCAGACCAGCGCCACCAACACCTCCGTCCGTGACTCGTCATGGGCCACGCCGTGAGGCAGCGCGAAGCGCAGCGGATCGTCGTGCGTACCGACCCGAGCCGCAGCTCCTCCGACCAACGGCAGGCCTCCCGCTTCGCAGGCGCTGACCCAGTCCACGGCTCGATCGGCCCGGATCCGAAACAGCGACACGTGAGCGCGAACCCAGGGCTGCGCTTCGATGGCGACCCACAGCGGAGTCGAGGCGGGGACCCTACTGTCCCCCTCGGGCCACGGCTGGGACGCGCCCCCCGCGTCCCAGGTACCCCACCGCAGGCGGAGCGCGCCCTCCGGCCACGGTGAGCCGCGCTCGGCCACGGCCAGCCACTCGTCGAGCGAGAGTAGACGATCGAGCCAGGCCTCCCAGGCGGCCTGGTCATGACGCGAGGTTTGGGCCACCCGGTCTCCCCAGCGGTCGTGGATCTCCACCGTGGTCCCGCGGGCGACGAAGCGCACCAAGCCAGGCATGGCCTCCATGTCGCCCGAGGGCGCCTGTTCGAAGACCATCCTCACCAGGGGGTCGAGCCGCCGCATGAGGTCGTGACGTCGACGAGGCGGCTCTCCGTCCACGACCACCATTGCGCGCCGCGCCTGGGGTGCAGGCCACGCCCACGCAAAGCCCTCCGGCCCCGCTGGCCATCCTCCGGCGGGATCGAGCACCCGCAGCCGAGCGCCGTCTACGTCCAGCTCGGCCCACGCCTGGGCTGGCACCCGCAGCGAGGGCGTCAGCGCCAGGCGTCGATGCGAGGTCATGCCGGCACTCGTGGCGTGCTCCACCGTCCACGCCCCGCCCCGCCATGCGCAGGGCATCAGCCCCACCGGCCGCACGAAGCGCTCGGCCGACAGGGGGACGCGGTCGCTCGGCCCAGTGACCCCGGGGTGCTGCTGCGCCTTGGCCCAGCTCACACGCAGGCGATCCATCAATGCCCACCACGGCTCGTCTGGATGAGCGCGGAGCCGTCGTACGAGCGCCGTGGTCATCTCCCCCACGTCGGCCCGCTCGTCGCGACCCGTGGCCAACACCCGCACCACGCCCGGCAGGGGATCAGCAGGATCGCGAAGCTTCTGCGCCCGAAGGCCCTGCCGGATCTGGGCCATGATGGCCGCCCGGGCCTCGGCCCGGGGCCAGCGCTCCATCAGCGCCTGGGCATGGCAGCAGTCGAGCACCAGGGCCACGCCGGGGCCATCGCCGCCCGTGGGTGCCACCTTCTTCGACAGCGCCTCGATCCAGCCCATCCAGGTGTCGGCGGCGATCACCACCTCCGACTCGAAGGTGTCCATCGGCATGAGCACCGCGAGCGGACGAGGATGGAGGTCCGCCGCAGGCATGACCTGCATCCCGTGTCCGGCGTAGTACACCAGCACCCAGTCACCGGGCTCGACCGCATCGAGCACGGCGTGCATCTGGGCCTCGATGCTCGCGGCGTCGGAATCGGTGGGCTCGCCAACCGTGCAGAACCCCCGCGTCTCCAGCCAACCGCGCATGGTCGCGATGCACTCGGGCACGCCCCGCAGGCCCGCCAGCGGGGCGCCGATGAGCAGGGCGTGCCCTCGTACGGGCGCACCGGTCTCGGTGCGCAGGCGCAGCACGACCGAACCACCCGAACGGGGCGGTGCCATCGCCGGCGCCTCGCTGGCCGGCCAGGGCCGGACCAGCACCGCCCCCTCGTTCACGAGGAGCTCACCTCCGATCGGGTGTCATCGTCGGTCTGAGCCGGACCGGCGAGCACGAAGCCCCCACCCTCCTCGACCACTCGGAAGTGTCCGCCGCCCTGGGGGACGGTGGAGGTCCCGGCCGAATCGTCGACCTCGATGCGGATCTCGTCGCCAATCGACAGCGCCACCGGCGACACGTAGAGACCCGTCCGGGAGTCCAGGGGCCATGCCGTCCACGGCCCATTGCCCGTGTCGGGCGTGGAGACGGAGCGAACCCCGGTGATCCGGCGATGGCTCTGGTCGTCCCCTCCCCGCAGCGCCGGCCGCACGGTGTCTTGCGAGCCCTTGGGCAGTGCGACGAACCATCCCGCGCCATCGAGCGCGAGATCGTTCGACGCCAGCCGAATGGAGGAGTCGATGGTTGCCAGGATGATTGCGTTTGGTTCGGGCATGAGGTCGTAGCCTTCCCTCGGGCCCAGACGAGGACCCGATCGAGTCATGGTTGGGGTCGCCACCACGGCGCCCCTTCACTTGTCACTCTGCGCGAAGACGCCCGCGATTACGGACGCCGATCGATTTCTTGGTGATCCACTGAATTCGAGGTCTTCGAGGCCGCGGCGGGGTCTGGTTCGGTCGCGCCGAGCGCATCGGCCCCGTCGACTTCGGCCGGAGCGCACGGCCGCTCGAGCCATGCTCGAATCATCGAGCCCATGGCAGCGGCACCCGAGGCCGGGCTGGACTCGAAGTAGTCCAGCGCCTGCCGAGCCGGCTCCACGCGGGAGCCCTCGGCGCACAGCGCCCGAGCCAGGCCCCACCGGGCGATCGCCAGCCGCTCGGGGTTGTCGCCCCGCTCCTGCCACCAGGCCACCGCCGCCCGCAACGGCTCGATGGCCTCCCGCTCGCGGTCCAGCGCGACCAAGGACTCGCCGTAGCGCAGCTGTAGCTCGGGATGGTAGGGGTGCGAGCGCAGCGAGGGATCGGCCCCCAAGGTCCGCTGGGCCTGCTCGAACAGCGCTGCGGCGGTCTCGTGCTGCCCCATGCTGGCGTGAGCGTGCGCCAGCTTGCCGCGACCGATCGCCAGATCGACGTCGGTGGTGCCCACCGTTCCCTGGAGCGCCAGCGCCTGCTCGAGCGCCGGGATCGCCCGCTCGGGCCAGCCAGCATCGAGGCAGACCTGCCCGATCGCCTCCAGTGCGGCCAGGCGCCGCCCGTCGTCCTCACCGACGGCATCGACCAGGATCGCGTCGGCGCGACGGGCATGGTCGAGGGCCTGCTCGAATTCGTGCCGTCGGTCGAGCAGCTGCGCCATGCCCACGTGGAGCTGGGCCACCCGGGGGTGTGCGTCTCGACCGAGCCCCTCGGCCAGCTCCAGTGCGCGAGTCATCGCCTGCTCGGCGGCATCGAAGTCCCCCTGCTCGAGGTAGCGGTAGCTCAGACTCGCGTGCAAGCGATAGAGGCTGGGATGCTCGGGCCACAGCGCCTGTTCGCGCAGCTCGAGCGCTCGCTCGATGGTCTCGATGGCCGGCTGGGTCTGCCCTTGCTGGGCCTGGGCGATTCCCAGGTTGAGCACGGTGTCCGACAGGTCGAGCACCGGCCGCGGGGTCAGCCGCTCGCGCAGCGCGATCGCGTCGCGGTAGTACGCGATGGCCTCGTCGGTGCGCCCCAGCCGGCGCAGCACCAAGCCCCGGCTATTGAGCGCCTCGGCCCGGCGGGGCCCATCGTGGTCGCCGAGGCGATCGAGCTTCTCCAGCGCTTGCTGCGACGCCGACTCGGCTGCTCCGAGGTCGGGCTGCGAGTCGAGTACATGGGCCTTGGCCCACAGGGCCAGCGCCTCGGCGCCCACCCCATCACAGCCCAGGCTCTCGGCCAGCGAGCGGGCGCGCTCCAGCTCCGTGCGAGCCAGCGCGAGTCGACGGGCATCGAAGGCCAGCCGACCGCGTAGCAGGTGCAGACCAGCCCGCTGAGAGGCCAGCGCCTCGGCCTCGGCCCGGGCCAGCGCCTCGGCTGCGACCCGTAGTGCGTCGTCGTAGTGACCGGCCACGGAGAGCGCGGTGGCTCTCGCACTCGTCTCCCCTACGTCGACGCCGCTCGCGGTGGACGTCGACGGAACCGCCCCCAGCTCGCACGCGTCTCGCAGGATGCCTCCCAGGCGGCCCAGCGAGGCCACCAGCCGGCCCGGGACCTCCACCACCTCGTCGGCCTCCACGGTGGTGAGCGAGGCGGCCATCGATCGCAGCAAACCCTGCTGCTCCAGGATCCGGGCCATCGCCACCTCGTGCGTGGCAGGATCGTCTTCGTTGGCACAGACCTCGGCTCGGCGCTCGTCGAGCGCTCGGGCCGTCGAGCCCATCGCCGCATCGATCGTGGCAAAGGCCTGCGCCGCCTCGGGCGAGCCGGTCGCCTCGAGCGCCACGCGGACCTCGGCGCGCTGGTGGTCGTCCCACCACGCCACTGCGGACTCGGGCCGCGCACACGGTCCCTCGTCCGGGCTCAGCGCCACGGCCAGGCCGAGCACCGCCGCTCCTGCGACGGCCGCCAGCACCAGCGGCCATCGCCTCGGCCGGCTGAGAACCCGCCGTAGCGCCTCCACCAGCTCCGTCATCTGCGGATGACGATCGTCCGGCCGGGGGCTCAGCCCCCGCTCCAGCACCCGAGCCAGGGCTTTGGGGGCCTGCGACAGCCCCTCGGCGGGCGAGAAGCGAGGGCTTTCGGACGGCTCCTCGGCCGTGGTCGTTCCCTTCGGGCCCTCGGTCTCCTCGCCGGGCCCCCGGTCCTCTTGCGCGTCCGACCTCGGCCGAACCCCATGCAGGGCCTCGTAGAGCGTCACGCAGAACGAGAACTGGTCGCTGCGCGCGTTCACCCGCCCCGTGAGCTGCTCGGGCGCCATGTAGCCCCAGGTGCCCGCCGGCGACGCGCCCGAGTTCGCGGCGGTGTCCGCTGGGTGCTCCTCGGCATGCGCCGCCGCGATCCCCAGGTCGACCAGCTTGGCCCGGCCGTCGTGGGTGATGATGATGTTGTGTGGCTTCACGTCGCGGTGCACCAGCCCCGCCGCGTGGATCGCCGCCAGCCCCTGCCCCACCGCGAT
>JGI12210J13797_10429049_pt1 | contig 10165 bp, 9 predicted proteins | sample ElkSlonscriptome_3_FD_13797 | JGI IMG/M metagenome (IMG submission 13797) | reverse complement strand
CTTCTCCAAAAACTTCATTCCCTTGTAAGAATTTCCCTGTGGATTTAATTTTGGACTCCACACCGCTATCGCGTAAGACCCGGGATTGACAGCCACGATGCCTCCCCCTACTCCACTTTTCCCTGGAAGGCCTACCTCGTAAGCAAATTCTCCCGCCTCATCGTAGAAGCCGCAGGTCATCATGATGGCATTGACTCTCTTTGATTGGCCTTTGGTCAGGATACGCTCCCCCGTAATGGGATCTTTTCCTCCGTTTGCCAAAAACAAAAATGTTTGCGAAAGCTCAGTGCAATTCATGGTGATGCTGCAAAGGTGAAAGTAGAAGTCGAGCACTTCATCCAGGTCATTTTCGATGTTTCCGAAAGAGCGCAAAAGATTGATGACGGCAAAATTTCGGTAGCCTTCGGAATATTCGCTTGCGGCAGTTTTCTCATCATAGTTGATGGAGTCCTCTTTGGCCAAAAGCCGAACGAAGCTCAAAAAGTCTTTTTTTGGATTATCGAGAATGCTTACGAGCATGTCAGCGATGACCAAAGCACCCGAATTTATAAATGGATTTCGCGGGATACCTGACTCATATTCCAGCTGTACCAGTGAGTTGAAAGAAGTCCCGGCGGGCTCCACATCCACTCGTTTCCAGCATGATTCGCCTTGGTGTTTGAAGGCCAACGTGAGCGACAGCACCTTGGCAATACTTTGAATGGAAAATCGCTCGTTGCAATCTCCTTGACCACAACGTGTATCGCTTATGGTGGTCACGCAAACGCCAAACTTTTCGGGATTAACCTTTCGTAGCTCGGGTATGTAAGAGGCCACATCCCCGTAGCTCTTCATTGCGGAAACCTCCTGATAAGTGAGCGCCAAATCTTCCGGCAGTGTGCTTTCGTTCATAATATTTCGAAGGTATGGTTTCGCTTTTGGAAGTTGGCATCTACTACGCAATTTCCGAAAATGGCCGGATGATCACTACTCGTGGCAAGCCCAATTCAAGAATCTATCAATGTGACTTTGATCTCATTGAAAATATATTCAATCCTTTACTTTTAGGCCGCAATTAGACTTTATGAATAAGAAGGCCATCATCATTCTATCGGCACTGGGACTGTTCGCGATAGCCCATAGCTGTGGTACTAGCAACAAAAACCAACAAGAGACAGCCGCACCTGTCTCGATGATTCAAACCGACTTAAGCAATGGGTTCAATCTTCTGGATAAGAACTGTTTTTCTTGTCACTCCCCAGAAGGAGCGCACGATGCTAGGATAGCTCCGCCAATGGTGGCTATAAAGAAGCATTACATCGATGAAGAGACGTCTCTCGAAAATTTCTCAGAAGACTTGATTGCTTTCGTGCAAAACCCCACGGCAGAAAACTCGAAAATGCCGGGAGCCATCAAAAAATTCGGTGTAATGCCGAAAATGGAGTTTTCTACGAAAGACCTTCGTGACATTTCCGCATACATTTTTGAAACGGAACTCGAAGAACCTGATTGGTTTGAAGAGCACTATCAGCAAGAACGAAAGCGATACCGCCAAGGGCAGGAGCCAGGCGCGATAAACTATTTGGAAAAGGGAAAAGAAATAGCCATGCAAACCAAATCACAACTAGGTAGTAATTTAATGGCCGCTGTAAAAGAAAGAGGCCCCGATGGTGCCGTCGAATTTTGCAACACCCGTGCTTACCCTATTACCGATAGCATGGCGGTTATGCTGGGAGCAAAAATCAAACGGGTAAGCGACCAACCGCGGAATCCCTCAAATAAAGCGAGTGAGGAAGAATTGAAGTACATTGTCAATGCAAAAACATTTATGGCTCAAGGCAAATCTGCAAGTCCACAAATGACCGATTTAGGGGAATCAATGTTGGGCTATTATCCAATAACTACAAATGCAATGTGCTTAAAATGCCATGGCAAACCAAACGCACAAATCGATCAAGGGACGCTCGATGTGTTGAATGCGCTCTATCCCGATGACGAGGCTACCGGCTACGGTGAGAACGAATTACGCGGCATCTGGGTAGTTGAAATACACAAGACTGATTCTGCTAAAATTCTTAAATATCAAGGAAAAAAACTCAACAATAAGCGGAATTGAGAAACCGGGACCTTTTTTCACCCTTACTTCATTTCTACAGATTTTCAACAGGTTCAATTCATTTGCCGCGAAGCCACAAGATAAATAGCCTAATGGTAGCTATAAATTTCCATTGATCAATTTTACCATCGTAGATTATGATGGCGGGTTTGTCTGCGATCTCGATGCAAATATGCTGATCAAAATTCTTAGACAGTTTTAATAATCGTTTCAGGTTAGAAAACGAGCCCCTAGCGTTATCAAAAAAAGCGGATACAGTATTCCAATCGTCAAAATGAATCGTTAAGCTTTCGTTCTTTGAGAGAACTTTGATGCTTCCCCGATCAGATTGGAGCACTATATCGCTTTTTATGTGCAACTTTTTCAAGATGGCGGTTAGTTTGCAGAGGAACTTCCAGCACCTTCTGTGGTAGAGATAGTCACTTTACCGTTTACTTTCCACTTGGCGTGATGATTCTCTTTGGTTCCACTGGGTACATCGATTTCCATATTGTCAAAATCATAAGAGATTTTGGCGTTTCTACCGGTTAGTTTGTCATAGAGACCGATCGCTAAATCGGGCCATGTTTGTGTTTCATTACTAGCCATAATTGTATGTTTTGATTTAATAATGTAACAAGGGAAAAATCAAATTGTTATAATTCAGAATAAAGTAAATAGCAAAGTACTTTTAATCAGACTCGACCACCAATCCGTCAAAAGCCAAACTCACATCCTCGGGCAGTTCCGGGCTTACCTTATTGTGCTTCCCCAAGAGATGGGATATGTGGGTAAAGTATGCGCGCTTTGGTTTAAGCTCTGTGACCACAGCGATGGCCTCTTCCAGATTGAAGTGAGAAATATGCTCTTTTTTGCGGAGCGCATTCAATACCAGAACATCGAGATGCTTCAGCTTTTCTTTCTCTGCGGGAGCAATGTAGTTTGCGTCGGTGATGTAGGCAAAATCTTTTATCCTAAACCCAAGTACCGGCATTTTATAATGCAAAAGCTGCACGGGAATGACCTTTGTACCATTTATCTTAAAACTCTCACTTCCTGAAATGGTGTGCAAATTAACCTCGGGCACTCCCGGATATTTCTGAGCCGCAAAAACGTAGTGATACTCCCGCTTCAGTGCGTCTTGAACAGCATTCGACGCGTAAATCTCAATCGGTTTACGGTACTTAAAATTGAATGCACGGATATCGTCTAACCCCGCAATGTGGTCTTTGTGCTCATGGGTAAAAATAACCTTCGGCATGTCTGTCGGAGTATTTCTCAGCATCTGCTGCCTGAAATCGGGACCCGTATCGATGACGAAGGTATTTCCGTCTACTTCAACCATTGCCGACGTCCGAAGTCGATTATCCTTTTCATCCGCAGATATGCAGACTTCACAATTACAACCAATCACGGGTACACCTTGTGAGGTACCTGTTCCTAAAAAGGTAATTCGCATTCTTGCGAAATTAGAATAATTACGCCGAACACCTCGTTATTAAAATAAGAAGCAGATAGTTGGCTTAGTTCTATTAAAGACTGTAATTTTGGTCCCACTTAAAAGACGAAAAACACATTGGAAAGGGTAATTCTTACCTCCAAGCAAAAAGCACTGAGGATCAATCTGGATCCCGACATCTACGGAACCTTTTCGGAAATCGGAGCGGGTCAAGAAGTAGTGAGGCACTTTTTTCGTGCGGGAGGTGCTTCGGGTACTATCGCAAAGGCCATGTCGGCTTACGACAAGGACTTCAGCGATGCTATCTACGGTAAAGAAACAAAGAATCGATATGTTTGCGAGCCCAGACTACGAAAGATGGTCGAGCACGAATACGGCTTGATAGAAGAGCGCTTAAGTCGCGAAAAACACCCTTCTAAAAAGTTCTTTTCTTACGCGAATACCATCGCAACCATTGACTTTAAAAAGCGCTACCAAGGCCACGGTTGGATGGGCATTAAGTTCCAAACCAGTCCGGAAAAAGAACCGAATGAAGTCGTCCTACATGTAAAGCTTCACGAAAACGAAGCTTCCTTGCAACAGGAGACCATCGGTGTGTTGGGAGTAAATATTCTTTACGGTTGCTATTTCTATTACCAGAACCCCAGAGAGTATTTGAAGTCTCTCTACGACAATCTGACGAGAGACCAGATCGAGATCGATATGATCTCCATGGAAGGCCCTGATTTTGAAGGGGTAGATAATCGATTATTAAGTTTACAGTTGGTTAAGAATGGATTCACCGATGCGGTAATTTTCAGTCCCGACGGAAAGAACCTCCAACCTTCAGATCTGCTGTACAAAAAGAATATCTTGACCATTCGCGGAAGCTTCCGCCCCGTGACGAAGGTGAACATTGATATGATCATCAACGGTTACAATGCATTTGTAAAAGAGAAACGGGTTGATTCTGACGACTTGCAGGTTTTGTTTGAAATTACTTTAAGCAATTTGAAATCGGACGGGGACATTGATGAACAAGATTTTATCGATCGTGCTGATATATTGTGCTCTCTAGGACAAACGGTATTAATTTCAAACTATCAAGAATACTACAAGCTTATTCGCTACTTCTCAACGATGACAAAGAAGCGGATGGGGCTAATTATGGGTACCAATAACCTCGACGCACTTTTCGACGAAAAGTATTACCGCGACTTGGACGGGGGTATTCTAGAAGCTTTTGGGGTGCTCTTCACACGTGACTTGAAAGTTTATGTCTATCCTTCTAAAATTGAGGGCAAAGACGAATTGGTCACCAGCGCCAACATGGACATTCACCCACGGCTAAGACCTCTATACAACTATCTGCTTAGCAATGGTCGAATAGTCGATTTAGAAGAGCACGATCCCGATGTACTCTGGATACAGAGCAGGACTGCCTTGCAAAAAATTAGAGAAGGTGAATCCGGTTGGGAGAAAATGGTGCCAAATTACGTCGATGTGATGATCAAAAAGAATCGGCTATTCGGTTACGACCCCGAACTTTTTGAAGAAAGTACAAAATCGAAATAGCTTAAGTAGTAACTTCTTGGTTCACCGGCTCCAAATGCTTTACCAGCTTATCTACTACATAATCCACTTCTTCCTTTGTACTGTATCTGCTAAAGCTGAAACGTATACTTGGCACGGATGTATCGGCATCTATTGCTCGCAGGACGTGGCTTCCTTGGTTACTTCCGCTTGAACAAGCACTTCCACCGGAACAAGCTATACCGTCAATATCCAATAAGAAAAGAAGCATTTCAGCTTTGTTGGTTTGGGGAAGGCGAACGTTTAGTACGGTGTAAAGACCTCGGTCCAGACACCCGTTGAACTCAGTTCCATCAATCTCTTGTTTCAACAGTTGGCACATGTAATCTTTAACGGACTGAATGTGGTTGCGGTGTTCATCTACGTTCTCCAAGGCAAGCTCAAGAGCTTTTGCCATACCGACTATTCCGTAAATATTCTCTGTGCCTGCGCGCATATTCCTCTCCTGAGATCCGCCTCGAATCAGAGAATTCACATGAACATCCTTATTAATGTAGAGAAAACCAACACCTTTCGGACCGTGAAATTTATGCGCGGCACCCGTAACGAAATGAACTTTTGTCTGAGACAAATCCATCGGATAATGCCCCATGGTCTGCACCGTATCAGAGTGAAAAAGAGCATTATGATCGGCACAGATCTGACCGATTTCATCAATGTCGATCATCGTACCAATCTCATTATTGGCATGCATAAGCGAAACTAAGGTCTTTTGATCACTACTTGCCAAAAGCTCTCTCAAATGATCCACGTCAACGTGGCCTAGGTCAGTCAGCCTGACCATCTCAAGATCTATATTGCACTCGGCCTGACAGTGCTCAACCGTATGAAGGACGGCATGATGTTCAGCCAAGGATGAAATGATTCTCGTGACGCCCAGTTCTTCTATGGCACCGTGGATCGCCATGTTATCGGCTTCGGTTCCGCCCGAAGTAAAGCAGATTTCCATTGGAGAGCAGTGAAGCAACTTAGCGATGGTCTTTCTGGCCATTTCGATTGCTGACTTCGTCTTCCGCCCGAATTGATGCGTGCTGGAGGGATTGCCAAAATCGTCGCGGAGCATCGGCAACATCACGTCAAGCACTTCAGGTGCCAGCGGTGTGGTTGCAGCATTGTCAAAATAAACAGTCATGTTCCGCAAATTTACGAAATCATTGATTTGATTTCATCTATTGTTCGTTCGGCCAGTTTTTGCGCTGCCTCGGGGCTTTTACTTTCGGTGTAAACCCTGATAATGGGTTCGGTGTTGGATTTCCGCAGGTGCACCCATTCTTCGGCAAAATCAATCTTCACACCGTCGATCGTATTTATATTTTCGGCTCGGTGCTTTTCGGCCATTCTCGCTAAAATGTCATCCACATCAATTGCAGGTGTTAGCTGAATTTTATTCTTGGACATATGGTAAGAAGGATAAGATGCACGCAATTCTGTCATCTTCTTTCCGCTTTTGGCCAAATGTGTCAGGAACAAACCAACTCCGATCAGTGCATCTCGCCCGTAATGCAACTCAGGGTCGATGATCCCACCGTTTCCTTCTCCACCAATAACCGCTGATACTTCACGCATCTTCTCCACAACATTGACCTCTCCCACCGAAGACGCATGGTAAGTTCCGCCATGTTTTTCGGTTACATCTCGAAGTGCTCGCGTTGAAGATAAGTTAGAAACCGTATTGCCCTTTTTCTGCGAAAGCACATAATCGGCTACCGCCACTAATGTGTACTCTTCGCCAAATACATCTCCATTTTCACTCACAAAAGCCAACCGATCTACGTCCGGATCAACTGTGATACCGAGGTCACAACCTTTTTCTCTTACCGTCTGCGAAAGCTCGACCAAGTGCTCGGGCAGCGGCTCAGGGTTATGCGGGAACTCACCATTTGGAGTACAAAAGAGTTTTTCAATTTTAGTCACTCCCAATTCCTCTAAAAGAGCAGGAATAAAAATACCGCCACTCGAATTAACGGCATCCACAGCTACATGAAAGTCGGCCGCAGCTATGGCCTCTCTATCTACCAACGGATGGTTGAGCACCATTTCTATATGTCTTAAGAGATAAGACTCATTGACACTGTACGCTCCCAAACCATCTATTTCGGCAAAACTCATATCGAGTGTTTCCGCAAGTTCAATAACTCGTATCCCCGCTTCAGCAGAAATAAACTCCCCGGAAGAATTGAGCAACTTCAATGCATTCCATTGGCCGGGGTTATGGCTGGCAGTAATAATGATTCCACCGTCAGCTTCCTCCTCCGGGACGGCAATCTCAACCGTCGGCGTTGTACTCAAACCCAAATCAATCACGTCGATCCCCATTCCCGTGAGGGTACTCGAAACGAAGTCCCTCACCATGGGACCACTCTTCCTGGCGTCGCGACCAATCACAACCTTTGCCGCACCGGAACCTGACGAACTCTTTAGAATCTGACCATAGGCGGCCGAAAATTTCACAATGTCGATGGGTGTAAGGTTATCCCCTGCTTTTCCGCCGATGGTACCTCTGATGCCCGATATGGATTTAATGAGTGTCAAAACTTCTTATTTTTTCGCAAAGTTAGCAGTAAGAAGGATTTTTAATACCCCGCCGGGGATGAGTTTTCAACGCTTCATTTGCTTTTATTCCGACGTAGAAAGGCGTAACTTTGTAGCCGATTAAAAAAGGGGGAAAGCTCAGACACTGATTTTTCCATAGTCACGTTGTTAACAACAAAACAACGACACCCTGATTAATCGGTAGGTGGTTTTCTAAATTTGAGAACAATCATCTCCTAATAAAGGCTTATGACGGAATATTCGCACAACCTTTACCCCAAGTCTGACTCCGGTCTTATCGAAAAGTTTGAAAAGATGTTGAAGTTGAGGGAAGCATATTTCTTCGACGTGGAGGAAGTAGAGTCTTTAGCTGATTTCTATCTCGAGAAGAGTAATCACAGAAAGGCAAAGATTGCCGTGAATCACGGACTATCCATCTTTACAAATTCCTCCAGCCTCTTGTTGAAGAAGGCACAAATTTTTGCGGCCTCTAAAGAGTCGACCAAAGCCTTGGAAATTTTGGAGTTTCTGGAAGCATCTGAACCCACCAATACGGATATGCTTCTGTTTAAAGCAGTCGTTCACCGAAATCTCAGTGATCATGAAGGTACGAAGTCTTGTTTGCTGAAGGCATTGGAGGTAGCTCCCGAAAATCGGGAGGAGATTTTTATGGATTTGGCTTACGAGCAACAAATTGCGAATGACTACAAGGGAGCAATCGAAAGCCTGAAGGAGTCTTTGAAGATAAACCCGAACCACGAAGCAAGTCTTTTTGAATTGAGCTATTGCTACGAAATGGCCGATCAAATAGAATTGGGAGTCGAGTTTTTCCAAAGATACCTGAACAAATTTCCTTATAATTTCGTGGCATGGTACAATCTGGCTCTATGTTTCGATAAGATAGGGCTTTACGAAAAAGGCGTCGAAGCCGCTGACTTTTGCATAGCCGTGCGAGAAGACTTCGTAGCAGCTTATATATTGAAAGGAAATCTATTTACATCTATGGACATGGATGTTGCGGCTGCTTCGGCTTACAAAGACTCTTTGGAATACGATAATGAAAATCCCTTGGTTTATACCGCTATCGGTGAGTGCCAAGAGAGAATGGAACTTTGGAGTCAAGCAGAATTAAATTATAAAAAAGCCTTAGCCATCGATCCTGAATATGTTGAGGCACTCATGGGCTTAGGGGCCATTCGCGAGAATGAAGGAGAGTTGATCAAAGCGATTTCTTACTACGAAGAAGCGGTCAGAAAAGACGACTTCCATTTAGATAATCGACACATTTTAGTGGAAGCCTATGTTAAGGCCGATAAATTGTCCCAAGCCAAGCGGCATTTGGAGGAAATGATCAAAATATTTCCGGATGATGCGGAATCTTGGATCACTCTTGCTGATTTATCAGAAGCTGAGGGCTGCCTTGTCTCTCTTGAAATCATAGCCCAAGCGATTGAAAAAATGCCCGACGAGTACGATTTAAGGTGGCACAAAATCAAACACTTAATGAAGTGTGGCAAACAACAACAAGCTATTGAATTGTTCCTGGCTTGCTCTTCCGATAATCCTGAGGGTATAAAATACTTCGTAACAATTTTCCCTGAAGCAATCCATTTTCCGAATATTGCAGGCTTAATCGAAATTCAAGATAAAGCGCAGAAGGAAGATGAACTTTAATTTACCCTTTATTCCCGAACGCACCGAAAGACCGCGTGACAACGGCCTTACTATGGTGATGGACAAAGGATTGAGCCTCAGAAGTGCGGCAAATTTCCTCGATGCGAACGGCACTCTGACCGACATTATCAAATTGGGTTTCGGTACTTCTTACCTTACCAAAGACCTTAAAGATAAAATCAAGCTTTACCACGATGCGAAGATGAAGGTTTACCTGGGAGGTACGCTTTTCGAAGCATTTATCGTGAGAGGAATGTTTGACGAGTACCGAAAGTTACTCCTGGATTTAAATCTTGAAACGGTAGAAGTATCCGACGGATCAATTGATCTGCCTCACGACGAAAAGCTCGAATATATCTCAAAGTTGGCAGAAGACTTTACTGTTTTATCTGAGGTGGGCTCAAAAGAAGAAGGTATTCTGATTGCTCCCGGAAAGTGGGTAAAAATGATGGACACAGAGCTCAGAGCAGGTTCATGGAAGGTGATTGCCGAAGCCCGCGAGAGCGGAAACGTCGGAATCTATCGTCCAAACGGAACGGCACACGTAGTGCTAGTCAACAAGATTTTGGCGAAAGTAAAATCTGAAGATATTCTTTGGGAAGCTCCTCAGAAAGCTCAGCAGGTATGGTTTATCAAATTAATCGGACACAATGTCAATTTGGGCAATATCGCTCCGAATGATGTGATACCGCTCGAAACTCTTCGAATAGGTTTGAGAGGTGATACTTTTTTCGAATTTTTGCCCGAAGAAATCGCCGCGAAGATGCGGCCATAACTAAAAACATGTCGCAAATCAGCGCTCAAGAACTCAAAACCCTCTTGGATAAAGGGGGTGATGTTCAAATCATTGATAT
>JGI12210J13797_10427522_pt1 | contig 10166 bp, 6 predicted proteins | sample ElkSlonscriptome_3_FD_13797 | JGI IMG/M metagenome (IMG submission 13797) | reverse complement strand
GCTCCGGAGTCGATATGGAAGTTGACGAATTCGCCGTAGTCCATGTTGTAGAGATGGTCGCCGGCCAGGATCAGCACATGGGATGTGCCGGCCGCTTTGATTTCCACCACCTGTTTGCGAACCGCATCGGCGGTTCCCTGGTACCATCCTTCGCCCCGGTCGGTCTGCTCTGCGGCCAGAATCTGCACCCATCCGTCGGTGAAAACATCCCGCCGATAGGTCCGCTGAATATGGCGATGAAGCGACACGGAATTGTACTGGGTCAAAATGGCGATTTTGTCGATACCCGCATGCAGGCAGTTGCTGATGGGGATGTCGATGAGGCGGTACTTTCCGGCCAGGGGTACGGCGGGTTTGGATCTTTCCTTGACCAGCGGATAGAGCCGGGTGCCCCGTCCGCCGCCCATGATCAGCCCCAAAACAGTCGTCGTTCTCATTGGAAACCTCCGTTCTTCAGATTTTCATATGGTGTGGGCCGATCTCTAAAAAGCGACTCGGCCGTTTTCCGGATCATTCAGCCCGGCTTCGAATCGGCCGTGACCTTTCCTTCCCGCCATGCCTGAATCAGTTCGTCATAATCGACGGTCAGCCCTCGGCCCTCTTCATCGTCGAGTTTGGGTTTGGGTGATCCTGGTTGCGCCAGCCACCATTCCGGGTCCCGGGGTTCGGCGATGCGGGGTTCGCACCGCTTCATGACGCCGGCGGCCTGGAGCCGGGCCATCAGCTGGTCCTGGGCCGCAGCCAGGTCGTCGAGGACTTGCTGGGGCGTGCCCCGGCCGCGGACGGCGGCGTCGATCCGGGTCCACCAGAGCTGGGCCAGTTTGGGGTAATCGGGCACATTGTTGCCGGTGGGGGTCCAGGCCACCCGGGCCGGGCTGCGATAGAACTCCACCAGACCGCCAAGCCTGGGAGCGGCTTGGGTCAGGGCCTCGGATTCAATGTCGCTCTCCCGAATGGGGGTCAGCCCCATCAGGGTCTTTTTGAGCGACACCGTTTTACAGGTGGTGAATTGTGCATACAGCCAGGCGGCCTTGCGCCGGGCCTCCGGGGTATTGTTCAGCAGGGTCCAGGCGCCGCAGTCCTGGTAACCCAGCTTCATGCCCTCCGTCCAATAGGCTCCGTGGGGAGACGGGGCCACCCGCCATCGGGGGGCGCCGTCGTTGTCCACCACCGGCAGACCTTTTTTGAGCAGATCCGAAGTGAAGGCGGTGTACCAGAAGATCTGCTGGGCGATATTGCCTTGTCCCGGGTAGGGTCCTGATTCGGAAAAATTCATTTTGAGGGCTTCAGGCGGCGCGTACTGTTTGAGCCATTCGATGTACTTGCGCAAACCGTAAACGGCGGCCGGGCTGTTGAGGGCCCCGCCTCGGCTGACGCTGGAACCGACCGGACGGCAGTCCTCCACCCGAATACCCCATTCATCCACCGGGTGACCGTTGGGAAGCCCCGGATCGCCCACCCCGGCCATGGACAACCAGGCATCGGTGAACCGCCATCCCAGATCCGGGCTCTTTTCGCCGTAGTCCATGTGGCCCCGGACCCGCATTCCGTCGAGGCGCTGGACATCCTCGGTGAAGAAGGCGGCGATATCCTCGTAGGCCTTCCAGTTGACCGGCACCCCGAGGTCGTAACCGTATTTCTTGCGAAATTTTTCTTTGAGTTCGGGCCTCTGAAACCAGTCGTACCGGAACCAGTAGAGGTTGGCGAACTGCTGGTCCGGCAGCTGGTAGATCTTGCCGTCGGGTCCGGTGACAAAGCCCAGACCGATGAAATCCTCAAGGTCGAGGGAGGGCAGGGTGACCGTTTTGCCCGCTTCTTCCATCCAGTCGGACAGGGGAACGGCGGTGCCGTAGCGGTAATGGGTGCCGATCAGGTCGGAGTCGTTGACATAGGCGTCGTAAAGGTTGCGGCCGGTGCGCATCTGCACCTGAAGCCGCTCGATCAGGTCCCCTTCGCGGATCAGGTCGTGAACCACCGAGATGCCGGTGATCTCCCGAAAAGCCCGGGCCAGAAGCCGGGATTCGTAGACATGGGTGGGGATCGTTTCGGAAACGACATAGATCTCCTGCCCGCGAAAGGGTTCGGCGGCCTGAATGAAAAATTCCATCTCCGCCATCTGTTCGTCATACGAGAGGGTGGACGGGGTGAATTCCCCCAGCACCCAGCGGCTGGCGGCCGCGTGTTGAAGGTTGAGAGACTGGGCCCGGCCCGGCAGAGGCAGACCGGCGGTCAGCCCCAGGGCCGCGGCCCCCTTGAGAAAGGCCCGGCGGTCGATGCCGGGCCTGTTTGTTCGGTATGGTACGGTGGACATGGAGACCTCCTCCTACCGGAAATGGATGTTGCTCGGGTCCTGCAGCATCAGATAGACCAAAGCGGCGATGGCGGCCCCGATGATGGGGCCGACCACCGGAATCCAGGAATATCCCCAGTCGCTGTCCCGTTTGCCGCCGGGAATGGGCAGAATGGCGTGCATGATCCGCGGGCCGAGGTCCCGGGCCGGATTGATGGCATACCCGGTGGTGCCGCCCAGGCACAGCCCGATGGCCAGCACCAGCAGGCCGACCGGCAGGGCGTCCAGGGCGCCGAGGCCGAAGACCGAAACCGCCAGAAACAGCACGGCAAAGACCAGCACGAAAGTGCCGATGATTTCTCCGAGAAGATTGGATGCGGTATCTCGTATCGCCGGACCGGTGGCGAAGGTCGCCAGTTTGAGATCATTATCTTCGGTCTTGGCGTAGTGGGGCCGGTAGACCACCCACACCAGAAAGGCGCCGATAAAGGCCCCGATGAACTGGGCCGCGATGTAGCCGGGCACCTTAGCCCATTCGAATTTGCCGGCGATGGCCAGCCCGATGGAGACGGCCGGGTTGATATGGGCCCCGCTGAAGGCGGCCACCGTGAATACGGCCACGAATACAGCCATTCCCCAGCCCCAGGTGATGACGATCCAGCCGGCGTTGTTGCCCTTGGTGCCGGTGAGCACCACGTTGGCGACAACCCCGTTGCCCAGCAGGATTAACAGGGCGGTCCCGATCAGTTCACCGAGAAACGGATTCATGATTTTTCCTCCTTGGCCCATCCCTTGGCCCGCTCCACGGCTTTTCGCCAGCCGTTCAGGCACAGGTCCACCTTTTCCTGGGACTGGTTGAGCTGAAAAGCCCGGTCTTCTTTCCAGTAGTCCTTTATCTCGTCGGTGTCTTTCCAGACCCCCACGGCCAGTCCGGCCAGAAAGGCGGCGCCCATGGCGGTGGTTTCGACATTTTTCGGTCGGCTTACGTCGACCCCGAGGAGGTCGGCCTGAAACTGGCACAGGTAGTCGTTGGCGCTGGCCCCTCCATCCACCTTGACCACCTTGATTTTGATGCCCGAGTCCTGGACCATGGCGGTGAGCAGATCATTGGCCTGGTAGGCCATGGACTGAAGCCCGGCCCGAACCACATGGTTTTTGGTGGTGCCCCGGGTGATTCCCACCATGATGCCCCGGGCGTAGGGGTCCCAGTAGGGGGCGCCCAGGCCCACGAAGGCGGGAACGATATAGAGCCCATCGGTGGAGTCGATAGCGGTGGCCATCTCCTCGGTCTTGGCCACGTCGGCGAACAGGTTAAGATCATCGCGCATCCACTGCATCAGGGCCCCGGCGATAAAGACCGAGCCCTCCAGGGCGTAGGTCACCTCATCTCCAATCTGCCAGGCGATGGTGGTGAGCAGACCCGAGGGCGAAGGAATCGGTTCGGCGCCGGTGTTCATGACCATAAAGCAGCCGGTGCCGTAGGTGATTTTGGTCATGCCTTTTTCGTAGCCGGCCTGTCCGAACAGGGCGGCCTGCTGGTCCCCGGCCACTCCGGCGATGGGGACTTCATGGCCGAAGATTTCCTTGTCGGTTTTCCCCAGAATTCCGCTGGAGGGCTTCACCTCGGGAAGAATATCTTCGGGAATTTCCAATTTTCTCAGGATCTCGGGCTCCCATTTCAGGGTGTGGATATTGAAAATCATGGTGCGGCAGGCGTTGCTGACGTCGGTGGCGTGGACCTTGCCGCCGGTAAGCTTCCAGATGAGCCAGGAATCGACGGTTCCGACCTTGAGTTGACCCTGGCCGGCCAGTTCCCGGGCCCGAGTGTTATTGCGAAGTATCCACCGAATCTTGGAGCCGGAGAAGTAGGCGTCGGTGACCAGGCCGGTCCTTTCCTTGATGATCTTGTCGAAACCTTCCTGTTTCAATTCATCGCAGTAATCGGCGGTGCGCCGGCATTGCCAGACGATGGCTTTGCCCACGGCGGCGCCGGTTTCGGCGTTCCAGGCGATGACGGTCTCCCGCTGATTGGTGATGCCGATGGCGTCGACGTCCCCCATGGTCAGGCCGGCTTTTTTCAGGGCCGCCTCCATGGTGTTTTTCTGGGTCCGCCAGATATCCTCGGCTTCTTGTTCCACCCACCCGGATTTGGGGAATTGGCAGGAAAACTCTTCATTTGCCATGGCGAGGGTCTCTCCCCGCTCGTTGTAAAGGATGGTTCGAGAACTGGTGGTGCCTTGGTCCAGGGCCATAATGATGTTCGACATGCGGTTGCCTCCTTAGTCAATGGATATCGGGTTTGGGGTAAAAGGTGTTTATGCCAAGAGATATTCCTTCGCCATGGCGGTATACTCGTCCACCTGAGCGCTCTCCCAGTCTTCATCATAGCCCAGCTCTTCAGCCATCAGTCGAGCCACTTCCGGGGCCATGGCGATGCTGGCCCGGGCGTCCAGCAGCAGGGCCCGGCTTCGGCGGGCGAGAAAGTCCTCGATATTCCGGCTCATTTCGGCGCGAACGGTCCAGACCACTTCGGCCTTGATGTAGGGCAGATCTTTATGGAGGGTTTCGCCCAGGTCGGGATCGGCCTTGATCAGCTTTTTGATGTGAATGGCATCGGAACCGTAGTAGTGGAGCGGATCCGATTTGTCGAAGTTTTTGAGCCAGCCGTGGACCCGCAGTTTTTTGGTGATGCATTCCCGATCGTCGAGTCCGGCCACCAAAAGGGCCTGGTTGACGGTGTCTTCGGCCATCTTGCGATAGGTGGTCCATTTGCCGCCGGTGATGGTCACCAGCCCCGATTCGGAGATCACCAGGTAATGGTCCCGGGAGATGGAGGCGGTGTTGTCGCTGTCGCCGGCCTTGACCAGGGGCCGCAGCCCGGCAAAAACGCTCTTGACGTCCTTGCGCGTGGGGTCCTTGGTCATATAGATGGCGGCGTGTTCAAGGATGAACTCGATCTCTTCTTCCAGCGGCCGCGGTTCCAGACTGACCTCGTCCACCGGGGTGTCGGTGGTGCCCACCACGACCTTGTCATGCCAGGGCACTGCGAAGAGCACCCGTCCGTCGGCGGTCTGGGGCACCATGATCGCCGATTCGCCGGGCAAAAATTCCTTGTCCAGAATCAGGTGGACCCCCTGGCTGGGGGCGATGATCGGTTTGGCCTCGGGGTTTTCCATTTTCAGGATGTTGTCGGTAAAAGCCCCGGTGGCGTTGACCACGACCCGGCCCTTGATCTCATGCTCGGTGCCGGTCTCCATGTCCGTGGCCAGGACCCCGTCGAGCATTTCCGAGCCCCGTGTGAAGCCGGTCACCTTCATGTAGTTGATCGCGGCGCCGCCGTGTTCCGTCATGGTCTGGGCCAGGTTGACGGCCAGNCGGGAGTCGTCGAACTGGCCGTCGAAGTAGACCACCCCGCCCCGCAGTCCTTTGGGTTCCAGGGTGGGGATGCGCTTGAGGGTCTCTTCCTTGGACAGGTGTTTGGAGGGTCCGAGACCGAGTTTGCCCGCCAGCAGATCGTACACCTTCATGCCGGCGCCGTAGAAGGGGCCGTCCCACCATTCATAGTTGGGCACGATGAATGCCTGGTGGCTGACCAGGTGGGGTGCGTTCTGGACCAGCAGGCCCCGCTCATGCAATGCTTCCAGCACCAGGGTGATGTTGCCCTGGCGCAGGTAGCGGACACCGCCGTGGACGAGCTTGGTGGAGCGGCTCGAGGTTCCCTTTGAGAAGTCGTGCTGTTCCAGCAGCAGGGTTTTGTATCCCCGACTGGCGGCATCCACCCCGACCCCCAGGCCGGTGGCGCCGCCGCCGATGATGATGAAGTCCCAGTAGCCGGTCTGTGTTTCCATGCTTTGAATTGATTCTTGGCGATTCATTGAGTCTCTCCTCTTCTGTGGGTGGCAGGTTCGGGCAAACAGGATTGCCGAATGGGTGTTGTTCGAATGTATGAACAACTATATGTCCGTACTTGTAATCCTGTCAAGCTTTTTTTAAAAAAACTTAATATAAGAAAAAGATTTTTAATGAGGGAATCAACCCTCAAATGCAAAAAGAAAAATATTATAACCGTTGATTTTACAACTCTGAGTTGTTAATTTTCCGGATTACTTTCATTTAACGCCCGCTTACGTGAAGCGAGGGTTTCAAAAAAACTGGAAAGGGATGAAAAAAAGATGGCTCAAAAGGACCTGGTTAAGGCGCTTTCCCGTCGTTCTCTGTTTTGGATATTTTTTTTCATGCTCCTGGTGGCGGTGCTGATCGACGGCGCCGTGTATCTGGGGATGAAATACGCCGCCGTTCATCTGTCTGCGGTTCAGGGGCCCGATGTGGAAATGGCCGATCTCAGAATCCTGGCTCTGGAATCGGAAATGTGGCTGGAACTGGCCAGGCAGTTCTATATCCCGGTCACCGCCGGTTTTTTTCTGCTGGTGACGCTTTTGCTCTGGCTGTGTAACCGCATCTCCATTAGCAAGGTCATCAAAAAACACGGCGCCGGGGAAGCGCCCAAGGCGAAACCCGCGCCGAAAACGGCCCCGGTCAAGGATGAAAAAAAGGAACGAACCACTCGGGAACGGTTGTTTCTGCATCTTTTTTCCGTTCTTCAGCGGGAAGGGCGTCTCATGGATTTTCTGTCCGAAGACCTCGACCAGTATGAGGATGAACAGATCGGGGCCGCGGTCCGCAATATCCATGAAAACTGCACCAAGGTGGTGGATAAATACCTCAAAACCGAACCGATCCTGGAGAAGGAAGAAGAAGAGGAGATTGTGGTGGAACCCGACTTCGATCCCAATGCGGTCAAACTGACCGGGAATGTCACCGGTGATCCCCCGTTTACGGGAGTCGTCCGGCACCGGGGATGGCGCACTCGAAAACTGGAGCTGCCCACCCTGTCGGGGTCTCAGGACCCCCGGATCATCGCCCCCGCGGAGGTGGAAATTCTGTGACGACCCGAACAGACTCGGGGCCTCTATTGACGTGAATGACTAAGGAGAAGAGATCTTGTCAGAACCTGTATATATTATCGGAATCGACTTGGGTACGACCAACAGCGTCGTCGCGTACACGGATGCCGACATCGAAAAAGGCAAAGGCCCGGAGATACGGGTCTTCGATATTCCGCAGCTGGTGGCCCCCGGAACGGTGGAGAACCGCAAGGTGTTGCCTTCTTTCGTGCTGCTGCCGGGGGAGCACGATGTGCCCGAGGGCGGGCTGAAGCTTCCCTGGGATGCAGACAACACCATGGCGGTGGGTGAATACGCCCGGGACCGGGGCACCGAAATCCCCCACCGGTTGATCGCCTCCTCCAAATCCTGGCTGTGCCATAACCTGGTGGACCGAAACAAGCCCATTCTGCCCTGGGACGGCCCCGAAGAGATGAAAAAGCTGTCTCCGGTGGAAGCCGCCTCGGCCATCCTTCAACACATCCGCGACGCCTGGAACCATTCTATGGCCGCCGAGGATGACGACCTGAAAATCGAAAATCAGGATGTGCTCCTGACGGTGCCCGCCTCCTTTGATGCGGTGGCCCGGGAATTGACGGTGCAGGCCGCCGAAATGGCCGGTCTGACCCATATCACTCTGCTGGAGGAGCCTCAGGCCGCCTTTTACGCCTGGATTGAAGCCTCCGGCGAGGACTGGCGGGAGAACATTCATAAGGATGACCTGGTACTGGTCTGCGACGTGGGCGGCGGCACCTCCGATTTCAGCCTCATCAAGGTTACCGAAGAAGACGGGAACCTGGCCCTCAACCGCATCGCCGTGGGCGATCATCTTCTGGTGGGCGGCGACAACATGGACCTGGCCCTGGCCTATGCCGCTTCCCGGCAGTTTTCCGGCGCAAAGAAAAAGCTCGATTCCTGGCAGATGCAGGGGCTATGGCACGCCTGCAGAAAAGCCAAAGAGGTGATTCTTACCGATTCCCAAGTCGACGATTATGCGGTGACCATCCTCGGACGGGGGAGCAGTCTGATCGGCGGCACCCAGAAGACCCGTCTCACCCGGGAAGTGGTCCAGCGGGTAATTCTGGACGGATTCTTTCCCCGGGCCGGGTTGACGGAAAAGCCGGCCGCCCCCCAGCGCTCCGGCATCAAAGAGTTCGGGCTGTCCTATGAATCCGACCCGGCCATCACCCGACATCTGGCCAACTTCATCCACCGCCAGAAAGGCGAAGGGGAGGAATTGGCCGAGGACGCCGACCTGATTCCCACCGCGGTTCTGTTCAACGGCGGGGTGATGAAGGCCCCGGTGGTGAGGTCCCATGTGATGGAGATTCTTTCCTCCTGGGCCCCTTCGGAAGAGGCCATTCGAGAGATCCATACCCGGGATTACGACCTCACCGTGGCCCGCGGCGCCGCTTATTACGGGGTGGCGCGCCGGGGCGAAGGGGTGCGGATTCGGGGCGGTCTCAACAAGACCTACTATATCGGTGTGGCGGCGGCCATGCCTGCGGTGCCGGGAATGCCGGCCCCGCTCAAGGCGCTCTGCGTCGCTCCTTTCGGTATGGAAGAGGGGACTCAGGCGGCTTTATCCGATCAGGAATTCGTTCTGGTGGTGGGGGAGCCGGTGAAATTCGATTTTCTGGGATCTTCAGTCCGTCTGGATGACGAAATCGGTACGGTGGTGGATGACTGGGAGGATGACATCGAAGAGATCACCACTCTGGAGACCACATTGAACACCACCAATGGAACCATGGGCGCATCCATACCGGTGATTCTCGAGGTCAAGGTAACCGAGATCGGTACCCTCGAAATCTGGGCCGTTTCTCAGGAAGAGGGCGGCCAGCGGTGGAAGCTCGAATTCAACGTCCGCGAAAAAGAACCGGCCGGTTTGCACACCCTCTAAGGCATGCAGGCCTGAGTGATCGTATCTTCCAGCGCGATGGTCTCCTCATAGGTGATCATCGCGCCGCCTGTTTCAGCCCCGCTTTTCGGTTCTTCAACGTCGCTCAACTCTCCCCATTCCGCCTTGTACATGGTATTGAATACCACCGAAAACATCAGCTTCAACAACTCATAGGTGGTCATGCCGGGGCGGTCCTGCTCCATCAAACGGATCACCGATTCGAGTTCCTCCGACTGTCGTTTACGAAATTCGATATTTTCCAACAGCTCAATCACCCGTATTTTCACGCTCGGGGGGAGCTTGGGGCCGCTCATTCCGCATTCCCATTTTTCCCGGCACTGGGCCAGGACCTCGGGGGAGGACCGAATCAGGCTTCGCCTGCTTTTGGGGCTTTTGAAAAAATCCTGGGAATGGACCTGGGTCTGAACCCGTTTGATGATATCCGAACGGAGGGTGATCGCCTCTTCAAACAGCATCCGTCGGACCTCGGCGGGAATGACCACATGAACCGACTGAAGGATCCGGCGGTGGTTGAAAAGCTTTTGCCGGAATTCCGAGGAGGCGTTATGCCAGAAGACCTGGCTGCAGTGCCGGAACAGGGCCTCTTTGGGCAGGTTTTTTTTCACCGATTTACGAATGATTTTGGCGATTCCCGGCATCAGCTTGCTGGTTTCTTGGGCCAGTCGTTTGCCGGTGATGATGTTGTAGATCATGCTGTTGACCGCTTGCCAGTCCTGCAGGTGCAGAATCCGGCCCACATCCGTGTAGATGCGCGACAGGAGTTCATTGGTAAACAGGTGAGAGGGGGTGGCATAGGAAGGAGTGCCGGCCAGCATCGGCTGTTCGATCGGGTCTCCGGCCTCGGTCCGGATTTCAACCGCGGTTTCAAAATCGATGAGCCCGATGGCAAACCCCTCCGGGTCGGTGAGCAGCAGGGGAGATCTTTCGATGTCGCCGACGATGAAGACGTTGTCCGGTTTGAGGTCCCGCATGGCCACTCCGTTTTCCCGCAACCGGGCCAGCAGCCGCA
>JGI12210J13797_10355888_pt1 | contig 10168 bp, 10 predicted proteins | sample ElkSlonscriptome_3_FD_13797 | JGI IMG/M metagenome (IMG submission 13797) | reverse complement strand
CAAAGAACGCGCTCTGCGCTCTCGCCACCTTGTCCTTCCTGTCGCCGCTCGCTCTGGCCTGCGGCGAAGCGAGCGAGGCCGATCTCCCGCCAAATCCCGCCGAACCCGTCGAGGTCGACGATTTCGAGCGCGACATCCCTGCCAGCGATCCGGTCCGCGAGGAGATCGGGGAAGTGGATACCGCCTGCCGCGCCCCACTGGCCGTTCCCTTCGTCGGCGAAACGATGAATCTGGAAACCCGGCAGGCGCTACTCGATGCGGTGGAACCGCAGGTGAAGATCCGCTTCGTCGAGGATGACGAGCCGATCCTGAGCGACGATCTCGTCAATGACAGGCTCAATATCCGCACCGATGAGAACGACGAAATCACCGAAGTCTACTGCGGGTAGAACCGCCCTTCCCGGCCAAAGGATACTCTTACCGATGAAAAACCTGATCCTGACGACAGCCGCCGCTGCCGGCATTATGACGACCGGCGTTCTCACCGCGGCAACGCTTTTCGCACAAAACAGCGAGTTGCCCGGCGCGGCCGAACCCTCTCGCGTCGAGGCGGGAACTTACGTGCTCGATCCGGCTCATACGCTGGTCGAATGGTCGGTCAGCCATTTTGGCTTCACCGATTATTTCGGAATTTTCGGCGATATCGAAGGGTCGATGACGCTCGACCCGTCCGACATCTCCGAAACCGAATTCGAGATCATGGTGCCGATCGCCGACGTCACGGTTGCCAGCGAACAATTGAAAGACCACCTGCTGCGCCCCGGCGAGGACGGTGCGGATCCGGACTTTTTCGGTCCGCAGCCCGGCATGGCGACCTTCACCTCCACCAATGTCCGTCGCACCGGCGACACGACGGCGATCGCCAGCGGGATGCTTACGATGAACGAGCGTACCGGTCCGGTGACGATGCTGGTCGAGCTGGAAGGCGCGGGCACAAACCCGATGAACGAAACGGCGACCGTGGGCTTTCACGCACGGGCGGTGATCGATCGCACGCAATGGGGCGTGAATTACGGGCAGGGCCTGATCGGCAACGACGTCGAATTGAAGATCAGCGCCGCGTTCGAACGGCAATAGAGCGCCGATCCCCGGGCGCGGGCACTCGACAGCGCGCGTTCGATCCGGCACGGACCGCCGGATCTGCCGGGGGAAACGATGCGCCTGTCCGACTGCCATAATATCGAGGATTTTCGCAGGCTCGCACGCGCGCGTCTGCCCTTCCCCGTGTTCGATTACATCGATGGCGCGGCCGACGACGAATTGACCAAGGCACGCAACACGGCAAGCTACGAGACGGTCGATCTGGTGCCAGACGTGCTGGCCGGGGTCGAACGGATCGATACCTCCTGCACGATCCTTGGCCGGAAGAGCGCTCTGCCGCTGATGCTATCGCCGACTGCCGTCCAGCGCGCCTTTCATTGGCAGGGCGAAACGGCGGTCGCCCTCGCGGCACGGAAATTCGGCCTGTGGTTCGGAATATCGAGCCTCGCGACGCGTTCGATCGAGGAGATCGCCGCGCTCACCGATGGGCCAAAACTCTTTCAGCTATACGTTCACAAGGACAAGGGGCTGAACACGCACATGATCGAACGGTGTCAGCACGCTGGGTTCGATGCGCTTGCGTTGACGGTAGACACGATCGTTTCAGGGAAGCGCGAACGGTGCCTGCGGTCCGGCTTCACCACTCCGCCCAGGTTCACCCCAGCGAGCATCTGGAGCTATGCCACCCGCCCGCGCTGGACGCTCGACTATCTGTTTCGGGAAAAATTCCGCCTCCCCAATCTCGATACGCACGTTAGCGAGGGATCGGGCAAGGCGGTCAGCATAGCGGATTATTTCAATACCATGCTCGATACCTCGATGGACTGGTCGACTGCGGCCGCGATCCGCGAACAATGGGGCGGAACCTTCGTTCTGAAAGGCGTGATGAGCGCGGGCGATGCGCGCCGGGCGGTGGAGATCGGCGCGGATGCGATCATGGTCTCCAATCACGGTGGGCGGCAATTGGACGGCAGCCGAGCGCCGTTCGACCAATTGCCCGAAATCGTCGATGCCGTTGGCGGGGAGATCGAGATCATCTGCGATGGCGGAATAAGGCGCGGGACCCACGTGCTCAAGGCTCTCGCCAACGGGGCTAGTTCGGCATCGGGAGGGCGACTGTATCTCTATGCCCTTGCCGCGGCCGGTCAGGACGGCGTCGAGCGCGCACTGGGCATCCTGAAGGACGAGATCGAGCGCGGAATGCGGTTGATGGGCGTCATCAGCGTGGACCAGCTTTCCGGCGAACGGTTGCGCGCTCGGGCCGGGTGAATGCCGACCAGTCTTGGCAGCGCACGAGGCGCGCTGTCACGAAACCGAAACGCGATCCAGTTCATAGTTGTGACAGTTCATTCGACCGGATCCGATCATGACACCGTTCCAATCCGCTACCGCCGCATTCACCGTGCTGCTGCTCTCCGCTTGCGGCGACAGCGATGCCGAATTTGTCTCCGGGTCCGGGGACGAAGCGGGTCTTAGCGAGGCGGAGGAGTTTGCAGCGCGCATCAATGGCAACGCAGCATCGGCATCAGCCGGCGAACAGGCTGGCGCCCCCGCTCAGACCACCGCCGCTCAGGTCGCTGGCTCTCCAATTGCAGGCGCGGCCCAGTCCGGCTCCGAGTGCGGCGCTGGTGCAATGGCCCCGTTCATTGGCAAACAGGCCGACGATAAGACCCGCATCGCCATCGCCAAGGCAGCGGGCGGTAACGCTGTAGCCGTCGTCGCGTTCGGTACAGAGCCCGCTGGGTCCGACCCGGCAAATCCACGGCTTAATCTCATGCTGGATCAGGGTGGCGTGATCCGCGACGCGCGCTGCGAATGAACCGCTCTTTCGCGCCGCCCCTTGCGTGATAGACCGATATCGGCAAGACTGTGCTTCATGACTATTGGCCTGCCCAGCATTCTTCGACTAATGCGCCCCCGGGCGCTTGAACGGATCGCGCTCTAGCGGCGCGGACCTGGCGCCCGGGGGTTTGCTTCGCCCCTCTCCCTTCCCGGCGCTATCCGAATGACAGCGTCAGACCGAGCGACACCGATCCCATGCTGAAAACGCCTTCGCAAAAGTACCGTCCTTTCCCGCAAATCGACCTGCCCGATCGCCGCTGGCCATCGCACACCATCGACGCCGCGCCGCGCTGGCTTTCGACCGATCTGCGCGATGGAAACCAGGCCATCGTCGATCCGATGGACAGCGTGAAAAAAGCGCGTTTCTTCGATCTTCTGGTCGAAATCGGGGTGAAGGAAATCGAGGTCGGGTTCCCCAGCGCGGGCGCGACCGAGTTCGGCTTCATCCGGGGTCTGGTCGATGCAGCGACCATCCCGGAAGACGTCATCGTACAGGTCCTGACCCAATCGCGCGAAGACCTGATCCGCACCAGTTTCGACAGTCTCGACGGTGCGCGTGCCGCGATCGTTCACCTCTACAACGCGGTCAGCCCGGCATGGCGCGACATCGTCTTCCGCATGAGCCGCGAGGAAGTGCGCGAAATCGCGGTGGCTGGTGCGAAAGTGATGCGCGACGAGGCGGCCAGACGGCCTGATACCGACTGGCATTTCCAATACAGCCCCGAAACCTTCTCGACCGCCGAACTCGATTTCAGCATCGAGGTGTGCGCTGCGGTGATGGACGTGCTCGCTCCGACGCCCGAAAAACCGATCATCCTCAATCTGCCTGCCACGGTCGAGGCGGCGACGCCCAATATCTACGCCGATCAGATCGAATATTTCTGCCGCAACCTGCCCGGTCGCGACAAGGCCATAATCAGCCTGCACACCCACAACGATCGCGGCACCGGCGTCGCGGCGGCGGAGCTTGGCCTGATGGCGGGCGCGGACCGGGTCGAGGGCTGCCTGTTCGGCAATGGCGAGCGGACGGGCAATTGCTGCCTCGTCACAATGGGCCTCAATCTCTATACTCAGGGGGTCGATCCCGGCCTCGATTTTTCCGACATCGACCGGGTGATCGAGACGGTCGAATATTGCAACGACCTGCCCGTCCATCAACGCCACCCCTATGGCGGGGAACTGGTTTACACCGCTTTTTCCGGCAGCCACCAGGACGCGATCAAGAAAGGTTTCGAAGCGCGCCAGACCCAGAACGATGAAACCTGGCGCGTCCCCTATCTCCCAATCGATCCGGCCGACCTGGGTCGCAGTTACGAAGCGGTCATCCGGGTCAATTCGCAATCCGGCAAAGGCGGCTTTGCCTGGGTGCTCGAACAGAACCGCGGGCTGAAACTGCCAAAGAAGATGCAGGCCGATTTCTCGCGCCATGTCCAGCGGCTCGCCGATGGCACTTCGCGCGAATTGAATGCAGGCGACATCTGGGATGCATTCAGGGCCGCCTATCACGTCCAGACGCCGGACAAGCACTTCCAGCTGGTTGATTACCAGGAAGCGCGTGCGACGGACGGGTCGCGAGTGTTCTCGGGCACGATCGCGGTCGAGGGTCGCGAACAAAGTGTTTCGGGCAGAGGTACCGGCCTGATTTCAAGCGTTATGCGCACCTTGCACGACGCTTTCGGAATGGAACTGGAAGTTGTCGATTACACGCAACAGGCGCTGGGCGCCGGGACGGATGCGACAGCCGCGACCTACCTGGAATGCGTCGATCAGACCGGCCGCACGATCTGGGGCTGCGGTATCGACGCCGACGTCGCCACGGCCAGCGTGCGCGCCGTATTGAGCGCGGCGAACTCCGCGGTCACGTAATGATCGGCAGGCGGTCCGACATTCCCGAAGCGGCGATGCAGGTGCTGCATTTCTGGTTTCTGGAACTGCGCCCGGCGGACTGGTTCGGTTCCTCCGAAACGCTCGACAACAGCATCGAACGACGGTTTGGCACGGTCCTGTCCGATGCCGCCGACGGTCAGCTCGACCAATGAGCCGACACGCCGCAAGGATTGCTGGCGCTGGTGATCGTCCTCGACCAGTTTTCGCGCAACATCCATCGCGGCACTGCCAGCGCCTTTGCGCAGGACGAAGTGGCGCAAGGCTGGGTGCACCGGGCGCTGAACGCAGAATGGGACGATGAGCTCGGGATGGATGAGCGCCAGTTCCTTTATATGCCGCTGATGCATGCGGAGGATCGCGACATGCAGGAATTCGCCGTCGAAAAGTTCGAGAAGCTGGTCGACAGGGCGCGATACGTGCTCGATTTCGCGAAGCGCCACCGCGACATCGTTCAGGATTACGACCGCTTCCCCTACCGCAACGAAGTTCTGAGGCGCGAAAGCACAGCCGAGGAACGCGAATTCGTGGAAAAACAGGGCAATCCGTTCGGGTGACGGGCGCAACGTGCGCCCGGTGGGTCCGCAGGCCTCCAGCAGGAAAAGCGGGTGGCACTTCCTCGCCCGGCAGTACGCGCAATCGGCCAGTTTCATACCCCACGATCGTGCTTTGGATGCGGGCGTATGGCTGCTTGCCGGCCGCTCTGTGTCCGATCGGCAGACCATTGCCAGGTCCGCCAGTTTTCTGTTGTCAGGACAATGGTTCATGTGGTCCACAAATCAGACAACATACGGAGGGGCTGAACACTGATGACCGAAGCGATCCTTGAACCCGACCTGCCGATCGTCGATCCGCATCATCACCTGTGGGACCTGCGGCCGATGCTGCCGATGTTCCCGGAACCCCGCCACCGCTTCATCGAGACGTTGATGCCGGCCGCGCATTACACCTTCGAACAGTTCCACGCCGACGTGACCAGCGGGCACAATGTGGTCGCTACCGTCTTCATGGAATGCGGGGCGTTCTACAACTCGGGGTATGGCGATGCGTTGAAGACAGTGGGCGAGGTCGAATACGTGAATGGCGTCGCGGCCCAGTCGGCAAGCGGGCTGTACGGCGATGCGCGCCTATGCGCGGGGATCGTAGGCCACGCCGACCTGATGCTGGGCAGCGCTGCTGGCGAGGTGCTCGATGCGTTGAAGGAAGCGGCACCCGGGCGGTTCCGCGGGATCCGCCATCAGGGCGCATGGGATGCCGATCCCGACGTACTGGGCCCCCCGTTCCACGCTCCGCCTGAACTCTATCGCGATGCGACGTTCCGCGAAGGGTTCGCCGAGCTTGGCAAGCGTTCGATGAGCTTCGACGCATGGGTTCTCGAACCGCAGCTTCCCGACGTGATCGACCTCGCGCGCGCCTTTCCCGATACGCCAATCTGTCTCGACCATTGCGGCACTCCGCTCGGCATTGCGAGTTACGAAGGGCGCCTTGAGGAGCGTTTCGACACCTGGTCCGAAAATATCCGCGAACTGGCGGCGTGCGAGAATGTGGTGGTCAAGCTTGGCGGAATGGCGATGCCCAATTGCGCCCTGCCCGCCACAGGACCCGCAGCCGGATGCGGATCGGAGGAGCTGGCCAGCCTCTGGAAGCCGTATATCGAAACCTGCATCGAAGCCTTTGGCTCGGCACGCGCAATGTTCGAATCCAACTATCCGGTCGATCGCTGGGGCGCGACCTACCCCGTGCTGTGGAATGCCTTCAAGCGGATCACCGCCGATGCCAGCGCGGATGAGAAAGCGGCGCTGTATGCCGGGAATGCCGCACGATTCTACGATATCGAGGCAGTTCTGGGCTGAGGGACGCTTGCGTCCCCGGCCCATGCCTCTTACCCCGCACCCAAAGTCCCACAGGAGAACCCGATGCCGCTTCCCGCTCCGTTCGACCGCCTGCGCCTGCCGCTGATCGGCTCGCCGCTCTTCATCGTTTCCGGTCCGGAACTGGTGATCGCGCAATGCAAGGCCGGGATCGTCGGCAGCTTCCCGGCACTGAACGCCCGTCCGCAGACGCTGCTCGACGAATGGCTGCACCAGATCACCGAGGAACTGGCCAAGCACAACCGCGAGAACCCCGACCGTCCGGCAGCGCCGTTCGCGGTCAACCAGATCGTTCACAAATCGAACGACCGGGTCGAGGCGGACATGAAGACCTGTGAGAAATGGCAGGTCCCGATGGTCATTACCTCGCTTGGCGCGCGCGAGGAGATCTTCACCGCCGTTCGCAATTGGGGCGGGATCACGATGCACGACGTCATCAACAATCGCTTTGCCAACAAGGCGATCGAAAAGGGCGCAGGCGGGTTGATCCCCGTCGCTGCCGGGGCAGGCGGTCATGCGGGCGCCCTGTCACCGTTTGCCTTGATGCAGGAAATCCGCGAATGGTTCGACGGGCTGGTCGCACTGTCGGGCTCGATCGCGCATGGGGCCTCGATCCTGGGCGCGCAGGCCATGCGCGCCGATTTCGCCTATTCGGGCAGCGCCTTCATCGCGACCGACGAAGCCAATGCCGATGCCGCCTACAAGCAGGGCATCGTAGATGGCGATGCCAGCGGGATCGTCTACACCAACCTGTTTACCGGCGTTCATGGCAATTACCTGCGCTCCTCGATCGAGAATGCGGGCCTGGACCCGGACGATCTGCCGACCAGCGATCCCTCGAAGATGAACTTCGGCTCGGGCGGGAATTCCAAGGCGAAGGCATGGAAAGACATCTGGGGTTCGGGCCAGGGTGTCGGCGCGATCAAGTCTGTCGGCGCTGTCGAGGACCTCGTCGCGCGCATGGAAAGCGAATACCATGCGGCGAAGGCCCGCCTGGCGGAACGGACCGGTTATTCCTCGTGGAACGCGCTGGCCGAGGCGGCGGAGTGAGGCAGAGAGCTCGGCGTCAGAATACGCCGAGCGCTATCCCCTCGGCCAATCCCGCCCCCATCTCGCGGCATTCCCTGAGCACGTCGTCCGATGGCGTCTTGGCGGCGAGGATTTCCTCTGGCGTTTGCGCGTCGAAATTGACGATTATCGGCTCGGCAACGCGCTTCAGACGCCACCCCTTTGCAATGCGGTCCAATTGGCGCTGCGCGTTTTCGCCGTCCGAACCCGCAGCGATAATGGTGGCATAGGGTCGCCCTTCGATCCTGCCCAGGACGGGGTAATAGGTGCGATCGAACATTTCCTTCATCGCGCCGCTCAACGCCGCGAGATTTTCCGGCCCGACGAACAGGTACCCCGCCGCATTCAGCAGGTCGTCCGGTTCAACCTCGTCGGCGCGAAGAATACGGGTGTTATCGCCCTGTGCCGCGGCCGACGCCATCGCCTCGCTGGCACCGGTGCGACTATGCCAGACGATCAGCAGTCTGGAATCGGTCGAATTGGCTGTCATCGCCTTCGACCTCACCCATCCCGGCCAGGCCTGTCAATGTCTGTCGATTGTCGGGGGTAGCGACCTGTCGCCGCGCGATGATCTGCATTATGGGTGGCAGATGGCTACCAAACCGCTGTCTCTCGTACTTGGCGTGTCGCGTTCTATTGCAGGGCGTGCATGGCACTGGCGCGGGGGCACCATGGATATCGATGGCGAGACGCGCAGCCTCGGCAACGAGATCGTCAGTCAGCTTCTGATGACACGCGGCGTCGCCGCCGACGATATCGCCCGCCACGCCCGCCCGACAATGCGCGAATTCCTGCCCGATCCGTCAGAGTTCCGCGATATGGAAAGGGCAGCCGAACGCATTGCAAGCGCCGTGCTCTCGCGCGAAAAGATCACGATCTACGGCGATTACGACGTCGACGGCGCGACCAGTGCGGCACTGCTCGTCGATCTGCTGCGTTCGCTCGGGGTCGATGCTGGATACTACATTCCGGACCGCCTTCTCGAAGGGTACGGACCGACGGGCGAGGCGTTGGTCAAGCTGGCGCGGGACGGGTCGAGCCTGATCATCACGGTTGATTGCGGGGCAATGGCGCACGAGGCGCTGGGCATGGCGCGTGATGCCGGGGTGGACGTGATCGTCGTCGACCATCACAAGTGCTCGGCCGACCTCCCGCCGACCGCGGCGCTGGTCAATCCCAACCGGCTCGATGAGGGGGACCTGGCGGCAAGTCACGGTCACCTCGCAGCCGTGGGTGTGGCCTTCCTGCTTGCCATCGCTCTCGTTCGCACATTGCGGGCGCGCGGGTTTTTCGAAGGGCGCGCGGAACCCGACCTCATGACTCTGCTCGATCTGGTCGCGCTCGGGACGGTGGCCGATGTCGCGGCTCTGCACGGGCTCAACCGCGCCTTCGTCTCGCAGGGTTTGAAGGTTCTCGCCCGCCGCGACCGGATCGGGATGGCAGCCCTGCTCGATGCGAGCCGATTGAAGCGCGCTCCGGTCGCCTCCGACCTTGGTTTTGCGCTGGGTCCTCGGATCAATGCCGGGGGGCGTATCGGCGAATCGACTCTCGGCGTGCGCTTGCTGACGACCCGCGATCCGGACGAGGCGCGGGACATTGCCGAACAGCTGAGCGCCCTTAACGAAGAGCGCCGCGCGATCGAGGCGGAAGTGCAGGAAGCAGCCGAGGCGCAGCTTGCAGGGCAGCACAACATGGCGGTCCAGGTCTTGTCGGGCAGTGGATGGCATCCCGGAGTGATCGGCATCGTCGCCGGGCGGATAAAGGAGAAGACTGGCAAACCCGTTGTCGTCATCGCGCTCGACGAAGCGGACGGCACCGGCAAGGGGTCGGGCCGCTCGATCAGCGGCGTGGACCTTGGCGCTGCCGTCATCGCTGCGCGGGAAAACGACCTGCTTGTCGCGGGAGGCGGACATGCCATGGCGGCCGGGCTTACCATCCGCAGCGAGAAACTCGCTGCCTTCGCGGAATTTCTCGACACCCGTCTGGCAGCCACGGTCGACAAGGCCTGTGCGCAGCGCGCGATGCAACTCGACCTCTCTCTCGCACCCGGCGGTCTGACGCCCGATCTGTGCAGCCTGCTGGAATCGGCCGGGCCGTTCGGCGTCGGGTGGCCCGCTCCTCGTGTTGCCGTCGGTCCGGTTCGCGTGATCAAGGCCGATATCGTGGGTAAGGATCATTTGCGGGTCATCGCGGGCGGCGACGATGGTCGATCTTTCAAGGCGATCGCGTTTCGCGCGGCCGAAACAGAATTGGCGCAAACCCTGATCCATCGTAGCGCCGGGCGGCGGTTTCATTTTGCCGGACGTGTGAAACTGGACGATTGGGGTGACCGGCCTGCCGCCGAACTCCATCTCGAAGATGCCGCTTTCGCCGACGGCGCCGGCCAAGGATAACGATTTCACTCCAACTTCATCGTCGGGGGTTGACCGCCCGGATACGCCCCCCTAAATGCGCGCTCTCGC
>JGI12210J13797_10716847_pt1 | contig 10170 bp, 11 predicted proteins | sample ElkSlonscriptome_3_FD_13797 | JGI IMG/M metagenome (IMG submission 13797) | reverse complement strand
CCATAGGGTAGCTTCTGATCTCTTTGACCGTCGTTAAGTACGATTTTATGTTCTCTTTGGTAGTAGAAAACAACCCCTATTCCCGGTATGGGAGGTATCCAGGTGGTAATATGATTCGTAGATATTGCCGATTCTTCCAGCACTCCGTACAGTTGGCGTAAAAACGATCAAACCGCATGCCTGAGGCTGCCAGTGAGTCGATATGCGGAGTACGAATATCCTCGGTGCCATAATAAGAGACATCGTGGTAGCCCTGATCGTCGGTAATAATCAATAGTATATTAGGTGGTGACGAAGATTGGGCATTTACGGCATTATAGTGACCTAAATTAATTAGAATGAAGAAAGAAATCAGATAAATCGAGCGTTTCATTATCCAAGAGATTTTTACGAATTTAGAGAATACACCTTGTCTAAAATTATTGTTATTTACTCAATTATTTAGCAACAACTTATGAAACGATCACACGAAATAGACTATCAGATTCTCGGCGATGGAATTCAGGTAGTAGAAGTAGAGTTAGACCCCAGCGAAACCGTAATCGCTGAAGCTGGGGCTATGGTGTATCTGGAAGATGGTATCGATTTTGAAACCAAGATGGGCGACGGCTCCAACCCCAACCAAAGCTTTTTCGGCAAGTTGGTTTCCGCCGGAACACGAATGCTCACTGGCGAATCGGCTTTTATGACCCATTTTACTCATCGAGGCCACGGGAAGGCTCGAGCTGCTTTTGCCGCTCCTTATCCGGGCACTATTATTCCGGTAGACTTATCCGAAATGCAGCAGAATACGCTAACTGTACAAAAGGATTCTTTTTTGTGCGCAGCACTAGGAACAAAGGTAAGCATACAACTTAACCGTAAGCTTGGTTCAGGATTAGTAGGTGGAGAAGGCTTCATTTTGCAACGCTTGGAAGGCGACGGTTTGGCATTTATTCACGCGGGGGGTACCGTTATTGAAAAACAACTGAATGGTGAAACACTGCGAATTGATACCGGCTGCGTGGTAGGCTTTGAGTCATCTATTAACTTTGATATTCAAAGTTCAGGCGGGCTGAAGTCTATGCTCTTCGGTGGCGAAGGCTTGTTCTTAGCTACGCTATCGGGAACCGGACGAGTATGGCTGCAATCTATGCCATTCCGCAAATTAGTAGCAGCTATTGCTCCTTATGGCAAAAATAATAAAAAGGGAGAAAGCTCTGTTTTGGGTGGTTTCTTCGAGGAATAATTACCGGCGAGGGCGCAATCTAGGTACTAGCATAGGTACTTGGTTTTTATAACTCTGGTATTCTTCGCCGTATAACTTCAGTAGTTTCTTCTCTTCTAGTTGGATTCCTATCAAAATATAGATAATCCAGGCTAGGGCTGTAATCAAATTAGCGATAGTAGGTGAGAAGCACCACAGTCCTAAAGCAATCAGGATGGTGCCGGAATATAGCGGATGGCGCACGTATTGTAAAACACCATCGGTGCGGAGGGGTTGAGTACGATTGGCCTCTGAGGGTGGAGTACCGAGAAACTCTCGTTTAGAGAACTGCTTAAAAGAAAGATGAATGACAATAATTCCGTAGGCGGCCAGCACCAGACCGAATAGTTGCAGCATATCCCGCACTCGAATATCACTGATAAGCGGTTGGTCAGAAATCAGCGCATTGTAAAGTAGCACGGGAATAATGGTGGCTACCGCCAAAATATTATAACCCAAGCGGTAGTAGCGATAAAATTCCCCTAACCAGCAACGAGCATGCCTTTTTACTTCTGATGAAGCCAACAGACTGTGTAACGTAAAGTACACTAACCATAAACCCGCTAGAGTAAGATAGGAAGCTGTCATTCCTCAAAGATGAATAAAAATCTGAGAGATGGCAGCATCCATTATCTTTTTCTACTCGTAGCGTAGCGCCTTCACTGGATTAGTACGCGCTGACTTCAGTGTTTGCCCACTAACCGCTAATAGTGCAATAAAGACGACCAGCGTACCAGGAATAAGAAATAACCACCAGTGAATGCTAATGCGATAGGCAAACTGTTCCAGCCACTCGCCCATCACATAGTTGGCCACCGGAATAGCAATCAATAGAGCGATCAGGATAAGCCGAAAGTAGCTTTTAGTCAGCAATAAAATGATATGACTTACTGAAGCGCCTAAAGCCTTACGAACTCCTATCTCCTTAGTACGCTGAATGCTAGTGTAGGAAGATAGACCCAATAAACCCAAACAAGCCACCAAGATCGCCAACCCGGCGAACACTCCAAACACTTTCCCAAATTGCGTCTCGGCCTGATACTGCTGGTTGAAGGTATCATCCAGAAAGAAATAAGAAAACGTACTACCCGGAAAAACTTCTTCGTAAGCAGCTTCTACCGATTGCAATGTTTGGGGAAGATCGTTGGTTGTTAGGCGAAGGTATTGGTAGAGGTTACTGCTGCCGTGCATGTATATCAAAGGGATAATTGGCTCCTTCATAGAAAGATGGTGGTAGTTTTGAGCTACGCCAATAATTTCGGCACTATCGTAGAAAGTAATCTTCTGCCCTAGAGCAGCTTCAGCATTCACAAAACCTAAAAGCTGCACGGCCTTTTCGTTGACGATTATTCTTCTTTCATTTCTTGATCCTGGCTGAAAATTCCGTCCCGCTATCAACTCCATATCCAAGACATCCACAAAATCAGCATCAGCTCGGTACCAATAGTACGTATCGTTATCATTTTCTTCGCTTCCTAGCCGATGTATTCCCATTTGCGAGTTAAGAAAGCTGTAACCAGTTCCGGGTACCGAACTTGAGCTACCGACCGATTCTACCGCCGATAGACCTTCCCAAACTTGTTGAAGGGTACCAATACGGGAGCGGGCAACAGAATCTACCTGAATATCTAGTGGCACGTCTACAACCAGCACTTGGTCAATATCCATCCCTAACTCCTGCTGCCGCATAAACGTCAGTTGCTGATACACCGTAAACGTTCCTACCATTAGCACTACCGAAGCTAAAAACTGAAAAACGACTAACCCCTGCCGAAGCCATCTTCCGTGGGTGCTGTTCTTAAGTTTCCCTTTCATTACCGCCACCGGACGAAAGGAGGACAGTATCAATGCTGGATATAATCCGGATAGCAATGTACCGATCAGGACTAAGCCGACAATGGTAAGCCCAAAGTTTATATCACTAAACAGGCGGATACTAAGTGGTTGGCCGCTCAAATTACGGAAGGCAGCAAAGCTCACGTACACAATCAGTATTGCCAGTACCATCGCCAATAGGTTGATAACAAAAGATTCAAACAGAAATTGTCGGATCAATTGCGCGCGGGAGCAACCGACGGCCTTTTTTACGCCTACTTCTTTGGCGCGTTCTACTGAGCGGGCCGTAGCCAAATTCACGTAATTGACCCAGGCGATAATCAGAATAAACAGCGCGATAATTGACAGAAATGTTACCGTATCGGCATCGCCATTCGCTTCGGGTTCGTAAGTTTTGTTTGAGTATAAATGAATATCGCTCATTGGCTGAACAATAAATCGCTCTTCGCTGCCTTCAAAGCCCTCAGCAGATTTGAAACTCTCGACGAACTTATTCAGCTTTTCGCTAAAAGCAGCCAAGTTAGTTTGCGGTTCCATCAACAGATAAGTAAATTCGTTATTAGCGTCCCAGCTCATTGGGTAATCAATATATTTGTCACGTAGTGAGATATACGATAGCAGAAAATCCATCTTCAGGTGAGTATTCGGTGGTAAATCCTCTATCACTCCCGTTATTTTCGCAGTGTTCTTTCGGTTGAGTCGACCGTATGATCCGCCGTACATATCCAAAGTTTTACCCAGCACATCGGTAGTACCGAAGTATTGTTTAGCCTTCGATTCAGTTAGCACCAACCCGAAAGGTTCGTCTAGGGCAGTGGCGGTATCTCCTTGCACCATTTGTAGTGAAAAAATGGAAAAAACCGAAGGATCCGCGTAGTAGGCTCGTCGCTCAGTTTGCCGATACTCATCAGTGCCAAATACCAAGTACTCCTGATCGTGCAACCGAACAAAGTCCAGTACTTCGGGCAGATTGGCTTTTAATTCGGGACCAGCTAACGGATACACCTCGGCATCTTGCACTTGTAATTCTCCATCTTCGTAAACATCCAGCGTAAGCCGATAGATTTGGTTAGATTTCTCATGGAAGTCTTCGTAACTCAGTTCGTAGTGTACGTAGTGCAGAATAAGTAGGCAGGCTGCGGTACCAAAAGATAACCCCAGCAGGTTAATAAGTGAATAGAACTTATGCTTGGTTAGGCTACGGTAGGCAATAGTAAAATATCGAGACATAATAAGTTAGATTTGAATCAATGAGAACCAAATTGGAATAACTCTTCTGTATTGACAAACGAAATGCAGTGAACGACCGTTTGGGTGCAGGGAACGGTTAAATACCGCAATCAAAAGTGGTTCTAACAAACTTTAAGGGGCAATCGTCTATTCTGTATTTTATGGTTAGTTTCTTTGATAAAAAGAAAGATACCATGAAAAATTCGGTTGCTCTGCTACTCGCTCTTTCGTTCGTAAGCCTCAGTAGTTTCGCCCAGGATGTAAGCTCATTCACCACCCATGAAACCGATCACTACGAATTGGTGATACCTGAAAAAAAGCATACAGGAATACTGATACTCTTCGCTGGCTTTCCCGAAACTCCAGATGTAACCAAACAGGAGTTTAAGATTATAGAACCAGCTACGGAAGCAGGATTAGCCGTAGCTCTGATGAGGCTCAACCGAAAACTGTAGTTGGAAGAACCAGAGAAAAGGCAACTTTCAGCCATCATCGGCCAAATGATTGCTGATAACAATCTAACCTAAGAAAACATCTATCTCGGCGGCTTTTCCAGCGGGGGCAATGTTAGCTTACTGCTTGGTAATTACTTGATAGAATCAGAAAGTGAAGTTCAGCCGAACGGCGTGTTTATTGTTGATTCACCAGTTGATCTGCTAAGATTGTATAAAAACGCCTGGCGAAATATTGAGCGCAACTTTCTACCCTCTTCCGTTCAAGAAAGCGAGATGCTTGTCAACACGTTAGAGTCAGCTTTTGGTAAACCGGAGGATAGCATCAAGCAATACGAAGAAAACGCTCCTTATACTTCCCAAACCCACCACAATGAAAACCTAGCAGATTTGAAAGACATCAAGATTAGACTCTATACTGAACCAGATACGGTCTGGTGGAAACAAAACCGGCAGCACGACTATGAGGATATGAATGCTTACTTCATCGAAAAGATGGCGGATGACTTAACCGAAGCCTTCGGCGATAATGTAGAACTTATTGCTACTAAAAACCGAGGCTACCGCGCCAACGGTAACCACCATCCCCATTCTTGGTCAATTGTGGAGGTAGACGATTTGGTACAGTGGATGACTGAAGACTAGAGTATTGTCTCGCATATAGAAGCTCATTCCAACCCATCAATTGCGCTTTCAATACCATCCATCTTCCGTTCGGAATAAGCACCAGAAGTAGCGTACACAATTTTTCCGGTTTGATCGAGTAAGAAGAAGTAAGGGACATCCTTTTTCTCAAAATCTAAAGCCTGTTTGTAGGGCTTGAGTTTGCCTTTATAAAACAAAATGTAGGGTAACAGTCGTTCATCTAGATTCTTGGCTGCTTTACGCTTAGCCGTTCCCGCCGCGGCGGCTTTCACTCCGGTAAACATTGGTACCAAATACACATCAATATCGTAGGTGAAACTAGCGAACAAACCTCCGCTTCCTGGATTTACCTTCTGCGAAAGAAAAGTATTATATACCGGACTCATCCAGCTATTCAAGTCTTTTTCTGACTTCTTAGAGTAGGCTAACCCTACTAAAGTAATTCGCCCCTTCGTATCCTTTGGTAAGCTAATCACTTTATCATCTACTGTTTCGGCTTGCATTTCAGGGAATGGCTGATTAATGACCGAAGAGTTTGGACGACCCGCCGCACAACATAAAATAATCGCTAAAAAAGATACCCACTGTTTCATAATATTCGTATTCGTTTTGTAGTTCAACTACAACTACTGTACCTAACGCCGATACGCAAAACTACGTGTAAGTTGTTAGTAAATTTCAACCCAAATAGCTCAGATAGAAGACTAAAAAATGAGTAAATTGCTAACTTTTTTTAACCACTGCAGAAACAACTTTATTTAACTTTTAGGTAAAATGGAAACAATGACATTAACCCAAGATATGCAGGAGGTATTGAATACCTTAGGCATACAATCAACAAACCCACCGTACAGTACTGGGCAAAATTTTGCTGGGCAACAGTTTGCTGGGCAACAATACGGTAATGCTAACTCAGGCGGACAAACCCGCGAAATTCACTCTCCAGTGGATGGTTCGCTGATTGCTACGGTGCAAATGGCTACTGAAGCTGATTATAATCAGGTGATTGAACAGGCGCAGGAAGCTTTTAAAATCTGGCGGATGATGCCGGCTCCCCAGCGCGGTGAGATTGTCCGGCAAATCGGTAATCGACTACGAAAGTACAAAGAGCCACTCGGTAAGCTGGTGACTTACGAGATGGGTAAAATTTATCAAGAAGGATTGGGCGAAGTGCAGGAGATGATCGATATCTGCGATTTTGCGGTTGGTCAATCGCGTCAACTCTATGGATTCACTATGCACTCGGAGCGACCGCAACACCGTATGTACGATCAGTATCATCCGCTCGGGATTATTGGTATCATTTCAGCCTTTAACTTTCCGGTAGCCGTTTGGGCCTGGAACGCAATGCTGGCGGCTGTCTGCGGAAATGTTTGCGTTTGGAAGCCTTCCGAGAAAACCCCATTGACTGGTTTAGCTTGTCAGAAAATTGTAGCCGAAGTTATACAGGAAAACGATTTGCCCGAAGGCATTTTCAACCTAATTATCGGTGATGCTGAGATCGGATCTCAAATGGCTCACGATCGTCGGGTGCCGTTGGTTTCTGCGACCGGTTCTACCCGAATGGGTAAAAAAGTGGGCGAAGCTGTAGGGGCCCGCTTGGGCCGTTCGCTGCTGGAGTTAGGCGGTAACAATGCTATCATCCTTACTGAGCATGCCGATTTGGAGATGGCAATCCGAGCTACGGTGTTCGGCGCGGTAGGAACCTGCGGACAACGCTGCACATCAACCCGTCGATTGCTCATTCACGAGAGTCGCTACGATGAAGTAAAGGAGCGATTACTAAAAATCTATCCAACCCTTTCCATCGGTAATCCACTGGACGAAAAAAATCTGGTAGGCCCTCTAATCGATCAGGATGCGGTTAGCAACTTTACTAATGCATTGCAAAAGGCGCAGGAAGAAGGTGGTACGTTATTAGTTGGTGGAGAAGTACTGGAAGGCGAAAGCTACGAAGGCGGTAACTACGTGACTCCCGCAATTGTAGAAGCGGAGAATCACTACGAAATTGTGCAGGAAGAAACCTTTGCCCCCATTTTGTATTTAATCAAATATACTGGTGATGTGCATGATGCCGTAGCTACGCATAACGCGGTTAGTCAGGGGTTATCATCCGCTATCTTTACATCCAATCTGCTAGAAGCCGAAGCGTTCTTATCGCAGCGGGGTTCTGATTGCGGCATTGCCAACGTGAATATTGGTACTTCAGGAGCAGAAATTGGCGGTGCTTTTGGAGGGGAGAAGGATACCGGTGGCGGTCGTGAGTCGGGTTCGGATGCCTGGAAAGTCTATATGCGTCGGCAGACCAATACGATTAACTACAGCACGGAATTGCCATTAGCCCAGGGAATTAAGTTTGATATTTAAGAATAAACAGTCTGAAACGAATTACACCGTTTCAGACTGTTTTGCTTTTATGATTACTTTTTTATTGGTAGCGAGTAGCCAATACTAACATTGAAAATGAAGGGAGTATTGTTTATTCCGGCCTGCATGGCTTCGTGTGTTTCGGTTTGTCCGGTTAGCCGATTATCATAAGTAAACTCATTATCCGCCAGTGATGAGCTAACCCGGGGCCAGTACCGAATGCTGGGAGCAACCATAATCCCGTTTATAGCACCGGCTTTTCTGGCAAACGGACGCCAGTTGACGTACGCCCCTATTCCTAAAGAAAATGTGTTGTACGAGACAATCTCTTCCTCCATTTCCAAGGGAACGTCACTGTCATAGCTAATCTCAAATCGGTGCCATTTGGGCTCAAGCCGAAGATTAAACCAGTGATTGAAGCGATAGCCTACGCCAAATCCGGTAGTGTAGGGCATATGCACTTTTAACTGTTGCTCAGCTAACTCACCCGATACTGTAATCCCCGAAAAATCTAACGAAACTCCGTGAGAATAATCAAAGGCAAGACGCTTGTAAAAGAAGTTACCCTCGATATTGAATCCATCAGCAAATACGGGTTGGTTTAATCCAAGTAAAAGGTTTACGCGTGTGTCTAAAGGAGTTCTATCTTGCGCTTGTGCGGTTTGTACGCAGTAAAAGAAAAGGATGATAGGAATGATTAGTACTTTGTTCATTGTTCCAGGGATTTCAAATTAATAATGAAACAAAGAGACACAAACGACAGCCGGATTCCATTCACATTTGTTAACTTCGACGAGGGCTAAAGATTCTTTCGGATTCGGCTCAGCGATTGGGGCTTGATGCCTAAGTACGCCGCTAGACAATACTGAGGAATTCGCTGAACCAGTTGAGGTTTTTGCTCTACTAACCAGTTGTACCGTTGCTGAGCAGTTAGCATGGCCAAATTGCTAGCGTGCTCCGAGGTGCTAATAAAAGCTTGTTCTACTTGGTAATTCTGTAGAGCCATGAAGCGAGGGTGCGCTTGGAAAAGAGATTGAATGCTATCGCGACTGAACGCATAAACAGAGGTATCTTCTAGCGCAACAATGTTGATGTCTGCTGGCTGACCACTAGAAAAGCTTTTTAAATACGCTGCCCATTCATCTTCCATGGCAAAATCGCGCGGAACAGAGTCACCGTCATTATTGACGTAGTACATAAGTAGCCCCTGGCGCACGTAGACTATTTCCTGACTTACCTGTCCTTCGTTCAGTAAAAAGTCGCCTTTAGTAAGTTGTTTAAGTTGAACAATGGTTGAAAACGCTGCTAGCTCTTCATCGCTAAATTGGCTAAACCGCTGAACATTTTTCATCAAATCATCCATACCCGACAATTTACGGAATGTAGGCAGCGATGGAAAGTAAAAATTATGATAACCTAAAGAGATCGATTAATTGATAATGACTAACTCTACTTGTAGACGCAAATTTAAGAGTATAGAATGGGTGAAGCCAATAAAAAAAGTTAAGCCGCGAGGCACAGCACACGAAGAACAATTAATAAACTAAAAACTATAACCAAGCAGAAACCCTAACTGCACCTGCCGGTAGGTAACCTCGTCTGGTTTGTCTAAAGCACCTGAAGAGCCGCCGAGTACCAGCCGTAGCCCCATCTCGTAGGGAAAATCAGCCGCACTATTGCCCTCCTTATCAAAGCCATTGATATCCCCCCCCTCAATAACAGCTTTTTCAGGAGCAATTCGCTGATAGTCTCCTACTGGTAAAGCCCATTCGCCCGACAGCGTGATATGCCAACGAGAGACTTCCTGGGCGCAAAGGTTGCTGGTAGTCAAGCAAAAAATTACCATTAGTGAAAAAAATGCTTTCATCGGTCGTGCTGGTTTATAATTATTCTTAGTTAAGTTAACTGAAAACTCTACAGATTTAGTCACTATTGATTCTAAAGATGTCAGTAACCTGTTTGAGTTGCTTTTCGGTAATCTGTTCTTGGTTTAGTTGCTGCTGCATTTGCTGGTAGGTGGCGATCTTTTGCAAACCTCTCAAGATGTAGTAAGGGGTGATTTTTCCTTTTCCGTTACCCATCTTGGCGAGTAAGATGGCCTGAGGAAGGGTAGCCAATTCAGGCTCTACCTCGTAGAAGTAACCTGCTACGAAGTAAACCAGGGTCAATAGGTTCTTAAAGCACTCAAAATCACGAACTCTAGGACTTTCCCAACATAAGACATCTTTGCAGAACTTGAAGACGGCTTCTATTTTACTGCGCTTCATGTAAAGTTCAAAGACCAACTCACAAAGTAAACCTTTATCCACTTGCATATTGGCGGCCGCCGCCTTTAGGTTTGTAGTATAGTAAAAATCTAAGAAAGTAGTTATTGCTACTATGGTGTGAATATGT
>JGI12210J13797_10249356_pt1 | contig 10170 bp, 6 predicted proteins | sample ElkSlonscriptome_3_FD_13797 | JGI IMG/M metagenome (IMG submission 13797) | reverse complement strand
ACCGGGGTGGGCAAGACCGAGCTGGCCAAGCAGCTCGCGCGGCTGATGGGCGTGCCCTTCTTGCGCTTCGACATGTCGGAGTACATGGAGAAGCACAGCGTCAGCCGGCTCATCGGGGCCCCGCCGGGCTACGTGGGCTTCGACCAGGGTGGGTTGCTGACCGATCAGGTCGCCAAGCAGCCGCACTCGGTGGTGGTGCTCGACGAGATCGAGAAGGCCCACCCCGACATCTTCGCCGTGCTCTTGCAGGTGATGGACGCGGCCACGCTCACCGACACCACCGGGCGCAAGACCGACTTCCGCAACGTCATCATCATCATGACCACCAACGCTGGCGCGCACGACATCACCGCGCGCCGGATGGGCTTCACCGACGAGGGCGTGCAGTCCAGCAACGCCAACAAGGCGCTCGAGCGCACCTTCAGCCCCGAGTTCCGCAACCGCCTCGACAAGGTCGTGATGTTCGCGCCCCTGGGCACGGATGTGATCCGCAAGGTGGCCGACAAGATGCTCGGCGAGCTCGAGCTACAGCTGCTCGATCGAGAGGTGCACATTACGTACACCGATGGTGCTCGCGACTGGGTGGCCGAGAATGGGTACGACAAGCTGTTCGGCGCGCGGCCGATGGCGCGGTTGATCGACGAGAAGATCAAGGAGCAGTTGGTCGATGAGTTGCTGTTCGGGAAGCTCGAGAGCGGGGGGAAGGTGCAGGTTGGGTATGACGAGGAGAAGAAGGAGCTGACGTTCGAGGTCGAGGCGGGGGAGAGCGGCGAAGCGGGGGAGTAGCGCTCGCGCGAGTCTGCGGCCCTGTGGACGATGTGACCTCGGGGCTCTACATCTCCAGGTTGGGGCCGGCACCCTTCACCGCGCCCCACACCGCCAACACGAGCACCCGATCGGGCTGTTCGAGGTAGTAGACGTGATGCCGCGTGACGCGAAGAAGCATGCGTCGTACGTCACCGATCGGGTGCGGATAGCGGATCCCTGCGCCGGGGATCGTGGCCAAGGTCTCGAGCACCTGCACCAGTTCTTCTTCGAATCTGTTCGGCGCCTTGTCCCGATGCTCGCGCCACCACGTGTCGAGCTCGATGATCTGAGCTTCCGCCCGAGGCGTGATGAAGACGGGCTTGCTCATCCTTCGCGTCGGGCACGGAGGCGCGCCAACACGTCCGCAGCAGGAACCGCCAGACCACGCTCAGCCTCGTCGAAGCCCGCCGCGATCGCCTCGTCGAGCGCCCGACGCTGCTGCGCGTCGAGTTCGTCCCCTTCATCATCGATCACGAACTCGACGACGGTACCATCCCGAAGCGGTGTCTCTCCGTCGACGACCAGTCGGCCGTTCGCCACCGTGGCTCTCACGCCCATTCCTGAAGCCTAGCGGTGGACAAGACCCTGAGCAACGCCTCGGGATCCCTGCGCGTTGTTCGCGCTGATTCTGGACGGTTTTTGCTGGGACGTCAGCCCCCGGCTTGGGGTCGAGCACCGAGCCCGGCGTCGAGATCGGTTCCTCGAGTTCTGTCGTTGGGCGTTGGGCGTTGGGCGACGCACAGGCCGATCACCACGGTGTGCTCCTCGCGTTGGCCGGACTCATGCTGAAGGAACGAAGCCTGAGTGGACCGGCGACCGTGCTGGGCTGTCCCTCATTCTTCCTTGCAGGACGGCCCAAGGCGACACGACGCCGGAGTGCTGGCCGCGTCGATGGCGCTGACGCCCCTTCGGGCACCTCGTCAGGGCCCTGTGGCGCGCTCACAACCTACCCGAGCCCCGGTGCCGCCGCGACGATCTGCTGGAACCGTTCAAGCCGATCCGGCCTGGCGAGGAGCCGATTGTGGTCGAGGACGGGACCAAGGGCCTGGTGCTGTCGAGGACGTCGAGGCCCGCGTGGCTAGTTTCAGGATTCGATCGTAGAGGATTGACACTCTACTGAAGGAGCACTGGTCCCATATAACTGGAACACATAGACATACTACACGATATACGATGACTTCGGCACCATTCAAGGGGTCTGGTTGCGGATTTGATCACGCTGCCCTCTTCACCGGCTGACGCAGTGGCCTGAGCGAGGCCGTGACTCCCTCGTCCCATCGATCACTGAGTTGGAGCGCCCGTAGTTGCACGACATGTTCGCCGGTCTCGGACTTCCATCGAGAGCCGCTGCGCTTGAGCCGTTGTCCGAGCAGGCTCTTGCACGTCGCCTCGATGTTGCCGCTGCCGATCGGGAGTCCCTGCTCCCGAGCGGTCGCGTATTCCATCTGGTCCGCATGATTCTGCAGATAGGTCTTCGCCTTGTGGAGCTTCGGGTGGGCCGAGTTGCCCAGGTCATCGAGGATCGAGTCGACGGCATTGGGCTCCTCGAGCAGCCGACCCTTCCAGTCCGACAGCAATGCCCTGGCCTTCGCGGGCGAGGCCATCGCCTGAGCGGCCTCGCCCAAGTACTCGCACACGTGCCAGAAGTCGACGAGCCGCTCGGGCCGGTCGGCAACTCCGTCGGCGATGATGTTCAGGCGGCTCCACATCTCTTCGGCACCGTCGGCGAGCAAGACGACGCGGAGGTCAGGTCGAGCGCACAGGACGGTCGCGAGGTCGGCTTGCATCGTCTCGTCGAGTTCGTCGATGTTTCCCGACGGCATCCGGCCGTAGCGGGTCACGTGCAGCGCATGCCCTTCCTCGTCGTGGAAGGTCAGCGTGCCGCAGTGCGCCATTCAGAAGGCCCGGGTCACGTCCTCTCCGTTGGCCGCGATCTCCTCCATCGGGACGGCTGCGCGGTCGAGGCTGACGCTGACGCTGGTCGCCCCGCGGGGGACCTCGAAACCCAACGCCAACTCCTCCTCGATGTCGAGGTTGCGAGCGACGTACAGCTCGCCCACCAAGTGGCCGACGCGCTCGAAGCTGGAGCGAGAGTAGGGCAGGCGCCCGACCTGTGCAGCACTGTGCGCCGCTTCACGAGACGTGACCATCGCCAAGCCGTGCGCCATCGCCTTGGCTGCCCCCGGCAGCCAGCACCCGCCGACCATCCCCGCTCGCACCGCGATGGGATCGAGCAGCGGACCATTGCGCACGTCGGCCGCACGGTACACGTGCCGCTCGACAGTCACCTCTCCAGCAAGAGTGCGGTAGGTCTTGGGCTCGACGCCGAGGCGTCGGTATCGTCGGCCGGCGACCCGGACGACCGGAGCATCCACGTCCAGGGATGCCAGGACCGAACCGACGGCTTCCGCTTCGATCTTGGCGGTCAGCGACGCGAGCGGCAGCTCGGTCTGGGCGAAGTCGCCGTGTCGGCTCTTGCGACCGAAGCGCTCGACGGTCTCGACGAGCCGCCCGAGCGCTTCGACGAGGTTGGGGTTGAAACACTCCGAGACTTCGAGGACGATCTGCACGGGGCACCCTTTCGTTGGTGGTTTCAGCCCCCTTCTGACGTACAGGCTCTGCCCCAAATTCGACTGTACCCCGAGGATCGAGATCGGCGTCGACCGTGCTCAGATCCAGATCCCGACCCTCGCGAACCTGTTGTCCTTGGAGCGCGAGATGCAGGTGAAAGAGTGTTTTCAAATGTGCTCCGGTGCGGCCTGATACGTAGCCCACCAAACCGGGGGCGTGGGTCCGATGTCCGCGAACATGCCGCGAGAACACGGCCCCGTCCAAGTGGACGTTCTTCCTAGAGCGAGAGTCTGCCACTGCATCTCTTCGAGTTCCGCGGGACCATTATCTATCGGCACCCGAAGATTGATGTAGTTGTCTGCAAGCAAGGCGACGTATAGACAGGCCCCTGATGCACGCGCAGAAGCTCTCGCCGCGCTCTCTTCGCCATCCGCACCAATACACTCAACGACCCTAAGACAGGTCGTCACTGCCTGGGCCAGGATCGCGATATCCTCCTCATGGTAGTATGCGACTATATCCGCCAGTTCCGCTCGGCAGGATGCAACTGACTCTCTGTCCACCAGCCCCGTGCACGCGAACTCCCAACCCAACTTCACAGCACGCAAGACCTCGTCGGACGGGCTGCCAACCCAGTACTCGTTGAACACTGGCGCGACTCGATCTCCGCAAGCGGCACAAAATGCTACCTTTGCCGCTCGTGGTGCAGGGACCAGCAAATCTGTATCTTCACCGAAGGTACTCATATCTTGATCCTTCTTATTCTCCTCTGCGTTCAGGATGAATCTTCGATAGTCTAGAGGGTCCTAGGTTGTGCCTGCAACCGGGACAGCAAGTACGAGACGGCGCCTGCGCGACGACCTCCTCACCACGCTGTCGTGCACCATTCTCCATACGTTGCTCGGCATGATGAATGGTGCCCTCTGGAGGGTTTCCACCTGTTGACTTCTTGTATATTTGGTTGTTCCCGGTCTCAGGATCTACGATCATCGGGTCCGACTTTGTTTTTGGGTTGGACCGACGACCTGCTGGCTTTGATTCATCATAGTCCGGGTTCTTGTACCTGGGGCCCCTCACGATCTCCGGCGGGGTACGCTCAAAGGTCTCTCCGGGTTGCAATGCGGACTTGACTTTTGGGTGCAGTTCCTGGCTGTCGGCGCTGGTGGTTACCACGATGCGACGTTGTCCGCGTTGATCCTGCACTGCACCGACCGCAAGCGTAGTGCTTTTTGCGCTCTCTGGATCGACCTCCGCCAACACCCTCCAAAGCTCATCTGCTCGCCGTTTGCAGAGAGCCTGGAGGTCAGTATCCGCTCCCCCCTTTGTGGCATCAGTATGGGCATCGGTCTTCCCCGCATCGGGTGCTTCGGGCTTCCCGATGTCGTCGGTCCGGTCCTCTCCGACGTCCTTCTGGGCATTACCCGTGACACAGCTGTCCTCGAGCCCCCGGACGTCCACCACCCGCAGTGGATTCGCTGGATACGCGTAGACATTCCGATTTCCTCGTTCCCCGAGCGGGTCCGCCTGCAGGTACCGCCCCAACCAGGGCGAGTAGTACCGGAACCGATTATAATGCATCCGCAGCTCGGCGTCCCACCAGTGCCCGGGAAACCGCAAAACCTGCCGGAATTCCGCCCCCACCTCCACGTGCGCCCACCCGTACGGGTCGATCCGGGCGCTCCACACCACCTCCCCGCGGTCGTCGAGCACCCGCTCGGGGCACCCGCGCTGGTCGGCCAGCACCACGTACACCTGCCCCGACTCGGGCGCCGCATCCTCGCTGCCGTAGTCCACCCACAGCATGGGGACCATCGCGAATGCCTCGGCGTACACGTACACCCGCACCCGCCCGTCGGGCAGCACCTCCCCCGCCAGCCGATCGCCCTCCCAGTAGTACGTGGTCCGCTCGCCGCCGACCTCCTTGTAGACCCGCCGCCCCAGCGCGTCGTAGGCCGCTCGCCACCAGTCCTGCCCGCCGTACGTCACCGCCACGAGCTGGTCGCGCGCGTCGTAGACGTACTCCAGCGAGCGCCCGTCGGGCGTGAGCATCGCGCAGACGTGCTGGCGCACGTCGTAGCGAAACCGGTGCCCGTCGGCCCACCGCAGCTGGTTGCCCGGCCCGACCTCGACCTCGCTCAGCCCCACGTTGCAGTAGAGGCTCCCCGAGCGGCCATACACGTACCGCTGCTCGCCCCCCTCGGGCCGGCGCGTCGACACCAGTCGATGCGCCCGATCATACCCATGCGTGGTGATCCCCCGGGCGCTGTCCACCACCCGCACCAGGTCGCCCTCGCCCGAGTACGTGTACACGCGCAGCCACGGCCGCTCGGGCGCGTCGGCTCGCCACGCCCCCTTGAGCAGGCACCACCCCCGCGGGCCATACTGCGCCGTCTCGCGCCACCCATTCGCGAACTCTCGCGTGTGCAGCCCCGACCCGTGCCGCCGGATCCGGTGCTCGCCCCCGGTCGGGTCCACCACCACCCAATCCCGTGACCCGACCCGCCGGTAGCGCGTGCGAAACCCCAGCACCTCCACCTGGGCCAGCCCATCGCCCGAGAACCGCCGCCGCACGCCCTTGCCGTCGCGTTGGTCGAGCACCCGCCGATCGCCACCATCGACCGCGAAGGTCACCGCCCCCGCGTCGCTCTTCGCCGCGAGGTAGTTCCCCCGCTCGTCGTACCCGAACGCGTGCACGTCTCCGCTGGCGAGCACCCGCCGCACCAGCCGCTTCCGCGCGTCGTACTCCCGCTCGAGCAGCAGCTCCCCGCTGCCGTCGCGCTTCCGCACGAAGTCGTCGCTGCGGTCGTACTCGTAGCGATCCACGACCACGCCGTTGCGGAGCACCGCGGTCATCCGGTCCTTCAGGTCGTACTCGTACGTGACCGCGTTCCCCTCGGGGTCGATGAACGCGGCCATCTCGGCGGTGTCGGTGTAGCGGAACTCGCTGACGTGCCCGTTGGGGTCCTCCTCGCGGAACGGCAGATCCCACCGCTGCATGTCGAGCTTCCACAGCCCGCCGTCGAAGTCTCGGTACCGCCGCAGCTTGCCCCGAAAGCTGTACACGAACCGCCGCGTCCGCCCGCCCTCGAGCCGCTGGAGGCTCAGCAGCCCCAGCTCGTCGCTCTCCGCCTCGATCCGGCCGCGCCCGGGCTCCGCGGAGGTGGTGATCACATCGAGGATCGCCTCGGGAAGATCCGCCGGTAGCTCCGGCCCGCGCGGCAAGCCGAGCACGGCATCGCGCCCGTCACCCGCCTCCCACTCCAGCGCCATCGCGGGCACCCGATGCGAGGGCGGCCGCGGCTCGGGCTCCGGGAGCGAAACGATCGAGCCGTCGGGCTCGCGCCGCGCGTAGCGAGCCCCCGCGTCGTCACACAGATACTCGGTCCGCCGCCCCGCCGGGTCGATCTCCGCCCGCAGCTCCCCGCCGCTGCCGTACTCGAACGAGGTCCGCCCCCCATACGGGTCGGTGATGCTCACCAGTTCCTCGACCGCCCCGTACTCGTACAGCCACTGCGCCCCGTTGGCGTCCGTCACCCGCGTCTGGCGAGCGTCCGGCTCGTACTCCAGCCGCACCGCGAGCAGCCCGTCCTGCCCGTAGCTAGCCGAACAACGACCGTCGCGGTCGTACTCGAACACGAAGGCATAGCCGGAGGGGTCGGTCTCCTCGACCAGCCGGTGGTGCTCGTCGTACGCATAGCCGTGCTGCTGGCGATAGGCGTCCTCGGCGGTGACGAGACACAGGAACTCGTCGTACGCATAGGAGACCAGCGCGTGGCTGCGCCCGTCGTCCATCACCAGCACGATCTGCTCGAGCTGGCCGTGCTCGCCGTAACGAAAGCGAAGACGCCGATGCTCGTCGATCGCCACCGTATCGAGCCGCTCGTCTCGATACGACAGCCGCAACTGCGCCCCGTTGCGCTCGAGCGCGACCAGCCGCAATTCGCGTGGGCTGGCGCCCGCACGGAACACCCGATCGGGCTGCCCCCGACGCGTCAGCCGGTACTCCCCCTCACCGAGGCGAAGGAGCCGATACCCGCAGCTGGTGGCCTCTTCGCCGTCCTCGTCGAGGAACTCGAAGCGCACCTCGCCCCCCTCGGCGTGGATGTACGTCATCCCGTCGACGTCGAGCGTCAGCCACTGGTCGAAGCCCAGCCGGAACCCCCGGCCGAGGCCGCGGATCTCCTCGGCCCAGGTGTGATCGTAGTTGCGCCGGAGCACGAACTCCACCGCGCCCGGCACGGTGAACTCCCGCTGGCTGAAGATGTTGTGCCCCGTGATCACATCGACGGGATCGCCGACCCAGCGCGGGCCGTGGCCGGGCGCGCAGCAGGTATGACGATGAGGCCCGTGCTCCATGCCGCCCCCTCAGCACTTGCACGCGCCGGCTTCATTCGAGCGCGACCGCTCGGCGTCCGCATCGGCGTCGTTGGCATGTCGGTTCCTCGGCCGATCCTGGCCCCCGACCTCGCCCTTCAAGAACCCCATGAGGATGTCGGCGGGCGGCACCGGCAGGCCGCCGATCTTCACGTTGGGCGACCCGCTGAGCACCATCCCCATCACGCAGGGCGTCAGGGGCGGCAGCGCGGGATCCCGACCGATCGTCATCTTGAGCGCGTCTCGAGCCACATCGAGGCCCGCCTGCGCTGCGTTGACCACCGCGGCCTGCATCTGCCCCCGCGCCGCGCTCGACACGAACCCGGCCGCGGCGGCCCCCATCGCCATCGCAGCCCCCGCCGCCTGCATCTTCACCACCGCCGCGAGGATCGGGTTGCAGTGGATCGTCAGATCGCCCATGCGCGCGGCCCGGCTGCCGCCGATGTACACGCTGCTCGACCCCGTCACGATCATGAACACGGGCGCGAAGCTGAAGCACACCGGCGCAATCCCGATGTCACCCGCCCTCGCGGCGGGAATGCCCCCGATGAGCACGTTGATCGCCCCCGACATCGCCACCATGCCCAGGCTGGGCAGCGGGATCGGAACCGGGAGCGGCGGGATCAGGCTGGGCGGGTGCGCGTGGCCATGGGGAAGACCCACGTGGAGATCGGTCAGCCGCGCGGCGGGCAGCGACATCATCTGGGCGAAGGGCGCCAGCAGCAACGACACGCCGTAGTCGAGCGCGGTCTCGGCCAGCCCCAGAATGCCCATCACCCCGGTCACCAGGTCGGCGACATCGGCGATCCCAATGTCGTCGAGCGGAAAATTGGAGAAGGGGCTCAGCGTGTCGTTGATGAGGTCCCCCGCCAGGTCGGCGATCACGTTCCCCGTGACCGGGACCTCCAGCCGAGGACCTTGGGGCGGTACGCTCGCAGAGACCCCGCCCAGCCTCTGTCCCATCTGAGCTGCCCCGAACGCCCCGGACGCACCGGACGCACCGGACGTCCCGGACGCCCCGGACGCCCCGACCGCCCCGGACGTCCCGGACGCACCGACCGCCCCGGACGCACCGGACGTCCCGGGCGTCCCGGGCGTCCCGGGCGTCCCGGGCGTCCCGGACGCTCCTGCACCCCCCGGAGCCAGCCGCTGGACCGCGGCCGGCCGCTCGGTCACGTGCCGTCGCGATGCCGTGCGCCCGCCCGGGCGCGGCGGAGCCGAGGCGTCGACCGTGCGCACCCCAGCCGGCCGCCTCCGCACGGGCGCGGAACGAAGACGCCGCGCCCCCTTCATGCGCCCCCTTCCGCCTGCAGCCGATGGCGGGCCATCGCCAGCCGCCGCTGGCTCTGCTGCCCGAGCGCCGCCCAGCCCTGCTTCTGCGCCAGCGCGCTCATCCGCTCGAGCACCGAGACCTCGCGCGCCCGATACGGATCGCTGCGCTCGTCCTCCTCGAGGTACTCGAGCACGCGCTCCCACACCACCCACGCGCCCTTCACGTCGTCTTGGTGCAGCCGCGCCACGCCGACCTGCTCGACGAAGTCGGCGATCGGCAGCTCCATCCGCATCGCGCCGGCCACCCGCGCCGCCCCGTCCCACGCCGTCTCGGCCGCGGCCCACTCCTCCTCCGCCGCCGAAGCCTGGGCCAGACCGATGAGCCCGTTGAGCACCACCGGCTTGGCATCCACCTCGGTCGCGACCCGCACGCCCTGCGCGTAGCGAGTGCGCGCGTCGTCGTAGCGCTCGACCTGCCGCAGCACGTCGCCGCACCCCACCAAGCACAGCGCCACGCAGGCCCGGTCGCCCAGTCGCTGGAACAGCTCGACCAGCTGCCCGTACTTGCGGATGGCCTCCGCGTATCGACGCTGCGCGAAGTCCATCGCGGCCATGTGCAGCAGCGCGATCCCCCGGGCGTTGTCGTCGAGATCGGTGTTGCTCGCGTCGGCGGCCAGCCCCTGCTCGCACGCCGCGGGGCTGAAGTCGACGGTGGTGCTCAGCACGTTGCCGGCGTTGCGCTCGACCACCGTGGGCCCGAGGATCGGCTCGCCTCGGCGATCGCGAACCAGCAGCCGCATGTGCCGAACCCATCGCTCGGTCGCATCTCCGAGCAGCAGCGGCAGCACGACCTCGGCGTAGACCTCCGCCGAGGGGATCGCGGTGGGCACGAACGCGACCACCACCACCTGCGTGGGATCGGGCTGCCCGCTGCGCCACCAGGCCAGCAGCGCCTGGATCCGCTCGGAGGCGGGCAGCTCCCCGTCGAGCCCGCGCGCGGGCACGGGCGGGAACGAAGGATCTCCGCGCTCGGCTCGAGCCGCATCGATCACCTCCACGCGCATGCGCAGCAGCTCGACCATCACGTCGACGTAGCCCCGCGGGGTGCGGGCCTCGTGCGCGAAGGTCAGGTACATCCGCTCGGGA
>JGI12210J13797_10119357_pt1 | contig 10173 bp, 2 predicted proteins | sample ElkSlonscriptome_3_FD_13797 | JGI IMG/M metagenome (IMG submission 13797) | reverse complement strand
TCAAGGAGAAATACCAAAACAGTATCGGTCTACCCTTTGCCGAGGTTTTCCCGGAAGCAGAGATTCAGGCGGTGCTGGACGAACAAGGAATCGTCTATCGTCAAGTGCTCTACACCCCAATGGTAGTGCTGTGGAGTTGGATCTCCCAAGTGCTCGATGTCGATGGCAGTCTCAGCCATGCGGTCAAGCGGGTGGTGACCTGGATGAGCCTAGCGGGCTTAGAGCCGCCGTCAGCCGATACCGGGGGCTACAGCAAAGCGCGTAAACGCCTGAGCGAGTCCATTTTCCCGCCCTTACTACAGCGAGTGGCGAGGGCGTTGCACCGGAAAGTATCCCCGGAACAACGGTGGTGTGGTCGTCGGGTCAAGGCCTTTGATGCCACGACGGTGTTGATGAGTGATACCGAGGCTAATCAAGCGGCGTATCCCCAACACAGCAATCAGAAGGCAGGTTGTGGCTTTCCACTCGTGAAGCTTCAGGTGTGGTTTTGCGTGACCACCGGAGCGGTGCTGGAGGTGGCGATGGCCCCTTTTCGGGTGAGTGAATGGCGCTTAGCCCGCCAACTCTATCAGACGCTGTGCCCGGAGGATGTGGTGGTGGCTGATTCGGCCTATGGCACCTATGTGGATCTGGCCTGGGTCGCTCAGACGGGAGCCGATGCCGTCTTTCGCAAGCATCATCAGCGTCGTTGTGACTTTAGGCGAGGCCAAAAACGAGGGATTGGCGACCACATCGTCCGGTGGCAGCGCCCCAAGCAATGCCCCAACGCCCTCTCGCCTGAGGAGGTTGAAGCCTTGCCCGAGTCGATTGAGGTACGCGAAGTCTTTCTCTCCCTTCAGACGCCTGGGTTTCGACCGACTAACATCGTGGTCGTGACCACCCTGCTGGCCCCCAAGCGATATCGCAAAGCTAAATTGGCCGAACTCTATCACCTCCGCTGGCAGGCCACCGAAGTCAATCTCAGACATCTCAAAACCACCTTAGCCATGGAAATGATTGCCGCCAAAACGCCCACCATGGTGACCCAAAGTGTTTGGGTTCATCTGTTGACCTACAATCTGCTGCGGACATTGATGTGGGATGCGACAGCCGACTCCGAGGTCGATGCTTTACGGGTTTCCCTTCAGGGCACGCGGCAACAATTCAATCACTTCCGACCCGAGTTCCTCCATCTCGCTCCTTCCCATCAACAGCGAGGCTACCAGACCTTGTTAAGCGCTGTGCAAGAGCTGATTGTCCCGTTTCGCCCCAACCGTTCAGAACCCCGAGTCGTCAAACGTCGCCCCAAACCGTTCCCCAGAATGCAGGAACCCCGCTCAGTCCTGAAAGCTAAGCTGGTAGCTTGATAGGGTTTACGTCAGTGACATTCCGCTATAGGTGCTTATAGGGTTTCTGATGGACGTCGTGATTTTGATAAAACCTCTCCTCCCACTTTTCACGCTTTCTGTCCTGTACAGAGGTATTGCATACCCATGTCATCATCATCATTTATTGTTTGCTCTGAAATCGAGTGCTTCAAAGTATTGCGTCATTTTTTGACAGAGCATGCCATCACCAGTTTTACCTTGATTGGTGAGAGAGAAGGGGTAGAAAAGAGGCAAACAACTGTTTGCCTCTTTTGTTTTGTTTGTTCCTTTCACCGAGAGCTAGGTCGTCATGCCGCTTTTATCGGGAGCGAATGATGCCGATTGGTTCAAACAGCGCCAGGTAGACTTTAGGGTTTACACAAAGTTGGCGCTGTTGTCGATCTGTGCCACTGTGGTATTCGCCACTTGGCTGATGCTCTCCCCACCGGCAAAGATGAACACATCCGCCGCGACATCTCCCTCTCCCTGGAAGAAGCTCAAGTCGCTAAAGTTCAGACTCTCTAGCTCAATCTGGTCAATGGCAAGCTCGAAGTCTCCCAAGAAGTTGTAGGCTCCGCTTCTCACGGTGAAGACATCGGCCCCAGTGCCCCCAAACAGCGTGTTGAGACCTGCACCCGCATCAATCGAGTCATTGCCAGAGCCGGTTTGAACGTAGTCATCGCCTACACCTGTGAGGATGTCTTTGCTGCCATCCGTCGTGCCAGCCGGGTCAATCATGTAGATGATGTTGGCACCATCGCCTGCATTGACAATGTCGGTGCCGTTGCCGAGACCGATAGAATCATCACCGTCACCCGCAATGATGGTATTGTCTCCACCGTTCAACCAAATCGTATTGGTGCCATCTCCTGCATCCACGATGTTGATGCTGCCTGATACATCATTCACCGAGTAGATGAAGTCATCCCCGCCCCCGGAGCTGACGGTATCATTGCCAGAGCCGATGCCAATCAAGTCAGTTCCTGAGCCAGTTGTCAGGTCATTATCCCCTCCTTCGAGATAGGCTTCATTGTCGCCTTCACCCAAATCGATGAGGTTGATGCCGCCGCCACCTGCAACAGAGTAGATGAAGTCTGCACCAGAGCCTGCGGTTGCGTTCACATCGCCTGTGCCAATGCCGATGATGTTATCGCCCTCTGCTGCATCGATGAGGTCGTTGCCTTCTTCGCCGCCCCAGAGGTTGTCTGGGCCTGCGGTGCCAAGAATGACATCATCAGGGTTGGCGGTGCCATCGGTGTCGCTGAACAGACTACCTTGATAGGGCTGCTCTCCCGCTTGGATGGCGTTGCCTACTACGGTGTCGGTCTCATCGACGAAGATAGTAGCGGGCTGACCATTGACCAGTGGAATGTCGAGTTGCTTCACTATCAGCACATCGCTGGTTTGGCTGACGGGCTGGTCAACGGCGTAGGGAACCGGAGAGGTCACCGCGACAAAGTGGTTGAGTCCGCCGTCAGGCGTATCATTGCTGCCATCGGTTTGAAGCAGCATGACCGGGATATCGATAAAGCCATCTGAGCCAATCACACCGCTGTAGACGACTTTGCCGGCAGTCGCTTCGTTGGCATAGAAGGGCAGTTCATCAACCGATACATCGAAGGGGTTGTCGCCTGATGCGATGAACAAACGAGCATCCATCTGCAACAGGCTAATATTGTCGCCTACCGTGCCGCTGACTCTCACGGTCTGGTTACTGTCGGAGACGGTGAGCTGAGTGCCCGGTAAGTTCGACTCATCAGCACCTGCACCCAGCAGTTCAATCGTTGGGGCAACTGCTGTGACATCGCTATCGACGAGCACCTGTGCTCCGCCGAGGGAGCCATCTTCATACAGAGAGCCGGTGATGACTTTGCCATCGGAGAAGTTCACCGTCACGGTCGAGCCGATTAGCTCGTAACCGGAGACCGCTCCTGCGGCTCCTGCCCCTGGAACGCCTTGGATGCTATTGGGGTCAACGTCGGTGGTGAAGAAGAACTGCTCACCGGGGTCGAAATCAGTAAAGTCAATCGACAGAACATCGAAGCCGCCATTCCTGGGTTGAGCGAAGGGGTCAACGGCGGGGGTTGCAGGGGCGACTAGACCGGTTTCGGTTGCGCCGCTATTGGGCGTGAACGGACTGGCGGTGGCATCGCCGCCAGAGCCGGTGGGGTCGAACACCATGTCGGGCAGGATGCCGCTGGACAAGTCGAAGGAGACCGAGGTGATTTGGACGCCTGTGTCACTGTTGTTGGTGATTTGGAAGCTGTTGGCACCAAAAGTTGAGGCTCCCAAGCCCCCATTCGGAGTCACTTCTATCAACGCTGCCGCCTTCGCGGGCTCAGGAATGACTTCGGTGACGAAGGTCAAAGTTGTTGCGACCGCATCGCCGCCTTGATTCAGCCAACCTGAAATCGTGCCTGTGAGAGCATCTTCGTCGAACCCACTGCCAATGCTGCCATCGTTCATCAACGGTAGCAAGTCTAGACCAATATTGCTAGGGCCATAGATGATGCCACCTGCTAAATCTTCGGCCTCAACAGTACCGTCTGGACTTTGTCCAAGGGGTGGAATGGCTGGATCGAGGACGAAGTCTGAACCCAGAACGATACCGAAAAATCCGTTGTTGTTAGTGTCGGCAGTGTAACCATCGAGCACAATATCGACTAACCGGGAACCGTCTGGAATCGACAGCGTAAAGAAGTCGCGATCGCCATTATTACCTTCCAAATTAGACACGATAGTTGTCGAACCCTCTGCTGTTAGCGAGATTAGGTTCGGAGTCGCTGGGTCAGACGAGAAGTCACCACCCGGAACCTCAACATTGTCTACTGTGTCTACAGGAGCTGACTCCGCTTCACGAATGACAATTCCACTGACCTTAGCGTTGTCGGCAGAGGCCTCGAACGAAATATCAATTGCATCTAGTGCTCCAGACTCATCTGGAGAAAAAGCGCGCGGAGCAACAAAAACGATCGATTCATTGATATCTCCATTCGTCTCAGCCAAGATGTCGTAATCGTCTAGAACAAGTTCATCTTCGATGAAGACATCAAATATTCGTTGACCTGGGTTAGATTGGAAAATTTCGGCAAAGTAAAGGTCAACGAGGTAGTCGCCAGGATCGACTGGAATAGAGTAGCTAAAGGGAGCAACAGTGTTTGAGCCACCATAGCGCTCAGTTTCAAAAACGGTGCCGTCAAAGACAGGTTGAGGGCCATTTCCGCCATTACCGTCTTGGAAGGTCTCCCCGTTGCTGAAGAATTGGTCGGCGCTGAAGTTGATGCCGTCTTGGACAAGAGCAGGGCCACCTGTATTAATAGCCGCAACAACACCGCCGGGGTTAACCACTACGTCGTCATCTTCAATGGTGACGGTTGCCAACGCGGTACCAATATCAGCGTTAGGGCTTACGCCTGTGATGTTGACAGTAAATGCCTCATCAGGTTCTACAACCTCACTGCCAGGGAGCTCCTGCAAGATATCGATATTAAAAGTCGCGTCTGATGAACTGCCAGCGATCGCCACTGTTCCTGTGTAGATTCCGGTGTTGGCGTCGAATGTTCCGGCTGAAAAATCGTAGTCCTCTCCTGGTGTTGCCGTTCCTGGAACGATCTCAAACGTGACATTGACTGTCTCAGCACTAGGAACTGTGATGTCTGTCGCTAGTGAAATCTGCACCTGTCCGCTATCTTCACCAACAACCTGGTTGCCGCTAATGATAGAAACGACTGGTTCAGGGTCAGGAACGTCTCCACCCACTTGGATAATCTCGATACCTTTGATCGCTGGATTTTCTGAAACACGGAGAAATTCAAGATCGACAGTGCCATCACTTGTCAGGGTATGGCTCACCACAACCCCTGTATTGAACGCATTACCTGCTAAGGAATATGGGTCGAGGTCGTCGAATGCGGAGGGGATTACACCGTCTACACTGACATCAAAGATGCGATCGCCCGTCGGATCACCACTACCATCCAAGTCAGGTAAGCCAGTGAACAGCTCCGCAAGGTAGAGACGCACTTCCACGGGGGTTCCTGCGGCAACATCGAATGCCCAGGCCATCTCACCATTTGCATCGTTGGTACTGTCCCAACGCTCGATACCAATCACCTCTACAGGTACACCAGAATCGCTAACGAGTGACAGATCAACGTTGGTGTTGGGCTGTCCGTTGGTGGGAAAGTCGTTGTTTGAGCCTGGATTGACAAGAAATGGGGAGTTAGCCTGTTGAGTATCTGTCGTCCACACTGGGCCCCCATCAGTTGCTGCAGCTTCAGCACCTCCTGCATTCACCCGGTAAAGGATGACCTCATTAGCTACAGTGACGTCAACTGTGGCTGTATCCGTCAACTGTGTCGAGTCTTCGATCGTATAGTCAAATGCTGCCGCACCTTCAAAATTATTTACTGGAGTGAACACAACGAAATCGTCACTGGCATCACCCGGCGTACCGTTGTCGTTCAGCACAGCAGTGCCATTTTGGGCGTTGGTGACACTTGTAACCGCTAGGACATCTCCTGGATTGGGATCGGTGTCATTTGCCAAGAGGTCTGCAACAGGAATGTCGAGAGCGGCATTGACACCAGTTGAAAACTGGTCGTCAACCGCATCAGGTGCAATCTCAGCTTCAGTCGCCGACACGGTAATGCTATCGAAGACAGCTTGGAACGTGTCGTTATCAGACCCAAAGTTTGATGCAAACAGACCTGTGGCGATGCCAGCTTCTTGGCCTTGAACGGAGTTGTTACCCAGAATGGTGTCTAGCACCGCTGACCCCGTTAGGTCAATGACATCATTAGCTCCGCCAGTGATGACAACATCGCCATTCGTTGTGGTGAAGGTTGCTTTTGGAATAGCCGTAGCCGCGCCTGGATTGATCTCAAGCTCGAAGTCAATTGAAGAATCAGGTTCCAGCACTGCATTGTTGAAGATGTCGTCGGCAGACAAATTGATGGTTTGGGGAACCGAATCGCCCTCTTCGAGAGCAATCTGGATGTTTGCGGCAGACGCGTCGTTGTTGGTGGCGATCGCCACAATCTTTAAATAGTTGGACTGTGTACCGTCGCCGATGTAGCCGCCAATTTGCTGGAAGTTGTTGGTGATATCCGATCCGTCAGCAATGGCTCCTGGATTGGCTACAACCCACTTGACTGTAAACGTCTCAACATTATCTGCAAGCTGGAATCCGGTGTGGAAAAGGAACTCACCATCATTCGGTGTCTGGAACGGATCACCGTTGCTCACTTCCTCAATGACTGTCGTACCGCCTCCCGCTGCAGTGACAAACTTCACGTTATCAAGCTGAATAACCTGACCTGCACGAGGCGAGGGCGACTGAAAGAACTGCTCAAAATCAGTTGTACCATTGATCATCACACCTGTGAGACCCCCACCAAAACCATCTGGCCCTGGTGTCACGTCTCCAGCATCTTGAGAAAATTCCCAAACCGTCTCTTGTCCTGGATCAATCGTGACGCTAGTACCGTTTGTGGCATCGCGCAAAAACGGATCATCAACGTTCAAAATGCCGTCATCATCAGAGTCATTATCGCCAGGTAGAATGACATCGCTCGGAGCCAGTACCGTAATCTCATTGCTGCCAATTTCAGCCACCCAGAGGGTGCCGTTCGGCCCAACGGTCACATCCAGGGGATTAGTGAGCGGCACACCCAAGGTATTGTTGGCAACTTCCAGAATGCCATCACCACCACCACTCTGCACCACGTCATCAGCCGTGCCAAAAACGCCGTCTGGGCCTTCCTCCAACACTGGAGTCAAGCCATCTCCTGTTTCGTTGAGGTTCAGCAACGTAACGTTGTCATTGAACTGAGTGACGAAAAGCTTGCTATCCAGAACGCCGTCAAATGCTTCACCGTTGCTGTCGTAGACGACGATTCCGTTTGTCGAGGAACCAACCGAAACGATTTTGTTTGAGGCATTGTCACTGCGTTCAACCCGAATGCCGCTCTCCAAAAGCCGTGCTTCTTGGTCAGCCTGAGACAAGTCAGCTAGGGTCTGCCCAGTCCCTGCCGCAAATTTAGACGGGTCAATGATAAACCCAGGAGCAATCTGAACCCCATTGGGGACTAGAGCGGAAATATCAGCCACATTGTTGGTACCAACCGCCCCGTCAGGATTACCGGAGTTATCGTAAACCGTCCAGGATTGGTTTTGGTTGGAACGGACTGGAGCTGCATGACCGTAGTAGCCTCCTTCCTCAATCAAAAATAGCGGCTCCGGATCACCCGAACCGCCATTGTTGGGCGTATTAATGGCTTCATTAGGAACTCCGTCACCGTCTGTATCACCACTTTCTGTGTTTGGGTTACCACCAAGGTTGCCGTTAGAACCATTATCGACGGTGTAGAGCTTGCCGTCTGGTGTAATAGCCAGGTCGTAGTGGTTACGGAAGCCATCAGCAAAGATTCGCAATGGAGCGTCCGCCGGCAGAATCGCCATGTTCAATCCATCGTTGCCACCCCAAGGCCCAGCAACATCCATGCCATTGGCATCTTCACGGACTCCATCATTTGGAGTGTTTGGATCATCGAGGGTGGGGAGGTCGTATTTGTAGCTTCGGGGTGTACCACCCTGACCCCCAATGGAATCGACCTGGGTTTGTAGAGCGTTGACTGCGACGAGGTCAATTTCTAGAACGGTTCCGGAAAGGGCGTATTCTCCGGTATAGGAGAAGAATGAAGAGGGAGCACCGTTGTTGGTGTTGCCTCCCACGGCCAAATAGAGTTTATCGCCATCAGGATGGAGAACCATGCCGTTGTTAGAGTGGTTTTCCTCTGAGCGAGGCAGTCCTCGGATCAGGTCTACAGCTTCCCATTCCGTTCCTGTCCAAGTGACTTGTGTTAGCACTCCGGAATTGGTATCTAGGCCCGTGTCGTTGTTAGTAGCAATGCGTGGGTCACTGGATGTGATGTACAGGACAGGATTGTTTGCGGTGCCCGCAACAACGAGACCCGTGACTTGGCGGTTGCTGCTACCACTAAGGGATCCATCATCGTTGTGGTTTTGAATGGATTTAACGACTTCGCTGCCGTCAGGCAACTCAAGCTGCTCATGGTCTGTCGCAATATACTGCCCATTTTGAAGACTAACTGTGAAGGCATTGATGGAACCGTTTTGCTCAGATACATAAAGCCTTCCATCAGGCCCAAACTGAAGTGAGGTGGGATTGTTGACTACGTTGGGGCCACCCTCAACACCCTTGAAGCTACCGGCTAGATTAAAACTAATTGGCATTGGGACTCCTAATTCAATGAATTACAGCGGTTTTCAATTTGACTAAATAGGACTGCTGCACAGCGGGAACAATCGGCATTCTTATGGGGTCTATGAGTACAACGAACAAAGATAAAGTTCATTAAGCGCATAAACAGAGCATCACGAAGCAGACGAACCACCGCAAGCAGTGCGTTCGCTGAGTAGGTTGAACGTGTACAAATATGACTGGATGCTTTAACTGCGCATGCAGCGCAATCTATTGACGGATTCTTCGTGCGAAACCGTAAAACAAAGTTTTATGAAAATTGTGGACAAACAACATCAAACTAGAACGTTATTCCAGAAATGCCCCTCATGGTTAGTGAGAACTGATTGGATAAGCAACCAATTCTGATGATTAATCAATGTTTGTACATTCATATGCAACGGCACGCTTCTTATTTCTAGGAAGCCATGCAGTAAAATTGCTGACTCATGTTCCGTTGTTAATACAAGTTATGAACTTACGGTGTGTAGACAAAGCCCGTCTGATGCAAGCAATTTTGCCAATGCAGATAGATTGACGAGCTTATTTAAGTGAGACGAATTCATTTGAACAGGAGGATTCCAAAGTATCCTCATAGACCGTAATCTCCCTCAAGAAGGATCAAGATCCAGTAATACCAGAGTGATATAAAGAATACTTCCTGTATCCGTAATTCCACGAGTTTCTAAACTAAGTATATTTTGCATCAAAAGTGAAATGAAGGAACCACATTGTAAGGAGTTTTACCAAATATTCATAATTCTCGTATTTATCTAAAGAGTTCTACCAGATACTCATAATTCTCGTATTTATCTAAGTACAGGATGAAATTCGAGCAACAGATAGGGCAGCTACGCCTGCCCCACAAATTCACTGTCACCGCATAGATACTCCACCTGAAGTATCGGGAAAGAGCTTGCAGCATGCGGCTCACAGCCGCATGCGCTCGTCGCTGTCAGAGCTGCCCTTCTTCTCTAGCCTCCACCAAAGCACAGAGAACGCGACCTCCTGATGGACATGTTCAACGTCAAGATGTTGAAGCATGCGCGGCCAAACTCCTACGTTGTTCAATCCACGCTCAGAACCAAAGGTTGGGGGATATCCATCCAGCGCATTACCGTTTGAGTAACAGCGTTGTTGTCAAACTCAAAGCTACGGAAAAAGCGCTGCAGAAGTTTATAGCGGGATGAGGGTGATGTCTTGCCGCCAAAGTCTTCGGCGATCTTGCTTAAATTCACTGTCTTCATCTTTACAAGGGCGAGCAAAAATAGCGCTAGAAACGATACTCTAGCGCCGTGCCAGTCGAGACGCTCTTAGAAGGCTGGCTTCTAATTCGCTATAGGTGCCCATGGGGGTTTCTGATGGACGTCGTGATTCTGATAAAACCTCTCCTCCTACTTTTCCGCTTTCTGTCCTGTACAGACGTATTACGCGTTAAGGAAGCTTCGGATGAGTGTGAGAGGAGAGGCTACAGGTCACAGATCTGAAACCAGGGATTCACGCTATTCTCAGGTGAGGGCGATCGCCGTTGATATGGCGAGTGTCTAGATTGCTCATTTCGGT
>JGI12210J13797_11305770_pt1 | contig 10175 bp, 5 predicted proteins | sample ElkSlonscriptome_3_FD_13797 | JGI IMG/M metagenome (IMG submission 13797) | reverse complement strand
ATTCAGCGAAACGTTTCAGGTCGACGGCAGGCCGATCACCATCGACGGCGCGGAAATCTTCGATCGATTCCTGAAGTCCATCTGGTACTTGCCGGCCAACCAGCGGCCATGGCCGGCGGGCAAAGCGGAACCGGCCCCGAACGTTCGCACCGCTCATCTGCCGGGCATCGAGGCACAGATGGACAAAGCGGCCGAAATGCCGGCCGAGGGCAACGCCGCCAACGATACCGGGGGTGACGGAGATCAACCGAAACTCAACCCGGATTTCGTCGCCGCGTTCGATTCGCTGACCCGAATGGGCCAGCCGACAAAGTCGCAGATCGAGCGCTTCAGCTTTCCCCCGGCCTTCGCCGACCACAGTTTCCGGATGCAGCCCGATCCGGGCGAGAAACCTGACGATCACCCGACCGGACCGATGACGCGCGAGATGCAGGAGTACATCACGTCGGACAACTGCGTCGGTTGCCACGGCGGGCTCGCCGGTGCGCCCAGCGGCGTATCCCAGTTCCTGCTGACCGGCCCGAAATACGGCGACGGCTACAACATCTCACCCTATGGCGAATGGCGCTGGTCACCAATGGGGCTTGCGGGCCGGGACCCGATATTTCATTCACAAATCGAGACCGAGCAGCTGATCCTGCTCAAGGAGAACGGTCTGCTCGACCACCCCGAGAACGCGGAAAAACTCGCCGAGGTGCGCGTCGTTCAACAGGCACTGGTCGATACGTGCCTGCGCTGTCACGGCGCGATGGGACTGCGTCAGAAGGGTCTGAATCAAACCCCCGAAGCGCTCGATGGGCACGCTGTCAATACCAGTACGTCGAAAGACCCCGTCCAGCAGTATCTGACCGAACTCAACCGACCAATTCTCAATCCGCAGTTCGATCTCGACGATTTCTACCGGACAGTTCCACCAAGCGCGGACACCGAACCGTTCAAACCCTGGCCCAATCCGCCGGCGCCGCCGCCACCGCCAAGTGAATTTTCAGACGAGTTGGGCAACCTGGCGCGCGAAGGCATAAGCTGCACCGTTTGCCATCACATCGCTCCGCCCGATAGCGAAAACGTCAACAATTTCATCGCGACCGCCAGCGCTTCGCACCCGGACTGGATTGCCGACCAGGGGCTGGTCTGGACCGACGAATTCTTCGCTTTTCTTGCCACCAACAATTCCGGGCTCTATCAGCGCTCCGAGGCGGATCAAATCCTCGGCCCGCTGGACGACGTCCGCGTCAAGCCGATGCAACATGCGCTTGGCCTGACGCCGCAGATTGCCCCTTCATTCAATCTCGGAACCCGACAAGGCGGCAAGCCCGCACCGGCCGAACCATTTACCCGGGACTCGGCGATGTGCGGCACTTGCCACACGATAAATCTGCCGAATATCGGACAGCCGCTGGCAGACGACAAGAATCCGGTACTGCGTTTGCTGCAGCCGAACCCGGTGTTCCAGGAAATTCCGCACAGCATCGAACAGGCGACGTATCTGGAGTGGCTGAACAGCGACTTCGGGCCGGGCATGAACAACGAGGTCGGCGACGATTTCCAGAGTTGCCAGGATTGCCATATGCCGAACCGCTCGCCGCTGGACGATCCGGAAACCGCACAGCCGCTGGCATCGCAGATAGCCACCATCCAGGATTCGAACTATCCGTTTGCGGCCTTCCAGTTGCCCAGTGACGACATCGAAGTTCCGGTCCGTTCGGACTACAGCCGGCACGAGCTGGTCGGTCTGAACGGTTTCTTGATCAAGATGTTCGAACAGAATCCGGACGTGCTGAATGTCAACCTGACCGACATCGAAACTTCGAACAGCAAAGGTGCGGAACTGGCGCTAGCCAACATGATCGATTCGACGACACAAGACCGGGTCGCGACCGTTACGATCGGCGAGCCTCGCATCGATGTCGCCGGGAAAAACCTGGTGGTCGAGGTTCACGTCGAGAACAAGACGGGCCATCGTTTCCCCAGCGGCGTGGCCTTTCGCCGCGCGTGGATCGATTTTCGCATCAAGAACGCCGGAGGCGAAGATCTCTGGAGGTCGGGCAAGAGCAACGCGGCCGGCATCATCATCGGCGGTAGTGGCAAGCAGTTGGCGACCGAGTTTCTTCAGGACCCGGATGTCTACCAGTATCACTACCAGGAAGTCTGCAGCCAGGACCGGGTCCAGATCTATGAAGAGCTGGTCAAGAACGCGCAGGGCGAATTCACCACCAGCTTCGTGCACCGCGTCGACCACATCAAGGACAATCGGTTGCTGCCGCGCGGCTGGGTGCCGGGCGATGTCTTCGCCGGCGGCGTGCCGGGCAGCGGCGCGCTTGCCGACCAGGGTGAGTTGCTGCGGGAAATCATGCGCGCGACCGATCCGGACGGCGTGGGTGATGATCCGGATTTCAACCAGAACCCGGGCGGCGACTCGCTAAGGTATCGCATACCCTTCGAGTCGATCGCCGGGGCAGCGTCAATCGAGGTGACGCTTTATTCTCAGGCGGTCACGCCCGCCTGGTTCTGGGATCGCTTTTCCATGGCAAACATGGCCAAGGCGGCGGGATTCGATACGCCCGCCACCGATCGCCTCTACTATCTGGCCAGCACGTTGAACCTGGATGATTCGCCGCTACAGGGCTGGAAGTTCAAGGTCGCCGGTGCGGCCAAACCCCTGCCGGACAGACTCGAAACGACAACGGTGCCGGCTGCGTGCAACCAGCCTTATCCACCGTCGATGTCGACTCAGGAAACGCAGGCTTCAACCGGCGACGTCAGCGAGGGTCGAATTTCGAGCCTAGTGGGCCATGCGGCTAATTAGGTAACACTCAGCCATCGCACAAGCGAACTGACTCGTCGCCGACGGCCGGGAATATTTCGAATCGATCGGCGTACTAATACAATCATCGGGTTTCCCGATATTGACGCCGACGCCAATCACTCGGCGAAGAACGTCTCGAAGCCGTCCCGCAGAAGCAGTTCGGGGACGCCGAACGTCATCGCGGGCGACATTTCGGAACTGTGTCCCTCGTCATCGGTTGCGATCAGCGCGATCTGGCCGCCGATTTCACTCCCGATCGGAAGCTCGAATATCGCCGTCTGGGCCGTCTGCGGCACGGAATATTCGACGCTGGTCAGGAAGTATCTGCCCTGCATGGGCTCCGGACGGTCGGTTCTGAACGCCTGAATCTCCAGGGGATAGGCAGCATTCGCGGCCGAGGCGTCCACCCGGAATTCGATTTCAACGGTGGCCGGAATACTCATCGAGGGCATGCCGGCCGAATACGTCGTTGAGAGAATTTCCGGCGAGTTCAAAAGACGGTTCGGACCGAGATCCGGATCGCCCGGGTCATTCGTATTCTGCCCGTCACCGTTTATATCCACGGCTATGCCGGTGTTGCCGTACATCGTATTGGCAGAAAGCCTTGTTCGCGTACCGTCACCGAATATGAAAATGCCGCTGTTGCCGTTGTAGGCAAGCGTGTTGAACAGGACGTTGTACAGTCCATCATCACCGGAGAACGGCGCCGCGATGCCGGCGTTCGCGTTGTTGACGATGTCGTTGCCGAGAATCGTGAAGCTGACTGCGGAAAGCGGGTTCGTGAAACTGTATATTCCGAATCGGCCATTGAATGCAACCACGTTGTTCGGTCCGAAGGTCAGGGCAAGTCCATCCTGGTTCGGTGCCAACACGACTCCGTCGTTGCTGTTTCCGATATCGCCATAACTGCGCGAGACGCCGATGAAATTGTCCTCGACCGTCATATTGGCCCCGCCGATTTCGACACCGTTTGAATTGAAGCCGATCACGTTGTCATGGACCTCGAGGCCAAGACCGTTGAGCTGAAGGCCCGACCCTGGCTGACCAACATCCGCCAGCGAAGGCGTCACGCCGATATAGTTGCCGATCAGTTGATGGTCGCTGCCTAGCAACTCGATGCCGTTGGGAAACGGCGCCGCTGCCGACCCGTTGTCGCCGACGATGTTGGCATGTCCGGGGTTGTCGCCGCCGACGATGTTTCGCTCCGACTCGGCCGAAAGGTAGATGCCGTGGCCTGCATTTCCGTGGCGCTCATTACCCGATACGCCAATCGAATTTCCTCGGATGACGTTGTCGTCCGTATGAACTTCAAGTCCATCGCCGATGTTGTTGATGATCAGATTGTCTATTATCTCGACTTCGTTTCCTCGTGAAATCCTGATGCCGTCTTCGACATTGCCCAAACCTCCGGCGGTAATACCGACGCTGTTGTTCTCCACCACCGTCTGAGAAGCTGAGCTCGCGAGGGAGCCGACCTGTATGCCGACGGCGTTGTTCGCGATGAAATTTGAAGCGAAGTCCGATGGGGCACCGATTCTGTTGCCGGTGCCCAGAATAGAAATACCGTCGCCGGCGTTGCCGAAGAATCCGCCGCTGTCGCTGACACCTACCCGATTGGCATACAGGAAGTTGTTGCTGCCGGAGACGAAGATTCCGATGCCGCCGTTGCCGGCGACATAGTTCCCGGAATGTTCATTGGCATCATAGAATCCAATGAAGTTGTCGTTGCCGATGATGAAGATCCCGTCACCGTCACTGCCGACGGCAAGGCTCTGGTCGGGCAGCATGCCGACATAATTGCCGAACAAGGCGTTGCCGTCGCTTGCGCTCAACACGATTGCCGAACCGTCGTTGTTGGCGATCAGGTTGCCCAGGCCGTTGAATTGGTTGGTGATGAAGCCATCATAGGTCTGCCCGATAGTGTGAGAGTCGGCATTCAGGACGAAGATTCCATCACCCGCATTGGCGCTGATGTTGCAGCCTTGTATGAGCAGGCCATCCGCCCCGTTCGAGATCACGATGCCATTATTCGGAAAGTTGCCGATTCCCATCGACATGATCTTGGAGGATGCTGCAGCGCTGCCTGAGAATCGCAAACCGTCCAGAATTCCGGTCGCGCCAATGCCAGCAACAATAAGAACGACGGGTAGCGAATCCGCCAGCGAATTCCCTGCGAGGTTGAAACCCGGTGCGGTCGTGCCGTCGATTTCAACGTAGTCGGTGATCGTCGGAAGCGCACCAACGGTGGGATCGATGACCACATTGCCTGCCACCGAAAACGCTATCCGGTCGTCACCGGCCAGTGCGTTCGCCTCCATGATCGCCGCCCGCAGCGTGCATTCACCGAAAGCATTGGCACACGTGCCGTCGCCAGGCGTTAAATCATGCGCAGACGAACCGTCCAACAGCGAATCAACCGTGAATGTATCCGCAATTGCAGCCTGCATAACCGAAAGCATTACCGCCAGGGGCAACGCCCACACACGCATTCGCATCGTCGACTCCCTTCACTAGGTGACGAATTTCATACCAATATACGCTTTTTCCCTTACCGTGGAACGGCCATTGGGTAGACAGGCGTCTAGCTCATCGCCCGGAAACAAGTGGACGAGGAATTAAAATCAAATGAGCCGGCGGAGTTAAATCACTTTCCCGCGCGCTACGGACCCTTCATGTGTTCTGGTGAAGAAAACCGGCCGTGCATATATCAATACTCAGCGCGTCCGTGCTGCCGTTCAATTCAGGATTGCGAGAGGCATCCGTTTGCCAAGACCGGCGCCTCGTGTAGATTCTCCCGATCCAGCGCGCATTCGACCAGGAATGCGGCGACGTCGCCTCGGGAAATCAGGCCGTTCCGCCAGGACTCCGGTTCGGTCAGGACCTTGTACTTTCCGGTCGCGGGGCCATTGGTGAGGATGGTCGGGCGCGCGATGGTCCAGTCCAGAGCGCTTCGTTCGATGATCTTCTCCTGTACATCCTTGTCGGCGTAGGCGCGTCCAAGCAGCAGATGATGACCAAACTCTTCGACCCGGTTCATTGCGCTGCGACTTTCGCCCGCGCCGTAGCCCGTCACGGCAATCAGTCGCTTGGGTCCGCTGGATTCCATCTCATCGACCAGAATTTCGGTAGATCTCGAAAACAGGGTGACCGGTTGCAATAGTCGCGTTGGGCCGGCCGGGATGCCGAGCGCAAGAATTACCGCGTCGACGCCGTCTAGTGGGCCACGCGGTTAATCCGGTAACACTCAGAGCCGCTGTGCCGGTGCGAATCTAGGCGCGTTTCGCAGGGAATGGCCGCTCCCTTGCCAAGAAACGCAACGCCGAGTCGCGCCAGCACAGTGGCTCCCGAAGGGCCGTCGCACAAGCGCCGTGGGCGGCGTTGCACTCGCTTGAATTGGCTCTGGCCAGTCCTTCGCTCGCGCACCTTGCCCACGGCGCTTGTGCGACGGCTGAGAGTTACCGGATTAGCCTCGTGGCCCACTAGCGCGCGACGGACATCGTCAGGATCAGTCGCGTCGCCGGAGAATTTCTCCAGTCGATCGTGCTCGAGATCGATTTTTTCCGCGCTTCGCGCCATGGCCCGAACCTTGCAGCCGCGTTCCAGCGCATGTTCGATTGCCTTTCGGCCGATGCCTTTGCTGGCACCAACAATGAGCACTGTTTTTTCCGTCATGGGATCCTCGTTGCGCTGAAGGGCAATTCGCCGAGCACTTCAACCGCCCTCGCCAAGGCGAAGTTCGAGCTCCAGGAATCAGCTCGGTTCCTCGCTACGCCGTCTTTATCAGACTTCCTGTCGCTGGACAGCAAAGTAGTCAATAAGAATGAGTAATCTTTCGCAAAGATAACGTGCTGGCCGTCAAATTAGGGCGAGCGAAGATTTTTTTTGTGACTTAATCGGCTGCCTTGTCGTTGACAACGATGACCTTGCCGTTGCGCTCTCCGCCCGCCGCGACCGCAACCGCCTCCTTGATATCCTTGACCGGGTATTTCGCGTGAACCGGTGCCGACAGCTTGCCCGATGCCACCAGGCCGATGATCTCACCGAATACTTCCTTCTTTTGCTCCGGCGTGGCGGAGCGATACCACTTGGAAAGCCAGAAACCCCGCACGGTGACATCCTTGAAGATGATCACTGCAGGGCTGAGCGTGCACGGCTCGCCGCTCATGGCACCGTAGTTGACCAGGGTCGCCCCCTCGGCCAGCGCCTCGCCCAGGCGGGCCGTCGCAGCCCCGCCAACGGCGTCGATGCCCAGCCGGATGGCCGCGCCATCGGTTGCAGCCTTGACGCGCTCGGCCAGGCTCTTGCCGTCTACGGTGCCGTCGACCAGTACCACATCGCCACCGGCCGCCAGCAAGGGTTCCACCAGCGATTGGCGACGCACTACGTTGACCGTCTTCAGGCCGCGCATTTTCGCCAGTGCAATCAGGTACGAACCCACACCCGAATTGGCGGCGTTCTGGATCACCCAGTCGCCTTCATCAAGATCGACGAACTCGCTCAGCAGCAGCAATGCGGTGGGCGGGTTGACGGTAATCATCGACAGCTGGACTGGATCGACGCCGTCGGGCAACGGCACCAGCGATTTGGCCTCGGCGACCATGTGCGTCGCCCATGAACCGATGCCTATAGGCAGCAGTACCGTCTTCCCAAGCGCGGGGCTTTCAACGCCCGGCCCGTGCTCGACGACTTTGGCGACACCCTCGTTGCCGCCAATCGCGGGTAGCGGCGGCAGCATGCCGTACTCGCCGGTCAAGCTAAGCACGTCGGAGGGATTGATCGGCGCGGCCAGCAGTTCCAGCAGGACCTGGCCTTCCTCCAGCTCGGGCTTTTCGAAAGGCACCGCTTCGATGACGTCCTGCGGCACCGGGCCGCGCGTTTGGTATTCAGCTTTCAGCATTGCTTGTTTCCTGAAATTCGATTCCTGATTATAGGGCGATGGGTCCACCGACCTGCGGGAAAGCGCCTAGCGCAAGCGGTTACTTGCCGTCTCTGGCGGAGGCGAGATTCAAAACCGTATTCTTGAAATCCCGGAAACGGTCGGTCTCGGGAGCGTGTTTGTCGCCTCCGGCCACGTGCCGGGCGACGCAAGGCCTCTTGGAAAGGCGAAGCATTACCGGCAGGCTCTGCCTTGCAGCCAAGCGCTTTGCGACTCGCTGAAAGTAGCAGGATTAACGACGGGGCCCACCAAGGGAAGCTCTGAATAACTCCGCGCGGATTTATTCAGACGTTCCCTAGATCGACAGCGATCCCTCCCGGAAATCTGTCTTGGCCAGGTGCACGTTCACCAACACCGGATGTCCGTCGCCGGCCAGTCGCTTGGCCTCTTCCAGCACCCGGTCGATCTCTGCGTCGCTTTTTATGATCAACCCCTTGCCCCCTAATCCTTCGGCGGCGAGGTGGTAATCGGTGCGCGCCAGCGTTACAGCCGTCTCGTCACCTAGCAGCTTGACCTGCTCTCTTGCGATCTGCGCCCAGCTGGCGTCGTTGCCGACGATGGCAATCGGCGCGAGACCGTGGCGGGCGTAAGTATCGAATTCGATCAGGCTGTAGCCCAGCGCGCCGTCGCCGTAGATGATCCAGACTTGCGAGGTCGGCTTTGCCCTTGCCGACCCGATTGCGAAGCCACCGCCGACGCCCAGCGTGCCGAACGCGCCGGGGTCCAGCCAGCGCAGCGGGCCCCTTGGTTTGACCGTGTAGCTGGCCGTAGCAACGAAATCGCCGCCATCGGCGACCAGCACGCTATCGTCGCCGATGACTTCGTCGAGCTTGCGGAAAAGCTTGAGCGGGTTGACGCCTTGTTCGCCCGAGGTTTCGGCCTGCTGGTCGATGTCGGTTTCGCGCGCATCGTCACGCTCGCGCAATTCGGCCAGCCATGCGCTTCTATCGCTGTCGTTCTCTTCAAGGTGCGCGGCAAGTGCGACGAGGCATGCGCCGGGGTCGGCGAGCAATCCGTCGTCGGGCTTGCGGTTGAGCTTCAGATCCTCCTTGCTAAGGTTGAACGAGACCAGCCTTGCCTTGCGCCGGATCTGCTTGCCGTAATCGAGCCGGAAATCACACGGCACGCCGGCCAGCACAACCAGGTCGGCGGCCTTGATGGCGTTTCTTCGCTTGTGGCGGAAAAGCAGTTCGTGCTTGGCGCCCAGCAGACCGCGCGCCATGCCGGACAGGAACACCGGGATGCCCAGTTGCTCGATGGCGTTCTTTACAAGTTCGGCCTGCTCGGCGCGCACAACCGCCTGACTGCCGACGACCATGACCGGCTTTTCTGCCTCGGCCACCCGCTCGGCAATCTTCTGCATGTCTTGGGGTCCGGGCGCGAGAGGCACGATGGGCTCCGGCGGGCCAGGCATTTCGTGGGTGCCGCCGAAGACCTTTCGCAAATGCAGCTTCATGTAGCCGCGGATCGCCAGCGCGCCCGGGTTCCAGCCTTTCGGCGTGCTGTCGGCGTACCAGCCGCGGACGGTTTGCTCATCGTAGAGCAGGTCAACCGGGCATTCGACGAAGGCCGGGCCGGGCACGCCTGCCTCGGCTGCCCTCAGCGCGTCGGCCACGGCCGGGGCGAGGTCCTTCAGTCGGCGCACGGCTTTTGCATATTTTACGTGCGGCGCCATCAGCGGCAGCTGCTCGATGTCCTGAAGCGCGCCGCGGTTTTTCAGCGCGGTGGCGGTGGCCCCGCCGAGAATAAGGACAGGCGACTGCGCGAGCTGCGCGTTCTTGGCCGCCGTAATGGTGTTGGTCAATCCCGGCCCTGCGGTAACAGCGGCCACGCCGGGAATCCCGGTCAGCCGGGCCAGGGCGTCGGCGGCGAACACGGCCGTGGCCTCGTCGCGCACGTCGGTAATGCGAATCCCCGCCTTCTTCGCCTCGACCAGGATCGGCGAGATATGCCCGCCGCACAGCGTGAAGATCTCGCGCACGCCGCGGTCGTGGAGTACTTTCGCAATTCTTGCGCCGCCGTTCATGGTCGATCAGCTCCGGTTATTCCACTCGTCCGCCCGTTGGGTTCGCCCACAACACAAACCTTTCGGCCCGGGCCCGCATTCTTCACGACCAGCTTGGCGCGCCGGATGAATCAGGTCAAGCGGATTCCGCTTTTTTTCAGCCGCCGTTGACATTGGTCCCCGCGTGCACCACATTCGAATCCATGGCCGATGAATCCGATGCGCCAGCACAGACCCCTGCCACCGACTGGGTATTCGGCTACGGGTCGCTTATCTACAAGGTCGACTTTCCGTACCGGCGCCGCGAGGTGGCGAGCATCAGCGGCTGGAAGCGCCGGTTCTGGCAGGGCTCGCACGACCACCGCGGAACGCCCGAGGCGCCGGGCCGGGTGGTGACGCTTCTGCCATCGCCCGGCACGCGCTGTCGC
>JGI12210J13797_10009326_pt1 | contig 10175 bp, 12 predicted proteins | sample ElkSlonscriptome_3_FD_13797 | JGI IMG/M metagenome (IMG submission 13797) | reverse complement strand
CGTGTATCCACAGGCTCGAACGCATCCGAGCCTTTGCGCGCATAAGACTTCAATTGACGCGTCAGCGTGCCCATCCGTTCCAGCAGATCGTCGATGCGCTGGAACGACGCCACCGCCTCGTCGGGGCGTTCACGCTGCAACAACAGCTTTGCTCCGGCCAGATAGGTCTTCATCGCCGCAAGCGGCTGGTTCAGCTCGTGACTGACGGCCGCCGACATCTCGCCCAGAGCGGCGAGCTTGGAGGATTGTGCAATGGTCTGCTCGGCCACTTCCAGCGTGCGTTCGACCTTTTCGCGTTCGGCGATTTCCCGCTGCAGGCGGCGGTTCAATGCGCGAAGCTCGGCTGACTCGCGCTGGAAGAACACCAGCCGCGACGCCGTTTTGCGCGACAAGGACCAGAACAAGAGGGCGAGAAGAATCGCAAAGCCCATCGCCTGCAATGCCAGAATGCCATTCACGCGGTCCCGCACCGAGGCATAGGTGGTGAAACTGACCATGTTCCATCCCTGATGCGGCACACGCATTTCGCGCCGCAGTACCGCCTCGCCGCGCACGTAGGCGTCCGGAGGCAGTGCCGCCCAACCTTGCGTGATCCGGAATGCACGTTCGATCGCCGAAGGCGCAGATTGACGGGACAGTGCTTCGCTCTCGGTATAACCGCGCCAGCGCGGTTCGGTCGACAGGATGATCGTGCCGTCGCTATCTGTGACAAGCACCGCTTCGGCCACACCGAGCCAGCCGCCTTCCACGCGCGGTGTGTCGATCTCGACCATGATGACGCCGGCAAGTTCGCCGCCCACCTCGATCCGGCGCGAATAGATGAAATCGAAACCGCCTTCAGCGTCCTGATAAGTCGTGAACATCGTCTGGTTGCTGCGCGTCGCATCGACATAATACGGAGCGCTGCGATGGCTTTCGCCGATCCGGGTGCGATCGGTCGCCGCCACCACGCGACCGTTGCGGTCGAGCAAGGTCAGGCCAGCCGCCCCGATTTCATCGACAAAGGTCATCAGCCGTGCGGTGGAATCGACGAAGTCCCGATCACGCAGGGCTTCGATCAACTCGGGGTCACGCGACAAAAGTTGCGGGACGACCGAATTGCGCTGCAATTCATTCGTCAGGTTGCTGACGTGCTGCGAAAGCCGCACCTCCGCCCTGTCAGCGATCGTTTCCGTGAAGCGTTCGGTCAGGAATTTGTTCGAGCCGTAGATGACAAGCACCGCGAAGACACAGATCACCACGACCGCAAGGCGCAGATACCACCGCCCACGGGCAAGCCCGCTGAATGATTTGGACAACACCTTCATGGCCGTAGTTTACGAGCAGTACGACCGTGTCGGCAAGAAGAGCCGTCAGGCGGTGGCGAATTGCGCCACCAACCCGCGGAAAAGCGCCTGTCCGTCGGTGCCGCCGTGTCCTGCGTCCACGGCCCGTTCCGGGTGCGGCATCAAGCCCAGAACCCGGCGGTTCTCTGAAAGCACACCCGCGATGGCGCCGACCGATCCGTTCGGGTTCTCGGCATAGGTGAAGGCGATCCGGTCTGCGTCGCGCAGGCTTTCCAGCGTCTGCGGATCAACGGTGTAGTTCCCGTCGTGATGAGCGACCGGATAGGCGATCGTGTCACCTGCCCGGTACCCTTCGGTGAAAGCGGAGTCGGTGGTTTCCACTTTCAGATCAACGGTCTTGCAGATGAACTTCAACCCGGTATTCCGCATGAGCGCCCCGGGCAAGAGACCGGTTTCGGTCAGAACCTGAAACCCGTTGCAAACGCCCAAGACATAGCCACCCCGTTCAGCATGGGCGACGATCGCGGTACAAATCGGCGATCGCGCGGCGATCGCGCCGCAGCGCAGATAATCGCCAAACGAAAAACCGCCGGGAACGGCCACGAGATCCACCGCCTCTGGCAGGCGGGCATCCTTGTGCCAGACCATCGTGACATCGGCCCCCGCCGCCCGTAGGGCGACGGCCATGTCACGGTCGCAATTGGATCCCGGAAAGACGACGACCGCGGCCCGCATCAGAGCACCTCGACCCGGTAGCTTTCGATCACGGTATTGGCGAGCAGCTTTTCACACATCTGCGCGACCGTGGCCTCGTCGGTGCCATCGGCCAGATCGAGCTCGATCACCTTGCCCTGCCGGACGCCATGGACACCGTCGAACCCCAGCGATCCCAGCGCATGGCGCACAGCCTCGCCCTGCGGGTCCAGCACACCGTTTTTCAACATCACATAGACACGTGCCTTCATCGGTCTTCCTTCGCGGTTTCAGTTGATCAGGGTGGGTTTGCTTGGCGTATGGGTGACGTTCGTGGGCAGAACTCCCAAGCGGCGCGCAACCTCGGTATAGGCATCGGCCAGATCGCCGAGATCGCGCCGAAACACATCCTTGTCGAGCTTCCGCCCCGTTTCGACATCCCAGAGACGGCAGCTGTCGGGGCTTATCTCGTCGGCCACGATCAGGCGGGGGAATTCGCCGTCCCAGAGCCGCCCGATCTCTATCTTGAAGTCGACCAACCTGATCCCGACGCCATACATGACCCCCGACATGTAATCGTTGACCCGCAGGGCGATACTGACGATATCGTCGAGTTCCTGCTGGCTCGCCCAGCCGAAGGCGATGATATACTCTTCCGGAACCAGCGGATCTCCGAGCGCATCATCCTTGTACGAGAATTCCACGATGGGACGCGGAAGTGAGGCGCCCTCCTCCATGCCCAGGCGTTTGGCCATGGTACCGGCGGCGAAATTGCGCACGATCACCTCGAGCGGAACGATATCCACCTGCCGGATCAACTGCTCGCGCATGTTGAGGCGCTTGATGAAATGGTTGGGGATACCGATCTGCGCGAGACCCGTCATGAAGAATTCCGACAAGCGGTTGTTCAGGACCCCCTTGCCTTCGATCACGCCTTTTTTCTGCGCGTTGAAGGCGGTTGCATCGTCCTTGAAGTATTGCACCAGTGTGCCTGGTTCGGGGCCTTCATAGAGTACTTTCGCCTTGCCTTCGTAAAGCTTCTTGCGGCGTGCCATATCGGTTCCTCGCACTCGTTCCCGTCCAGCGCATCGGCTGCAGTCTGCGCGCGTCTTAGTGCATGCACCCCTTGCGGGCAAGCACCAGCACGGGCATATCTATAGCGATCGCACCACAAACCACGAGGGTTCCCCGATGAGCACGTTCGACGACCGTGAAAATGCCTTTGAAAACAAATTCGCGCATGACGCCGAGATGCAGTTCCGGGCCGAAGCGCGCCGCAACAAGCTTCTGGGTTTGTGGGCTGCCGAACTGATGGGCAAGAGCGGCGAAGACGCCGCGGAATACGCCAAGGAAGTCGTGAAGGCGGACTTCGAAGAAGCCGGCCACGAGGATGTCTATCGCAAGGTGGCTGGCGATCTGGGGGACCGCGCGGACGAGGCGACGATCCGCGCCAAGATGGCGGAATGCATGATCGAAGCCAAAAAGCAGCTCGTCAACGAAGTCTGACATTAGCGGCCGACGGCTGCCGCGATCGCGCGCCTGCGGGTGCGGTGTGTGATTGCCGCACATAAAGATGATGCGGTTTTTCCATTTGCCCCGCCGTGCCAGCCGTGGCACGCGGCGCAGGACACAAGCGGAGCACGACCCATGACGAACGCCCTTTCCGAGCTGCTCGGCGCGCGCGACTGGCTGATGGCCGATGGGGCCACTGGCACCAACCTTTTCAACATGGGGCTGATGTCCGGTGACGCACCCGAGCTTTGGAACGTCACCGAAACCGCCAAGATCACGGCACTCTACCAAGGTGCGGTGGATGCGGGCAGTGATATCTTCCTGACCAACAGCTTTGGCGGCAATGCCTCGCGGCTGAAACTGCACGAGGCCCAGGGCCGCGTCCGCGAACTCAATCGTGCCGCCGCCGCGATCGGCCGCGACGTCGCGGATGCATCCGGGCGCAAGGTGGTCGTCGCAGGTTCGGTCGGGCCGACGGGCGAGATCATGACCCCCATGGGGACGTTGACCCATGAAAGCGCGGTCGAGATGTTTCATGAACAGGCGGAGGGTCTGAAAGAGGGCGGCGCCGATGTTCTCTGGGTCGAGACCATCAGCGCACCCGAGGAATATGCCGCCGCCGCCGAGGCCTTTGCCCTGGCTGGCATGCCCTGGTGCGGCACGATGAGTTTCGACACCGCGGGCCGGACAATGATGGGGCTCACCTCGGCGGATATGGTCAAGAAGGTCGGCAAACTGACCAACCAGCCGCTGGCATTCGGGGCAAATTGCGGCACCGGCGCGTCGGACCTTCTGCGCACCGTGCTTGGGTTCTCGGCCACCGGCCCTACGCTGCCGATCATCGCCAAGGGCAATGCGGGCATCCCGAAATACCACGACGGACATATCCACTACGACGGCACACCCGCCTTGATGGCCGATTACGCCGTGCTTGCCCGTGACTGCGGCGCCACGATCATCGGCGGCTGCTGCGGCACGACGCCCGCACATCTTGAAGCAATGCGCGAGGCTCTCGAGACACGCGCCAAGTCGGACGCGCCGACACTCGAGACGATCGCGGAAAAGCTCGGGGCGTTTTCATCCGCTTCCGACGGGACGGACGGCGCCGGTCCGGAAGCTTCGCCGCGGCGCGGCCGGCGGCGACGCGGCTAGGGGGCGCTGCCCCCGTCCCTGCGGGACTCCCCCGAGGTATTTTGCAACATGAGAAGTCATGATTTGTTAACCTCATTGCGTCATTTCCGAACTGCGGAACAGGCTGAGGAGCCGATGGCCGTAACGTGAGAAGCCCCGCCCGGGCGACAGTCCGCGGCGGGGTTTCCTTTCACCAATTTCTCATGTTTCCAAATACCTCCGCCGGAGGCGCGTGACGCCCGCACTGCTTCGGTCAGAAAAGTGCAAGCTGGTCGCCTGCCTGAGGCGGCACTGCAAAAAGGTCGGTGCGCAATCGGGGCAGGCTGCGATCGAGGCCCAGTTTGGCCGCAGCACGCCGGAACCGCTGTCGTTGCAGATCGGCCCAAACCCCCTGCCCGGCCATGCGTGTGCCGAATTCCGGGTCGTAGTCCTTGCCGCCATGCAGTTCCCGCACGCGGTTCATCACCCGCGCGGCCCGATCGGGGTAATGGGTGTTCAGCCAGTCCTTGAAAAGCGGGGCCACCTCACGCGGCAGCCGCAGGATGATCGACGAGGCGGCCACCGCACCTGCATCCCAAGCGGCCTGAAGGATCAATTCGACCTCGTGATCGGTCAGTGCGGGAATCACCGGCGAGATCATCACACGCACCGGTATCCCCGCATCCGTCAACTGGCGGATGACGCGCAGCCGTGCATCCGGATGCGGCACACGCGGCTCGAGCTTGCGCGAGAGCACCGGATCAAGTGTGGTGATCGTGATCCCGACGCGCAAAAGGCCTGCTGCCGCCATTGGCGCCAGTATGTCGATATCCCGCGCCACCAGCGTCCCCTTGGTCACGATCGCCGTCGGATGCTTGAAATCCGACAGGACCTGAAGGACCTCGCGCATCACCCCGCGCTGTTTTTCGATGGGTTGGTAGGGGTCGGTATTGGTGCCGATGGCGATCGTTTGGGGCGCGTAGCCGGGCTTGCGCAGTGATCTTTCGAGGACTTCGGCCGCATTCGGTTTGACGGTCAGCTGCGTTTCGAAATCAAGCCCCGGCGAGAGCCCCAGAAAGGCATGGCTGGGGCGCGCGTAGCAATAGATGCAACCATGTTCGCATCCCCGGTACGGATTGATCGAGCGATCGAAAGACAGATCCGGCGAGCGGTTGGTCGAGATGATCGATTTCGCAGTCTCTTCACGCACTTGCGTACGCAAGACAGGCAGATCTTCATCCCGCGGCCAGCCATCATCGATACTTTCACGGTGTGTCGTCTCGAACCGCACGGCCGGATTGCTTCCCGCTCCGCGCCCACGCAGGCTGTACCGGTCTCTGACAGGGTCGTCTCGCATAATCTTTATTAGAACATTTCAGGAACGCCGGCAATGGAAAGTCGGTCACGTTCATGCGAATGTCGGAATTTAGCAGGTAGTTTCGCGCAAATACGCGCAGAACAGCGTCACAAAGGTAAACCGAGGCAGTATCCCAATGTCCGATCAAGAAGACGATATCATTCTCTCCGACCTGAACGACGAAGAGCTCGTCGCCCAGATGTATGACGACCTTTACGATGGCATGAAGGAAGAGATCGAGGAAGGGGTCAACATCCTTCTCGAACGGGGATGGGCGCCTTACCGCATTCTGACCGAAGCGCTGGTCGGCGGAATGACGATTGTCGGACACGATTTCCGCGACGGGATCCTGTTCGTGCCCGAGGTGCTGTTGGCCGCGAACGCGATGAAGGGCGGCATGTTCATCCTCAAGCCGCTGCTGGCCGAAACCGGCGCACCACGCGTCGGCAAGATGGTCATCGGGACAGTCAAGGGCGACATCCACGACATCGGCAAGAACCTCGTGTCGATGATGATGGAAGGTGCGGGCTTCGAGGTCGTCGATCTCGGCATCAACAACGCCGTCGAGAAATACGTCGAGGCGCTGGAAACCGAACAGCCGGATATCCTCGGCATGTCCGCCCTGCTGACCACCACCATGCCTTACATGAAGGTCGTGATCGACACGATGGTCGAGAAAGGCATGCGTGACGACTACATCGTTCTGGTTGGCGGTGCGCCGCTGAACGAGGAATTCGGGCGCGCCATCGGCGCCGACGCCTATTGCCGGGACGCCGCCGTCGCTGTCGAGACAGCCAAGAGCTTCATGGCGCGCAAGCATAATCAGGGTGCGCTGGCCCACTGACCTTTTGCCTGCGGCGTGGCGTGCCTATCTTTGGTGACAAAGGAGATACGCCATGCCGTTCAACCGATTGATCTTCATTCTCGTGACCGTTCTGGCACTGGCCGGTGGAACCGTCGCACTTATGTCAGCTTTCCTCAACGATGGCGGGCCTGCATCCCTGTCGCAGATCACACTGCTGGCGGTGGCCCTTGGCGCGCTGGCGCTGGGCGTGCGCTACCTTGCCCGGCGCGCCGCTGACGGCGATGACGACTGACCGCGCCCTGACCACCCAAGGTCTGGCGCCGACGGGGAAGGGCCGAATCCTGCTTCTGGCCTGCGGGGCGCTCGCGCGCGAGATCCTCGCTATCAGGGCGGTGAATGCGCTTGAGCACCTCGACCTGCAATGCCTGCCTGCGATCCTGCACAACCACCCCGAAAAGATCGTTCCGGCCGTGCGCGACGCCGTCGAAAAGCACCGCGACGCCTATGATGATATCTTCGTGGTCTATGCCGATTGCGGCACCGGCGGGCAACTCGCCTCTGCATGCGCGGACCTCGGTGTCGAAATGGTCGCCGGGCCGCACTGCTATGCCTTTTTCGAAGGTAATGACCAGTTCGCCGCCCGCGACGAGATCACCGCCTTCTATCTGACCGACTTTCTGGTGCGGCAGTTCGATGCCTTCGTATGGGAGCCGCTTGGGCTCGACCGGCATCCGGCACTGCGCGAGATGTATTTCGGCAATTACGAAAAGCTGGTCTATCAGGCCCAGACCGATGACCCCGCCCTCACGGCCCGGGCACGGGACTGTGCCGCGAGGCTGGGCCTTGCCTTCGAACGCCGCTTCACCGGATACGGTGATCTGGAACGCAGGCTTACGGCGCTTTAGGCGGCCGCAGCCGTCTGGCGGATACGCTCGACCATGGCACGCAATCCGTTCGAGCGTTGCGCCGACAGATGATCGTTCAGCCCCAGCCGCCCCAGTTCCGCGGGCGCGTCTACGGCCAATACGTCCTTGACAGGTTGTTCGTTGTAGAGCGTGCGCAGCACGGCAATCAGTCCGCGCACGATCATGGCATCGCTTTCGCCCCGGAAGGTGAAAACGTCATCGTGGATCTGTGGCACCAGCCAGACCTGACTGGCGCAGCCGTCCACCTTGGTGGCCGGCACGCGCAATGCCTCCTCGAGCGGCGGCATCGCCTTGCCCATGTCGATGACGTGGCGATAGCGGTCTTCCCAATCATCGAGAAACGCGAATGTGTCGACCAGTTCTTCGAATTCCGGATTAGCCATGGCAGTTCTCTTTCGTGTTTGGCGAAGATCTAGGATGGTTGGCCCGTGCCGTCCAGATCACAGATCGACCGTGACGACCTTCTGCCCCCTGACCGCCAGGCCGACCTCGCCATCGCAAAGCTTGAGCGCCTCGGAGCCGAAAACCTCGCGCCGCCAGCCTTTCAGGGCCGGTACGTCGCGTTCGCCCGCGGACAGTGCATCCAGATCGGCAGCACCCGCGATCAGCTTGGGCGCGACATCGAACTGGTCCGTCTTGGCCTTCAGCAGCACGCGCAGCATGTCGGCCAGCGCCGGGTTGACCTGAAGCTTGGCGCGGCGGTCATCTGGCTTGGGCATATCCTCGGGCGCGACGGCCAGCCCGGCCTTGATGCTGGCGAGGATACCTTCGGCGATCTCGCCCTTGCGGGCGTCGCGCAGCAATAGCCGCGACCGGCCGAGATCCTTTTCGCTTTGCGGTTTGGTCGAGGCGAGTTCGATCAATGCATCGTCCTTGAACACGCGCGACCGCGGGATGTCGCGCTGTTGAGCGTAGGCTTCGCGAAAGCGCGCGAGTTCACGCAAGATCGCGAGGAACCTGCCGGAATTCGTCCGCGTCTTGACGCGGCGCCATGCCTCGTCGGGATCGACGCGGTAGGTGTCTGGATCGGTCAGCACGGCCAGTTCCTCGGCCACCCATTTGGTGCGCCCGGTCTGCTGCAAGCGGCCATCGAGATATTCGTAGATGTCGCGCAGATGGGTCACATCGGCCAAGGCATATTTGGCCTGCGCATCTGTCAGCGGGCGTCGCGACCAGTCGGTGAAACGCGATGATTTGTCCAGATCTGCCTTGGCGATCTTGCGCACCAGTGTTTCATAGCCTGCCTGTTCGCCGAACCCGCAGACCATGGCAGCGACTTGCGTGTCGAAAAGCGGTGTCGGGATGATCCCCGCGTCGACAAAGAAGATCTCGAGGTCCTGTCGGGCTGCGTGAAATACTTTCACGCAAGCGGGGTCCTGAAACAGCGCGTAGAGCGGCGCCAGTGACAAACCCTCGACCAGCGGATCGACAAGCACCGCATCCTCGCCCGCGGCATCGCGATAGGCCAGTTGGATCAGGCAGAGTTTGGAATAATATGTCCGCTCGCGCAGAAACTCGGTATCGACGGTGACATAGGGCCTCTTGGCAGCCTCGGCGCAAAAGGCGGCAAGGTCTTCGGTGGTGGTCAGTGTTCTCATAAAGCGGGCGGCCGGTCATGCTTGTTTTCTGTCAGACCGTGATAGGCGAAACCCCCGGGGATGGAAAGCGCCCGTGATGTCAGAGCATCAGCGGCGTCCGGTCGCCTTCGGCAAAGCGGCGCAGAACGGCCGGATAAAGCCGATGCTCCAACGGCAGAAGGCGGGCGGCCAGCGTCCGGGGCGTATCATCGGCATTGATCGCAAGCCGCGCCTGTCCAAGGATCGGCCCGTCATCCAGCGCTGCCGTAACCTCGTGCACGGTGCACCCGTGTTCGGCGTCCCCCGCCGCGATCGCGCGGGCGTGGGTGTGCAGGCCCTTGTATTTCGGCAAAAGCGATGGATGGATGTTCAGCATCCGCCCCTCCCATCGTGCGGTGAAACCGGGGGTCAGGATACGCATGAAACCGGCCAGACAGATGATGTCGGGGCGCGCGGCTTCCAGCGCGCATTGCAAGGCATCCTCGAAACCCGCGCGATCTTCGCCAAAGGGCCTGTGATCAACGGTGTGCGTCGCGATCCCCAATGCGCGCGCCTTTGCGATCCCGCCGGCATCGGGATCATTCGCCAGCACAAGCACAGGTCTTGCGGGATGATCGCCCCCCATCGACTGCGCGAGGGCGACCATGTTGGACCCGCCGCCCGAGATCAGGATGGCAACGCGCCTGGTCACAAAAGCGCGCCGTCGTAGGCGACACCCTCTCCGGCCGCGACATGGCCGAGGCGATGGACCGTCTCGCCCGCAGCCTCGAGCAGCGCCGTCAGCGCATCGGCGCGCACGGGATCGACCACCAGCACCATCCCGACGCCCGCGTTGAAGGTCTTGAGCAATTCCGCCTCGGCCATGCCACCGGTTTCGGCCAGCCAGCGGAATACCGGTGGCAAGTCCCA
>JGI12210J13797_10455503_pt1 | contig 10176 bp, 13 predicted proteins | sample ElkSlonscriptome_3_FD_13797 | JGI IMG/M metagenome (IMG submission 13797) | reverse complement strand
GTCGGGAGTTGTAAGCTGCCGACAAACAGGAGGGGGAAACTTATCGGTTTTCCCGATAGAGTTCGGAGGACGCGGAAGCAGTCTCGTCGAGCAGCTCCATCATACGTCGCGGTGCCTCACTTGCCTCGATTTCCTCCATTGTGGAGGTGAGTGTCCAGCCGAGCTCATCCGGCCCGGCTTCGCCGTGAAGGAGAACGCCGACGCCGCTGACGGAGATCTTGCCGGTCATGGCTTTCGCGAGAAATCCGCTGTCCATCACCTTTTGCCACAACGCTTGATAGTCCTCGCTTTCAAGCGGAATGACTTCTGTCTGATCATCGCCATCCCCGTCCACGGTCACCTTCAAAGTGGCCTCACCGTTTTTACTCTCGAATTCGGCAAGTAATTGGTGATCGTGGTTAAGAACTTCTGGATTCAGTGCCAGAGCGAGTGTGGAAGACTCCGCAATTACCGTTTCGTCGCCGAAAGTCCTGAACCACCATTCGCTGGAATAGTCGGCCGCACTGGCAGTGGTCTCGCTATCTTCCACGGCAGACTCGGACACGGGCTCAGGCGAGGGAGATTCTTTGGATTCGTTTGAAGAGCTGGTGTCGGCTGGATTGCAGGCGCTCAGCAGCAAGCTGGTAGCGATCGTGATGGGCAGAAGTCGAATGGTCATGAATGTCTTGGGTTAGGTTTGGTGGTGATGGTTTGAAATTTGATGGGCAACAGCCAGCCTATTCCAGGGGAAGGGGAACTATTTTTGATGAAACGTTGGGGTGAAGTAAGCCAGAGGTTCAGCAAAGTGAGCGATCGCTTGTTGGAAGGGGGAATCCGGCGCGACCGATAGGGTCGCGCCGGATCGATAAGGGTTACGTGCGAGAATCATCTCGTGCGTAGCGGCGGGTCGTGTCGAATCGGGCGTTCAACCGGCAACCCCAAGCCGCTCTGCCTCTTCCGGCGCCTGTTTGCGGAGCAAGTCGAAGAAGGCGTACTGCGTTAAAATGTTGAAAGACTTCAGGTTGGCATAGAGCTCCTTGTCGTCTATATATTTATTCCTTTCGGCAGAGTAAACAGCAAACGCCTCCTTGAACTTCGGGTCCCGATAAGCAGCGCTCACCTTGGATTGTACGACAGCTTTATCAGCCGCCGACATGCCTTCGATTTTTTTGCCTAGTTCGACCAAGCGAGTGATCTGCTTTTCTTTGAGCTCGGCGATGGGTTTAGCGATCTCTTCCGCGGGAGGAGAGCCTTTCAAGAGATCAGCTGTTTCGACAAAGGTTTGGATATAGATCTGAGCGACCTCGTCTCCGATTTTAGCGGGATCTGCGAGGGCTGTTTGAACAAACGACGCCATCCCGACGAGGATGGCAATGGCTGTGAATTTCTGTTTTTGACGGGTTTTCATATGGATTGAGTTGATGTTGGTTCGTTGGGTTTTGGTGGTCGCGCATCGCCATGACAAGGAAGTCATTCGAGCACGATTTCGATCTGCGCCGTTGGATCCGACGCAGACGAAAGGAGTAGGGCATAGCTGTCGCCGAGGGATAGTAACTCTGCCGAGAAAGGCTGGGCCGGACCTGGGTCAACATTCGTGATCATATAACCTTTTAGCTGCAACCCATCTGGCACAGGCCCTTTCTTTACTGGCCGATCGACCAGCACGGCGGCTTGCTGCCAAAAGTCGACCTCGACAGGGCTGTAGATCTCGAGACGACCCGAAGCAATCGAAACGGATCCTTCTACTTGCACGCTTTGACCCTGTGTTAGGAGATTATCGGAGCTGGCGATCGGCAAACGGACCGCCCCCTGGAGTCGGCCGATGCTGATGGTCCCTGTCACGCTCGCACTGGTGTGAAGCCCGAAATGGGTGCCCAATCGCTTGCGCGTTGACTCGATCTTTCCGTTCGAGGGGAAGTCGGGCTGAGCTTCAAAACGCGTCTGCTCGAGGAAGGTTTTCTTCAGCGATCGAGCCATCTGCTCCTGAATGTCTCGATCGGTCAGATGCACCTTGATTTTGGCCTGCATCGACTCGGGCGGTAAGATCTCTGGAGCTTGGTCACAGACGATCGCGTCAAGACTCTCCCATCGCTCGAGTGGAGTCAGATCCTCGAAAGGATTCTCTTTTAAAACAATTTTCCGCACTGAATGGTTGATGCCCAACTGGCTGAGGTCCTGCAGTTGATTCTCACTCAAGTCGAGCGTTTGCAACTCTGGCAATTGTGCAAGACCGTCGAGCTTGGCGAATTGGTTTCCGCTTAGCAGAAGCGTTTCCAGGCGCGGAAGCTGGTCGAGACCTGCGAGGCTTGTAAGTTGATTGTCGCCAAGATCGAGGAAGGTCAGAGCCGGGAGCTCAGGCAATGTGGCTTCTGTCCATGATTGGCGCTTGGCGCTCAGACGTTGCAGGCGTCGGACGCCTGCGAGTGGCGAGAGATCAGTAATGCCTGTCCAAAAAAACTCCAGTCTCTCAAGGGCTTGCGCCGTCTCGATACCGGACAGCGACGTCAGAGACGCGCCGCGCAAGCGAAGGTGCCTCACGGAACCCGGGAGTCCCTCCAGGTTATCGAATCGAACGTCGCGAAAATTCAGATCGGTGAGATGTTGGAGCGGTCCCAACGCCTCTAAAGTCGAAACGTTGGGCGAGCGAATGGAACGGACGCGTCCCTGGCTGATCAGGACGGAGCGGTCTCCTTGGTGTGTCGATTCGCCTACATGGAATTCGCCTGAGTCGAATCCGTTGGCGATGATCCACTTGCGCATCGCCGCCGAATCGTTGGGATGAATCAGATCAGCATCATCCATCCAGCGACCCAGTCTGTCCGCTTTCCCGCAGCCGAGCATGGCAAAAAAAGCGATTGCTAAACCGAGAATGCGGCTGGCTAAGCGAAAGGCGCGAGTCATCGAAAGGCACTCCGAGGTAGAACGCTAGACGGGCGGCCAGGAGCTGAGCTCTGATCAATTACCATGTTGCTCTGCTAGAAGCGGTTGCGGGATAAGAATGGGTAGTATTCATCCGTTTGGTGACCTGTCTGCCTTGGAAGAAGTGATAAGTTAGGTAGACAAAATTGAAAGGGTGTAGCAAGCCGCAAATCAGGATTGAGGCAATTTTCGCATCCACAGCCCCCGCACTAAAAATCCGGTTGTAAGTGCCTAGAAACCGAAGTTGGAAGTGGTGGCTAGCCATAAGGGACGCAGGGAGAGTATGATAGCTCGAGGATGACTTCGTCGCGGAATGCCGTGGTGCTAAGAAGCTGCTTATCACAAGGGAGGCTGGCGCTGCGCGTTGAAGACTCTCTGATATTCGCGAAGCACGACATCCCGCTCGCCGAAGACGAAGCAACCGACTCCCTCGTCAACAGCGTTCGCACATTTCTGCGCCGACCACACCCTCACGAAATGACCGAGCGTCCGTGCCGGCCAGGCGGAAGCCTACCTTCTGCTGGTCAGCAAACGACGCAGCAGCAGCGCCACCACCACCACCACCACCACCGACCAGACCATCACCGACCAGACCATCACCGTCGACGGCGGATTGGACCAAGCGTTCCTGTGATGATGAACTAACATCGAGCGACCCCAATCCATTCAGAAGGCCAAATCCGGAATGGGTGCGCCCTTTTCGGAGCGAGTGGCGTTGTCACTTTCCTCTCGGCAATTGCTGCTCCGCATCGCGCTCCAGTTTCTTCAGGCGATCCCGAATGGAGACGAGGTGCGTGTAAAGCTGATGCTGGTTTTGGAACGGAAGGCCGGTCTCGGGATTCGGGAAGCGCGCCCACCAGTATTGAACAAGTTCCTGCGTGATCGGCCCCTGAATGAAGATCTCGCGCCGGTCGCGAGCGGGGGCGCCTTCCGTGAAAGGTTGTTCCGGTTTGGCAATGCCCAGAGAGTGCCCGACGGCCACCGGCACGATCTCCGGTTCCAGAATGATCGAGAGAGTACGAAACAAACTCTCGCGCGATGGCATGCGATCATCCCGCAAGTCTTCGGCAACGCCATGCAGTTCGCGCAGAGTCGGATCGAGGTTCTGCCATGGTGGCGAATCGAAGAAACTACGCGCGGTCGCCGCGGCCGCCTCGGGGTTCTCCCGGTCGGCCAGTAGGCGATCGAGAAGCTCGTGCGATTTTGGAAGATTCCGGATCAAATAGCGATTGATCGGACAAGGGACTGACCGTCCCGGGGCGCGTGCCTGGATGAAGCGAAATAATTCCTTGGCCATGAATAAGAAGTCCTCCTTGCGATGGCCTGAATAGGAGCCGCCTGTCGTTTCATCAAGCATGTAAACCCGCCAGCCATCTTAGATGGGAAGGCGGCTCAGCGGTAAGTCTGGCGGGGCGAGGAGCTTCGCGATGAAGCGCGGTGTGAAAAATTTTCATCCAGCTCACGCCTTGTCCCTGAAGCAAGGAGGGTGGAGGACGCTGCAAAGAGCCGCGGAGTTACCACCACCTACCCACGAGCTCAGCTATTTTGCATTTCCGCATGGATTTTGGAAGAAGATCTGGCAGCAGAAAAAGATGCATTTAATATTGACGCAGACGGAACTTTCAGGATTTACTGAAACTTAATGAGCGACGACGCCAACGAATTGCAGCAGGCCAAGGATGACTTTGTCGCGGAATGGGGGGCCATCGGGAGTGCCTGGGGCATTAACCGAACCATGGCGCAGATCCATGCGTTGCTCATGGTCACCCCACAACTCTTGAGCACCGATGAAGTTATGCAGGAATTGGAAATTAGCCGGGGCAACGCCAATCAAAACCTCCGCGAATTGGTCGGGTGGGGCCTAATCCGACGCGTCGTCCGGAAAGGGGAACGTCGCGAATACTTTGAAGCGGAAAAAGATGTTTGGAAAATGTTTGCCATCATTGTCCGAGAACGGAAACGCCGCGAGATTGAGCCGGCGATGGAAGTCCTCGGCCGTTGCCAGGCATCGACCAAAGGGCTCAAAGGCCGTGAGGCCGTTGCGTTCCAGCAACAGATCAAAGCGCTCGAAGACTTTATAGGGTTGGCCTCACGGGTGATGGATCGGGTGTCGACCAGTTCCGAAAGCAAACTGATCCCGCTCGCTATGAAACTGCTCAAATAAAATTTTTTTACCTCATCTTTCAGAACTTCTCGAAACTTCCTTAAAGTGCATATTTTAAATTCCGATATCGCTCTCTTAGTCCGGTTGCTTGGCCTGGCTCAACTCGGGCTTGCCGGACTCGGCTTCTGTATTCCCCGCTTGCTCGACTGGAAGAACGGGTTGGCGAACTTAACCCCCATGCTGCGCCGGTTGTTCTGGGTCTACGGTCTCTATATTTTCTTTACCAACCTCTTCTTCGCCCTGGTCTTTTTGTTCTTCCCTGGCGTCCTGGAACGCCCAACTCCTGCCGCCGGAATCATTGCCGGTTATCTCACGTTGTTTTGGGGAGCCCGTTTCGCGTTGGAAATGGCCGGGTTTGATCGTGATGCGATCCCTCCATTCTGGTGGGCACGCTGGGGGAGCCGCGGATTGATGGTGCTCTTCGGCGCAATGACCATCGCGTATGGCTGGCTGACGTGGAGAACCCTACCATGACCGCCTGGCCCACATTCCTGGCCGGCATGGCGCCTCCCCACCGGATGCTCCTCATTGTCGCCCTGCTCTATGGCACGGTAAAATTCCTGGTTCTTCTCGAATGGCGACTTGGCGAGCGTCGCTGGTTCGACACGCCAGGTGGTTTCGCTTGGTTTCTCCTGATCTGGCCCGGCACGAATCCCGACGAGTTCCTGCGTCGCGGCGCGCCCAGACCGGAGTGGACCCGCCGCGGGGTGGTATCGATTTTTCTCGGGATGGGACTCTTAGCCGGAGCACATTGGGCTTCGGCTGATGCCTTACCACAATGGATGGTCGCCGTGCTGCTGTTACCCGGCTTGAGCCTTGTGGTGCATTTCGGCATCTTCTCGATCCTGGCGGGGTGGACGCGTCGTCAGGGTTGGGCGGTTGCCCTGCCGTTTGGAAATGTGTTTCATCTGCGCAATCTCCGGGATTTCTGGAGCCGCGTGTGGAATCGGCCCTTCACGGGATTCCTCGTGCGATTAGTGGCGCGCCCCTTGCACAGGCGATGGGGCCTGAGTCGTCGGGCGACATTATGGTTAGGGTTTTTGGTTTCGGGGCTTTTGCACGAATTGGCCATCACCCTACCAGCTGGAGCCGGCTACGGCGGTCCCACGCTCTACTTCCTCCTGCAAGCCTTCGGGTGCGAGCGGCAGGGGAAACGGCCCACTCCGAACCGCCTCATCACTTACGCGTGGATCATCCTACCAGTGCCGCTCGTGTTCCCCGAAGCATTCATTGTCGGGATTCTTTACCCACTCACAGGACTCCCCACCTATTGACTCATGAAAACCCTAGAAATCGATCCGACCAAACTCTGCCCCGCATGGAACCCCATCGATCGGAGAATAGAAAACCAACTATGAATGCTCAACTACTAGAAATCGGATTATTAACAGCAGGAGCCGGGCAATTGGCCATCGCCATTCTCAACCTCTGGCTGGTGCAGCTCCTTAAGTGGGAACAAGATGTCGCGGCAATGTCGCTCCTCGTTCGGGAAGTGTTTCAGGTGCACAAAATATTCATTACCATCACGGTCGGTCTATTTGGCGTATGGACTCTACTATTCGCAGGGGAGATGGCGTATGAACCGACCCGCATGGCCAAGGCTTTGGCGGCAGGAATCGGCTTGTTCTGGGGAATCCGGACTCTGCTGCAGGTGACCTATTATTCGGCGAGCCATTGGAAGGGAAAACCAAAGGAGACAGCCGTCCATTTCACTCTGCTGCTCGTCTATGGTGGAATGGCGTGCACCTATGGTCTTGTGGTTTGGGGGTGGCAATGAACGAGGCGAAGCTGGAGCGAATCATTCGAGTGGCTCGATTGACGTTAGGGGCCGTCTGGCTCTATCAGGGCATTGTGCCGAAATGGCTGGCGCAAGGGGCTTTCGAACTCGATATCGTCGAACGTTCCGGGCTCTATCTGGTGTCGCCGGAATGGATGCTGGCGGCCGTGGGCATTCCCGAAACGCTCTTTGGCGTCTGGATCCTGAGTGGGTGGCAACCTCGCTGGGCGGTGGCAGGAGCCACTCTCTGCATGCTCATACTTCAAGGCATGGTTGTCTGGGTCCAACCCGACCTCTTGATCGGGCCTTTTGGTGGCTTAACGAAAAACTGGGGGTTAGTGGCCCTTGCCTGGATCGTCTGGGTGGGCGCGGGACCAGACGACCCTCTCCCTTCACGCCGCCAGGGGAACCTTGTCGACCCCACAGTTTGATAAGAGCGGGTTGTGACTGCGCAGCAACGTTTGGTGTCGAGCCAGGAGTAAATAGAGACCAGAAAAGTAACCGCAGCCTCAAGCTGAACGGTCATCGATTCCCACTACTAACAGAAAGCCGTCAAGACGCAGCGTCAGCTGGCCTGGTAACAAGCGACTTCGTAGCATCACGGATGTATTTAACGAAACCTTCTGGGTAGACTGGAAAGTCAGCCTTTCGATCCTCTAAATCGATCCAGACACCTTTGAAGTGCATTCGGTTGAGCGAACGTTTCGCGTGTCGGAGGGTTGCCTGCCTCGATCGCAAGGTCCGCGAGAATTCTTGAAAATGCTCAGTAATGGGATCATCCCACGATGTAGGTTGCCAAGCTTGATTCCAAGCGTCGCCTCGTTCTTCTTGGAGCCCAACCCGGAGAAACCCACGCGGTTTATAAAGCCGCACCGGGACACTATGGCCACTTTGTTCATTTGGAACCTGTTTTGGCTTTGCCGATCCCCTAATCCGATTGAATAAAGGCCCATGCCGGTCAACCCTGACTCCTCCTATCAAGCCCCTTGGTTCCTCAGAAATGGGCACGTCCAGACAATCTATCCGATCCTTTTCCGTCCGCGCCCCGTGATTGATTACGAACGCGAACGGTTAGATACCGAGGATGGCGACTTTCTTGATCTCGATTGGGCTCGGGTCGGTTCGAAGCATCTGACGATTGTCTGCCACGGACTCGAAGGCTGCAGCATCGGGATCCATGCACTCTGCATGGTGGAGGCGCTCAACGCAGGCGGACACGACGCGCTGGTTCTGAATTTTCGCGCCTGCGCGGATGCGGGGCGGATCCCAAACCGTACCAAGCGCTTCTATCATAGCGGCGAAACCGGCGATCTCCGGGCGGTCATTGCCCATGCCGGACAACAATACGACACCATTACCCTCACCGGCTTTAGCCTCGGTGGCAATGTGATCCTGGTCTATCTGGGAAAGCATCCGGAGACGGTCCATTCCTCCGTGAAAAGAGCGGCTGTTTTCTCGGTTCCTTGTGATCTCGCCTCGTCATCACGTCGTCTAGCGAGTTTTGCCAATCGTCTTTACATGCGGCGTTTCCTGAAAAGCCTCGCGACCAAACTCCGGGCCAAGGAGGCTCTGTTACCCGGCCAATTCGACCTGGAAGGCCTCGATGACATCAGGACGTTCCAGGAGTTCGACGACCGATACACGGCACCGATCCATGGATTTGATAACGCCGAGCACTATTGGGCGGAGTGCAGCTCGACGCCTTATTTGAAGCAGATCAGAATCCCAACCCTCCTGGTGAATGCTCTCGACGATCCGTTCCTCACCAAGGAATGTTTTCCTTACGCCGAAGCCGCTGCACTCCGGCACGTCCATCTGGAGACTCCAGGTAACGGCGGGCACAATGGATTTATCTTATTGAACCAGGAAAACAGATCTTGGACTGAGAAGCGTGCGCTGCAGTTTTTGCAAACCGATGGCACCAGCGGTAAATGTTAGCAGGTTAATAAAGTATCGAAATTCCACCTGGCTGCGTTGATTTCTCTAGGGCGCCAGGAAGAGTTGTTGCGAGATCGCCTCCATGACTCCGAACCCTCGGTGGAAACTTCCACTTTGATTAGCAACAATTCTCAGGCGAGTTTCACCACCATTTTCCCGATGTTTTGGCCTTCGAACAATCCGATAAATGCTCCGACGGCTTGATCGATCCCTTCCACGACCGTTTCCTTACTCGTCAACTTGCCCTCGCGAAAGTAAGCGCCAACTTCTTCTTCAAACGCACTCTGTTGATCAAGCCAGTCGAAAACCAACATCCCTTTCATGGTCAATCGTTTTCCAATCATGTTAAACAAATTGGAAGGGCCAGGCGACGGCTTTTCGTCGTTGTAAACCGAGATACTACCGCACGCGATGATGCGGCCCTTAACGCGCAATGCGGAGAGCGCTGCTTCCAAGGATTCCCCACCGACGTTGTCGAAATAGACATTGAAGCCATCTGGCGCTTCCTTGTGCAGTTGCTCGGCGATCGGTCCCTCCTTGTAATTAAAGGCCTTATCGAATCCGCATGCTTCGGTCAAGAACTTGACTTTCTCTGTCGAACCAGCGGAACCGATCGTGTGACAACCGCGAAGCTTGGCCAGTTGTCCCGCCATGCTGCCGACAGCTCCCGCCGCTCCTGAGATGTAAACGGCTTCGCCAGCTTGGATCTCCGCCAATCGTAACCCAACCCAAGCAGTCATGCCCGTCATTCCGAGTGCCCCAAGGTAAATCGAGAGTGATGGTACATCGCGGCTCACCGAATGCAGATCTTTGGGGGTCGCAATGAAGCATTCCCGCCAACCGAGATTGGAAGTCACGGCATCGCCTGCCTTGAGCTCCGATGTGCGAGATTCGACCACTTCGCCTACAGCGCCCCCTTCGAGCGGTTTGCCGAGTTCGAATGGGGGAATATACGATTTCTGATCATTCATACGACCGCGCATATAGGGATCGACGGACATAAATAAATTGCGCACGAGCACCTCACCTTTTTGCAGGGCGGGCAACTCGGTTTGTGCGAGTGTGAAATTGTCGGCAGTCGGAACCCCGCTTGGGCGTGAGGCCAACCGGACCTCGTGGCTTTTGTGTGGTGACATGATACACTCATTTCGATCCGCGGCAGTATCACGGTCCTCCGCGACCATGAGTTCCCCTTGATTAATTCGGCCATCGCCAGCCGTCACCCATCGCCGCTTTTCAGCCCTAGCCCGCTTCGATCACGAGTTAATATCCAGCGGCATCGGTCATTTTCGAGGGGATGATCCCGTCCGGATCATCCGGTTTAAGATGAGCCGCGTTGGTCGACTGGTTGATGAGATCGGTCTTGTCTGGCTCCATCCAGGTTGCGCTCAAGGAGATC
>JGI12210J13797_10441479_pt1 | contig 10177 bp, 10 predicted proteins | sample ElkSlonscriptome_3_FD_13797 | JGI IMG/M metagenome (IMG submission 13797) | reverse complement strand
CTGCGCGGTATCGACCCCGCCCGATCCATCTTCATCGGCATCGGATTCGAGCCATGGCAGGCTGTCATCGGCGGACAGGTCCAGTTCGCCGTCGTGCCCCCCTGCGGCGCTTTGCGTTGTGGTTCGACCCGTGCCCATGACTGCAGCGTTATCCTTCACATCCCGGCGTTATCTGCGGCAGACTTCGCCTACATCCGTTCCACCGCCTCGACCCCCAGAACGCCGAGGCCGTTACGCAGAACCTGCCCGATCGCGGCGGCGAGGAACAGGCGTGCGCCGGACAATTCCTTATCCTGTTTCAGGATGAAGCGTTTGTCCGTGTCGGTGTTGCCGAGACTGTAAAACGCATTGAGATCGGTTGCCAGATCATAGAGATAAAAGGCGATGCGGTGCGGTTCTCTCGCCCTTGCCGCCGCCTCGATCTCACGCGGGAATTGCGCGGCCCTGCGGATAAGCGCGATTTCCTCGTCCCCCAGCCGGTCGAGGTTCGCATCGGATGGAGAAACCCCTTCTTCGGCCCCGGCTTTCCGGACCGTCGAACGCAGCCGCGCATGGGCGTATTGCACGTACCACACGGGGTTGTCCTTTGATGCCTCCACCACCTTGGCGAAATCGAATTCCATCTGCGCTTCGGGCTTGCGCGTCAGCATCGTGAACCGCACGACATCGCGGCCAACCTCGTCCACCATGTCGGCGATGGTGACGAAATTGCCCGAACGCTTGGACATTTTCACAGGCTCTCCGCCGCGCATCAACTGCACCATCTGGACCAGCTTGACGTCGAACGGGGTCGGCTCTCCCTTTCCCTCGGACAGGGCGGCGACGGCGGCCTTGATCCGCTTGACCGTGCCCGCATGATCCGCGCCCCAGATATCGATCAGCGCATCGGCATTTTCCGCCTTTTGCATATGGTAGGCGAGATCGGCACCGAAATAGGTCCAGTCGCCGTTCGATTTGCGGATCGGGCGGTCCTGATCATCGCCAAATCGGGTCGAACGGAATAGCGGCAGGGTCGTCGGCTCCCAGTCCTCTGGCGGGGCCTTCCCCTTCGGCGGTTCAAGAACGCCGTCATAGACGAAATCATGCTCACGCAGCCATTTCTCGGCGGCTTCGGGCTTTCCGGCGGCGTGCAGCGCCGCTTCCGATGCGAACACGTCGTGCCTGATACCCAGCAATTCAAGGTCGGCCCGGATCAGGTCCATCATCCGCGCAACGGCTTCCGCGCGAAAGACCGGCAACCATTCCTCTTCAGGCGCAGCGACGAACCGGTCGCCCAGTTCTTCGGCGAGCGTTTCGCCTACGGGGACAAGGTATTCGCCGGGATAAAGCCCTTCGGGAATTGCGCCGATTTCGTCGCCTAACGCCTCGCGGTATCTGAGATGCGCCGACCGGGCGAGCGTATCGACCTGGCCGCCCGCATCGTTGATGTAATATTCGCGTACCACGTCGTGCCCGGCATATTCGAGCAGGTCCGACAGGGCATCGCCGACCACGGCTCCGCGGCAATGGCCCATGTGCATCGGTCCGGTCGGATTGGCGGACACGTATTCGACGTTGACCGTTGTGCCTTTGCCCACCTCGGACCGGCCGTAATCCGCGCCCAGAGCGCCGATCGCCTGCAGCTCGTCGATCCACGCCGCCCGGTCGAGCCGCAGGTTGATGAAGCCCGGCCCGGCGATTTCGGCGCTGACGATGGAATCGTGCTGTTTCAGCCCGTCGGCAATTTTTTCCGCCAATACGCGTGGATTTGTTCTTGCCGGCTTGGCCAGGACAAGCGCGGCATTGGTCGCCAGATCGCCGTGCGAAACATCGCGCGGCGGCTCCAGCGTGACATTGGCGAACGGGGTATTTTCCGGAAGGTCGCCACTATCGACGAGGCCTTGCAGCACGTCTTCGACGATCTTTCCATAGACAGTATAAAGCGGTTTTTTCGTCATAGATCGATCACGTTCGTTCAATGATGCGCGCTGCTGCGCAAAAGAGGAATGGCAGGCCGGTGGTCAAGCCCGCGCGACAAGGAATGATCGGCGCACGGATATCGGCATTGCGAACATCGGACCACGGCCAGTTGCTACGCCGGCCGCCACGTTGATCAACGCGTGACGTTGTAGGCCAATTGCTCTTCGTCCAACTGAAAACCGATCAGCATTTCGAAACGGGTGCGCGCAATCGCCGCTTTCACTTCGGGTGCGGCCAGCGGGTCGAGGGCGGCTTCGGGATCGCCGGCGCGGCGTCGCTTCGTGATTCGTTCACGGACATCGTCGGGCAGCGAAGCCGCAGCGCGGTCGACGAACGAACCGGCCCGCGCGCTCGCCATGGCGCGATCCTCGCCATCGGCGAATGTCAGCGTGACCTCGCCCAGCCGTTTGGCAACCACCGCGGTTCCGCCCTGAAGGACGGTGGTGAAATACGGCAGTGTCACCGTGCGCGCGCCGTTGGTATCGGCCCTGCGCGCGCGTACGTCGAACGTCGCCTCGGTATAAACCTTCTCGCTGCTGTCGTCGCAGGTCGACCTGAGGTCGGTGATCGCCGCCGTCAGGTCGATATCGGAATAGGCGCGGCCAACCCCGCTGAACAGAGTCACGTCGCCGGTGTAATCGGGAATGCCGACAGCAGGGCACGGGGACAGGACGGCGGTGATGCCGACCCCCTGATCGACCACGAGTTCACCTTCGCGCGCGCATCCGGTGAGGGCTGCGACCAGTGCGATTGCGGGCAGGACACGGGTACGAAGCATCATGACAATTACAAAAACCCCAAATTCAAGGCACAATTTCGTGCGTATCGTGACGATCTGCATCCGACGGACCGCCACAATCGGAGGTGAAAAACCCCCCGCACTGTGCGGACGCCCTAGCGATAGGCGCGACTTAACGCTAGAGGGAGAGGTATGAACGCCCCATTTCCCAATTCGACCCGCGCCACTGCGGAACCGCTGAACCTGTTGATCGCGGCACCGCGCGGTTTTTGCGCCGGGGTCGACCGGGCGATCGAGATCGTGGAAAAGGCGCTGGAGCGGTATGGCGCACCGGTCTATGTCCGCCACGAAATCGTCCACAACAAATACGTGGTCGAGGCGTTGAAGAAAAAGGGTGCGATCTTCGTCAAGGAACTGGATGAGGTGCCGGACGACGCGCCGGTCGTGTTCAGCGCACACGGCGTGCCGAAATCCGTCCCGGCCGAGGCGTCGCGGCGCAAATTGCTTTACGTCGATGCGACCTGCCCGCTGGTATCGAAAGTGCACCGGCAGGCCGAACGTCAGATCGAAAAAGATCGCCACATCATCTTCATCGGCCATGCCGGCCACCCCGAAGTGATCGGCACGATGGGGCAGGTCGAACCGGGGCAGATGACATTGGTCGAAACGATCGAGGACGTTGAAAAACTGCCCTTCGATGCCGACGAAGAACTGGCTTACCTGACTCAGACGACGCTGTCGGTCGACGATACGCGCGAAGTCATCGACGCGCTGGAATGGCGCTATCCCAATATCAGTGGGCCGAAGGCTGAGGATATTTGCTACGCAACCTCGAACCGGCAAGCGGCGGTGAAGGAACTGGCGCGCGATTGCGACCTGGTTCTGGTCGTCGGCGCGCCCAATTCCTCCAATTCGCTGCGCCTTGTCGAAGTCGCCGAGCGCCTCGGCACTCCGGGTAAACTGATTCAGCGCGCAGAGGAAATCGATCCTGCCTGGCTCGACGGGGTGAAGACGATCGGGCTGACGGCCGGTGCCTCCGCGCCCGAAATACTTGTGCGGGAGGTTGTCGATGCTCTCGCCAAGCTGCGGCCGCTGCGCGAGCAGACGATCACCGCCGCAGAAGAAAAAATGGTGTTCAAACTGCCGCGACAACTGACAGAGTAAGTCGCGTGCGCGGCGTCTTGAGCTAAGCGGGGGCGAGGCAGCGGGCACATGGCGGTCTACACCCATCTCGGCGCGGAGGAGCTCGCGGCGCTGATCGCCCATTACGATGTCGGCACGCTGGTATCGGCGAAAGGCATCGCCGAGGGTGTCTCCAATTCGAACTGGCTGGTGGAAACCGATGGCGGGCCCAGTGGCGGGCCCAGTGACGGGCCCGGCGGCGCGCCCCGGCGCTTTATCCTCACCATGTATGAACGCCGGATCGAGCTGTCCGACCTGCCCTATTTCCTCGGCCTGCTCGACCATCTGGCTGCGCGCGATTGCCCCGTGCCGCGCACCATTCACGACACCGAGGGTGCCGCGTTTCGTTTCGAACATGGCAAGGCGGTCGCGCTGATCGAATTTTTGCCCGGCGTTTCCCCGGCGCAGCCCACGCCCGAACAGGCTGGCGCAGTCGGCGCGGTGTTGGCACGGATGCACCGGGAAAGCCGCGATTTCCCGATGAATCGCGCCAATACGATGAATTTCGCTCATAACCTCGCCACGCTGGAGCGGTGCGGGGCGGAACGGCTGGCGACGATCCATCCCGACCTGCCCGCCATGATCGAACCGGCGCGCGCCGCCGCCGCGCTTGACCTGTCGCCCCTGCCGTCGGCCCAGATCCATGCCGACCTGTTCCCGGACAACGTGCTGATGCTGGGCGACGACGTGACCGGCCTGATCGATTTCTATTTCGCCTGCACCGGGCCGATGGCGCTGGACCTTGCGACGACCCATGCGGCGTGGTGTTTCGACGAACGGGGCGAGTATCTGCCCGCGCTCGGTCGGCAATTGGTGGACGGCTACCGATCAACCCGCGAACTGACCGCGGCGGAGCGCGCGCAGATGGCCGACATCGCAAAAGGGGCGGCGCTGCGATTCGTGGCCAGCCGGGCAGAAGATTGGCTGGATACGCCCGGCGACGCGCTGGTCATGCGAAAAGATCCGATGCAATTCGTCGCCCGCTGGCAATTCTACGACGACCACGGCGCGGAAATTTTCGAATGATAGTCCCGTTTCACGCGGACAATTCGACCGCGACAGATTGCATCGCGCCGGGCGCACGGCCATGAAGCGCCCCATGAAGAAGGTCGAGATATTCACGGACGGATCGTGCAAGGGTAATCCCGGCCCCGGTGGATGGGGCGCGTTGCTGCGAATGGGCAGCCACGAAAAGGAATTGTCGGGCGGCGAAGACGACACGACCAACAATCGCATGGAACTGACCGCCGCGATCCGCGGGCTTTCGGCCCTGATCGAACCATGTGCGGTCGATCTCTATTCTGACAGCAAATACGTTCTGGATGGAATGACCAAGTGGGTCGAGGGCTGGCAGAAACGCGGCTGGGTCAATGCGAGCAAGAAACCGGTCCGCAATTCGGACCTGTGGCACGAACTGATCGAAGTCTCCGCGCGGCACACCGTCGAATGGCACTGGGTGAAGGGCCATTCCGGTCATCCGGAAAATGAACGGGTCGACCAGCTGGCCAGCGACGAGGCCGATCGAATCGCCACCGCAGGTTAATCGTTTGCCTCAAAAGAAGGGCGCGACAGTGGTTCGCGCGCCCTTCTTAAGCGGTCGACTTCAATGCAGGATCAGCTGTTGTCCTCGATCTCGGCACCGGGGCCGTTTTTCTGGATCGATTCGATCGCCGCCTTCGCGCTGGCCTTGTTGGAGTATCCCTCGGTCGAAAACATGATTTCGGAATTGTATTTGAACCGGACGCGAAACTCCTCACGCTTGTCCTTATAAATCTCGAATTTATGAGCCAACTGATGTCCCCTCGTGAAAATATCGGGCCTTTTTACCCGCGCGCGATCCTAATGGAGGCGTCGCATTTGGCTAGGGCGCGGCGAGGGTTTTTGCCGCGTTGAACCGGGCGGGGGAATAAAGCGCAGGATCGAGCCCGCCGGTCATCGCATCCGGCCCATGATCGAGCATGATCTGCGCCCCGAGCCGGGCGGCGGCCGGGGCGGTCTGGATGCCAAAGCCGCCCTGCCCGGCAAACCATGCGAACCCGTCCGTCACCGGATCGCGGCCATACACCGGTAACCGGTCGGGGGCGAAGCTCCTGAGGCCGGCCCAGCGCCTATCGACAGCATTTATGGTCCAGCAGGTCGCATTCTCGAACCTGTCGATCGCGCGGGCGACGTCTATCTCCTCCGGCGCGACGTCGCCGGGGCGATCGGGGATTTCGTCATGCGGGCTGAGCCACAGGCGACCATTGTCGGGCTTGAAATAAAATCGCCCCGAAATGTCGAGAACCAGCGGCAGATCGTCCGGCGGCAGGGGATCGAGCCGCAATTGGACCACGGTGCGGCGTTTCGGTTCGATACCGATCGGGGCAACACCCGCCATTTGCGCGATGCCGTCGGCCCATGCCCCCGCCGCATTGACGATCGTCTCGGCGAAGAACTCCGCCCCCTTTTCCGTCCCGATCCGCCACGATCCCCCGTCCCGTTCGATTTTCGCCACGCGTGACCGGCATTCCAGCCGCGCCCCCCCGCGCTTCATCCGCGCCAGGTAATGTTGATGCAATCCGGCCACATCAATGTCGGCGCAGGCCGGTTGATGTATGGCGTTGCACCATTCCTCGCGCAGCGCGGGCACGCGCGCCTGTATTTGTGCGCCCGACAACCGTTCTGTCGTTACGCCCGTCCCGGCGAACCGGTCGACGAAATCATCCATGGCGGCGGCGTCTTCCCTGCGCCCGACATAGAGCGCGCCGCGCGGGGTCAGGAAACCGTGTTCGCGCAGGTAATCGCCCGATGCGAGCGTGAGCGGAGCAACCTCAGGCCCGCCATAACACTCCTCCCAGAACGCTGCCGATCGCCCCGTCGAATGGTAGCCGGGTGCATCCTCCGCCTCCAGCACGAGCACGCTGGCATGGGGCGCAAGCTCCGCCGCCAGGCTGGCCCCCGCCATCCCCGCGCCGACAATCACGAAATCGTAGGTCGACGGGTTCATTACCGGGGCGCGGCCTCGTCGAGAAACTGTGCAATCGCTGCCATCGCCCGGTCGCGCACCGGATCGACCTCGCGCAGGATTTCGTGGCGCGCTTCCGATCCGAATTCGACCATCCGCCCATTGGGCAGGCGCTGCGCCGCGCGGCGGTTCGCCTTGTGAGAGACGAGTTTGTCCGCCGATGTCGACACGATCAGGACCGGCGTTTTTACCGCTTCGAGTGCGCCCGGAGCCTCCAGCGCGATGATCGAACGATACGCCTGCTCGACCCAGCGCCAGCTGGCCGGACCCATGACGAGTTCGGGACGGTGTTCGCGCCACCATCCTTCGTCGGCGTAGCGATCGTCGTCGTGAGTCAGCAGCCCCGAACGGGCCAGCGGCAGTTCGCCGGGCTTCTCGCTCCATTTCCACGCCGGCCGGGTGGGGTCGCCGATGCGGGTCATGACCCGTGCGACCCGGTGCAGCAGCGCGAGCGGCAGCGGCGGTCCGTTCATTCCCAGCATCGGCGCGCTAAGGACAACCGCAGATGGATCGATCCGCCGGTCCATCAGCGCGCGCATGACGAGATGGCCGCCCATCGAATGACCCATGATGACATGCGGCGCGGGCGTTTCGTTAACCCACTGTTTCCAGAACGCCGAGAGATCGTCGACCCAGATCGAGAAATCCTCGATATGTCCGGTGACCTCGTCCTTTCCCAATCGGCCAGACCCGGCCTGCCCGCGCCAGTCCGCCGCCGTGACGCGCCAGCCGGCCCGGTTCCATTCGATCAGGCTTTCGAGGTATTTTTCATAATTGTCGCCCCGCCCCGGCAGGAAAAGAATCGACCCGCGCGGCGCGGATTCATCAACGGACTGGCCGTCGCTTTCGGGATCGCGCGGGGTGGGCCAGTCGATCCGGCGCAGGACATGACCATCGGGCGCGCTCCAGCGTGCCTCGACCGCGTTGTCCGGGATCGATCGCCGGTCGATCGGGCCGTTCGCGTCTGTGTTCGCTGTCGGGTCGACATTCGTCGGTCTTGCTTCGGATGCCGCCTGTTCGGGGCCGTCGCCGCTCTCAGGTTGATGGACGTCGCTTATATCCTGCCTCCGGGCTTGGTTACTATTTCGTAAGCACTCGCCCCTAGCATTCATCGAGACAAAGCGCACGGCAACCGGGCGCGGCAGGAACGCGAAGGGGGTCGCACTGCGATGATCTATCTGCATTACGGATTGCTGATTGCCTTGGCAATTGCGCTGCTATTCGCAGCGTCGACCGATCTCAAACGGCGTCAGATCGACAACTGGCTCAACATCGCAATCGCACTTGGCGCGCCATTGTTCTGGTGGGCCAGTGGCCTGTCGCTGTGGCCGGGCGTGGCGATGCAATTCGGCGTGGCGATTGCCGCGTTCGCCATCCTGGCGGGACTATTCGCACTCGGCCTGATGGGCGGCGGCGACGTCAAGCTGCTGACCGTGCTGGCGTTGTGGATAGAGCCGGGCGCATTTCTGCAGCTGATCGTGATCATGGCGCTCGCCGGGGGGGCGCTGACAGTCGTGATGGGCGGGTGGCATTTCCTGCAACGGCAAAAGGAACGGCTGGCCATTCCCTATGGCGTGGCGATCGCGATCGGCGGGCTGTGGGTGCTGTATCCGCAGCTGATTGCAGGGCCGGGCGTCGCATAATCGTTCGCCCAGCGTGAACTCCATTTTAACCAGTTCGGACGTAACCATCGAAACCATACCTGCCCGCAGACTTCCTTACGGGCAATAACGAGGGGGCTTGATTAGCCATGGATAGGAAAAAGTTGGTCTTGTTGCTTGGTGCACTGGTCGTTGCGATCGGCAGCGCCTTCATGGCACGCACCATGTTTGCAGGCGAAACCGCGCCCGTAGCACAGGCCGCTGCCGAACCGACGGGGCCGAAAGTCCTCGTCGCCAATCGCGCATTGCCTTCGGGCACCATCATCACCGCCGATGCGATGGGATACCAGAATTGGCCGGAAGAATTGGTCAAGGACGCCTATTTCATCGATGGCGAGGCCGATATGAGCCAGCTGTTGGGCACCGTGGTCCGGTTCCCCGTCACGGCCGGTGAACCGGTCACGCAGGGCTCGCTCGTCAGTCCGGGGGATCGCGGATTTCTCGCCGCGGCGCTTGGCCCTGGCATGCGGGCGGTAACGGTGCCGGTTTCGGCCCAGACCGGTGTCGCCGGCTTCGTCTTTCCGGGCGACCGTGTCGATGTCGTCCTGACCCAGACGGTCGAGGGTGAAGGCACACCGCTCAACGCGGCGGAGACCGTCTTGCGCAATATCCGCGTGCTCGCCACCGATCAGAGCACCGAACAGGTGAGCGATGAACAGGGCAAGACCGTCGTGCGTGAATTCCGCACGGTCACTCTCGAAGTCACTCCGAAGATCGCGGAAAAGGTCGCTGTCGCCCAGACGATTGGCGAATTGACACTGGTCCTGCGGTCGATCGCCGACAACCAGGCCGAGCTCGAACGCGCGATTGCCGAAGGCGACATCGTCATCCCCGACGATGCGACCCCGGCCGAAGAAGAACGCCTGCTGCGCGCCGCGATGGCCAAGCCGGCCGCCCAGGGCAACAGCGTTTCGACCGGCGGCGATGTCTCACGGTTCCAGCGCAGCACGGTTCCACCGCAGAACACCGATCGCGCCTCGCGCACGACCGAAGCTGGGCCGGGCGTGTCGGCCACGCAGGGCGGAGCGCCCGTCTATACCGGACCCACGGTGCGCGTCACCCGCGGTGAAGCCACGGTCGAGGTTCCAGTCGGCAATTCCAGCAGCACCCGAACCGCACCGGGCGCCGGTGAAATGGGAACGCTGCGCCCCGCCGGCATGACGGGCAGCTGAGGATAACCGCAATGGCACATCACAACCGCACGCCGAACGCAGCGAGCGCAATCGCAATCGCTCCAGCCATGCCGGTCGCAACACCAGGGAAATCCAAGAGGGGCCCGAAAATGAAAGCCAAGTCTTTTGCCAAGTCGCTGATGGCCGGGCTCATCGCCCTGCCGATGGTGGCGGCGCCAACCGGGACGGCAACGGCCCAGCAGGTCGTCAGCCCCAGCCAGGAAATCGTCCTGTCGATCGGTCGCGGTGAACTCGTCACCGTTCCGGGCGCGATGGCCGATGTCTTCGTCGCCAATGACGGCATCGCCGACGTCCAGATAAAGTCGCAGCGTCAGCTTTATGTCTTCGGACGGGCCGGCGGAGAGACGACGGTCTATGCCAGCAATGCCCGCGGTGACGTGATCTTTTCAGCCAATGTCCGCGTCGGTTCGAATATCGGCAGCATCGACCAGATGCTCGC
>JGI12210J13797_11484481_pt1 | contig 10180 bp, 5 predicted proteins | sample ElkSlonscriptome_3_FD_13797 | JGI IMG/M metagenome (IMG submission 13797) | reverse complement strand
ACCTCAAACCGACCCGGACGGCATCAACGGCTTTATCAAATCCCGGAAGAGTATTGGGAAGCGATCGCGACACATAAACTCAAAACAGGTGTAAAAGGTGATGACGGTAAGCCAGAGCAATTAGAGTTCCGGTGGTCCGGTTGCCAGAGCGTACTACCCCCCAGCAAACACCCAAGCACCGGAGAATACTCCTGGATTAACTCGCCTCAAGATATTGAGGTAGCGATCGCGCCGATGTGGGTAATCGAGCGAATGCTGTCAGAACCAACACCAGAACCGACACCAGAACCAAGACAATCAGCACCCCTGCGACTCCCTAACAGTTCCGATTGGAATGATATCGATTGGGCATTATCCTATCTCAATGCTTTATCAGCTTACCGTGCCGATGATTATGATGATTGGCTTGCGGCAGGGATGGCATTGCATAGCGTTGATGACTCTCTGCTTAGTGAGTGGGATGCATGGTCGCGTCAATCGAGCAAGCACAAACCAGGCGACTGTGACAAAAAATGGAAATCGTTTGACCAGACTGGCAAGGTAACAATCGGAACATTAGGACAGATGGCTAAACAGGATGGATGGCAGTCCCCGTTTGAGAAAAAGGGAAGTTTTTCCTATCAGAAAAAAACACAACCCCCCAAAAAACAGAATGGAAGTGTCACTGGTGACAGTCCCCATCCCGGTGACAGTCAAAACCTAGGCGTACTAAGCATTGCAGCTACTGTCACCACTGTCACTGAGATTCTGGAATCTGGGTTCCCAGAATGGCTAGAGTATCATAAACTTGAGGATATTCGATTCAATTCAGAATTGAATAATAAGCAAGCTTTCTATGCTCTAGTGAACGGCATCAAGACTCAATTCGACGAAGTTCAGCCAGAGGACGAGATCCGCTTAAAAGCATTAATCGACTGGCATAATACAGAGTTAGACTTTCACTCATGCTTGCCATCAATGGCGGCTGATATCCTGCATGATGCCAAAATCCTGAACATTGACCCCATTGGTATTTGGCAGTACCTTTTCCCTGCGGTGCTGTCGCTAGCTGGTAAGCGAGTCGATTTGGATGTTGAGAGTCACACGATTCCCGCGATCGCGTGGACGGCTTTAGTGGCTGAGTCGGGATCGGGAAAGACAAGGGCTGAGAAGTTAGTTATCAACCCTATAAAACGCTTGCAAAAGGACGCTGATGAGCGATTTAAGGCGGAATTACAAGAATGGGAGGACTGGGACAGTAGTGAGAATGGCGGCGAGAAAAAACCGCCTAAACCAAAAAAGCGTAAATATTGGTTCGACGTAGCCACCATCCAAGCCGTGATGAAACGCTTGTCAGAGCAGAACAAAAATGGCGCTATATGGTCAAGGGATGAGTTGGTAGGAATTTTTCAATCTCTCAACCAATTTGACAAAAAGGAAAGTGAGGGATTGTCCTGTTTGTTAGCCTCCTGGGATGGTGGTAGCAGTCAGGTTGATCGTGTTCACGAAGAGGATTCCTATTTCATTGACAGTAGTCGTCTCAATATCTCAGGCGGAATTCAACCCGGAGCATTCAAGAAAGCCTTTCGAGATCCAGACGATTCCCAAGGGTTGCAGGCGCGATTTTTGTTCGCATCAATGAAGCCGCGTAAACCTAAGCGGGTTAAGGGTTTTTGCTACCTGAGTGAAAAACTACCCCCACTGTATCAATGGCTAGATAATATCCCAGAGGGCAAAATTAAGCTCTCCAAGACGGCTGATTCCTACTATGACTTGCTTTATGAGGCAATCGGTGAACAAGCCATTAACACTTCAATGCCTGCGATCCGTGCCTGGATGTTTAAGTTACAGGGACAATTATTAAGGATTGCCCTAGCTCTACACCTAATCGAGTGCTACCACGAACCCAACCGCCCGTTTTGGGAACTACAAAAGGATACATTGGAAAGAGCTGTATTGTTCGCTCAGTATTATCGCAGTACATTTCATATCATCCAGACTACGGCTGCTGATACAGATGACATCAGCGCTATCCTAATGCAAATCTGGGATAAGGCTATTACGCGCCATCCAGAGGGCATCAGCACCCGTGATGCTTACCGCGAAATAAAAGCCATTCAATACCGCGCCAAAGATGCGGGGCGATCGGTTAGTGCCTACACGACTGACTTGTTCACCAAATTAGAACAGATGGGGAAAGGCATGGTAGTCAAAAAGGGTCGTCAAATTAAGTTTGTGGCTACTTTAAATCCACCCCCCATACCCCCTGATAATGGGGGACAAAAAACCGAAACCGACCCCCCCGGTGACAGAGTGACAGAAGCTGAAACAGTAGTAACCACAGGGGATACAACTGTCACCGGAAATGAACTGTCACCAGTGACATTACAAAAAAATGGTGACTCCTTAACCGAGACATCCCAAAACGCGATCGCGACTGACCCAAATGAAGCACCCCCAGAAGCACCCGTACAAAAACTCGACTCGCCAATCTGCCAACGAATTAACGCTGAAATGAAGCGGCTAGGGTGGACGAAACAGCAAGGGCGAGATTACTTGACTCAGACGTATGGGAAATCGAGCCGCCAGCTACTTTCCGATGAAGAGTTACTTGACTTCCTGCATCACCTCGAATCGATTGAGGAGAGTGGAGATGTCAATCAAAAGACAAACGGAACTGGGTTCGTCTCTTGATTGACGGGCAGCGGAAGCGACTAACCGCGATCGTCCAGTCCAGCCAACGGAATTTGTGATCAGAAGGCTTAAACTCAAACGTTTGAGTTTAAGCCTTCTGCTGGGCGCGATCGCGATCCTTCTGCGACAGCGGCGTCACTGAAGAACAGAGGCGTCTCTGTTCCGCAATCGCCCGTAAACCCTGATAGTCTGGGAGTTTTCAGGGTATCGCTAAAGAACAGAGGCGTCACTGATGCATTACCACAGCAGGCAGGCTGCGTCAATAGTTTCAAAAAAATGGTGCTTTCTACAAAGAACAATCCCACCATTCCCAGCCAATATCGATTTACTATAATCGAGTTTTACAACAGCCCGGTGAGGTTTCAAAACTTATGGCAGACTCTAACAAAAGCTACGCCTTTCATGGCGATGTTGGCAGTGTTGAAAATCAAGGTCATATCGTAAGCTCTGGTAGTAAAAACACCATTAGCAGTGCTGCGGGTGAGGTGAAAGGGGATTATAAAAACCTTCAGCACATTCACAACCACGCACCAGAGAAAAAGCAAACACTCGCCCAAGCTGCCGCAGAGATTCAGAGTTTGCTTAAGCAGCTTGAACAAACCTATCCGAATGCCACTGATACTGAAAAACAAAGTGCTTTAGCCATAAGGCTGCAACAAGAAATCAAGAAAAATCCCACATTCAGAACCCGGTTACAAAATGCGTTAAAGGAAGGGGGCATTGAAGCCTTAAAGGTGTTGTTTGCCCCAATTGGTATTCCGATTGAGATGGTCAGAGGTTGGATTGAAGCTGAAGCAAATGAGTCGGCGAAAAACCCGAAATGATGGAGAGCTCGAAGGTTAATGAATAATCAGGAAAACCAGAACAAACAATCCATTTTTAGTGACGATGTTGGCAGCGTTGACAATCAAGGTCACATCGGAATTTCTGGTAATCAAAACACGACTGGCAATGCGGCTGGTGAGGTTCATGGTAATCAGAACAACTTTCAGAATTCTGGGGATGTCTACTTTGACACTAAACAAAAATGGGTAGGAAAACCCTTCCAAGCTCCCCCATTACCCCCCAACTTTGTCGAGCGTTCCCAACCGCGTCGGGAAGTGAAAAAATTACTCCTAGAAACGGGAGAAACCACACCGGGGACGTTAGTTGTGAGTGCTATCTATGGACTGGGTGGTATTGGTAAATCCGTGTTAGCTACAGCACTGGCTCATGACCCCGATATTCATCAACGCTTTTCCGATGGGATTCTCTGGGTAACACTGGGTCAACAACCGGATATCCTCTCATTTTTGGCGACTTGGATTCATGCATTAGGAGACTTTGACTACAAACCAACCACTCCCCAAGCCGCTTCGACGCATCTCAGAACCCTACTTTATGACAAATGTATGTTATTAGTCGTCGATGATGCTTGGAAATCGGAAGATGTCGAACCCTTCCAAGTCGGTGGCTCAAATTGTCGGGTTTTAGTCACCACCCGTGAGGCTCCTGTGCCTGGAGCAACTCGATATGACCTTCGTGTGATGAAGAAAGCAGAGGCTCTGGAGTTATTGAACAAATGTAGATCGGGAACATCGATGTCAGAGGAAGAGCAGAGACAAGCTCTAGACTTGGCAGAGGCGTTAGGGTATCTGCCATTGGCTTTAGAACTGGCAGCAACTCAAATCGCTGAGGGTGTGGATTGGTGCGAATTATTAGAGGACTTCCAGGCTGAAGTTGCACGACTGGAAACGTTAGATTATAGTGGAGCTGAGAGTGCTAGTTGTGAAGAGACTCGTAAGCGTTTGAGCTTAAAAGCATCATTTAACTTGAGTTTACGGCATTTATCTCCGGAACAATTACAGCAGTTTGCTTGGTTAGGCGTTTTACCCGAAGATGCTGCCATTGGACAACAGACAGCCGCCGTTCTCTGGCAGGTGAAACCGCGACAAGCTGGGGCGATTCTGCGAACGCTGCGTTCTAAAGCACTGTTGTTATCTGGAGCGGTGCAGCCGGGAGAGAAACCGACTTATCGCATCCATGATTTAATGCATGATCGGGCTAAAGAGTTGTTAACCGATAGTGTTAATCCGACTCAATCGGAGGAATTACCAGGACTGGGATTAACGTTAAAAGAGGCTCATGCGGCGTTTCTGGAGCGTTACCGTGCCAAGACTAAAAATGGACAATGGTACACGTTATCGAATGACGGTTATATCCATAACTATTTGAGTTGGCATTTAGAGAAAGCAGGTCAATCTCAAGAACTACATCAACTTTTACAAGCCTCAACACCTGAAGGGCGTAATGCTTGGTATGAAGCTTGCGATCGCATAGGAAAACTGGGAAAGTTTGTCACCGATGTGGTACGAGCTTGGCGATTAGCAGAAGAAATGTATGAGAAGAAACCATCAGAATCTATTGGGTTACAGTGTCGTTATGCCTTGATTATTGCTTCTCTTAATTCTTTGGCAGATAATATCCCACCTAAATTAATGGCGGCGCTGGTGGAGAAGCAGATATGGACTCCAGAACAGGGTTTAGCTTATACTCAACAGGTACAAAATCAAAAATATCGGGCAGATGCTCTGAGTTCTATTGCACCCCATTTACCTGAGACTTTACTATCTCAAGCGCTAGAAGCCGCACGGGGTATACCAGATGAGTGGCACCGCGCATTAGCACTGGGTTCTATTGCACCCCATTTACCTGAGATTCTACCTGAAGCGCTAGAAGCGGCACAGGCTATACCAGATGAGTGGCATCGCGCCCAAGCACTGGGTTCTATTGCACCCCATTTACCTGAGATTCTACCTGAAGCGCTAGAAGCGGCACGGGCTATACAATCTGAGTTCCATCGCGCATTAGCTTTGGTTAAAATTGCACCCCATTTACCTGAGACTTTACTATCTCAAGCGCTAGAAGCGTCACGGGCTATACAATCTGAGTATTACCGCGCCCAAGCACTGGGTTCTATTGCACCCCATTTACCTGAGACTTTACTATCTCAAGCACTAGAAGCGGCACGGGCTATACCAGATGAGTGGCACTACGCCAAAGCTCTCTTGAGTATTGCCCCCCATTTACCTGAGATTTTACCTGAAGCACTAGAAGCCACACGGACTATACCAGATGAGTTTGACCGCGCCTATGCACTGGGTTCTATTGCAGCCCATTTACCTGAGATTCTACCTGAAGCGCTAGAAGCGGCACGGGCTATACCAGATGAGTGGCACTACGCCAAAGCTCTCTTGAGTATTGCACCCCATTTACCTGAGATTCTACCTGAAGCCCTAGAAGCGGCACGGGCTATACCAGGTGAGTATTCCCGTGCCTATGCACTGGGTTCTATTGCAGCCCATTTACCTGAGATTCTACCTGAAGCGCTAGAAGCGGCACGGGCTATACCAGGTGAGTATTACCGCGCATTAGCACTAGGTTCTATTGCAGCCCATTTACCTGAGATTCTACCTGAAGCGCTAGAAGCGGCACGGACTATACCAGATGAGTGGGATCGCACCCAAGCACTGGGTTCTATTGCACCCCATTTACCTGAGACTTTACTATCTCAAGCGCTAGAAGCGGCACGGGCTATACCAGATGAGTATTACCGCGCATTAGCACTAGGTTCTATTGCACCCCATTTACCTGAGACTTTACTATCTCAAGCGCTAGAGGCCGCACGGGCTATACCAGATGAGTGGCACCGCGCCCAAGCTCTCTTGAGTATTGCACCCTATTTACCTGAGATTCTACCTGAAGCGCTAGAAGCGTCACGGGCTATACAATCTGAGTATTACCACGCTGAGGCTTTCAGTAGATTACTACCAATCCTTAAACCTTTTTATTTTGACTTTTCATTCTGGAAAAAGAGCCTTAACGTCTTAGCTTACCTTACTCGTAAAGACTTACTATTCGGTATCTCAGCATTAAATCCTGTTATCATCACTCTCGGTGGTAAAGAAGCGTTAGCCGCAACAGCTCGTGCGATTCAGGAGGTTCGGCAACAATGGAACTAATGGGACTTCAACAAATTATGCGGCAAAAATCGCCTGTAATCCAAGCCAGGACTGGAAAGGTACTCAATATAAGTAAAGACGTTTTCCTGTATAGCTTTGAGTCCAATATTTAGTGGTATTCTTGTTTAAGTCCCGTTTACTGGACTAAACCTATATATTAAATGGGGTGCAATTTTACCCAGAGTTTCTGCTCGATTACTTGAATATTGTTTTTATTTCCTCTAGCATTTCCATATCTACAATGGCTCACTCACAAAACTTAATAGTATCACCAAACGGAAGATACGAAGCTGAGTTAATTTCAATTCCGCCAAAAGGCTTACACTACCAAATAAGAGATACAAATACAAATCGTATATTATTTACTACTAGAGAGGAACGTGGTACAAGAGAAAATGATGTAAAAGCAGGCAGGTTTAGCCAGGACTCAACACAATTTGCGGCAGCTTATCATTATGGTCATAAAGGAAAGTATACTTGGATTGGTGATTGGATAGTTGAAACTGGTGTGCTTTACAAAAGCCAGAAGCTCCAAGGTTTTGTAAGAAACATTCCCGACTCAGCTTTTGTTGATTTTAAGGGTGTTTGGTGGACTCTTGATTGTGCCTGTGATGATACTTATTAGTATCATCATAAAGATTAAATTAAATCGATAGTTATGATGAAAAAAAATAATTGTAAATCAATGAATAATTCTTTTACAAATGAGTGATGTATCAATAAGTTTTATCAATCAGTCTGGTTGAAGACATTTGACAAATCGTTTTTAATATGAGTGGTCAATAACGCGACATTTTCTCCTATGCTGACTCAAGAAACGGTAGTAATCAAGAGGAAGGACGTGGCAATACAACTGATATGTCGTCATAACGCCCTTTCCCGACTTTTGGCTCTTTCCTAAAACTCCAAACTCTGCACAGCCCGTCGCTTCACCTCTTCAGAGCGTCGGTCATACTGCGCGGTGGTGACAGGTGTTGCATGACCCGCCAGCTAAGGATTTAATCAACCTATCACAACTATAACTTCACTACACTTTACTTTTCTAGTAACCGTTCAGGGGGGGAACGAAATCTGGTAATCTGAGAGGCATGGATGAGCAGCACCTACGGTCGATACCAGGAATTGATGGCGACGATTGGGAGCAGACCCCGGTCTGCGTCAGAAGGATAGTGGTGCAATTACCCGGATTTCTCACCACGATTCCCCAAAGGCTTATAAAGTCTGGATCAACGGTAAAATAAGGCACACACATCCCGGCACATTATAAGAGACGTCCCTCAAGGTGAGGGATGTCGCTCCTAACTTAAATCGTCGAGCAATAAATCTGTTAATTCACCCTGATCACGTCCCCGGTTATCGTCATAAATCATCAGGGTATCTAGGTTACGATGTCGGCTTAATTTCTGAACCTTGCGGACATTCCCATCGGTGGCGTCCAGCGCTGCGGTAATAGCAGAATGCCGTATCCGGTGAGGACTCATCGGCTTCTTAATGCCAGCCCTTTTGCACAGCCGTGCAATAATTCGTCTGATGCCGTCCCCGGTTAGTCGATGTCCAGTATGGGCATAGTCGAGGGAAATAAAAATAGGGGCATCGCTGGGAGTAGAGCCACGGGCATCGAGCCAAGACGCGATCGCTTTTACTGTCGCTTCACCCAAATCAACAAACTCAGCCTGTGTCCCCTTACCTTTTCCCAATATTCGCAGCGTCTTAGATAGAGGGTCAAAATCTCCCACGTTCAACTGACTAACCTCATTCCTTCTGAGGGCGTTACCCCAGAGGATTAGGAGTAAAGCGTAGTCTCTCAACCCTGGGAGCTTCTCGCGATCGCAAACCGCCAGAACCCGCTTGAATGCCTCGGTATCGATTCCGGTGGTATCCCTGTACTTTTGAACCCTTTCACCTTTGACATCCTCTAACGAGTAATTGCAAACCCCCAGCTTCCTACCCATGGCTACCAGGGACTTTAGGGCGGCGAGGCGGCGGTTGATGGTCGCCTCTTTCAAGCCTTTATTAATCAGCTTACTTTTGTACTTGAGAACCACCGAGACAGCTTGGGCGCGTTCAAGATGTAGGAACTCCAGAACACTGTCGCTGGTTGCAACGCTCCCAGTCATCGTCTTAAAGAAATCGTGAACGTCTTTTTCGTAGGCGCGGCGGGTATTAGGACTTCTTTTAGTCACAGAACAAACAGGGGTTAATAAAACTTATGCTGCGTAGAGGACTTCATCATAACGGTTTATTATGTGGCTCCCCTTTTCCGTAAAAAAAGGGCGTCCCAAAAAACGGACACATGAAGGAAGATTAAGCGGCTTGGGTCAGGTAATCAAGCAGGCACTGCCTTCGCTAATATATACAAATATAGACAAACTGGGCGATATTGTAAATACAATCTATATTTTAGTCTAGAAAAGCTAGATAGTATAGAATCTGTGGTATGTTGTCTATATAAGCTAGAAGAGTATAGACAGATGAGTGAAGCTAAAAGCCAATTGGCAACCTTCCGTATTGATGCCGATAAGTGGGATGCCTTTAAGCGCAAAGCCAGACAAAGTGGGGCTTCCGCCTCTGAGGTGTTAATCGGCTTTATCGATTCTTACTTAGGCGATGGGGGAGTTCCCGCGCCCTTACCCGATGCGAGTGAGATAGAAGATATCAAAGCCAAATTAGAGCGTCTAGATGAGATCGAGGCGCGTCTAGACAAACTGGAGGAACAACAGCCGGGAAAGTCAACACCGAGCTCCCGCCGAGGTGTTGAGACGGATAGCTTGAGTCAATCCGAACTTGATCCGATACGCGATCGCGTTCTATTGCGGCTCAAACTTGGCAAGCAGGCACCGGGGTACAAGGCAGCGGTTAAAGCATTGAACATGATGATCGATGAACTCTCTTCCCAAGACTAATGACTAACCACAAGCTCAAAAAGCTCTCGGCTGGGTGGATGTGTGAACTGTGCCAGCAGCAATGGAAGAAAAAGCCACGAGCAAAATGTCCTGGAGTAGTTTGGTATGACAATCCTAATCACCTACCCAGTCACCTGATTGAAGCTGAACAGTTAGCCGCCCAAAACCTCAAGCCCAAAGGGAACGCGATCGGATGTTTGAAGCGAAGCAAAAATTGGGTGTGGCTTTTTGACTCATCCGATGTAGAAACCATCGACCCAGAACTACCCCCCATTTACACCTGGAATAATCGCCCCAAAGACCTCAAGACGCCCAATCAGCTCTACCGATATAATCGAAAACCAGGGGACAACCCCCACGGTTGTATCCGGCACGAGGGAGACTGGCTGTTTCTTTACCGCTGGGAAGAATGCCCCATCGATGATGAATCTCTACCACCTTACCGTGAGTACGGAACAGCTCCGGAATTAAAGACGCGATCGCAGCTCAAGAAAGAGAACCTTGTCCCCCGCGACGATGCAAAGCCAAGAGGATTCTATCGAATTTGGCGAGAAGAGTGGAAGACAGTTTGGCTTTATCACGCCGATGATTGCGATTGGGAGG
>JGI12210J13797_10169662_pt1 | contig 10180 bp, 7 predicted proteins | sample ElkSlonscriptome_3_FD_13797 | JGI IMG/M metagenome (IMG submission 13797) | reverse complement strand
GTCGTCCCGCCAGATCCATCGCCTGTTCGCGAACGAGCCGATGTCGCTGATGCGTTGGATCTGGGCCGAGCGGCTCAATCAGTGCCATCGCGAGCTGACGAGCAACACCTCAGAGCAGCGGCCGTTGAGCGACATCGCCTATGCCTGGGGCTTCAACGATCAGGCCCACTTCAGCCGCGCTTACCGCCAGCGCTTTGGGCTTTCGCCGCGCGAGGCAAGGCGCCGGGCAGCAGCCGATGATTCGCCGGCAAGGTGAAGCGATCTGACACGGCCTGAAGTGGCCTGACGCGCCGGCGACGCCGCCGTTTCCCCCGGGCGACGCCGGCGTTTTCCCCTGGCACCGACACCGCGACGGGCCGCAGCGTCGGCTGAAAAAGTCTCGGCGAGCGCTGACGCAGCGCCACCCTCCCCACCACACCCTCCGCCCTCCGCGAAGTTCGCCCGACCCGAGGCGCATTCCCGCCCCAGCACCTCGCGCCGTTGCGCTGTGGCGTTGGAGGAGCGAGCTCACTCCGCTGTCGCTTGTAGACAAACGGACCGGCGCTGGTAGACAAGACCTGGAACCGACGTCTTGCGAGACTAGCCCCGTTGGTGGAGGTCAGGCGCTCTTGCCGGAGGTGCCTTCGTCATTCTCGCATGGGAGTTTGACGCGACCGATGCTGACGCTTTGGCTTGCCTTCATGGATGAGGGCCCTTTTTCGCGCCGGATCGCGACAGCCTGCATCGTCGGGTGAGCGTCGGACGATGCCGCGGATTGTGCCGCGCTGGATGCTGGGAGCGGCTCGGCCCGGAGATCGGTCAACCCCATCCGTATGAGACGAGCCTAATGCCCAATTTCAAGCCGCCAGCGCGCTTATTGCGCCGCACCATCGTTACGCTCGCTGCAATCGGGTTGACCCTGGTCACGGTCCTGCTCGTCCTGGCTTGCGCGCCGACGCTGGAGACGACCTACGCGGCGGGCGAATCGGTTCTTGGTGAGCGGCTCGAAACGCTGGACGCCTTGTACGTCGGTGAAGAGGTCTGTCTCGAATGCCATGAGCATGTCGACAGCCACTACACCCAGACGCTCCACGCCAAGGCGTTTCGACAGAATCCTCGCGGCCCCGAGCAGCGACAGGTCTGCGAGGCCTGCCATGGCCCTGGTTCACGCCACGCCGACGAGACCTGGGACAAAGACCTGATCATCGGCTTCACCCGCAACTGGGAGACACCGGTCGAGGTACAGAACGCGGCATGCATGAGCTGCCACTCGGGTGGCGAGCGCATGCATTGGAGCGGCTCGATCCACGACCGCAACGAGGTCGCGTGCAGCGACTGCCACAACCCGATGGTCAAGGCCTCGTTCCAGGGTGCGTTGCTGGCCGAGAGCATCTCCGAGACCTGCTATGGCTGCCACGCGCAGCAGCGCGCTGATTTCCACAAGCGTTCACACATGCCGCTGCCCGAAGGGAAGATGAGCTGTGTCGACTGCCATAACCCGCATGGCTCGACGACGCGCCCGTTGCTCAAGGCCGACAGCGTCAATGAGGTCTGCTACGCGTGTCATGCCGAGAAACGCGGCCCCTTCCTCTGGGAGCACGCGCCGGTGCGCGAGAACTGCTCGAATTGCCACCTTCCGCACGGCTCCAACCACGAAAGCCTGTTGGTGACCGCGCGTCCCTTCCTCTGTCAGCAGTGCCATAACGCGTCCATCGGCCATCCGGGCGTCTTCTACAACAACAGCATGACCGCGGCCTCGGCGCTGCTTCCGGCCGGTGCGGCCAACCCGCGAATCATCGGGCGCTCCTGTCAGAACTGCCATACGCAGATCCACGGCAGCAACCATCCCTCGGGGGCGCGCTGGCAGCGCTGAGCCTGTACCGCGCTCGCCGCGGCAGGCGGGTGCACAACCGACCCGATTCCGCGATCCGATCTTAAGCCGAGGGCTGAGACCATGAACGACAAAGCCAAGATGGGATACAGGCTCGTCTGGCCGGTGGGTGGGGCCGCGTTCCTGTTCCTTGCGGGGGCCTCGCCAGTCGGGGCCGGTAGCAGCGCCGGTGCCGAAACCGTGCTCGGCAATGCGCTGAATCCAGACACCATCAACACAGTGCACGCGCGCGACCCCGATGGACTCGATATCGAGACCTACCGGCGCTCGCCGAGCGGCCTGCTCTACCCCTGGCCCAAGCTGATGCCGACCCTACCGAGTGGCGGGTCGGCTTGGGTGTGGAACGGCGAGGCCAGCCTCGGCGGGCTGCTCGTCACGGGTGACGAGGATAGTGCGTGGTTCCGCCAGTACAAGGATCTGCAAACGGGCCCCTACGTCGACAACTTCGTCGTCCGCGGTAACCGGCCCGACCGAGCGCAGTTCTTCGAGGCCTTCGGCGGCGCGCCCGGCTATCGCGATCAGTTCTTTGGCGTCAACGCCGGTCGCTACAACGATTGGCGGGTGAAGCTGTTCTACAACGAGATCCCGCATGTTTTTACCTCGACCTACCGGTCGCTCTGGGGGGGCGTCGGTAGCGGGAATCTGATCTTGCGCGGGGACCTGCCCCCGGGCGGTGGTGCCAATGCCACCGCCGCAACCAACCAGGCCGCGCTCCAATCGGCGATCGCCAATACCGAATACAGCGACCTCGAGATCATCCGACGCAAGGGTGGTATCAGCTTCAACAAGCTCTTGAACAATAGTCTCCGCCTCTACGGCAGTTACAGCCAGGAGAAGCGCGAAGGAGCACGCCCGTTTGGTGCCGTCTTCGGCGGCGGTGGCGGCGGTGGCAACATCGAGATCCCGGAGTCGATCGACTACAAGACGCATGAGATCCGCGGCGGGTTGCGCTACGCCGACGAACTGAACGCTCTCAACCTCGAGGCGCATGTCTCGATGTTCCGCAATAACATCAACACCATGCGTTTCCAGAATCCGCTGCTGATCACGACCAACACAATCGTCGGCATCACGCCGCAGACCTTCACCGCCGGTGTCTACGACCTCTATCCAGACAACGACTTCTACAACCTGCGCGCCGAGTACGCGCGCTCGTTGCCGGACTTTTATCGCGGGCGTGTCACCGGCGTTGTTTCCTGGAGCCGGATGAAGCAGAACGACGATCTGATCGCGCCCACCGATTATTCGCTCGCCGGCGGCACCATCAACGGCGTGCCGACCGACAACGTCTGGAACACAACAGCGGCACTGAGCCGCGACAGCGCCGAGGCCGAGATCGACAACCTCCTCCTGGATCTCGGCATAACCCTGCAGCCGACAACCAAGCTCGGACTGCGGGGCAAGGTGCGCTATCAGCGTATGGACAACAAGATGGACTACCAGGCCTGCAACCCGCTGACGGGCCAGTGGGGCCGGCTCCTTAACGACGGCAGCGGCGGCAACTTCGTGGTCCCGAATGCAACGGCGGGCAACAACCCGGCCGGCACCACGGCCTTCGATTACGACGCGACCGGCTGCAACCTCGCCGCGGCGCGCGCGTTGGGACTAGTGCCGAGCTCGGGTAGCGTGCCGATCCGCAGCGTGCCCTACGAGTATTCGCGCCTCAATCTCGAGCTCGGCGGGGATTATCAGATTGCGAGCGGCCAGCGCATCGACGCCCGGCTGGCGCGTGAGGAATACCAGCGAGACTACCGTGCACGCGACGAAACCTGGGAGAACAGCCTGAAGCTCGGCTACATCAACCGTGCCTTCGATTTCGGCACCCTGCGCCTGCACGGCACCTATGGCCGGCGCCGCGGCAGCGATTACGATCTCAACGCCAACGATGCCTTCCTCAGCGCCTTTCTCGGTCCCGAGCCGACGGCCGACGGCAGCGACGTCCACAGCTGGCTGAGGGCGCCTTACGGCTTTCGGAAGTTCGATATTGCCGACCGTGACATCCTGAGCCTGAACGGGCGCTTCACCTGGATCGCCACAGAAGCGATGAACCTCGGCCTTGGGTTGCAGTACGACGATATCGACTACCCCAATTCGGACTGGGGCCGCACCGACAATCAGAAGTTGTCATCGGCCAACATCGACATCAATTGGCAGCCCTCATCCAAGCTCGGGCTCTGGGGCTACTACGGTTACCAACAGGGGCAGGTCAAGCAGCATGGCGTCGCGCCGACCTTCTCGTTCCGTGGCGGCGGCTGCGTCATCGGCCGCGGCGCGGCAACGGTCGCCAACTGGCGCGACTACTGCAGCACCGTCGCACCCGACAACACCCTCTGGCCAAGCGCGCTGGCCTGGGATGTCGAATCCGAAGACCGGAATCACGCACTCGGCGCGGGGCTCTTCTACGACTTCGGCCCGGCCCGTGTCGAGCTCGATTACACCTACAGCAGCGGTACCTCGGAGATCGATTACAACTACGACGCCGCCGGCCAAGGCTTCACCCCGCAGCAGCTCGCACTGATCGGTACCGGAATGCCGGACCTGACGACGAGCCAGCACATCCTCGATCTGAACCTCGTCGTGCCGATCAGCCGATCGGTGGCCGTGCGTGCGCTGTATCGATACGAGACCGGAAAGATCGACAACTGGCATTACGACGGCGTGCAAGACAATCCCGTGCCGGCGCCAGGCATGGTCTATCTGGATAGCGGCCTGCAGGATTATCACGCGAGCGTCGTGGGACTGCTGTTGCAGGTCAACTTCTGAGCAGCGTCCGGTACGCCGGAGAAACGAAACCGACCGGAGCCGAATCCATGCGACCGATTGAACTAGAGCCGCAGGGGCCTTGCTGCCTGAGCCGCCGATTGCTGAGGGCCACGCCCATGGCCTGCATGATGCTTGCAGCGTCTCTCGCGGCCGCCGATGAGCAGGACCCGACCCGCGCACTCGTCCAGACCGAGTGCGCGCACTGTCACGGCAGCGAGGGAAATGCCACCCCGCCGAGCTTTCCCAAGCTGGCGGGGCTCCAGCACGAATATCTGTTGAAGCAGCTGAACGACTACCGTTACGGACGCCGCGAGAGCGCGACGATGCAGCCGATCGTCGAGTCGCTGTCAGGCTCCCAGGTCCAGGACCTGGCCGACTATTTCAGCCGCCAGCGCCGGACGATTGGCACACCTTATCTAAAGGGGATGGTGCCGCTTGGGCGCCGCGTCTATCACCAGGGGGACCGCGAGCGGGGGGTTCCGGCCTGCGCTGGGTGCCATCGGCCGGATGGTGGCGGCACCGACCGGTCACCGCTGATCGCTGGCCAGAACTCGGCCTACGTGCTGGTTCAGCTGCGTGCCTTCCACAACGATCAGCGCAGCAATGATCGCGGCCAACTGATGCGCACGACCGCGGCGCGCATGACCGAGCAGGAGATGGTGGCCGTTTCCGAGTATGTCGCTGGGATGGATGTGATCCCAGCTGCGCCCTGAACCGCGATCCCGGAGGACGTCATGTCAACGCCATTGCAACGAATGCTGGGTGCCGCGCTTGCCGGAACCCTTGGAGCTGGCAGCCTGCTTGCCGCCGAAGAGCCGAGGCAGCCTTGGTCGCCGGGTATCGAGACGTCTGGCTACGAATGGAACCAGATGCGCGGTGAAAAGTTGATCGCACTGAGCCAGCAAGGTGACCCCCTGCGCGGAGAGATCGCCTACGAGGTCTGCAAAGGCTGCCACGAGGCGGACGCCCGCGGCGAGATCGACGGCAGCTATCCGCGTCTCGCTGGTCAGCATGCGACAGTTCTGATCAAGCAGTTGACCGACGTACGCGCCGGGGTGCGGGACAATCAGAAGATGTACCCCTATGCCAACGAGCATGTGATCACGCCGCAGGAGATTGCCGATATCGCGATCTATCTTCAGGGGCTACAGGCACCCGCCGAGAACGGTCTTGGCTCGGGGGAACGGCTGCAGCGCGGAGACGACCTCTACGGGGATCACTGCAAAGAATGCCACGGTCGCCACGGTGAGGGTGACGCCGACGGCTTCTATCCGCGGGTGGGTCGGCAGCACTACGCCTATCTGTTGCGCGAGGCGCGCATGATCCGCGATGGAGAGCGCCGCAACGCGCATCCGGAGATGGTCGACGTGATCGACAGCTACAGCGAGGACGATCTCGCCGCAGTGGCGGACTACATGTCGCGGCTTCCGGGCGCCCGAACGGAGGCCAGCGCGAAATCACCCTGACCCGTGACCCGGCTGCGGTATCAGCGGCCGGGCGATCTCACGCCCGCTGGGCGACAACATCGACCGAGTCGGGGATTGCGCCGATGCTTCCGTGACCAGTGCTTTAATGCCCGGTGGTTCAGTGACTGGTGCTTCAGTGATAACTCGTCTCGGGCGAGACCTTGCCGCGGAAGACCCAGTAGACCACCGCCGTGTAAATCAGGATGACCGGCAGCACGACCAGGCCGATGCCGTAGAACAGGAAGTCCAGACTCGCGCCGGGTGCGACGGCCTCGTCGGCGGTGAGATGGTAGGGGACGATCCAGGGCCAGAAGCTGCCCGCGAGCATCGCAAAGGCGGTGACGAAGAGCGCTGAGGCCATCAGCCAGGGCTGCCAATCTCGGCGCGCCTCGGCGCCGCGGAAGAGTCCCCAGGCGGCGACACTCGCGAGCAGCGGAAATGCGAACAGCCAGGGCCGCTCCAGCCAGCGCTGAACGACGCTGAAGTCGCCGATCAGCGTCAGCACCAGAGCCGCCGCGACGAATGCGATCACGCCCCACATCAGCCGCGGTACCAACCGGTAAGCCCAGTCGCGCAGCGCCCCTTCGGTCTTGAGCACGAGCCAGCCGGCGCCAAGGAGGCAATAGCCGAGCACCAGCCCGATGCCGCAGAGGATCGGGAAGGGCGCGACCCAGTCGAACGGACCGCCGGCAAAGCGGCCGTCTTCGACGGCGATACCAGCGACCATCGCGCCGATCGCGGCACCTTGGACGAACGCTGCGATGATCGAGCCGGCGGCGAAGCCGAGGTCCCAGAGCCACCGGTGGCGCTCATCCTTGTAGCGGAACTCGAAGGCGACACCGCGCAGGATCAACGCGACCAGCAGCAGCGCGACAGGCAGATAGAAGGCCGACAGGAAGATCGAATAGACCACCGGAAAGGCGCCGAACAGCACGGTGCCGACGACGATCAGCCAGGTCTCGTTGCCGTCCCAGACCGGCGCAATCGAGCCCATCATCTGCTGGCGGTGCGACTCGTCGTGATTGAGCGCGAACAGGGCGCCGATACCGAGATCGAAGCCATCGAGCAGCACGTAGACCAGGATCGCGAAGGCGAGCACCCCGGCCCAGAACAGGGTCAGCGAGAACGGCAGCTGCTCGATCATGCGGCGTCTCCGTAGGTTCCGGGGCTGAGATCGTCACGGGCGTGGTGGGGCGAAGGGCCGCTCGTGCCGGCGCCCGGGTCGCGCCCGCCCGCTGCGAGGGGCCGGCGGCCTGGGGTGAGGCCGCCGTCGACCGGCTGCTCGCCGTCGCTCTGCGGTTGCGCTGTCCCGGGACCTTCATCGTCCGGCCCCTCCCGCAGCAGCCGGTGCAGATACAGCGTTCCGGCCGAAAAGATCAGTGTGTAGACCAGCAGATAGGCCGAGAGCGATGTCAATGCCGCGCTGCTCGAGAGGCTCGGCGTGACGGCGTCGGCGGTGCGCATCACGCCATGGATCACCCAGGGCTGTCGGCCCACCTCGGCGGTGAGCCAACCGGTCAGGATGGCCACGAATCCGCTCGGCCATGCCAGGAAGGTCGCGCGCAGGAACCACCTTGGCAAGCTGCTGACGGGGAGCTCTGATTGGCGGGCATCGCCACGCGAGGGCGGCATCCTCGATCCGGCGGCGGCGGCAGGCGGTCGCAATCGCCCGCGCAGCATCAGCCAGACCCCGGCCCAGGAGATCACCAGCATCAACACGCCCAAGCCGACCATGATCCGAAACGCGTAGAACGGGATCAGGAACGGCGGCCGCTGGTCGGCAGGCACGGTGACGATCCCGGGCTCCTCGCCGCTGAGGTTGCCTTGAACGACGAGGCTGCCGAGGAACGGTAGCGCGATCTCGAACGCGTTACGCTCGTTGGCGGCATCCGGCCAGGCGAAGAGCACGAGCCGCGCCGGCTGCTCGGTCTGCCAGCGGCCTTCGATGGTCGTGAACTTGCCCGGCTGATGCTCGGCCGTGTATTCGCCGTTGAAGTGGCCATAGCCGATCTGGATCGGCGTCATCACCGCCGCGATGCCGAGCCCCATCCGCAACATCACCCGCGCCTCAGCCGCGTGTCGGTTGCGCAGCAGGTACCAGGCGCCGGTCGCGGCGACGCAAAAGGCGGTGGTCAGGTACGCCGCGAGCAGCATGTGCGGGAAGCGCACCCAGAGCACCGGGTCGAGCAGGATTGCCGCCCAATCGTTCGGTGCGAAATAGCCGTCCAACAGCTCATAGCCGACCGGCACCTGCATCCAGGTGTTGTTGGCCATGATCCAGAAGGCCGAGAAGGTCGTGCCGAGCGCGACCATCAGGGTCGAGACGAAATAGGCCCAGCGCGGCACCCTCTCGCGGCCGAACAGCAGCACCCCGAAGAAGGTCGCCTCGAGCAGGAAGGCGGTGAAGGACTCGTACGCGAGCAGCGGCCCTTGGATCGGGCCGGCCTTGGTCGACAGCTCGCTCCAGTTGGTGCCGAACTGGAACGCCATCACCAGCCCAGAGACGACGCCGAGCCCGAACGCGACCGCGAACACCTTCAGCCAGAAGTCGAACAGGCGCCGGAACACCGGCCTGCCGGTGAAGAGCGACAGACCCTCCAACGTCGCCAGCCAGGCCGCGAGGCCGATCGTGAAGGCCGGGAAGATGATGTGGAACGAGACCGTGAATGCGAACTGCAGCCGCGAAAGCGTGACCGGGTCGAAATCCATCGTGTGATCCTCGGTGATCTGGCGAGTCCACGAGCGGTATCAAACGCTTTTCGGCCTGAGGGCCTGGCTGGGCTCTTTAGCCTTGTCCTGTCCTCTCTCGAGGTGCTGTCGGTCCGCGAGAACACAATCAGCACCCCTCCTGTTGACGTCTAGCCCAGTCGTGCCAGTCGTGCCAGTCGTGGGGGAGGCGCGGCGCCCGTTGTGAAAGGCCGACGCCGAGTAAGAGGCTCTGAGGCGGGTCGTTTTGTGGCCGGCGCAAAGGCCAGACCAACTGGAGGGCTTCCGAGATTGGGACGGCCGTCGGCAGGAGTGATCGCCGGCGTGAGACCCATCGTTCGGCTCGCGCACAGCTGTCCGGCCGCGGATGGCGCATCGAACCGCGGCCCACAGAACCGAGGCCCACAGAGCAGTGAGGCTCTCGCGGCGATCGCGGCTCGCGGCGGACCTGTAACGGCCGTACGGTCTGGTATGGGGGTGCCTATGAACCCCCGAGGTGGCGAAATCAACCGGTTCTGCCGCCGCCAATCACCCCGCTGCCGCGCCGCCCGGTCCCCTCGTTCGCGATACCCTCGGACCCCGTCTTGCGGTTCTTGTGAGCGCCTTCGATCCATGCCGGGACCTTCGGCACGGGTATTGCCGGCTTCTCGGCGTGCTTGGCGGCAATAGCGTTGTTGCGTGCTCGCCGGGCATACGCCGAAAGGCCCGACAACAACCACTGAGGAGGCTGCCAAGATGAAGATTCGCACTGTGACGATGAGCTGGGGCCTGCTGGCTGCGATGGTCGTCGCACCGCCGCTGCTGGCCGAGCAAAGGTCCGGGGCGAGGGACCACCAACAAGCAGCAAAGCCGGTGAGTGCCGAGGACCAACCGCGTACCGGGACGCGCGCCGGAGCGAAACCGGGTATCAGTGTCGGTGAGTTGACACAAAAGGTCCTCGTCGACAACGCCGGCAACAAGATCGCGAATGTCAGCAGCATCGCGCGCGGCGCCCGAGACAACAGTCTTCAGGCGGTCATCGAGGTCGCCGGGTATTACGGCATGAGCCGGCAGGAGTTGTTGATCCCGCTGAGCAAGCTCGAGCTCAAGCACGGCCAGTTCGTCGCGCCGGCGTCAGTCGCGAGCGAAGAGGCTTTGACGACCGGGCCGCGCTACGAAACGGCGCGCCACGAGGTGCTGCCGGACGATCAGATGATCGAGCGCTCCGCGTTTGCGGCCTTCGAGCCGGTGCGCGCCGCCGATCGGCCCGGCGAGCAGGGTCAGACCGAGTCCAATGATGCCAATGCGATCGATCTCGGTTCGGCTAACACCGAGCGCGCTGACACCAAGCGCCGCAGCGACCGCACGATGGACTGACAATTCCCGGGCAGTCGGT
>JGI12210J13797_10136359_pt1 | contig 10180 bp, 12 predicted proteins | sample ElkSlonscriptome_3_FD_13797 | JGI IMG/M metagenome (IMG submission 13797) | reverse complement strand
CCCCGGCCAGGAGAGGACGGACCCCGAGTCCTGATCTTCCCCCCCTTCCTCTCATTCGCCGCCGCCGTGGAATCCGCACGGGAGGGCGTAGAGCTCGGCGTCCAGAACGTTCATGAGGCTCCCTCCGGCGCCTTTACCGGGGAAGTCTCCGCCAGGATGGCTGCGGAGGCTGGAGCCGCCTTCGCCCTCGTGGGCCACTCGGAGCGGCGCCACCTCTTCGGGGAAGGGGACGATCGCATCGCCGCCAAGACCCGCGCCGCCGTCGAGGCGGGTCTCACCCCGGTGGTCTGCGTCGGTGAAACCCTCGAGGAGCGCAATGCCGGGCGGCTCGAAGAGGTCCTCCTGCGTCAGCTCGACGCGGCGTTGGACGTCCTGGAACCCGGCACCGACTGGATTCTGGCGTACGAACCGGTCTGGGCCATCGGCACGGGCGAGACGGCGACTCCCGCCGACGCCTCGGAGGCCCACGGGGTCCTGGGGCGTCGATTGGAGTCCAGGGGCTTTGACCGGGAACTCGTGCCCATCCTCTACGGGGGCAGCGTGAAGCCGGGGAATGCCGTTGAGCTTCTCGCTGCCGAGGGTGTCGATGGAGTCCTCGTCGGGGGCGCGTGCCTGGACCCGGTGAGCTTCACCGAGATCGTCGCGGCCGCGCACCAGGGTTGACCCCACGATCGCAGAGGGCGGGCGGGAGGACTGTCCAACCACTCCCCACAAAGGTCGACACCCGCCAGAAGGTTGACACCACACGGGGCGCGAGACGACGTTCTCATGCTTGATCTACGTCTTCCATCCCCCTGCGGATCATGTACGGATTCCTGCTCTTTCTCCTCATCCTCGACGGTCTCTTCTTGAGCGTCGTCATCCTCCTCCAGTCCGGTAAGGGTGGAGGACTTGCGGCGATGGGTGGGAGCGGAACGACCCCGACGGAGGGGATCCTGGGAGGACGACAGGCGACGAATCTCCTCACCCGGGCCACCTGGTCGGCGGGGTCGGCCTTCATGGTTCTGGCTCTGGTCCTCTCCATCCTCTCGTCCCGTGCTGGAGGGGGTCCTTCTTCGGTGATCCGTCCCGACGCCCCCGTGGTGACCGAGCCGGCTCCGGTCCTTCCCGGTCTCGGGGAGGAGGGCGCTCCCGCCGGTGAGACCGGTGGAGTGACGCCGCCCCCTGCAGGGGCCGACACCGGGTCCGGCAACGACGGGAACTGAGCCGGCTCCCCGCCGGTGGACTTCCTTACGGCCTTCCTCAGGGCGCAGGCTCTCGAGGCTCTGTTGTCGGAGGAGGCCCTCACACGGGTCTCCCGGGAAGGCCGGGACGCCCCGCCGGAGCGACCTCTGGTCCCGGCCCTCGCCGCCGCCGCGTCGCTTCGGGGCGGCTCGGACGGCCGGGGTGACCTCTTCTCGCTCCGGGTCGGCTCCCCGGCTGCGGCGCTGGCCTTCGGTGCCACGCCGGAGATCCTCCTCCGGCAGGCTCTGGCCCGAGCCACCGCTCCCGCCCAGGGTCGCGATGCCGGTGGCCTTCCCACCGACTGGGAGCGGGGCTGGGTGGGTCCCGTCCCGTTGCCCGGCGCCTTGATGGAGGTCATGGCGGGCGTCGCCATGGCGGTCCGGATGCGTAGCGAGCCTCGGGTCGCCCTCCTCGTGGACGACACGGCCGGGAGTGGCTCGGGAGACTGGCACGAAGGTCTGAACCTGGCCGTCGTGTGTCAGGCGCCGCTGGTCGTCGTCAATCACGACGTTCGGGGTCGGGCCGCCGACGCCTGGATGAGTCCCATGCGTGACCGGGCAGACGGGTACGGTTTTCGAGTCCGGAATGCGAAGGATTCGGAACCGTGGAGTGTCCTGGCCCGCTGTCGCGAGGCCGTGGCTGCGGCCCGGGCGGGTGAGGGAGTCCAGGTCGTCGATGTAGAGGCGGTGCCCGACGTCACCCCCGACCAACTGGTGGCAGCGCTCCGGGGCGAGGGGGTGGAGGATGCGAGGTTGACGGCTCTACGGCACGAGGCGTCGGTGGAGATGGCAGCGGCTCTCCAGCGGGTCGTGGCTGAGCCGGTCCCGGACCCCGGCGCCATCCGTCCTGCCACCTCCTCTTCCCAGCCATCTCAGGCCGCCCGGGAGCTGCACCGCGTCCGTACCCCGCGACCGTGGAGCTGAGCGTGCTCGTGCCCTGCCTGAACAGTCCGGACGATCTTCGAGGAGGTCTGCATCTGTCCCCCTGTATCGGAATGAAGAGAACCCGACCATGACCGCCCCAACGCCGGAGCACGTCACCCGGACTCGCCTCGGAGAGCCTGTCACCTTCCTCGAGGCCATCGCGGAGGCGCTCTGGGAAGAGCTCGAGCGCGATCCGTCCGTCTTCCTCATGGGGGAGGACATCGGGACCTACGGCGGCGCCTTCAAGGTCACCCGCGGCTTCCTGGACGCCTTCGGAGAGGAGCGGATCATCGACACCCCCATCGCCGAGGGTGGGTTCACGGGTGCTGCGGCAGGGGCGGCCCACATGGGTCTGCGGCCGGTTGTTGAGATGCAGTTCATGGACTTCATCTCCCCTGCATACGACGTGCTGACGAACTACATCGCCACCTCTGCATATCGAGGCGCCGGACCGGTCCCTCTGGTGGTACGCGGGCCCGTCGGCGGAGGAAACCGGGGGGGGCCGTTCCACAGCCAGAACGTGGAGATGGCCTTCTTCCACACCCCGGGACTCAAGATCGTCTATCCCAGCACGGCTCGGGATGCAAAGGGCTTGCTCAAGGCCGCGATCCGAGACGACTCTCCGGTGCTCTTCGAGGAGCACAAAGGTCTGTATCGGGCCCCGGACCTGAGAGAGGTCCTCCCCGACGAGGATTACGTCGTCCCGATCGGGAAGGCCCGGACGGCTCGAGAGGGGACGGATGTGACGGTGGTGACCTATGGGCTGATGGTCCATCGCTCTCTCGCCGCCGCCGAAGCTCTGGAGAGCCAGGGCGTGTCGGTGGAGGTCGTGGACCTTCGGACGCTCTTGCCCTTGGACGAGGACCATCTCGTCGAGTGCCTCCAGCGCACGGGTCGGATGCTGGTGGTCCACGAGGACACCCGGACCGGTGGGATTGCGGGGGAGATCGCCATCCGCATGAACGAACGGGCCTTCGAATGGCTCGACGCCCCAGTCCTGAGGGTCACCGCCGTGGATGCCCCGGTGCCGTACGCAGCCGTCCTCGAGGACGCCTTCCTCCCCTCGGTCCAGGACATCGTCGAAGCGACGGGTTACCTCGCCCGATACTGACGCTGCATCCGGTCCCCGACGACCGCCCTTCAGGGCTTGGTCTAGCCGGGGCCGTTGGGTAGACTCAAGCGTTGTTCCAATCAACGACAATCGGAGAAGCGAGCGTGGCCCGCATCGAAGTCCCCATGCCCCAGATGGGCGAGTCCATCGCCGAGGGCACTGTCTCCCGGTGGCTCAAGCACCTCGGCGATTCCGTAGAGCGGGACGAGCCAATCCTCGAGATCTCCACGGACAAGGTGGACGCCGAAATTCCCGCCCCTTCGGCAGGGACGCTCGTGGCCATCGAGGTGGACGAGGGCGAGACCGTCGAGGTTGGCACGATCGTGGCCTACATCGACCCTGAGGGAGGGGCTCCCGACGCAGCCTCCTCGGGCGGCGACGCTTCGGCAACCCCCGAGTCCGAGTCAGCCCCTACCTCCGAGCCGACCGCCGCCGCGGCAGAGCCGGCGACACCGGCGCCAGCGGCGGGGGGTGATCTCTCCGCAGAGGAGCGGCTGAGGACCCGCTCGACCCCCGTGGTGCGGAAAATTGCCGAGGAGCACGGCGTTTCCATCGGCGACGTTCCTGGGACGGGTCACGCCGGCCGCGTGACCAAGCAGGACATCCTGAGCTACATCGAGTCCGGGGCGACGTCGGCCCCGGCTCCCGCCACGCCGCCGCCGCCGGCGCCGACTCCCGCCCCGCCGTCCTCACCGGCGGCCTCCATGGCCCCGTCGGATCTGTGGAGCGCCTTCTACGGTGAGGTCCACCACCCCGAGTTTCCGGTCCGGGAGGGGGATCGGGTCGAGCCCATGGACAAGATCCGCCGACTCACGGCGGAGCACATGGTGGTGGCGAAGCGGGTCGCGCCCCACGTGCACTCGTTCATCGAGATCGACTTCACCGCCGTCGACGCCGTCCGCCGGGCCATGAAGGCCAAGTGGGCCGAGCAAGGCGTGCGGGTGAGCTACACCGCCTTCGTCGCATGGGCGGTGAGCCGGACCCTCCGGGACTACCCCACCATCAACGGGACCGTGTCGGGGAATAACCTGATCTACCGCGGCCACGTAAACGTGGGGATCGCGGTGGACCTGAACCCCGGCTTGATCGTCCCCGTGATCCACGACACCGACGACCTGAGCCTTAGCGGCATTGGGCGGAAGATCATCGATCTGGCAGAGCGGGCCCGGGACCGGAAGCTCCAGCCCGCAGAGATCCAGGGCGCCACCTTCTCCATCACGAACCCCGGTGTCCTGGGTACGCTGGTGGGGATGCCCATCATTCCGAAGGGCACCTCGGCGATCCTGGGCACCGGCGCCATCGAGAAGCGCGTCGTGGTGGTCGAGGATCCGGAGACCGGAAACGACGCCATGGCCATCCGGAAGCGGTGCATGTTCAGCCTGGGCTACGACCACCGCCTGGTGGACGGCGCTGACGCCGCCCGCTTCCTGGCTCAGCTCAAAGACCTGTTGGAGAGCTTCCCCTCCGACGCCTGACGCCATCGACACCGGCGGTTGGCGCGGCGCTGACGCGGCTTCGCGGAGGATCCTGGCCGCCCGGTGGCTGGGACGCGTCCCGTACGAGGGCGCGTCCCGGTTTCAGGCAGAGCGGGTTGTGGAGCGCCGGGCCGGGGCCGTCCCAGACACCCTGTACCTCCTGGAGCACCCCCACGTCATCACCCTGGGGACCGGCTCATCGGCGGAACACGTCCTCGTCGGACCCGAAGAGAGGGCTCGCCGAGGCATCGAGCTTCACGAAACGGGTCGTGGGGGCGACGTCACCTACCACGGGCCGGGCCAGTTGGTCGGCTATCCCATCCTGGATCTGAAGCCTGACCGGAAGGACCTCCACCGCTACCTCCGAGACCTGGAGAGCGCGCTGATCCGTGCTCTGGCCCATTGGGAGGTGGAGGCGTGGCCCGAGGAGGGGCTGACCGGCGTCTGGACCGAGGGTGGGAAGATCGCGGCGATCGGGGTTCGGGTGTCCTCCGGTTGGATCACCTCCCACGGATTCGCCCTGAACGTCGCCACGGACCTCTCCTACTTCGAGACGATCGTCCCCTGCGGGATCCAGGATCGTACGGTTGCGACGCTTTCGGGCATCCTTGGCAGGGCCGTGGAGCTGGAGGAGGCGATGCCCGTCGTGGCCCGGGCGTTCGCCGAGACCTTCGGGCGGGAACTGCGGTTCAGTCTGGAAGGACCGGTGGGGTGAACTCCACGAAGTCCACGTAGCGATTCTTCTCCCGCTGCTCTCCGAGCCACGCCGTGAAACGGGACTCCACGGGACCCCCGGATCGGGTCTGCTCCTGGGCCGCCATCACCGCCAGGTCGTTCGCGTACTCGTTCCGGGCGTGCCCGGCGTGTCCCTTCACCCACCTCCAGGTGACGTCATGCCGACCCGCCAGGCGGTAGAGGGCCTGCCAGAGCTCCAGATTCTGGATGGGACCGCCCTTCTTCTTCCAGCCTTGTGTGCGCCAGCCGTGGACCCATTTGGTGATGCCGTCGACGAGATACTTCGAGTCCGACACGAACGTCACCTCGCACGGCCTTTTGAGGGTCCCGAGACCTTCCAGGGCGCTCCGGAGGGCCATTCGGTTGTTGGTCGTGTCCGGCTCGGAGATCCAGAAGTCCCGACAGATCCACTCTTCGCCCTTCCATGTTTCGAGAAGACCTGCGGCGCCACCGGGCCGGGCTCTACCCTTGAACTGGTTGCCGAGACAGGATTCGTCGGCGTGGATGAAGATCACGAAGCCAGGACACGGAACGGGGAAGGGGCGGGGATCACGGCGCCGGAAGGTACCGTCCCGATGCGGGAGGGGAAGCCCCTCGGTCCGCCTCGCCGAGCGCTTGACCTCCTCCGGGGCCTGTCTACCTTATCCGGGAACGGTCCTATCCCCCGAGCCCCGTTCATTCTGAGCACTCCCGCCTACCTCCTTCTGGAGGACGGTCGCCGATTCGACGGGATCTCCCTCGGGGCCATAGGCCCCGCCTTCGGCGAGGTTGTATTCAACACTTGTATGACCGGGTACCAGGAGATCCTCACGGATCCCTCGTACACGGGTCAGTTGGTCGTGATGACCTACCCGCTCCAGGGAAACTACGGGGTCAACGACGAGGACCGGGAGTCACCGCTCCCCTGCGTTTCGGGCTTCGTGGTCCGGGAGGGGGCGAGACTCCCGTCCAACTGGCGCAGCGAGGGATCGTTGGACGACTACCTGGCAGACCATGGGATCGCCGGGATCGCCGACATCGACACTCGTGCATTGACCCGCCACATCCGGGCCCGGGGAGCCATGCGAGGGGCCATCGCCGAGGCCGGCACGGAACCCGATGCCCTCCTGGTCCGGATCCGATCTGAGCCCGAGATGGAGGGGCTCGACCTGGCTACCGGGGTGTCGACGGAGGACGCCTACGAGATTGCCGCTGCAGGGGAGGAGCGCTTCCACGTTCTTACCTACGACTTCGGGGTGAAGGCCCACTCTCCCAAGCTCCTCGCCGAGCGCGGGTGTCGGGTCACGGTCCTCCCATGGTCGACCCCACCCGATGAGATCCTGGCCATGGGCGCCGATGGTCTCTTCGTATCGAACGGCCCCGGCGATCCGGCGGTCGTCGACGCGGCCCGGGAGGCGATCGTCGCCCTGGCGGAGCGGGACACCCCCGTCTTCGGTATCTGCCTGGGGCACCAGCTCATCGCCCGTGCTTACGGCGCCGAGACCTTCAAACTCCCTTTCGGCCATCACGGGGGGAATCACCCCGTGAAGAACATGGAGCGAGGGACGGTAGAGATCACCTCCCAGAATCACGGTTTTGCCGTGGCTCTGACCGAGGACGGGGGGGTGGTCGGTGCCCCTGACCTCGAGGTGACCCACATGAATCTCTACGATCACACCGCCGAGGGCCTCCGGCATCGGAACCTCCCGGTTTTCTGCGTGCAGTATCATCCTGAGGGTGCTCCGGGACCTCACGACAGTCGATATCTCTTCGATGACTTCGTGGCGCTCCTGGAAGAGAGAAGCGAACAAGCCGCTTGACGGGTCGAGGTCCTTGCGCGTACGCTCTCGTTCAACCTGAATTTTAAGAATATTTCATGGTATCGGAGGATCGATGACGAAGGCCGACCTGGTGGAGCAGGTGACGGAGGCGATCGGGCCGGGAATCACCAAGAAGGACTGTGCCCTCGTCGTGGACGGATTCCTGAATGCGGTGAAGCGGGCGCTCGCCAACGGAGAGCACATCGAGATCCGTGGTTTCGGCACCTTCCGGGTCCGGAGGCGAAAGGCCCGAAAGGCTCGGAATCCCCGCACGGGTGAGGCGGTGGAGGTCCCTTCCCGAGCCGTCGCCGTCTTCAAGCCCTCCAAGCACCTCCAGGCTCGGGTGGCCCAGAGCCACAGCGACGGCGCGTAGCCACGCCGTCCCGCCTCGCCACTGGTGCGCCTAGCCCCTCGATACGCACCGGGCCCTTCGAACGAGGCACTGGATCTTCGGCGGAACGGTGAGACTTCCCGGGCACCCGGAGACTCCGTGTCGGTGACGCACGGGGCAGGCTCGGCGCCCCGACGGGAGCGTATCGCGTGAACAGGGCTTTCGGTCCTCGGGCCGGGAGGCCTGTTCGTCGTTTAACGGTCCCTGGGCTTGGGACGTCCATATATCGGTGAACCGAGAACGGGGGGACCCGGAGCCCCGGGACGCGGAGCTGGTCCGACAGGCCCGGGAAGGAGACGAGCGGGCCTTGTCGCGACTGGTGGAACGACATCACGAGATGGCGTACCGCATAGCGTTGGGGCACACACGGGATCCGGACCTCGCCGCAGATGTGACCCAGAACGCCTTTGTGAAGGCGATGCGAGGACTGAATCGATTTCGGGGGGAGTCCAAGTTCCGCACCTGGCTGATGAGCATCGTGCTGAACGAGGCCCGCTCCCAGCTGCGGCGACAGGGACGCCGACGGGAGTCGGCCCTCGACGACGCGCCCCCGATCCGGGCCTCGGCGGTCGCGGTGGACGAGGGGGTCCTGGAACGGGTGGAGGAGGGTCGAGCTCGGAGTCTGGTGAGCCGACTGCCAGAGAAGCAGCGGCTCTCGGTCCTGCTCCGGGTGGACGAGGGGCTCAGCTTCCGTGAGGTGGGGGAGCTGATCGGGTCGAGCGAGGGCGCGGCCCGAGTGAACTACCATCACGGAATCCGCAAACTGCGGGAGTGGATGGACGATGGATGATTCAGGAGGACGGACCGTGAATTGCGGGGAGATTCAGGACCTCTTGCCGGATCGCGCTGGCGATCGGTTGGCGTCGGCGCAGGTGGCCGAGGTCGACGAGCATCTGGCCACCTGTGAGAATTGTCGTGAGCTGTTCGAGGCGGTACGAGGTCTGGGGACGACGCGTCCGGCGATCCCTGACGACCTCGAGGCACGCATCCTCGCGGCGGTACGGAGTGCGGTGGCGGACGAGGCGCCGATGGCAGTGTCCCCGGCGACGGCCCCGTCCCCGTCGACGGCACCGCCCCCGGCGGTGACCACGCCTCGATCCCGCTGGCCTCTGAGCCCGGCGTGGGGGTTGGCGGCGGCGGCGGTCCTGGCTCTTGCCGTAGGTCTTCCGTTGGTGGCGCCGTCGGATCCGGAGCTCGAGAGCGAGCTTGGCGCGCTGGCCCTGGCGGAAGAGGGTGTAGGACAGGTGTGGCTCGACGACGACCTCATGGTGGCGGGAGCGCCCGCTGTCTCCGAGCTCAGCGACGAGGCCCTCCGCACCCTGCTGGAGGAGTTCCAACGATGAGACGGCGACGGAGTTGGACGGCGGCGATGACCGCCGCACTGCTGGTGGCGCCGGCTTGGGCTCAGGCCCAGGACCGTCCCCCGGGAGGTCCGGACCGAGCTCGAATGGAGGCGCAGCTCATGCAGCGCTTCGAGGCTCTCCTGGAGCGAGAGCTCGAACTGGATGAAGCGACGAGTGCCGAGCTCGCGGAGCGAAGCCGGGTCTTCGTCCCTCGGAGGCGGGAGCTCGCCCGGGAGCGCCGGGTCCTCCAGCGGGAGATGGGGGGTGAAGAGCTCCTCGGCGAGGCGCGGGCCAGGGAGCTCCTCGCCGAGATGGCTCGACTCGCCCGAGAGGAGGCAGAGCTACTCGCCGACGAGCAGGAGTCTCTCCTTGAGATCCTCACCCCGCCGCAGGTGGTGCGACTCTACAGCCTCCGGGAACGGCTCGGCCGTCGCATCCGGGAGCTCGGTGGCCGGCGTCGGGGCGGGGGGCCGGGGCTCGGGGGAGGAGGCCTCGTTCCCTGAGTCGGGAGTGGGGACGCCGCGGCCTCGTCCCCCGTCTGCCGGGGAACGTACCCGATCAGCCCCGGGTTGTACCTCGCATGAAGCTAGACGTCCTGTTCTTCGCCAGCTACCGAGAGCTGGTCGGTACCGACCGGCTGCGGATCTCCGTCCCCTCTGACGCCACGGTGGGAGACCTCGTCTCCGTGGTTCGATCCCGGGGAGGGGGGTTCGCCAGGCTGCCGGAGCGGCCCGCGATAGCCGTGAACCACGAGGTGGCCCGCCTCGATCTCCCGCTCCGCGCCGGCGACGAGGCGGCCTTCCTCCCCCCTGTGGCCGGAGGCTGACGTGGCGCACTCCGTACTCACCCACGACCCCCTCGATGTGCCGGCTCTCATTCAGACCGTCGCGGGTCCGGCGAACGGGGCTGTCCTCGTCTTCCTCGGCGTGGTCCGGGAGCAGGCAGAGGGCCGCCCCGTGTCGGGGATGCGTTACGAGGCCTACGAGCCCATGGCTCGGAGCGAGCTCGACCGGATCGTGGAGCAGGCGGAGTCCCGTTTCGACGTCTCTGCCGTGACTGCGGCTCATCGTCTCGGCGATCTAGGGCTCGAGGAAGCCAGCCTGGCCATCGCGGTCTCCTCACCGCACCGTCCTGCGGCTTACGAGGCCTCCCGTTGGGTCCTGGAGGAGATCAAACTCC
>JGI12210J13797_10082225_pt1 | contig 10180 bp, 8 predicted proteins | sample ElkSlonscriptome_3_FD_13797 | JGI IMG/M metagenome (IMG submission 13797) | reverse complement strand
AGCGAGTTGCTGCAACGCTATGCTACCGACTATCCCACCGGTCCACATGATCAGCCCCAGAGCATGTGTCCAGCCTTCGGGTCTCTTCGCGTCGGTCTGCGCATGCGTCGCACCGCCACTGTACTCTGCGGTTCGGCGTGCTGCGTCTACGGACTGACCTTCACGTCGCACTTCTACGGTGCCAAGCGTTCGGTCGGCTACGTGCCGTTCGACTCCGAGACGCTGGTCACCGGCAAGCTGTTCGAAGACGTGCGTGAAGCGGTCTATAAGCTCGCCGACCCCGAGAAGTACGATGCGGTGGTCGTCACCAATCTGTGTGTACCGTCTGCCTCTGGGGTGCCACTTCGGCTGCTGCCGAAAGAGATCGACGGCGTGCGCATTATCGGCATCGACGTGCCTGGGTTTGGCGTGCCGACGCATGCCGAGGCCAAGGACGTACTCTCGGGTGCAATGCTCAAGTTTGCCCGCGGTGAGGCCGAGTCCGGTCCGGTGCAGGCGCCGCGCGGTGGCCGCAGCGCGAAGCCGACGGTCACCCTATTGGGTGAGATGTTCCCGGCCGATCCGGTCGGCATTGGCATGCTGCTCGAGCCCCTTGGCCTGGCAGCCGGTCCGGTGGTTCCGACGCGCGAGTGGCGTGAACTCTACGCCTCGCTCGACTGCGCCGCCGTGGCTGCCATTCATCCGTATTACACCGCGTCCATTCGTGAGTTCCAGGGCGCCGGGCGCGCCATCGTCGGCTCTGCGCCGGTGGGGCATGACGGCACGGCGGCTTGGCTGGACGCCATCGGTCGGGCCTGCAACGTCGCCGAGGACAAAATCGCCGCCGCCAAAAACACCTTCTTGCCGATGATCCGCGGTGCGCTGGACAAGATGCCCATCGACGGCACCATCACGCTTTCCGGCTACGAGGGTTCGGAGCTGCTGGTCGCGCGGTTGTTGATCGAAAGCGGCGCCAACGTGCCCTACGTCGGCACCGCCGCCCCCCGGACTCAATGGTCCGATCCGGACCGCGAATGGCTTGAGGCTCGTGGCGTGACCATCCAGTTCCGCGCCTCGCTGGAGCAGGACAAGTCCGCGGTCGATGCGATCAAGCCGGATCTGGCGATTGGCACGACGCCAGTGGTGCAACATGCCAAGCAGCTGTCGATCCCGGCCCTTTACTTCACCAACCTGATCTCGGCCCGCCCGCTGATGGGCGCCGCCGGTGCTGGTTCTCTCGCGCAGGTGGTCAACGCCGCGCTGGCGAGCAAGGACCGCTTCGATCGCATGACGGCATTCTTCGACGGCGTCGGCAGTGGCGAGACCGCGGGCATTTGGGAACGCAAACCGGAGCCCCGTCCAGTGAAGGCACAGCCAAAGACGCTGCCTAAAGCCAAGCGTGTTGCCGCAAACGCGACGCCCGCCGACGGAGGCAAGGTCTGATGCTGATCCAAGACCTCGATCGCGCTGGCGGCTACTGGGGCTCGGTGTATGTCTTCACCGCGGTGAAGGGCATGCAGGTGATCATCGACGGCCCGGTCGGCTGCGAGAACCTGCCCGTCACGGCCGTGCTGCACTATACCGACGCGCTACCGCCGCACGAGCTGCCGGTGGTCGTGACCGGCCTCGGCGAGGAAGAGCTGGGTCAGGAAGGCACCGAGGGCGCCATGCGTCGCGCCTTCGCGACGCTGGATCAAGCCAAGCCCGCCGTGGTCGTGACCGGATCGATCGCCGAGATGATCGGCGGTGGCGTGACGCCCGCCGGTACTGGCATCCAACGCTTCCTGCCGCGCACCATCGACGAGGATCAATGGCAGAGCGCGGATCGCGCCATGGTCTGGCTCTGGACTCAGTACGGGACAAAGGCCGGCAAGCTGCCAAAGCAGAAGGCGCGCAAGGAAGGCGACAAGCCCCGCGTCAACATCGTCGGCCCGATCTACGGCATGTTCAACACCTGGTCCGATCTGGCCGAGGTGCGCCGTCTGATCGAGGGTATCGGTGCCGAGGTCAATCTGACCTTCCCGCTGGGCACTCATCTGGACGACATCCCGCGTCTGATTGATGCCGACGTCAATGTCTGCATGTACCGCGAGTTTGGCCGCAAGCTGTGCGAAGCGATGGAGAAGCCCTACCTGCAGGCGCCCATTGGCCTGCACAGCACCACCAAGTTCCTGCGTGCCCTCGGTGAACTGTTGGGTCTGGACCCGGAGCCCTTTATCGAGAACGAGAAGCACACCACGATCAAGCCGATCTGGGATCTGTGGCGCTCCGTCACACAAGACTTCTTCGGTACCGCCAGCTTCGGTATCGCGGCCACCGAGACCTATGCCCGCGGTGTGCGTCATTTCCTGGAGCAGGAAATGGGGCTGCCTTGCAACTTCGCCTTCGCCCGTCGTCCCGGCAACAAGCCGGACAACGATGCCGTGCGCGCCGCGATCCACGACAACACGCCGCTAATCACCTTCGGCGGCTACAACGAGCGGATGTACCTGGCCGAGGCCGGCGGACGCGGGACCTTCATTCCGGCGTCGCTGCCCGGCACCATCATCCGCCGTCATACCGGCACGCCGTTCATGGGCTATTCCGGTGCAACCTACCTGATTCAGGAGGTTTGCAACGCCCTTTTCGACGCCCTGTTCAATATTCTTCCGCTCGGCACCGAGCTGGATAAGGTCGACGCGACGCCGTCGCGACTTCACCGGGAACTCCCCTGGGATGAAGACGCGAAGCAGCTGTTCGATCGGATTTTGGAGTCCACTCCGGTGCTCACCCGTATCTCGGCCGCCAAGCAATTACGGGATGCCGCCGAACGCACCGCCCGTGCGGCCGGCGAAGAGCGGATAACGGTTTCGCGCGTATCCCAAACACGGGACGCGCAGCGCGGAGGACGTGCCGCATGACCCGCCCCATGCAATGGACGGTCGAGTGGTTTGTTACCGCGATTCGAGGCTTCTGTGATGGCGCGCAAATGCGTTCCCAACGGAGGCCAATTGCTCGCCAGGCCCTGTCGTTGTCGCTCCTGAGAGGACTGCTCGACCGAGGTGCAACTTCGGCACTCCGTCGACGTAGTTACGGCGGCGACGGCCTGACGACCTTGTGTAACTAACTGGAGGGTTAACCCATGGCAAACGACAAGAGCATGACAGGCCTCAGCGACGAAGAAGCCCAGGAATTCCATGCAATCTTCGTGCAGAGCATGACCGGTTTCTTCGGCGTGGTGGTATTTGCGCATCTGCTCGCTTGGTTGTGGCGTCCCTGGCTTTAAGCCATCACTCGCCAATTACGTTTTTCCGCGTCGTTGGTCGCTGTTGACGACGCATCTGTCCTGACATGAATTAGGAGTTGAGGCATGAACGACAAACTGTACAAAATTTGGACGATGATCCAGCCCAGCACCGCGCTGATTGGTTTGGCGGCATTTCTAACCGTGCTCGGTCTGGTTATCCACATGATTTTGCTCAGCACCACTGATTTCAACTGGCTGGAAGATGGGATGCCCGCCGTCTCTGTAACGCCGACTACGCAAGTGGCACCGCAGCAGATGTGACGGCCAGTTCAAATGACGACGGCCTTGGTGTTTCGGCGCCAACCGTCGCTGAGCTTGCTACGAGGAGGCCGCCTCGCAGCGCGCCTTCCAAGCAGAGGAATCAAAAATGGCCATGCTGAGTTTTGAGAAAAAGTACCGCGTACGCGGCGGTACCTTGGTTGGGGGAGATCTGTTCGACTTCTGGGTGGGGCCGTTTTACGTCGGCTTCTTCGGGGTCACGACAGTGTTCTTCGCCACCCTCGGTACCTTGTTGATCATTTGGGGTGCGGCCATGGGGCCCACCTGGAACATCTGGCGGATCAGTATCGCGCCGCCGGATTTGAGCTACGGCCTGGGAATGGCCCCGCTGATGGCAGGCGGCTTGTGGCAGATCATCACGATCTGTGCCATCGGCGCCTTCGTCTCCTGGGCGCTCCGGCAGGTCGAGATATCGCGCAAGCTTGGAATGGGGCTGCATGTGCCCTTTGCCTTCGCCTTCGCGATCCTTGCCTATGTAACCCTGACCGTGATTCGGCCGGTTTTGATGGGCGCTTGGGGCCATGGCTTTCCGTATGGCATCTTCAGTCATCTTGACTGGGTGTCGAACGTTGGCTACCAGTTTCTGCACTTCCACTACAACCCGGCGCACATGCTGGCCATTACGTTCTTCTTCACGAACGCCTTGGCGCTGGCACTGCACGGTTCGCTGATTCTTTCGATGACCAATCCCGCTAAGGGCGAGGCCGTCAAGACCGGCGAGCACGAGAATACCTTCTTCCGCGATTTGGTGGGCTACTCCATCGGCGCGCTCGGTATCCATCGTCTGGGTTGGTTCCTGGCCATCAACGCCGCGTTCTGGAGTGCCGTCTGCATCGTGCTGAGCGGCCCGTTCTGGACCCGCGGATGGCCGGAATGGTGGAACTGGTGGCTCGAGCTGCCGATCTGGTAATGAGAGGACACCAACATGGCTGAATATCAAAACATCTTTACGCGGGTGCAAGTCCGCGAGCCGGCCTACCCCGGTGTCGACCTGCCCAAGGGCGAACTGCCCCGGCTCGGCAAACCGATCTTCAATTACTGGATCGGCAAGATCGGTGATGCGCAGATCGGCCCGATCTACCTGGGTTGGATGGGTATCGCGTCACTGATCTGCGGCTTTATCGCCTTTGAGATCATCGGGCTCAATATGCTGGCGTCGGTCGACTGGAATCCGATCCTGTTCGTCAAGAATCTGTTCTGGTTGGCGCTTGAGCCGCCGCCCCCGGCTTACGGACTGAGTCTTCCGCCCCTCGGCGACGGCGGTTGGTGGTTGATGGCCGGGTTCTTCCTGACCACATCCATCATCCTCTGGTGGGTGCGCACTTACCAGCGCGCTATCGCGCTCGGTACCGGCACGCACGTTGCGTGGGCGTTCGCCGCTGCGATCTTCTTCTATCTGTGCTTGGGCTTCATCCGCCCGGTGCTGATGGGGAGTTGGGGTGAGGCGGTGCCGTTCGGCATCTTCCCGCACCTGGATTGGACCGCTGCGATCTCGATTCGTTACGGCAACTTCTACTACAATCCGTTCCACGCGCTGTCGATCGCCTTCCTGTACGGCTCTGCCGTGCTGTTCGCGATGCATGGCGGAACGATCCTGGCCGCCTCTCGCTACGGCGCCGACCGTGAGATCGACCAGATCACCGATCGCGGCACCGCGGCCGAGCGTGCCGCGCTGCTGTGGCGCTGGACCATGGGCTTCAACGCCACGATGGAGTCGATCCATCGCTGGGCATGGTGGTTCGCGGTGCTGACCGTGATCACTGCTGGCATCGGCATCCTGCTGACCGGCACCGTGGTCGAGAACTGGTACCTTTGGGGTATCAAACACGGCATGGTCGCTCCGTACCCGTCCGCAATCACCGTTCAGGATCCCACCCTGCTGCAGGGGGTGTCGCAATGAAATTGCTCGATCGTAAAACACTGGTGATCGTGGCCCTGGGCGCCTCGGCGTTCCTCTCCGGCTGCGAGATGCCGGCTCCCGATGTCGTTCAGAACGGCTATCGTGGGCTCGGCATGCAAACCAACTACAATCCGCGCCTGTTGCAGGCGTCGCTGGAGGCGAATGTGCCCCCAGAGCCGATTCCGGCGGCAGCACCGGGCGGGCCGAAGGCCAAGGATCTGTACAAGAATGTACAGGTGCTGGGTGACTTGACCGTCGGCGAGTTCAACCGTCTGATGGTGGCGATGACGACCTGGGTAGCGCCCGAGCAAGGTTGCTACTATTGTCATGTGAACGAAGGCTTCGAGTACGACGGCATTTATACCAAGGTCGCGTCACGGCGCATGTTGCAGATGACGCAGGACACCAATGCCAATTGGAAGGACCACGTCGCGGATACTGGCGTCACCTGCTACACCTGCCATCGGGGCAATCCCGTACCGAAGTATGTCTGGACCAGCGATCCCGGTCCTGGTCAGCCTTCGGCAATGGCGCCTACTGGGCAGAACGCGCCATCGAAAACGGTCGCCTATGCCTCTTTGCCCTATGATCCGTTTACGCCCTTCCTGTCGCAGGACAATGACATCCGCGTGATCGGGGACACCGCATTGCCTCAGGGTAATCGCAGGTCCATTAAGCAGGCCGAATGGACCTACGGCCTGATGATGCACATGTCCGACGCGCTCGGCGTGAATTGTACCTACTGTCACAACACGCGGTCGTTCTACTCCTGGGATCAGAGTTCACCGCAGCGCACCACGGCCTGGTATGCGATCCGTCACGTACGCGAGATGAACAACGACTACGTGACACCGCTTGGCGAAGTGCTGCCGGCCAGCCGCAAGGGCCCGCTCGGTGATCCCTACAAGGTCTACTGCACGACTTGCCATCAGGGCGCCTACAAGCCGCTGTATGGTGCGCCGATGCTAAAGGACTACCCGTCCTTGGCACAGCCGCTGCCGGAAGGCGGACTGGAGGCAGGCAAGGCGGCCGCGGAAGGTGCGGAACCGGCACAGGTGCAGGCCATGGCGGACCCAGCTGCGGAAGCGCCTGCTCCGTCACCTGCCGAAGAGGCACCCGTCAGCGAGGCGCAGACGGCAGCGGCGCCGGAGGCTGCTCCCGCGCCAGAGGCAGCTCCCGCGCCGGAGGCAGCTTCGGAAGCGGCTCCAGCGGCCCAGGCGGAACCCGCTGCACCGCAGTACCCGCCAGCGGCTCCGATGCAATATCCGCCGGCACCGGCTCCTCGATAGGATTATTCGGGTGACGGATCACCCTGTCCCAAGCGGACAGTAGACATGGCCGAAAGGTCGAACTTGACAAACAGAGGCAATACCAATGGCTGAAGTCAAAAGCATGACCGGACTGAGCGAAGAAGAGGCTCAGGAGTTCCACGGGATCTTTGTGCAGAGCATGACCGGATTCCTTGGCGTCGCGGCATTCGCACACTTGCTTGCGTGGCTCTGGCGTCCGTGGCTGTAGTCCAGCGCGTCACCACACCTTCACCGGAGGTGCCCGGCGAGCTGCCGGCCCTCCCTGTGCCCCACAAGGAGTACACCTATGTATAAACTTTGGCAGCTCTTCGATCCGCGCCGCAGCCTGATGACCTTGTTCAGCTTTCTGATGGCTTTGGCGCTCTTTATCCATTTAGTTTTGCTGATGTCCGCCGATTTCAATTGGCTAACCACATCTAAGGCCGTTGCACCGGTCTCGCAGATGTCGGCAATGCCACCGGCGCGTAACATCAACTAAGAGGTCACTGTCTGATGTCGGACTCGATCAAGCAAGCGATTGAGCCGACTCGGTACAGGCGGCTTCATGGCCTGTTGGCGTTGGATCAACCATCCGGCGTCGAAACGCCCTGTTGGGCAACCCCGCCGCGGGGGATCATCGCGGTAAATGGCCGAAAGGCCTAGCGAGCAATCTGGAGGTTAATTCCATGGCTGACAACAAGAGCATGACCGGCTTGACCGAAGAAGAGGCACAGGAGTTCCACGGGATCTTCGTGCAGAGCATGACCGGTTTCCTGGGCGTCGCGGCATTCGCGCACCTGCTGGCTTGGCTCTGGCGCCCCTGGCTGTAATAGGCCTCGTTGTTCCGGTAAAAGCACTTCATTCCACGGGAAGTACGCAGTGGTCTGCGACGTCCCGCCCAATGCATAGGAGATATCTCATGCACAAGATTTGGCAGATTTTCGATCCGCGCAGAACCCTGGTTGCCCTCTTTGGCTTCCTCGCCGTTTTGGCCCTATTGATCCATTTCATCCTACTCAGCACCGCTGATTTCAACTGGCTCGGCGATGGCATCCCAGCCATCTCTGCTCAGATCGTTTCGCAGGTGGCCTCGATCGTCTGATCCCGGTTCAACCAGAACCGGCGGCCGAACGGGGTCGGCGCAAAGCCGACTCCGTTACCGCGCGTCTAGACGAAGAAGACAGCTCTGCGCTGTCTTCTTTGCGTTTCGAGGTTGGTTTTTTCGGGTGGCGTCGGGTCACTATTGGCGGCAGTCGCCGTGCGCATATCCGCGGTTTGAGCACGCTTCCCAGCCGAAGGGCCGAGCGCCAAGGGCCTGGGGCCAGCGTGGCGCAATGGTGCTGTCAGGCGGCCCTTGGCCCTCGGCGCTTGGCCCACTCGGAGCAACGTACTGGCAGAGCAACAAGTTACCGTCCACTCGTCGGTTTGAGGCATAGCCTCGCTAGCCTGTGCGTGTAGGTGCTTTACGGCACCTTTGTTTGATCGGGGGCAAGGTTCCCGCCCCCGCAAAGGGGGACAGTTGCTCTAACATTGGCGGTCGCCGCCCAAACAACGGGATAGAAAACAATGACCGAACCGCGCGATGCCTTCGCCGCCCACCCCTACCCCCTGCTCAGCCGCATTGACAGCCCCGCCGACCTGCGCGGTCTGAGCAGCGCCGAACTTGGCCAGTTGGCGGAGGAGTTGCGGGCGTTTCTGATCGACAGCGTCTCGCGCACCGGTGGTCACTTGGCGGCCGGGCTCGGTGTCGTCGAGCTGAGCATCGGCCTGCATCACGTCTTCGACACCCCGTTTGATCGCATCGTCTGGGACGTTGGCCACCAGGCCTACCCGCACAAGATCCTCACTGGCCGGCGCGAGCGCATGGACCGCATGCGCCAAAAGGGCGGCCTATCGGGCTTTCCCAAGCGCAGCGAGAGCGACTACGACACCTTCGGCGTTGGCCACTCCAGCACCTCGATTAGCGCCGCGCTTGGCATGGCCATCGCCGCCAAGCTCAAAGGCGAGCGCCGACAAGTCATCGCCGTCATTGGCGACGGCGCGCTCGGTGCCGGCATGGCGTTTGAAGCGCTCAACCACGGCGGCCCGCTCGACCCCGACCTGCTGGTCATCCTCAACGACAACGAGATGTCCATCAGCCCCCCGGTTGGTGCCATCAGCCGCCACCTGGCCAAACTGCTCTCCGGGCGCTTCTACACCCGCATGCGCGAAGGCAGCAAAAGCGCGCTCGCCGGGCTGCCACAGCTGCGCCAACTCGCCGGGCGCTGGGAAGAACACATGAAAGGCATGGTCATGCCCAGCACCTACTTCGAAGAGCTCGGCTTCAACTACATCGGCCCGATTGACGGCCACGACATCGACGCCGTCGTCGCCACGCTGAAAAACATGAAAAAGATGCCCGGCCCCCGGCTGCTGCATCTGGTCACGCAAAAAGGCCACGGCTTCAAGCCCGCCGAGCACGCCCCCACCACCTACCACGGCGTCACCCCCTTCGACCGCGCCACCGGCGCCCTGCACAAAAGCAAGGCCGCCAAAAGCAACGCCGGCAAGAGCTACACCCAGATCTTCGGCGACTGGCTGTGCGACACCGCCGCCCAAGACACCCGCCTGCTCGGCATCACCCCCGCCATGCGCGAAGGCTCCGGCCTGGTCGAGTTCGCCAAACGCTACCCCGAGCGCTACTTCGACGTCGGCATCGCCGAACAGCACGCCGTCACGCTCGCCGCCGGCATGGCCTGCGAAGGCATGAAACCCGTCGTCGCCATCTACTCGACCTTCCTGCAACGGGCGTATGATCAACTGGTGCACGACGTCTGCCTGCAAGGGCTCGACGTCACCTTCGCCGTCGACCGTGCCGGCCTGGTTGGCGCCGACGGCGCCACCCACGCCGGCAGCTTCGACTTGAGCTACGCCCGCCCGCTACCCAACCTCGTCATCGCCGCCCCCGCCGACGAGAACGAATGCCGGCAGTTGCTGCAGAGCGCCTATGACCACCCCGGCCCGGCCCTGGTACGCTACCCGCGCGGCAGCGGCCCCGGTGTTGGCATCGACAAACAGACCAAGCCGCTGCCCATCGGCAAGGGCGAACTGCGCCGCCAAGGCCAAGACATCGCCCTGCTCGCCTTCGGCAGCCGGGTGGCCGCCGCCGAACAGGTCGGCCAACGGCTCGGCCTCACGGTGGCCAACATGCGCTTCATCAAGCCGCTCGACGAGTTGCTGATCCTGCAACTGGCCGACCGCCACCGCCTGTTGGTCACGATTGAGGAGAACGCCATCGCCGGCGGCGCCGGCTCGGCGGTGTCGGAACTGCTTGCCGCCCATGGCGTCAACGTGCACTGCCTCCACCTGGGTCTGCCCGACACCTGCCAAGAACAGGCCGAGCACGGCGAGCAGCTCGCCGCCTGCGGGCTCGACGCCGCCGGCATCGAGGCGAGTGTGCGGGCAGAG
>JGI12210J13797_10075857_pt1 | contig 10180 bp, 8 predicted proteins | sample ElkSlonscriptome_3_FD_13797 | JGI IMG/M metagenome (IMG submission 13797) | reverse complement strand
GGCGATGAGCGCCTCCTGCACGCCCGCCGGCAGCGGCGCGGCGATGCCCCCTCCCTCGGCGATCCGCTTGAGGTTGTAGCGAAGGAGCGCCTGCCACTTGCGGCAGAGCCGAAAGCCGACGGTGCCGGCACCGATGAGGACCTCGGCGATCGTGTGCTCCTCGCTCTTCAGCCGCGGGCGCCACTCGCCCTCGACGCGGGCGAGCTCGGTGAAGAAGAGTTGGAGGCTGGCCTCCATCATCCCCTCGACGCCATCGAAGTGGTGGTTGATCAGGCTGACGCTGACCCCCGCGCGCCGAGCGACCTCGCGGCCGCTGAGCTGGGCCGGGCCCCGCTCCCGGAGCACCTCGATGGCCGCCTGGATGATCTTGTCGCGACTGTCCGTGGGGTCGGCCATTGCCGGGAGTCTAACCGACCCGGCGACGACCGCCCGGCCGTTCAGGGCAGGCCGGTNACCAGCTGGATGCCAACCCGAGGATCGGCGTCCGGCTGACGGAGCTGCCCCTGTCGCCGAGCCGCACGCACGTGGAGGGAAGGCCAGCGAGCTGCGACGCTGCCGGCTGTCCGCGATCGTGGCATGTTCTTTCGGATGCGTTTGGCGCTGGCGATGGGGGTGCTCTTGGTCGGCTGCCGCTTTCACGCACTCGACGGGGACGTCGCTCAGCTCAACGCTCAGGGCCGCCTCAGCGGTGGGGTCAGCGTCGAGGGCCGCCATGAGTACCCGATCGCGGTGGCGCTCCTCGAGCTTCCGCGGCGGCCCTGGGATCCGGTCCGCCTACGCCAGATGGTCGTGCTGGAGCGCCCGGGGTCCTTTCATTTTCCGGTGGAACGCGGGCGCTATCGGGTCGTCGCCTTCGAGGACGCGAATCGGGACGACCGGATCTCGGAGGGCGAGCGCTCGACGGGGACCGAAGTGCTCCAGATCGACCGGCGTGACTTCCGCGACGAGCTCACGCTCCACATCGCCGACGAGCCCGCCGTGCCGATGATGAGCGATCGGGTGGTCGACGAACGGCGCTTCGTCGTCGGCGCGCTCGGAGAGCTGGACGAGTCCCGCTTCGGGCCGCGGGTGGGAGAGCAGAGCGTCTGGCGGCCGCTCGACATGATCGACCGACACCAACCGGGGCTCTATCAGCTCGAGCGCTACGACCCGACCCGCATCCCGGTGATCTTCGTCCACGGGCTCGGCGGCTATGGCCAGCAGTTCCGGGCGCTGATCGAGGCGCTCGATCGGGAGCGCTTCCAGCCCTGGCTCTTCATCTACCCCTCCGGCCTACGCGTGCAGCGCTCGGCCGAGCTCCTGCACTCGGTGATTCGACAGAGCCACATCGACCACCGCACTCAGCACCTCTGCGTCGTGGCGCACTCGGTCGGCGGCGTCGTCACGCGCAAGGCGCTGGCGCTCCACCTCGCGGAGTACGACGAGGCGCTGGTGCGTGGGCTGACGACGATCGCTTCCCCGATGGGCGGTCTCAGCTCGGTCGCCGCCGGCGTCCGCATGGCGCCCGAGATCGTCCCCGCCTGGTACGACCTGGTGCCGAACGAAGGCTTCATGCGCACCCTCTACGACACCCCCCTGCCCCCGCGAATGCCCTACACGCTCCTCTTCAGCTACCAGGAGGACGCCGTCGGCGATGGCGTCGTCCCGGTCCACAGCCAGCTCCGAGCGGAGGCGCAGCGCGAGGCCACGACCATTCGCGGTGTCGACGCCTCACACATCGAGGTGCTCGACGACGCGGTGACCCTGCGATTCGTGCGGCGCTCGCTCGCTCGTTGTGCCGAGAATCGACCGCCGGGCTCGCCCAGCGTCCCGGTCGTGAACCACGCAGACGCGGTGGTCAGCAGCGCCCGCTGATACCGATCGCGTGAGCTCCTTCCGCGTGCACATCGGCCCGACGCGGAGGGACGGAACGAAACGAGGCGGACCCGAAGGCCCGCCTCGTTTCGACTGACGGCGCCGAAGCGCCGACTCCTCACCAGCGATCGTCGCGGTCGCGACCACCGCGGCCGCCACGACCGCCACGGCCACCGCCGCCGCCGCCGTAGCCGCCGCCACCGCCACCACCGCCACCACCGCGAGGACTGCGCTCACGCGCCTCGTTCACGTTGATGGAGCGACCGTCGACGTCCGCGCCATTCATCTCCTCCATGGCGCGGTCGGCATCGGCCGCCTCCGCGAAGGTGACGAATCCGAAACCGCGGCTTCGACCGGTGTCCCGCTCGGTGATCACCTTGGCATCGGTCACCTCGCCGAACCGCTCGAATGCGGCACGGAGACCCTGGTCATCGGTTGCCCATGCAAGGCTGCCCACGAAAAGCTTCTTCGACATTACTTTCTCTCTTACTTCGCCCGCCCCGAGCGTGATCCCACGAGCGACTCCCACAGAAGGTTTGAACCACTCGCACGATCGCAGCCGACATGACTGCGTGGCTCGCGAACGCCAGGATTCCCTGGTCCCTCCGTGAGACCCCCTGCACGGGGCGTTCTCGACTTTCTGCGGCAATTGCCGGCCAATCGCAAGAATAATTGGCCTCCGCTCACACGAGCAGCAGGATGGCCGCGAGCGACGCGGTGGCTACGACCACCCAGAGAAACACGCCCTGGAGGAAGGGCCGCAGGCCCACCCGGCGGAGCGCGCGTCGGCTCAGCGAGGCGCCCACGAGAAAGAGCGAGACCACCATCAGTCGGCGCGCCGCGGCGCCGATGGCCTCGCCGGCGGGCTGAAGCGACGGCTGCAGCGTGACCAGGAGCGCGAGGGCCACGAAGCCCGCGATGAACCAGGGTCGCGCGGCTCTCGGCCCGTCCTCGTTCGAGGGGTCCGCCCGGCGCGCACGCCAGGCCAGCGCCACCGTCAGCGGCACGATCCAGAGCGCTCGCGAGAGCTTGACCGTCGTAGCGATCTCGAGCGCTCGCTCCCCGTGACTCATGGCCGCTCCCACCACCGAGCTGGTGTCGTGAATGGCGATGGCCGACCACAGGCCGAACTGCTCGGCGTTCATGTGCAGCCCATCGCCGATGGCGGGAAAGACCAGGAGCGCGAGCGCGTTGAGCACGAAGACGGTGCCGAAGGCAGCGGTCACTTGGTGGCCGCGGGCGCGAATGGTCGGCGCCACTGCGGCGATGGCCGAGCCGCCACAGATGGCCGTCCCGGCGGCGACCAGCAGACCGGTGACCGGGTCGACCCGGAAGACCCGCGCCAGGAGGAGCCCGAGCAAGAGACAGCCCACGATGCTCGCCACCGCCAGCGACGCGCCGAGCACGCCGACGTCGAGGACCTCGCGCAGGTCCAGGCTCGCCCCGAGGCCGACCACCGAGAGCGCGAGCAGGCCCTTGGCCGCGCTCTGCACCCGCGCCTCGTCGCCGGCCAAGCCGGTCAGGGCCAGGAGCGCGCCGAGGCCGAGCGCCGCCGCCGAGCCCATCGCCGGGTGCAGGCAGACCAGGGCTCCCACCGCGAGGGCGCTCGGGGCGCGCCCGAAGGCACGCGGCACGGTCAGGGTCGTGTCGCTCACGGTCCCGAGAGTGCGGGAAGCACATCGACTGGTCGAATCGCCATTTCGGATATGCCATAATCATTACTTATGACCTTGCCTGGCTTCGACTCCCGTCAGCTCACGCTCTTCCGAACGGTGGTGGAGGCGGGGAGCCTGACCGCAGCCGCCCGGCGGGTGCATGTGTCTCAGCCCGCCGTGACCGCGGCCATCCAGAAGCTCGAGGGCGCCCTGGGCGTGACCTTGCTCGAACGGAGCGCTCGCGGCGTGAGCCCGACCGACGCGGGCCGAAAGCTGCTGGGCCACGCCCGGGCCGTCGACGCGCTGATGAGCGAGGCGCTCGCGGACGTGACCGAGCGCCACGAGCCGCTGGGGCCATTGACCGTCGGTGCGTCGACGACCATCGCCGCGGGGCTCCTGCCCACGCTCATCGCGCGCTTTCGCGAGGTCGAGGGTGACGTCGGAGTGCGGCTGGTGGTGGGCAACACCGGCGAGATCCTCGACCAGGTACGGAGCCGCGAGCTCCCGCTGGGGCTGGTGGAGGGCTCGTCCCGGGCGCCGCGAGTCCGCCTCGAGCGCTTCGGCGACGACACGCTGCTGCCGGTGGTGGCCGCGAGTCGGCAGCGGCGGGTCGACCTCGAGGCCACCCCGGTCCTCTGGCGTGAGGTCGGCTCCGGCACCCGCACGGTGGTGGAGAAGGCGCTCCGAAAGCGCGGCCGACGACCGGTGGCGATGGATCTGGAGCTCGGGAGCACCGCGGCCATCCGTCGATCGGTCGAGCTGGGGCTGGGCCTCGGCTTCCTCTCGCGCTGGTCGATCGGGGACGCGCTGGACGCGGGCCGGGTGCGGGTCGCGCCGCTGCCCGACCTGGCCATCGCGCGCAGCTTCTCCTTCGCCAGCGCGAGCGGTGAGCTGACGGGCACCGCCGCCCGCTTCCGAGCCTTCGCCCAACGCGAGCGCCCCGCGCTGGCGCTCAGTCCGAATCGCCGATGAACGAGGCGATGGCGCCGAAGAGCGCCTCGAAGCGCTCGAAGGTGAAATCGGAGCCGGTGCGCAGCCAGTCGACGTGACGCGGATGATCGAGCGGTCCGTGGAAGTGGCCCATCACGTCCATGTGGTCGGCGCTCCCGGCGAAGACGACCGTCTCCCAGACCTGCGAGAGCGTGGGGACCATGCCGTCGTTGTCGCTGCGAGAGGGCATTCGCCCGAGGTGCGCCTTCAGCGCCGTGGCCTGCTCGAGGGTCGGCGTGAGCTCGACGGTCGAAGGCATCTGCGAGGTCAGCAGGTGCAGCCCCCGGTACACGGCGTATTGCGCGTGCCACCCGGCTTTCAGCCCGAGTCGCCGCTGAGTGCGAAGGCTCGGCTTGGGCGCGACCGAGACGACCGAGCCGCAGCGCACGTGCGCGACGGGCTTGGCGAGCGCGTCGACGAGCTCCATCGACTCGGGGGTGAGCTGCACCAGCAGCGTCTGGTCCCGGTAGGCCTCGGCGAAGAACGCCTCGAGCTCCTTCTGCCGGTCGTCGTCGAAGTCGCGGAGCACCTGCTGGTAGACCTGGTCCAGCACGCCGCCGGAGGCGAAGCGCAGCGCGCCGGTGCTGGCCACCGCGCCGCCGAGGAGGAGCAGCGCCGGCATGGGGATCGACCCGAGGCGGATGGCGTGGACGGTGCTGAGGCTCAGCAGCTGCAGCAGCCGCTGGCCGAGCACGCTCGTGAAGAAGGCGGCGATCGGGGTGCCGCGGTGGGGCGAGGCGATGGAGACCGCCGTACGGATGTCGCCGAGGATCGCGTCGCGGCCCGGCACGTCGAGCCCCTCGGTGACCACGAAGCGACAGTCGAGACCGCCGGTGGAGTGACCGATCAGGTGGATCGCGTCTCCCGGCTCGACCCGCTCCCGAATGCGCCCGACCAGGTGCGCGGCGCGCTGGCGCACCGAGCGGGTCGGCAGGGTGTCGAGCGGGTGCACCTGCGCCACGAGCCCTCGCCGGGTCAGCTCGGCCTCGAGCGTCTCCTTGGCGTGGCTGAAGTAGGCGAAGTCGCCGAGGCTGGTGAAACCGAAGAACCCCGGAACCAGAAAGACGTGCGTCTGGCTCACGGGGCGCTTCTCGCTGTCGGGGTGCTCACTCCACGAGCATACAGGTCGGGAACTCGACGCCGGTGCAAGTTACTGCCGGCTCGTTGCAGCAGGGGTCTCCGTCCAGGCTGCAGAGCTCGCCGAGCTGGGGACCGGTGCAGGGGTCGCAGAGGTCCGCGTCGCTGGTGCAGACCTGGCCGCCGGCGCCGTCATCGATGCAGCCGCAGCCGCAGCAATCGCTATCGGTCGTGCAGGCCCCACCGTCGTCGATGCACATCTCGCCACAGCGGAGCACGCCGTCGGTCGGGTCCGGAGTGCAGATGCCGCTACAGCAGACGTCGCCGAAGGCGCACTCGTCACCGTCGGAGAGGCAGCAGCGGGTCTCGCCGTCGACGGCGTCTTGGCACATGATGTCCGGGTAGGCGTCGACGCAGCACTCTTCGGTGGTCTCGCAGACGAAGCCGGGCAGCGTGCAGCTGCCGTCGCCGCCGAGGCAACGGCGGAAGCCGGCGCCGGTGGGCTCGCAGCCGGTGTCGCCGCCACCGTTGGGGCAGCAGTTGCTGGTCGCGCCCGAACCACCGCAGACCTCACCGACGGGCTGGCAGGAGCCGGCGTTGGCGCAGCGCATGATCGGTCGACCGTCGGCGGTGGTCCCGGACTCGTCGCACACGCCGGAGCAGCACTCGCCATCGCTCGAGCAGAGCTCGTCCTGGACCCGACAGCCGCCGAGGAACTGGCAGCGGGCGCCGTCGCCCGTGTCGAGGCAGACAGTCGAGCAGCAGGAGCCGTTGAAGCCCTCGGTGCCGCAGGGCTCGCCGGCGCTGCCGCAGGAGCCGATGTTCGCGCAGAGCCCATCGCCGTCACCGTCCGGGTCGTCGCAGAGGCCGTTGCAGCACTGCGCGTCGCTCGAGCAGGCCATCCCGGTCCCGGTGCAGGCGGCCGGCGGCGCACAGGCGCAGCTGCCCCCACCGGCGCAGGCGGTGCCCGCCTCGTTGACGCAGCCGCCGGAGCAGCAATCGCTCGCGGCCGTGCACGCGGTGCCGGTACCGTCGCAGCCAGGCGGCGGCTCGCAGGTGCCCATGTCGCAGTTGTCGGCGCAGCAGTCGCCGTCGACGGTGCAGTCCCCGCCGATGTCCGCGCACATCACCGGGGTGGTGCAGACGTCACCCTCACAGGTGCCGGAGCAGCAGTCGCCGCCGGCGGTGCAGACGACCCCATCGGCCGCACAGCTACCATCGGAGCAGGTGCCGCCCTCGCACGGGCCCTCGCAGCAGTCGGCTTCCGTGTCGCAGGCGCCGCCCATCCCCATGCAGGTCGGACCCATGTCGACCTCCGGGACGTCGCCATCCTCGGTCACGTCGTCCATGACGTCGTCATCACCACAGTCGCAGCCGGCGAACGCCAGGAACGCGACCAACACCCAGTATCCTCTGCCCATGAATGGATTCTGCCAGCTGCATCGGAAATTCGAAATGAATCAGGCTCAAAAAAACCGGCGGACTCGCTGGAATCCAGTGCTGGTGCAATCCATGATGGAGTCCTCGTGAACCCTCTCATCGACGACCGACTGACCGAGCTCCTCTTCGACTCTCTGGCGCTGGGGGAGCTCGCCGGACTGCCCGCCTTCGCCGACCACGACTCGGAGACCTTCCGCCTCTACATCGACGCCTGCCGCCGGGTGGGCCGCGAGGTGCTCTGGCCGAGCTACGCCGCGACCGACGCCGAGCCCCCGACGCTGAGTGAGGGTCGAGTTCGGCTGCACCCGGACACCCTTCGCGGCTTCGAGCGGGTACGCGAGCTCGGGGTGATCGCCGCCACCCGGCCCGAGGCGGTCGGCGGTCAGCAGCTGCCGCTCGCGGTCGCGACGATGGCCCACGCCTACCTGATGGCCGGCAACCTCTCGACGACCGGCCTCGCCTGGCTGACCACCGGCGCCGGTCACCTGATCGAGGCCTTCGGCAGCGACGAGCTCAAAGCGGCCTTTCTCGAGCCGATGATGAGCGGTCGCTGGACCGGCACCATGGCGTTGACGGAGCCGCAGGCCGGCTCGAGCCTCGGCGACCTGACGACGAGCGCCACCGACGCCGGCGACGGCACCTATCGCATCCGCGGGGCGAAGATCTTCATCAGCGGCGGCGACCACGACGGCGCCGAAAACGTGGTGCACCTGGTGCTGGCGCGCATCACCGACGCCCCCGGTGGCGTGAAGGGGATCTCGCTCTTCGCGGTGCCGCAGCGGCGACCGGCCGAGCTCGGCCCGAACGCCGCCGACGGGCCGCTCGAACCGAATGACGTCCACGTGGCCGGGCTCATCCACAAGATCGGTTGGCGCGCGCTGCCGAGCCTCGCGCTGAGCTTCGGCGACGAAGACGACTGTCGCGGTTGGCTCGTCGGCGCCCCGCACCGCGGATTGCCCCAGATGTTCCAGATGATGAACGAAGCGCGCATCGGCGTCGGCGTGACCGCGGCGGCGACGGCCTCGGTCGCCTACCACGAGGCGCTGGCCTACGCGCGGGACCGTAGCCAGGGCCGCGCGCTCGGTCAGCGCGACGGGGAACCGGTGGCGATCACTCAGCACCCGGACGTGCGCCGGATGCTGCTGCGGATGAAGGCCATCGTCGACGGCTCGCTCGCGCTCTCGGTCGCGACGGCGCGCTTCGCCGACCTCGCGGCCCACGGCCCCGAGGACCAGCGCGATCGGTCGCACGCGATCCTCGATCTGCTCACGCCGATCACCAAGAGCTTCCCGGCCGAGTTCGGCTACGAGGCCAACGTGCTCGCGGTGCAGATCCACGGCGGCTACGGCTACTCGAGCGAGTACGTCCCCGAGGCGCTGCTGCGCGACCAGAAGCTCAACTCCATTCACGAGGGGACCACGCAGATCCAGGCGCTCGACCTGCTCGGCCGGAAGGTGGTCGCCGGGGGCGGAGCCGCGCTGAGGGCGCTGACCGAGACCATCGGTGAGTCCATCGCGGCGGCGCGCGAAGCCGGTGTCGACGAAACCATCGCGGCACCCCTCGAGGCCGCGCTCACCGAGGTCGCCGAGCTCACGATGGAGCTCGGCGCGAAGGGCGCGAGCGGCGACCTCGAGGGCATGCTCGGCCACGGCGTCGACTACCTGACGCTGCTGTCGATCGTCGTCGTCGCCTGGCAGCACCTGACGCTCGCGACCGCGGCGTGCGCGAAGGAGTCCGCCTTCCATCGGGGCCTGGTGCAGAGCGCGCGCTACTGGGCGGCCACCGAGCTCCCGCGGGTGGCGCTGCTCGCGGAGCGCTGCCGCGCCGACCGCTCGTACTTGGAGCTGGACCCGGACTGGCTCTGACGAGCTACGGACAGTCGGGGTTGGCCATGCCCGGGCTGCCGTAGTCGGTCTCGCCGCCGCCGGTGTTGTAGGGCACCAGCCCCGAGCACCAGTTGGCGACGTCGTCGTTCGCGGTAGCGTCCAGGGCATCCGGATCGAGGGCGAGGGAGAGCGCCTTGGTGACGCCGAAGCCGGTGAAGTCGACCAGGTCCACGACCGTGGCGCCGCACGAGATGCGCGCGATGTCGCCCTCGTTCGCGAACTTGAGCGTCATGCCGTAGTCGTAGTCGGGGTCGAAGCCGCCGACCGCGGCGGAGCCGAAGCGCGCGAGGGAAAAGAAGGCTCCCGGTGGCACCAGGGTCTCGGTGGCGACCGGGTGGCTGTTGCCGGCGTCGGACAAGACGCATCCCCGAAGATCGTAAGTGACGGTGGCGCTCGGGTTGTGGATCTCGAACCACTCGCCGAAGTCGTCGCTGGCCACATCGGAGTCCGGCATGATCTCCGTGATCACGAGGTCGCCGGCGCCCGGTGCGCAGGGGTCGCAGGGGCCGAGGTCCGGCGGCATGTCGGGCGGGCCCATGTCGATGGGTCCGAGGTCTCGGGGCGGGCCGAGGTCGTCACCGGAGCCGCCGTCGACCGGGCCGCCGAGGTCCCCCACGGAGGCGTCCTGCGAGTCGTCGTCGGCGAACTCGGCCTCGGTGCAGGCGCCGGCCAGCGCGAGCGTGCCGATCAGAACGAACCGGCGCATGCCATCCCCATTCCGGCCGGTACGCAGCGAAGCGCTCGACCGTCGTCGTCCTCGTCGCCGCCCATGGTCAACAGGCCCACGGTGAGCAGGGCCACGGCCGCCACCGAGAGACCGAGGGCGACACCCACGGTCGCGTTTCGTTCGGTCGCGAGCCGGTCGCGGTTGAGGCAGTCCGTCCGCGCGTCGCAGGCGTCGAGCTCGCCATTTCGGTCGCGCCACCACAAGCCGGTGCCGATCGCGCCGGCGCCGGCGACCGCCGCCCCCGCGAGGAGGCCGATGGTCATGGCGGAGAGTCCGCCGCCCTCGTCCGGCTCCGTCGGGTCCACGGGCTCGGTGGCCTCGACCGGGTCGTCGATGGGCTCGGTGGCGGCCTCGCTCGTGAAGTCCAGCTCGGCCCGCTCCCCGCCGACCACCCGCACTCGCCTCGGGTCGGACGCGCAGCCCTGGCAGCTCACCTCGACCTCGTGGACTCCGAGATCGACGAGCAACTCACCCTCCGCATCGACCACCGCCGCCACCCCGTCGACCCGCACGCCTTCGGTCGCGGCGGTGGGCACGAGCGTGTAGCGAGC
>JGI12210J13797_10029580_pt1 | contig 10180 bp, 11 predicted proteins | sample ElkSlonscriptome_3_FD_13797 | JGI IMG/M metagenome (IMG submission 13797) | reverse complement strand
AAACAAAGTCCCTTCAGGACTGCCAAGGGATCGGTCTTAGCCCCAGCGGGGCTTTCACTAATTAGCCCGCCGTTCACTCGCGGGCGGTCTGAAAGCGTAGCCGAACGGATAATTCGTCCTGATTCGTCAAACTGAGAATTGCTGTCCTCAAGGCAGCGATCGCTTTTTCTGCCTTCTGAAGGGTTTTATAGGGCAGCAAAGTCGCTACCGTTTTGAGTAGCGTCCTACCCGACTCATTCAACATGTCTATTCCCGTTCCACCCCGCCCCAGCGGCTATCGCCTCGGCTCCGGCGATGCCCCCATTCAAATCGAAGTTTTCATCGACCTAGAATGTCCCTTCTCTAAAAAAGGTTGGTCTACAATGTCGGCGCTGGCAAATCAAAGCGGCGATCGCCTACAGCCAGCGATCGCAGGGCGTCCCATTGCAATCACGGCCCTACCCGCTATTTTGTGCGACCATCGTCAGAGCTGGGACTTGACCAAAGCCTTGGCCAAGGTTGCTGGCGCTGATGGACCTAGAGGGTGGCAGTTTATCAGCCATCTCTATCAGCATCAGCAGACCTTTAGCGGTGACGCCTTCAACTCCAAAACGCGGCAAGAGCTATTTGACCTCATTGAGCAGCTCATTACGGCGTTTGACCCCAATTTGCCTGCGGCTGAGGTCGTGAAAGCCAGCAGCAGCGACGATGGGGCGATCGCAAGCCAAGCCAAGGCCTCCATTCGCTATGCCATCAGTCAAGGCGTATGGTCCACGCCAACGTTCGTTGTCAACGGTAGTCAAGTCCCTCAGCTAGAATCTAGCGCCACCGTCAGCGACTGGCATGAGTTTTTGGCTTCACTAGATTAGTACTGCCCCAGCGTATCGGTCTCTGGGGGGGAGTCTGACTCATCTGAATACTCTGAAGCAGCCCCATCTGAGGCGGACGGCGGCAGGGACGGTGGCGCAGATATATCCGCAGCAGCCGTTCTGGTCTCCACCAGCTCGCTTTGCAGCTGGGCTACCTGCTTTTTCTGACGCGAGATGCGCAGGTTCCGTCGAATCAGCGACGGTAGCGCAACGCAGAGGCCCACAAAAAATCCAATCGCCAACGTGACCAACAGAATAATGGCCAGGGATGCCTCAAACTCCCAAATTCCGATGCTCACAGCAACGGGAGCGGAGTTTTGCAGCGCGAAGATAACGGCCAAAAATGCTACGACCAGTGCCGCAATTAGGAGCAGGGGCATGTCACTACTATCCACATGATACGGTCAGCCTACCAGGTAAGTCGGCCCAAATTCTGCAGGGTTTTGATATCAATATCGTAGAATCAGAAAACGAGTGCTCTTGTATGGCTGCTATGACCCAACCGCACAGGCGGCCTATTTGCTGATTTTTTCAGAGGCTATCAGAGGCTAATAGTATGGCTACTCCACAGGATGTCCGTCAGTATTTAGCGTACTGGTTCCAAGCAGGGAAGCGCATTATTGCCAACGGCACACCGCACTGCCCAGCGTCTGTGATCGCAGGCGATCGCTACAGTGACGACTTTGAGCAAACCTGGCAAATGGCGCTGAGCCAAAAAGAGAGCTGCTATTTGGACGGCACCGATCAGACGATTGCAGACTTGCTCGGCGACTCTTGGGACATCGCCTCCTGCGCCCGCTGCAGTATGCCCGTTCCCATAGTGGCGGTCGGCATCAGCGCCCTAGAATGCCCCTGCAATGATCTCCCCACCTGGCCCAATTTCGAGCTGCCCCAGCCGCGATCGCCCGTCAGCTCCACCGACCAGCTCAATCGTCTGCGCGACCGACTCAGGTAGCCCAGGCTCAACGCAGCCCCAGCCAGGTAAAGAAATCGTTGTGGGTCACCAGCTCAATCACCAGCAGCGCTACAAAGCCGATCATGGCAAAGCGACCGTTCATGATTTCAGCATAGGGAGACCAGCCGAATCCAGGCTTGAGGTGGCGGGCACGCTCCGGCAGGGCAAAGACATCTGGCGGTGCTGCTGCAGGAGTAGGGGTCTTCGAAGCATCGGGCGTCTCAGGTGAATCGGTAGGCATAGCACATTAAAAAGATAGATCAACAGCGGTTAGACAGCGCTATGGGCTCAAAAATCATACTCCAAGATGGCACAGCCCCGGCGGTAAATTTCTTCCGCATGGCCAGTCCAAGCCCCCTGGCCCCAATAGCGAAAGCAGCTCGTCTGCAGCAGCAAATTGTGCAGCAGCGCGTTGCGGTAGCGGTGTTGACGGGTGAGATCGGTCTCTGAATTGAGGGGGGCAATGGCCTGATGAAAGCGGGCGCTGAGGTCATTCATGGGAGACAGCACGTTCTGATAGCCCTCGGTCCAGCTGATGTGGTTTGTCCAAGAGCCGCCATCCATGGAAAAGTTGGGGTCATCTTGCTTCACGGCGGCGATCGCCTCAGCAACAGCATCCGGCGCAGGGGAATCAACTCGCTCCCAAATGCGGTGCTGTCCCACGGCTTGGCAGTGGGGGTAGCTATCCGGGGAGCAGCCTGCATCCGCAATGAGCTCCAGATACTCTGTTCCAGTCATGCCGACGGTTCCCTGGCGACTCTGACCCATGTCATACCAGGCGTTGCGAAAGGCGGCTGGAAACTCGTTCATCATCACGCCACCGTTTTCGCCATCGCTGATCTGAGTCACCAAGGGGGGAATAGAGACCCCACCGAGAGTACAGCGGCTTAGGGTTTTGGCCTCGTAGTAGGGCTGCATCTGACCCACCAGCTTTGTATCCGAACCCTGGGTTTTGATCAAAGCCGTGATCGTGCGGGTGTCCCCATGGGCGTTTTTAGCCACGAGCCGGTGCGGAAGGTGGGGGGCGACGAGGGGCTGTCCCGTCAGAGTCTCTACCGTATGCTCCTGCAGGAGCACCCAACGATAGCCACAGTCCAGCAGCGCATCGACAAAAGCGTAGAGGGCGTCAGGGTGATTGGGCAATCCCATCTCTGGCGGCGAGAAGCCCTTGACGCGGCCTAATGCCTCCCAGCCAAACAGACTGGCAAAATGGTGCTGCCAAGCCTGGATATGGAGCTTGATGTCAGGCAGGGGGGTAGTGGGTACGACGGAGTGGCTCCACATCGTGCCCAGCCATTCCACATAAGGCTGATAATCTGGGTCACAAGTGATCCGCTTCAAATTGTCGAGGATGTCGGTGCGGCCCATGTTTTGAAAGCCCCACAGCAGATTGCCAGAATAGTCCAGCATCACCCGAGGGTTGTGGCCCTGACTCACCAAATCTGAAATAAAGTCCGCGGTGCGGCTATAGCAATAGGCAAATGACCCGGCGTTGTGGTTGTCTCCCTCGTGGGTATGCTCGAACATATACTGCAGGTGACTGATCAGCTCACCAGCCGCTCCTGCCGGAATCGTCGGCTGATGCATGTGAAGCGCAATGGCAAACCCAGCAGAAACGCCGTCAAGCTGTAGATTAGTGCGGGGCAAAAACACGGGTGCATCATTGCGGGTGACCTCTTGCACCGTGGTGTCCCAGCCGCAAATGTTGGGCAGACCATCCACAGTTCCTTGCAGAGTGGGGCGGGTCTCTAGGCAAGATGACGTTGAGGACGAGGCGGGGGTGAAGGCTGTCATAGATGACCTCGGTGGAAAGAACTTAGATCGCTTGGATTTTTTACAGATGAGATAGTCTGGTAGTAGATGTCCAGATTGTATAAAGCCAAAGATTGAAGCCGAACTTGTCCGATCACTGCAACTCTAGTCTAAATGACGATCCGCTGAACCACCCCCATTCTGCGAGCCAGCACTCCACCCCGTCTGGCTCCGAAAACAGCCTCAGATCTGACGCGTCCAGCGATCGCCCGGAGCAGGTCAAACACCACGCCAACAAGAGTCACGCCAATAAGAGTCACGCCAACAAGAGTAATGATATGCTCGCCAGCGCCTCTGCGCTTCTGTCGTCAACCTGGCCCTTTAGCCTCAAAGATCTGCCCCAAGATGCCTACTTGGTTGGCGGCAGCGTTCGGGATGCGCTGTTGGGCCGACAGTCCCCCCACCTCGACTTGGACTTCGTCTTAGCCCACAATGCCGTCGACACCGCACAGGCGATCGCTGAATGCTACGACGCTGGATTTGTGCTGCTAGATGCCGAGCGCCGCATTGCCAGAGTGGTCTTCTCCGATGCGACGGCTGATTTTGCGGAGCAGATGGGCGGTTCTTTGGAGGCCGATTTACGGCGGCGAGATTTCACAATCAACGCGATCGCCTATTCTCCCCATCACAACAGGTTTGTTGACCCTGTCGGGGGCACTCAAGATCTCAAGCAGAATCGGCTCTGCATGATCAGCGAGCAAAATTTGAACGACGATCCACTGCGGCTGCTGCGGGCTCATCGTCAGGCGGCGCAGCTTAAGTTTGACCTAGATCCAAACACCCAGCAGTCCATTCGCGCCCTGGCCCACCTGATCCGCCGCGTAGCGCCAGAGCGAGTTTATGCTGAACTCAGCTATCTGCTCAACGCCTCCCGCAGCGGGACAAAACAGCTGACCTCAGCCTGGAAAGACGGCTTACTAAAGCCCTGGCTGCCCGATGTGACGGCAGACAGCTTGGCGGAAGTAGCCCGTATTGATGTGGCCACGGCGGACCTAGGGCGGGCGAATCCGGCCTTTACGTCCTGTGTGCTGAGCTGGCTTCGAGACCAGCAGCAGGCCGCTGGCGTGGGTAGAAGCTGGCTCAAGGTGGCCAAACTGTCTTGCCTCACCGCTGACAGCAGCCAGGCGGAGGCACAGCTGTGGCAGCTCAAATGCAGCCGCGCAGAGGTTCAGTCTGTCTTGCTGCTGCGCCAAATTCGCCAGCATCTTGCACCAGACACCAAAGATGCCACGACTGACGCCAGTCTCCCCTGGCAATCGCTGACGCAGCGGCAGCAATACGAGCTATTCAAGCAGTCGGGAGACGCATTCCCCGCCTGCGCGCTTGTTGCCATGGCACTGGGGGCCTGTGGCGATCGCGTCACGGAGATGATGCACCGGTTCATAGATGCTGCCGACCCTATTGCCCATCCCGATCCGCTGCTGACAGGTCACGATCTGATGGCCCAGCTCTCCATGAAGCCCAGCCCCCGCATGGGTCAGCTGCTAGAGAGTCTGTCTATCGCCCATGCCGAGGGCAAAATTTCTGACAGACCATCGGCGATCGCGTTCGCCCAAGCCTGGATCGCAGGCAGCGGAAGCGACCGTAGCCCCGAAAAGCCGGCGTAACCCAACATTGCCGCCGTCACGCCCCCGGCATCACCTGGTCATTCAGAGACCATCGATGCTCCACCGCAATATGCTCGCGATCGCAGGCCTCTTCTAGCCGTTTCTGCAGCGCCATCCCCTTGCGGAGGGTAATAATAATTTCAAGAACCTGCCCACGCTGGGGCGACGAATGGTCTAAGGCATGCAGAGTCTGCTGTTCCAGCAGCTGGAGCAGCGCCTCATAATGCACATGTGACGGCAGCGGGATTGGTTTCATATTGGGTCAAACGATGATGGGTCAAACGATGATGGGTCAAGCGAGGGCAAAATAGGGGGGCAAAGCAGAATTGAGAGCACCGTTGGGGAGACCGAAGTCGCGGCTACCCTTGAGGTCGAAAGAGCTGGCGGACGCCCTGTTCAACATTGTCTTGCCTGACGAGGGATTCGCCAACTAGGACAGCGTTAGCTCCGCTAGCCTGAACGCGGGCCAAATCTGTTGAAGCATAGATGCCAGACTCACTCACCACAAGCAGGTTGCGGGCAACGAGGGCGTCGTGACGCGCCAGCATCAACCCTTCCGTCGTCTCTAGGTGAACAGAGAAGGTTTCTAAGTTGCGGTTGTTGATGCCAATGATAGAAACGCCCGTTAGCCCAAGAACGCGATCGAGTTCAGCCAAGGTGTGAACTTCGATCAGGGGGGTAATTCCCAGCACCTTAGCGATCTTAACAAAGTACTGTAGGTCCTTATCCGATAGAATTGCCGCAATCAGCAGCACCGCATCAGCCCCGTGGATCCGCGCCTGATACATCTGGTAAGGATAAATAATAAATTCCTTACATAGCACCGGGCAGCTGACCGCCTGACGGACCTGGCGCAGATACTCGAAGCTCCCCTGAAAAAATTTGCTGTCGGTGAGGACCGAAATACAGGCCGCACCCGCCCGTTCGTAGGCCGTCGCGATCGCCACTGGGTCAAAGTCTTCCCGAATCACCCCTTTGCTGGGAGACGCCTTTTTGACCTCAGCAATGAGGGCGGGCTGATGGGCATTGTGACGCAGGGCAGCGCAAAAGTCTCGCGGCGGCGGAGCCGCTTTCACTTTCCCCTGCAGTTCCCTGAGGGGCAGGCGATCGCGCTGCTGCGCCACTTCCTTTTCTTTATGCCAGACAATTTCTTCTAAGATATGGCTCGGCTCCGCATCGGGAACCGCGACCTGATAACGTAAGCTCTCAACGTCGACAGCAGGGTTTGGAGGGCGACGGCGAATAGACATAAGATCAATCGGGTAAATGCAGAATAACAGCGGGAAAAGCCCTCGATGGCGAGAGGGCAGAGGGCGGAATCGCCCTCACATCATTGGGACACAGCCAAAAACGGAGCCAGAGCCTCAAGCGCGAAGGGAAAGCTTCGAACTTGAGCCCTTAAACAGTAGCAGCCCGCTTGTAGGCATCATCCAACACCTCAGACAGGGTGGGATGGGTGTGGACCGTAAAGGCCAAATCATTGACGCTGCGGCGCTCAGCAATGGCATTGGCGGCTTCTTGAATCAGATCGGCGGCGTGGATGCCGATGATATGCACCCCCAGCACCTCCCCCGTGTCTTTGCGGTAAATCACCTTGGCCAATCCATCGGTCTCGCCCTCCGCAATGGCCTTAGAATTACCTTTGAAGTAGGCGCGAACCGCCCCCACGGCAAACCCATGCTCTTGGGCATATTCTTTGGCGCTGGGCTCAGTCATGCCCACAAAGCTGATTTCCGGGTGGGTAAACGCGGCGGCGGGAATGCTGCGATAGTCTACATCGCGATCGCGCCCGCAGATGGTCTCGACAACGGCAATGCCCTGAGCGGAGGCGGCATGGGCCAGCATCATTTTGCCGGTGGCATCGCCGATAGCCCAGAGGTGGGGCACTGGGCTCCCGTCAGAGAGCACGGCCAGGTGGTCATCTACCGGAATAAAGCCCCGTCGGTCGGCTTCGACACTCACGGCATCCAGGCCAAGATTTTTGGTAGCCGGGACGCGACCCGTCGCAATCAGGCAGGCATCGACCTCTAATACATCTACGATTTCTTTCGTCTTGGCATCGGCCAGCTCAATGGTGACGGGAGACCCAGGCTTCACCGACATGGCCAGCACCCCGGTGCGGGTTTCGATATCGCGGGTGGCAATCAGCACCCGCTGCGCCTGCTTGGCGATGTCAGGATCAAAGCCAGGCATGAGGTTGTCCAGAGCTTCCACCAGCGTCACTTCAGACCCGAGGGCCGTGTAGACGTCGGAGAACTCCAGGCCGATGTAGCCGCTGCCCACGATGGCAATCCAGTCGGGAACCCAGTCTAGCTTGATGGCGTCATCGCTCGTAAATACGGTTTTGCCGTCAAGCTCAATGCCAGGAGGAACGAACGGAACCGAGCCAGGAGCTAGGATAATATCCCGCCCTGTGAGGGTAGTCTCACCGGTATCGGTGGTGATGGTAACCTTTTGCGGTCCTGCTAAGGTGGCCCAGCCTCGAATGGTCTCGACTTTGAGCTTGGTCAGGCTATTGGTCAAGTCGCCCCGCAGCTTGGACACCATGGTGCTGGCGTGGCCAGCGATCGCTGACCGATCGAAGCTGACGTCGCCGACGTGAACCCCGAGGGACTGGAGATGGTGGGTATCCTGCAGCTCTCGCACCCGCCCTGAAGCGGCCAATAAGGCTTTGGAAGGAATACAGCCTCGGTTAACGCAGGTGCCGCCCATGTCTGCCGCTTCGATGATGGCGGTTTTGAGGCCGCAAGCCACGGCATGGAGGGCAGCACCATGGCCGCCGACCCCTGCGCCGACAATAATCAGATCGTAGTCAAAGTCACTCACGTCATCTTCTCTCAATGCTTATGTCTAGCTTATCCCAAGGCGTTGAAAGTCAGCCCAATTGCAGATAGCATTACAGCTCGCTCGGCTTGACCGAAGCCTGCCCGTAAGCATTCATCGGCTCACGAATGAAGCGAATATACAGGTGCTTGATGGTAGAGCGCATCACCCGAGGCAGGCCAAAATCGATGGGATACATCTGCTCAGGCAGCAGCCATCCCTCGATGCGCAGGGCCTCTGACGTGGCCAATGGGAAATGAATGTCGGCTAGCTCCGGGCACAGCCCCAGCGATCGCGACGCCACGATGGTCGGCACCGCTTCCGGGTCCACCTGGAGCACATTCACCAGAGCCCGATCTAGAGCAAACGGGTCCCGCGCCGCCGCCAGCACGCCCAGTTCTCGCGGCGTACCGCCGCTGGGACCGTTGCCCTCATGGCCCACAATACCGTCCACAATCGTCAGGTCTGGGGCGATCGCCCGCGCCGTCTCCACCAGCATGCGGGCAAAGCGCGGCTTGTCCTTCCCCGCCTCTAGGTGCCACCAGGCTTTCATTTTGCCAGGGACGCAGCCAAACAGATTCTTCACCCCCAACGTTAGGGTGAGCTGACTGTGGGACTTGACCTTAGGCAAATTGATGATCACATCGGCATCCATAGCCTGCTTGCTCAGCCGCAGGTGGCTAAATTCATCGCTCTCGGTGCCGCACCGCTGACCGCGAAACTCTACGACGGGAATGTCCAAGCGCTCCAGCATGGGCAAATAGCCGTTGGCCTCGGCCACGCCCCGCGCACTGCCAAAAGCGGGGCTGTCGCCCAAAAATGGCTTTCCCCCAGCGTCGATCACCAGCTGCGCCACGGCAGCGACGACCTCTGGGCGGGTGGTGCATTCTTGGGTGGGGCGAGCTCCGGTGAGCAGGTTCGGCTTCAGCAAGACGCGATCGCCCGGCTTAACGACAGCCGCCATACCGCCGAGGGGGTCTAGCAAGGCTAGAATCTGGGCGGCCAGCCCATCGTCGTAGCGGGTGGCCCGCAGCAGACTCACGGTATGGGTGGGGGACATGGATGGATTACGCCTCGTCGGATAGGGCAGACATGATCTTGCGGCCTTGCAGTAGCGCTGTTGCGCGGTCTACATGATTTAGCACTGTCTCACCTTGAAGTTGAGACATACCGGGCCTGACCTCAATTTTAATCACGTTGCTCAAATTAAGCATCACTGTTTGGTCCGACAGGTGCAAAATCCACCAGCCCCGATCTAGCATGGTTTGCACCCGCGACTGAAAATCCTGCTGGCCATGTTCTGCAGGCTCATGTTCTGCGGGTTCATAAAGGGCATAAGACTCGTTGCGACCGTCGAGGAAATGAACCGTGATTTCGGTGCAGTAGTCAACATCTGCCATGGACAAGGCCCCTAGATAGAGAATGTGTTTAGACTAAGGGGAGTTTTAACCGTCAGTCAATTGGGCCGCTATGGGAATAATTCAGGGCGTTGATGCCGCCAACGCGCTCGTTGTGGGAGCCAGCCAAGGAATTGGGCTGGGGTTTGTCAAAGCCCTGCTGCAGGAGGCCACTGCTGCGGCAGTCTATGCCACCTATCGCCGTTCTGAAACAGCGACAGAGCTGCTAAATTTGCAGACGCAGCACCCCCGCCTCACAGCTATCCCAATGGACTTAACCGATGAGGGGCAGATTGCCAAAGGGTTGGCATCCGTCAGTGCTGTTAGCCCAAAGCTACATTTGGTAATCAACTGCGTTGGCATGCTGCACAACGAAACTCAGCAGCCAGAAAAGAGCCTGCGCCAGATTGATTTAGATAGCCTCACCCGCTATTTCCAGGTCAACAGCATCAGCGCTATTTTACTGATCAAGCATCTGCAGCCAATGCTGCGCCACGGCGATCGCTCGGTGGTGGCCACCATCTCTGCCAAGGTGGGCAGCATTGGCGACAATCGCCTGGGGGGATGGTACGGCTACCGTGCCTCAAAGGCGGCATTGAATATGCTGATTCATACGGCAGCGATCGAATATGGTCGCCGCTGCCCCCAGGCTATTCTGGTGGCCCTGCATCCGGGCACGACGGATACGCAGCTGTCGAAGCCGTTCCAGCGCAATGTTCCAGAAGGAAAACTGTTCCC
>JGI12210J13797_10732214_pt1 | contig 10183 bp, 8 predicted proteins | sample ElkSlonscriptome_3_FD_13797 | JGI IMG/M metagenome (IMG submission 13797) | reverse complement strand
GCGGCGTCCTTGCGAAGACGTTCGATTTCCTCGTTCTGGATCGCGCGGGTACGGTCGTCGATCTCGATCCCGTGGCGGTTGAACACCCGGACCTCGACGATCGTGCCGGCAACGCCCGGCGGCAGCTTGAGCGACGTATCGCGCACATCGCTCGCCTTTTCGCCAAAGATCGCGCGCAGGAGCTTTTCCTCCGGCGTCATCGGGCTTTCGCCCTTTGGCGTGATCTTGCCGACCAGGATATCGCCCGGATGCACTTCCGCGCCGATATAGACGATGCCCGCTTCGTCGAGGTTGCGCAGCGCTTCCTCGCCGACATTGGGAATGTCGCGGGTGATGTCCTCCGGACCCAGCTTCGTATCGCGGGCCATGACCTCGAATTCCTCGATATGGATCGAGGTGAAGACATCGTCTTTCACGATGCGTTCGGAAATCAGGATCGAATCTTCGTAATTGTAACCATTCCACGGCATGAACGCGACGAGGCTGTTCTTGCCCAGCGCCAGCTCGCCCAAGTCGGTCGAGGGACCGTCGGCAATGATGTCGCCCGGTTCAATCAGTTCGCCAACCTTCACCAGCGGACGCTGGTTGATGCAGGTGTTCTGGTTCGAACGCTGGAATTTCTGCAGCGTGTAGATGTCGACGCCGGACTGGCCGGGTTCGACCTCGCCCTGCGCGCGGATCACGATACGCGTCGCATCGACCTGGTCGACGATGCCGCCACGCTTTGCCGCGATCGCGGCGCCCGAATCGCGCGCCACCGTCTCTTCCATGCCGGTGCCGACCCAGGGCGCCTCGGCCTTGACCAACGGCACAGCCTGACGCTGCATGTTCGAACCCATAAGCGCGCGGTTGGCGTCATCGTTTTCGAGGAACGGGATCAGCGATGCGGCCACCGAAACGAGCTGTTTCGGTGACACGTCCATCAGCGTGACCTGTTCACGCGGGGCCATCAGGTTGTCGCCCGACTGGCGTGCGCTGATCAGGTCTTCGACGAAAGTGCCGTCATCGGTCAGATCGGCGGAGGCCTGTGCAACGGTGTGCTTCTGCTCTTCCATCGCGGAAAGGTAGATGACCTCCTGCGACACCTTGTTGTCCGCGACCTTGCGATACGGGGTTTCGATGAAACCGTACTTGTTCACCCGGCTGAAACTCGCGAGCGAATTGATCAGGCCGATATTTGGCCCTTCAGGCGTTTCGATCGGGCAGATGCGGCCGTAGTGCGTCGGGTGAACGTCGCGCACTTCGAACCCTGCGCGTTCGCGGGTAAGACCACCCGGGCCGAGCGCCGAGACACGGCGCTTGTGCGTGACTTCGGACAGCGGGTTGGTCTGGTCCATGAATTGCGACAGCTGCGAAGAGCCGAAGAATTCGCGCACCGCGGCAACCGCAGGTTTGGCATTGATCAGGTCGTTGGGCATGACGGTCGAAACGTCGACGCTGCTCATGCGCTCCTTCACCGCGCGCTCCATGCGCAGCAGGCCGACGCGATACTGGTTTTCCAGCAATTCGCCGACCGACCGCACACGGCGATTGCCGAGGTTGTCGATATCGTCGACTTCGCCCTTGCCGTCCTTCAGGCCGACCAGTTCTTTCACCACCGCGAGGATGTCTTCCTTGCGAAGCGTCGTCACCGTGTCCTCGGCATCGAGGTCGAGGCGCATGTTCAGCTTGACCCGGCCCACGGCCGACAGGTCGTACCGCTCGCTGTCGAAGAACAGGCCCTCGAAAAGCGCTTCGGCGGTTTCCTTGGTCGGCGGTTCGCCCGGACGCATGACCTTGTAAATCGCCTCGAGGCCTTCGTCCCGGTTCTCGGCCTTGTCGGCCTTGAGCGTGTTACGCATCCACGGGCCGGTGTTGATTTCGTCGATGTCGAGCAATTCGATGCGATCGATCCCGGCATTGTCGAGCGTTTCGACATGTTCGAGCGTCAATTCGTCGCCTGCCTCGACATAAATTCGGCCGGTCGCCTCATCGATCATGTCGCGCGATGCATAGCGGCTGACGATTTCCTCGGTCGGCAGGAGCAACTCGCTCAGACCGTCCTTCGCCGCCTTGTTCGCGGCGCGCGGAGAGATCTTCTGTCCGGCGGCGAACACTTCTTCGCCCGTGCTGGCATCGACCAGCGCGAAAGTCGGTTTCTGGCCGCGCCAGTTCTCAGGCACGAACGGGATTTTCCAGCCGTCTTTGGCCCGTTCCCAGGTGACGGTATCGTAGAAATGGTCGAGGATGCCCTCGCTGTCGAGGCCGAGGGCGTACAACAGTGCCGTGACCGGCAGCTTGCGCTTGCGGTCGATGCGGACATTGACGATGTCCTTGGCGTCAAATTCGAAGTCGAGCCAGCTTCCGCGATAGGGAATGACGCGGGCGGCGAACAACAGCTTGCCAGACGAGTGAGTCTTGCCGCGATCGTGGTCGAACAGCACACCGGGCGAACGGTGCATCTGCGACACGATGACGCGTTCCGTGCCGTTGACGATGAACGTGCCGTTCTCCGTCATCAGCGGCATGTCGCCCATGTAAACGTCCTGCTCCTTGATATCGAGGACGGAGCGGGTTTCCGTTTCCTGATCCACCTCGAACACGATCAGGCGCAAGGTCACCTTCATCGGCGCGGCATAGGTGATGCCGCGCTGACGACATTCGGTGGTGTCGTATTTCGGATCCTCAAGCTCGTAATGAACGAAATCGAGTTCGGCCGTGCCGGCGAAATCGCGGATCGGGAAAACACTGCGAAGGGTTTTTTCAAGACCGGAAACGTAGCCCGTCTCCTTGTCCGAACGCAGGAACTGCTCATAGCTTTCGCGCTGAACCTCGATCAGGTTCGGCATCTGCACCGCTTCGTGGATGTCGCCGAAAATCTTGCGGATGCGCTTTTTCGCGGTGCCCTCGGCCTTGCGGCTGCGAATCCTGCCGCTGCCGGATTTGCCTGTCGAGGGGGTTTTCGCCTGAGTTGCCATGGAGGGGGTGTGCCTCTTTCTCTGTGCGCGCTGGTTCTGGGGTCGCCGCGCGCTGTTCTGCCGTCGAAATGTAACGCGAATGAAGGGCCGTGCCTGACGCGCGAAAACCGCACACACCGACGGCCCGTCGGGACCGGGTCGGCTGCGGTTCGTTCACCGTCGCGATTATGGCAAGGCGCCGCTTCCATTCTTGGTCCGATTCCCGCGCAAGAATCGGTCCGGCTCGAAGCTGGCGTGTGCGCGGGATGTAGGAATGCTGCGGGCAGGCGTCAATACAATTGCTGCGCCTGCTACGTATCGCGCGTGGTATCGCGCGTGGTCGATAGCGTTGCGCGATAAGCCTCGTATCGTTTTTCAATATTATTGTTTGACAATAAATCGAATCGGGCATAGAGACGAATTATCGAAAAGCGATAACACGATTAAAGGATAACGATATGCCCGAACCATTCACCCGCACGCTTGCCGCTTTCGCCGCCATCATTCTTGCCGCGACGTCCATTTCCACGATCGTCGCCGTTCCCGGACAGCCGGTCCCGATGGCGAATGCCGCTGCGATCACCGCCGAACTCGCCTGACCGGCTAGAGGAGAGTTGAAATGAATGACAGACCCAACGATCTTCTGCTGCTGGCCGGACAGGTCCTGGCCGTTCTGATGCAGATATTCATGGCGATAGGGGCGATCGCTCTGATCGTCGCAACGCCCCTGCTGCTGATTTTCCGGGCCGACGTCATCGCCGAATTCGCACAGGAGGCCGGCGATCCATCGGTTGTCTTTCCGTTGTTGCAACTCGCCGGGGTGATGGCGATCGGCCTTGCCATCGTCGTCATGCTGTTCTTTTTCTTCGGCACGCTGCGCCGGATCATCGCGACGGTGGGTCAGGGCGATCCTTTCGTTCCCGAAAACGCCGCGCGTCTGTCGTTGATGGGCTGGCTGATGCTTGGCGTCCAGCTTGCGCTCCTGCCCGCCGTCGCGCTCGGCCTTTCGCTCGCGCGGTATGCCGATGAAATGGACGACATGAATTTTACAGTCGATGGCGGTCTCGACCTTACCGGCATTCTGCTCGTCATCATTCTTTTCATCCTTGCTCGCGTGTTCAAGCGCGGTGCCGCGATGCGTGCCGATCTCGAAGGGACCGTCTAATGGCCCCGCAATCCCCACCCGAAGATGGCGAGGCGATCAACGTGAGGCTCGACGACCTGCTCCACGACCGGCGAATGACGCTGACGGAACTGGCGGACCGGGTGGGCCTGACACTCGCCAACCTCTCGATCCTGAAAACAGGAAAAGCGAAGGCGATCCGTTTTTCCACCCTCGCCGCGATCTGCCGCGAACTGGAATGTCAGCCCGGCGACCTGCTGACCTATGGCAACTCGCAGGAAAGCGGCGAATGACTTGACTCGTCCGTTGCCCCGTCTATTGGGGCAGCCCGACCGCTTTGGTGGTCGACCGTCCAAGACCGTTGGTGGAAGTCATTTTGGCTCCCTTAATTTCCAGCCTAGGCGGGGAAACGAGAATTTACGACGAACAACCAAGACCGTTGGCGTCGCATCGCCTGCATCGCAGGCCCTCCTTCCCTAGTCGAATGGACCTTGCCCGTGCCGATACCCGGCGCGGGTGATCGTGAGCCGGTCGTGCGAGGGCAATCTTCGCGCGGCCATTAGTGAAGGAGCAAAAGCATGGATCGTTCGCAGAAAGCCGACGCGGTTGCCCAGCTCAACGCAGTCTTCAACGAGGTTGGCGTGGTGGTTGTCACCCGCAATCTCGGCCTGTCGGTGGACCAGTCCACCGAACTCCGCACGAAGATGCGTGACGCCGGCGCTTCCTACAAGGTTGCGAAGAACCGTCTCGCCAAGCTCGCCCTGAAAGACACCGATTACGTCGGGATCGATGAGTTTCTCACCGGCCCGACCGCGCTGGCCTGGTCGGAAGACCCGGTCGCGGCTGCAAAGGCCGCTGTCGATTTCGCCAAGTCGAACGACAAGCTGGAAATCGTCGGTGGATCGATGGGTACGCAGGTGCTCGACGAAGCAGGGGTCAGGGCGCTCGCCTCGATGCCGAGCCTCGACGAGCTGCGCGGCAAGATCGTGGGCCTGGTCAACGCCCCGGCGACGAAGGTCGCCCAGTTGATGAACGCCCCGGCGAACAAGCTTGCACGCGTGTTCGGTGCCTATGGCGCCAAGGAAGACGCCTGAAGGCCGCAAGGCCCGAGAGCTTGAAGAGACGTTCGAACAAAACGAAACATCTGGGGCCCGGCACAATTCCACCGCGCCCCGCCACAAACTGGAGTGTACATCATGGCTGATATTGCCAAGCTTGTTGAAGAACTGTCGAAACTGACCGTCCTCGAGGCGGCCGAACTGGCCACCGCGCTGGAAGAAGAATGGGGCGTTTCCGCCGCAGCCGCCGTCGCGGTTGCCGGACCTGCCGCTGGTGGCGACGCACCCGCCGAAGAGGAAAAGGACGAATTCGACGTCATCCTGACCGGCGACGGCGGCAAGAAGATCCAGGTCATCAAGGAAGTCCGCGCCATCACCGGCCTGGGCCTCACCGAAGCCAAGGGTCTGGTCGAAGGCGCGCCCAAGCCGCTCAAGGAAGGCGTCAACAAGGCCGAAGCCGAAGAAGTCAAGAGCAAGATCGAAGCAGCCGGCGGTACCGTCGAGCTCAAGTAATCTTGAAGTGAAGTTTTGCAGGTGTCTTGAAGCGCCTGCAGATGGGGGCGGTGTCAGCTATGGCGCCGCCCTTTTCATTCGCGCAAACGGTTTCGGACCGGCCCGGTCCACCTGAACACATCCAAGCGCCCTCGCGGTGACGCAATCAGAGGACCTAGCGCGGGATCTGGTCCATTCCCGCCGGTCCCGGAGCGTATTCGGGCGTGCTGATCTGGTCGATCTGCACCTTGTGGGCGGACGCCGGCCGATGATCCCGCGAACCGACATTGAATTCGTCATATACCGGATCGTAGGTGATCGGAATGCCCGCCTCTCGCAGTTGGCGGATCGGGAGAAACGTATTGCTCGCCGACGAAGACGCGATTCGCGCAAACGCGTTTGCGTCGTATCGGTCTTTCAGCAGCTCGACGATCGAGCCAATCCTGACACTGAGCGTCTGATTGGTCTGCTGAAAATCGAGTTTTCCGGCCAGCTGGCCATCGATGCGCGTCAACATTCGCGTACTGATGTCGGGGCCAAACGGACTGGAGTTGGCCGATGGCGGAAGTGTTGCCGGCCTGACCGGATCAACGATCGCTGCGTATTCGACTGTATCTGCCGGTTCGGGCTCAGTCCCAATCGATGGGAGCGCCGGGAAAACCACCTGCTGCGCGGCTGCATGCGCCAGTCCGGGCGTTTGCCGGGGTGCCGGAATGGCAGCCATCTGCACCGGCTGGGCCGGAGCCACGACGGGCGAAGATTGCGACATGACCGGCTGACGATCGGAAACGCTCACCGGCTGCGCGCCGGCCGCGTTGTTGACCGGTAGAAGGTCGATGGTCTGGACTATGGGAGATGCCAGCGCCGCCGAAGTTCGCAGCGCCTCGACCGGACCGGTCGCCAACCCGACATCGGTCGCGACCCGTGTGCGAGAGATCGGGGCGAGCTCTACGGCGGCGAGCGGGTCGAAAGGCAGTGCTATCGGATCCTCTCTAGGCACCGGGAACGGGTCGGCGGGCGGCAGAATCGGTGCCGCCACGGATCGACTGGAAACGGCCACGGGCGCGAATTCCGCAAGATCGGGCATGAACAGGACCGGTTGGGGCGGCGTCAACGCTTCGACGGGTGCAGCCCGAACGACCGTTTCGCGGCCTGCGACCGGGGGCCGAAGCGCGACGCCGGCAAAATCAGAAGCCATCGAGGTGGGATCGGACGCGTGTCCGAGCACGGCCTCAACAGTATGCGCCACGTTTCTTGTCACCAAATCGACGGTCCGCAATTCGATGTCGAGGTCTAGCGGCGCGATCATCAGTGCCGGCTGCGACTCGATCGAAAAGGGCTGCACCGCCGGAGCCATCGAAAATGCGCTGGTGCTGGCCCCGAATTCTATCGGCGCCCGGTCGGATCGTGGCAGTCTGGATCGGATCGATACGGTCATGCGCCGTGCCGGCGATGCCGTCGGCCCTACCATTTCGCGCTTAGTCGTTTCGTGCGCGCCAACAGCCGCACCGCTGGCTCGCGTTCTGTCGAGTACATCGCCGATACCCAGAGAAAAACCTGGAGCGGACAGGGCCAATACGACGACTGCGCTGCCGGGCAGCGCACCGTATTTTATCATGCGCGCAATCGTATGGTGGCTGGCCTGCGAAGCTGTGGCGGTAGGCACAGGAAGGGTCGAACCTGCGCGCGCAAAGCGTCGCAGACTGGCTCCTTTTGAAAAGAACGGCATTTCGGCCATCATAGCCCGACCCCCCACGGGATGAATGTGCGGGTTTTGCGCCCGAATTCAAAGGAAAAAATGACCTGCAAAAACATCCGATGCCAGTCCTAGCGTAAAGTTCGCAGTATAGAAGCCGGGTTCTTTCAGATTGCCCGATCCGGGACAGATTTTTTTGCAAACGCCGCGGATCGACCCGGCTGTTTGAACTCCCGGCCATGGCAGCGGTTTTTTTCGCTTCCCCCGCCCCATTCACCAACGTATCCGCACCGGCTTCATGCGTGACAGATCATTCCCAGAAAGCCCGTCCTGGGGCGAAGAAATCCGGTCTACGCTGGGCTTTGCCTGGCCGCTGGCGCTCGCCAACTTTCTTCAGGCCTCGATCTACATCGTCGATGTCATTTTCATCGCGCGGCTGGGCGAGGAACCGCTCGCGGCCTCGGGTCTTGCGGCGGGCCTATTCGGATTGATCGTCTGGAGCCTGTCTGCGCTGACCGGAGCGGTCGCGCCGGTAATCGCGGAAGCGATCGGCTCACGTTCGCCTTCATTCCGGCCGGTGCGCCGCGCGGCGCGTATGGCGCTATGGCTCGCCGTGATCGCGGGCCTGGCGGGTATGGGGATCGCGTTATTGCTTGGTCCGGCCATGCGGATCACGGGGCAGGAACCCGCAATCATCGCGCTGGCGCTGGAATACAACTACGTCGTCATCTTCTCTCTGGTGCCGATGCTGATCGCGGCGGTGTTGCGCAATTATGTCTCCTCACTGGGCAGACCGTTTTTCGCTACCGCGATCACCGCGCTGGGTATCCCGGTCAATGCCGTCGTCAATTACGCTTTCATATTCGGAAATCTCGGCGCGCCCGAACTTGGCCTGCGCGGCGCGGCAGTGGCGACCATTATCACCGCGTTCGTAACGCTCGGCGCGTATGTCGCGATCATTCTGCTGAACCCGGCGATGGCGCGGTATCGGATATTCTACCGGTTCTGGCGCCCCGACTGGCAGCGATTCTGGCTGATCGTCCGGATCGGTATGCCGATCGCATTGACGGTAATGGCAGAGGCCGGGGTATTCAGCGCCGCCGCGTTCCTGATGGGACGTATCGGGGCTGCGGAACTTGCCGGTCACATCATCGCTTTGAATATCGCCGCGCTCGCATTTCAGGTGCCCTTCGGCGTGGGACAGGCCGCCACTATCCGGGTCGGTTACTTCTATGGTGCACGTGACAGCGACGCGATTGCCCGCGCCGGCTGGGTCGCGCTTGCCATCGGTACCGGATTCATGGCGATCACGTCGGGCGCAATGGTGCTGGTGCCCGAATACCTGTTGTTGATTTTCGTCGATCCGTCCGATCCGGCCAATGCCACGCTGGTCGGTTTTGCGCTGAAATTCCTCATGCTTGCCGCCGCGTTTCAGCTGGTGGACGGAGTGCAGGCCGTGGCCGCCGGGGCGCTGCGCGGCCTGCAGGACACGCGAGTGCCAATGTGGATTGCGATTTTCAGCTATTGGGTGCCGGGCATCGGCACGGCGATCGGGCTGGGGTTCTTCACGCCGCTGCGCGGTGTCGGGGTGTGGATCGGGCTTGCCACCGGGCTCGCTTTCGCTGCCGTGCTGTTGCTGCGCCGGTGGATGAGGCGCGATCGGCTCGGCCTGACGATGCGAACACCGGGCGAAACCGTTACGGCGCCGCCCCTTGTCCCGACCCCACAAGGGTGATGTCGCGCTGGGGGAACGGGATCGACAGCCCCACCTCGTCGAAGCGCGCCTTGGCCGCCTCGGTCAGAGCCCATGACAGCGCGAGATAATCGCCGGTCGCACACCATACGCGCAGTCCGATCCCGACCGAACTGTCGTCGAGCGAGGCGACGAAGGCGAGCGGTGCGGGATCTTGCAATACGCGTTCATCCGCCTGCGCCAGAGCCATCAATTCGCCACGCGCCTGTTCCATGCTGTCGCCATAGGCGATGCCCACGATCAATTCGAACCGGCGGATCGGATGGCGGTGATAATTCACGATCGGCTTGTTCCATAATTCCGAGTTCGGGATCATCACGAACAGCCCGTCGAACTGTTTCAGTTCGGTCGTGAACAACCCGATATTCTGCACTACGGCGGTGATCGAACCGACCGAAATCGCCTCGCCCAGCCGGAACGGTTTCTGCACCATGATCATCACGCCCGCCGCCACGTTGCTAAGCGTGCCCTGCAGGGCGAGACCGATGGCAAGCGCCACACCGCTGAGCGCGGCGAGAATGCTGGTTGTCTCCACCCCGAATTGCGCCAGCACGGTTGCCAGCACCACCACCCACAAGGCGTATTTGACCACGCCTGAAAGAAACCGGGCGACCGTTTCGTCGAAGCGATCGGATTTGAGCAAGGCGCGAGAGACGCTGCGCGACACGAGCCCCGCCACGACAAGGCCGAGAACGAGAACCGCGAATGCGCCAAGAATATCGACCAGATGCGCCTGCAACCACAGGACGATCGTTTCAGGCAAGGTGAAGGCGGCGATATCGGTATCAAGCGGCATCGGATCATCGACTTTCGTTGAGTAACATGGGTTGCGCTGAGCCCGGTAAGGGCCATTTGCGCCGCTGGCCATCTTAGCGGTTCAATCTTTTTGCGAACTGATCGCACCCATGTGAAAATTTTTGCTGAACCTTGGTTGACTCATGCACGGGTCGCAACCATCTGGATCACGTTGGCACTCTCGAGGTGGGAGTGCCAAAGCATTTTTCATTTCTTAACAGGAAAGGTCATCAATCATGGCATTTCGTCCGCTCCACGACCGCGTCGTGGTCCGCCGTATCGAAGCCGACCAGAAGACCGCTGGCGGCATCATCATTCCCGATTCCGCGC